>PVMK01126106.1_pt1 | contig 28731 bp, 32 predicted proteins | sample 1853481 | NCBI WGS metagenome assembly PVMK01 (sample SAMN08533507, study PRJNA380276) | Marine sediment metagenome, whole genome shotgun sequencing project.
TTTTTATTTTTACAATCTTAATACATTTTTATTAAAAGTCATATCTATATTTTTATTATCAATCTATATTTTTATTATCAATCCATTTTTTTGGCATAATAAATATTTTTTTAAAAAATATTAAACTAAATATTTAAATTATAATTTATACGATACATTTTTTTGAACAATATCACTGTATCCATCTCCTTGACGAGTTAAATGAGGTATAATACAGTAACAAGGATATTCTTTTTGAATATATGTCGAATAAAATACATCTACTTCTCGAGGAAAATTTGCCATTTTATCAACAATACATTTCATTGCTCGTTTATTAATAATATAGCTACCTGTTGTTAATGTTCCTTGAACCTTGGTTACATTATCAGTCTTTTTCTCAAGCATCGCTCCTCTGTGGTTTCCAGCCAAATATAATAATCCAAAATCTAGATTATTTATTTGATTTGCTAATGTATCCCATACTTGATGGAATTTTATACCATCTCTAATATCAAACATTGTATCGTCTTCTAAAATTAAAACATTTTCATACTTATCTTCAATACATTTCTTAATTATTTCCATATGACTTAACATACATCCTAATGCTCCTATACGATATTTCGTATGATCACCACCAGACAAAGCAAACCATTGTGGAATTGGGTTTAAAAATTGAGGATTCCACATTTTAACCATTTCTTCAGTAGGTTTAACGGCCTTAAAAAATTCAAAGTTATCAATCCCTACACGCTTTAATTCTTTGATTATTTGTTGTCGTCTATCTTTACGATGTTCTAAATTAATTATAATTACCTTATCAATCTTCATCAATAATATTAATTTATTAATACTTTTAAATAGTATTAATAAATTATCTTCTTTGAAATATTGTCCCATTCCATTAAGCTTCATTTGATGTAGAGATGGTTTTTCTTGACCATATCTCTCTGTATGTGTTAATCTTACTTTACCGTCTTTATTTGCTGTAATATCGTGTTCTTCAAATTGTTGCTGGACAGGATTTGTTTCACTGATAAAATTTTGAACATTAATGTATTCATTTTCAAAATTATAGCCTAAATTTTTTATGTTATTAATTCCAAATGGATAGTTTTTATTCAGATATCCTGCCATTTCCTTTTTATTTATATATTTTTTTATTCCGTCTACAAATTGTAAAATAGCTTTTGCTCCGATTGGAAAAAATACACTTCTGTCGATAATAATATTATGTTGTAAAGCCCTGTCTTGTAACATATTATCTTCCATAGACCAACCCCATAAATTAGGATATCCGTTTATTTTTTCAAAATCGGCACCTTTTATCGATACAATTCCTCCTAACGCATATCGATAACCATAAAAATGTTTTATTCTATTATATGTAGTTTCATAAGAAAATAAATTTTTTGTATAAGGAACTGTATCTACATCATGAAATACAAATGTAATGTTTCCATAATCTTGTGGATATTTCTGTTTCATAGCCAAAAACCAATATTTTTCATTGCTCCTCTGTTAAATGGTTTTGAATCGCACTGATGAATAAAAAATATCTCATAATCCTCCTTTTTATAATCCTCCATAATAAATTCCATATATTTCATAAAGAATTGTTTATGTTCTTTTCTATCACGGTAAGGCACAATAAAAATTATTTTAGGAGCCATATAATTATAAAAAATATTTTATAATTACATTATTTACAACAATATGGGAATCCATCTAGTTTATATTGTTCTTTATCAGAAACATTTGGACAGTCCAAATTTGTTGGAAAAGGAATATCATTTTTTTCTTTTTTATTAATAAAATCATTTCTAACATATGTAACCTCAAATACATGTGGAATAGGTATTTTATCAATAAAATTCATTAAACATCCATTATTCCCATGTAAATGCACTAAAGTATGTGTTTTGTTTAATTTTTCAAGCATTTCAAATAAATGTTTTAATTTAACATCCGATAATCCTTTAAAATATTCTGGATATTTTTCTATATCAAATGGTGTATGTATTTCTAACACAATCTGTTTGAATTTTTTCATCTGAATATCACTAAAGGTAGGTAACACTCTAAACTCATGACCTTCAATATCTAATTTTAAAAAAATATCATTATACGGTTCTATTTCGTTATGTAAATTTGTTAATGAATTACTATTTGTATTTCCTATATTTTTTTTTATTAATTCTATATTGTCTATATCATTTTCATTAATATTAAGACTAGATGTACCATCAAAAGCTAAACATTTTATATTTGAATATTTAATTAAAAAATCTTTTTCAAAACTTATATCATTAGCAATGCCTCCAGAAATTAAAATATCATAACTTCCCGGCAATCTATTAATCACATATCCACCATCCATTAATCGCCCTACTCGTCCTTTATGAAATTCAGTTTTATAGACTATTAATTTTTCCATATACACAGTTATAATAATAATCTTATAACATTTAAACATATTTATCTAAGATTATTTTTGGAATTAATTTATCTTGAATTACTTCCAATTTTTTATAACATTTATTAATAGTTACCTCACTTATTTCACTCACTTTGTTTACATCTCGTTTTGATAGATTCAAATTACATGTTTGTCCAATAAAGTAAACTATTCCAGCAGCTATACTATGTGGTGTATTTTCGGGAATCATATTATTCTTTTGAATCTTCAAAGCAATAAATTTACAACACTTTGTTAGTTCTTGGTTAATATTCAACTTACTACAATATCTTTCAATAAAATCTTCTGGCTTAGTTCTACATAATGATGTCTTGTCTGTATTCGTCATATCACATTCAATCTCATTAATAATACTAATAGCGTTCTTACAACCTTTAGTGGCACTTGTATTATCTAGATTAAATATTGTTGCTATTTCTTTAGCTGTTCTAGGACATTCATTTGTTCGACACGAAATATAAATAGACGCAGCTATAATACCATCTCTATTTAATCCCCTAAATGTTTTATGTTCTGATATTTTTTTATGATATCGTAATGCTTCATCAATAATGATTTTAGGTATACCAGCATTATGAGCTATAATAGTAATTCTCTGGAATTCATCATATTGTGATTTCTCTTTATATGGCATTGATTGCCATTCAGTATACCGTCTTATTTTTCTCATCTCATATGATGTGGAACCTTGACAAATTACCTTACAACCATATGATGATTCTTTCAATAAAGGATTTACAGGCATTCCACATCGGGTTGGATCCGAACCTTGGTTGTCATCAGCTCCATAATATCGCCATTCAGCTGATTGATCTACACTGTCTTTATAAATGACACTACATTTAGGATTCGAGCAAGCTAGAAATCCATCTTCGGTAAACCTCACAGATGACTTACAAATATCACAATTTTCTCTCTGACCCTCCACTCTATAAATACATTCAATTGGCTTTTCATCTATAAAATTATTTTCTATTTGTGTCCATAAATCCTTTTTCGATTTAGTAGACTTCTTTTTCTTAGTCTGTGCTTCACTCATTTTATTATACTGAATATTTTGTTAATTTATTTTTAATTCAATTTTATTTTATATTTATCTAGATTATATGGGAGCGCAACAATCTACACCGGAGATGCCAAAGAAAAAAACATTATCATCATCTATTGACTATTTGGCTGCTAATTATATATTAACAAGTAATTTCCAAGACCTTAAGAATCTCACTAATCCAGAATATTGTAAGGATTTGGTTCTTTTAACATCTGATGTTATTTCTAGATATCTTAATGAGAGAGAATTAGTATATCTTAAACAAAAATTGGAAGGAGGTGAAGAAGTATTAAAAATGTCTGAACCAGAGAGAATCGCCTATTTCAATAAAAATAATATCGAAAAAATGGATGTTAAAAGTGATTTGAAAAAAAAGAGAATGTGTATTGCTATTGCCAAATATTATGTTCAAATATTTCATATATTTAATGCTATAGCTCACACTATTAACCCTGTTTATACATGGAAAGATAAATTTGGTTCAACTGTTAAAGTTGACTATGAACACAGAAACGAAATTCCTAAAGATATCCAACCAACAATCTCAAAAGTTAATTTATGTAGTTCTAGAATTAATGCCTTAATGACTGACAAATCATTAATTGATAAAACTGGCAATGAAGTTATTGAATTAAATGCCAAATTCTGTAATCTTAACAAAGACGTGAATAATCTTAGCTCTGAACCAGGTATTCCTGAATTAGAAGTGTTGTATTATGATGAATATGATTACAATACGGGTAAATTCTCAACTATGTCTGACAAAATGGCTAAGGAATATAACAAAGACTTAAATTCTTTCTATACTCTATTTACAGGTGATGATAAGTTACCATCTGACATTAAAAAGTTTGGACAAATACCATTGAGAGATTATAAAAAAATTAATCAATGTAGTAAAGATGGAGCTTTTAGAAAAACTTATCACGGTACTCTTAAAGAAAAATTATTTAAGGAGTATGTTGATAACATTAAAACTATGATGAAAAATACAGAAGATAATCAAACAGCTTTGTTGGCCATTATAGACCAATTATTTGTATTTGTCAAAGATCCCCAAGACCCTAACAAAAAACTAATTGTTATTAATCCAAAACTTGATAACACACTTTTATCCAAACTTATTACGGATACTCGAACTACTATTATTAATTTATACTCTACTTGTGAAAAGGATTTCTTTAAAGGACTACAGTTATTCGAAGCAATTGTTGAGAAACAAATCATCGATACATCAGCAGCTCAAATTAAAAGATTACAAGAAAATGTTGAGGAAACCATTTCATTAGACCCTGATGAAAGTTCCCCCATTGTTAATGAGGTCTTAGGAAAACAGGAATCTAAACCACCAGTTTCATCTAGTTTAGAAGACACAATTTCACCTGAACCACCAACACAAGAAGCAAAGGCAGAAGCATCAGCACCTGAAGCAAAGGCAGAAGCATCAGCGGCAGCACCTGAAGCAAAAGCAAGTTCTTCAATATAATTACTTATATACATCTTTAATATCATTACTTAAATATGTATTCTTACCTATAGCCCTTATTATCTTGTTTGTTTCTTTCTCGTCATCCTCTATAGATGTCATTGAATTAAAAACTAACTTTGTAAGTTTTGTTTGTAAATTTTCGTCTTTATCCCATCCATCGTTCGCATCCTGCCATTTATTTATCATAGTCCGTTGTTTTAAAGCAATTCCTTTAATACCGACCTGTATCTTATTTAATTCAGTATCTTTTTCCCATACATTATTGTCTTTCACATACATTATCTTTCGCTTAGTATCAGTACAATGAATAGGTCTCTCTAATACATCCATATTATTCAAACCATCTACTACCATATTGGTTATTGTTTTTGTTAATCCATTTTCTATTGTATAATTATATGTTTCATCTGTAATGGGTAATGTATCTATAAAGTCTGTTAAATTCATAGCATTCTTACAGTGTTCATTTAAAAACATGTTCACATTAAAATTTTGAGTATTATGTGTAGTGTTATTTATAATATTGTGTGAATTATTGGCGTGAATATGTGGTATTAATTCTATAAAATTCTTTTGCATCTGTAATTGAACATCTTTGTTTTCTTGAACTAATGACATTATAAGATCTTTAATACCTACATCATTCGATTGGTCATTCAACACCATTGATGAAATATCACCTTGATACATATAGCAAATTTTTCTATGTTTATATAAGCCTTGTTTCCATTTAAATTCTTTTCCACATTCACACCTATTACAGTTGCTCGTTTTCTGCTCGTTTTCTGCTCGTTTTGCTCCTTTTTGGCTTACTGACTTATGGTCTAAAGATTTTGAATTTAATAATTCTAACACCATATTTGCTTTCTGCTCGTTTTGCTCGTTTTGGGTATCCTTTTTGTATCCTTTTGTGTTATTTTTATGTTTTGTAGTGGATAAATGACGAATATAATTGGATTGTCGCTTAGATGTATGGTCGCAATATTTACAATAGTATAATTGTTGCTCGTTTTGCTCGTTTTGGGTATCCTTTTTGTATCCTTTTGTATCCATATATGTCCAATATATTTTAATGTCTAAATCATTTACTTTTTAAAATTATATTTTTCAGTAACAAAATTAGAATTATTTTATTTGGATTCTGAGCATTATGCTCTCAACCACTTTTTCACCAACTTTTTCAATTCTATTTCCAATATTTAAAAATGGACATACTTTTTCGATGTCCATTTTCGATTTTCCAATTTAGGTCTGTGAAAAAAAGTACAAATCAAAATACCTACAAGTATCATTGACAGTGCCTTTTTTTATCGTCAAACTTTTATCTACATGATGTAGACAACCCTATTACATAAAGTAGAGAGAAATAATATAAAAAATGTGTAAATTGTTATTTAGATATGTAGGTGAATTGTTAATTATATCCCCCTAAATCAGGAAATCCATTTTTAGGGTTGTTCATTTTCCATAATCCTGGGATGTTTTATAAAATCTCATTGAATTTTTCAATTAATTCTGGTTTTGATATTGAACGAGGACCTACCGTATTATCTTTATCAAATTCAATATTATGTAATGATGATACATCTACATCTTTCGTAAACTTTATAAAATAATGTGACTGTTCACTTTTATCTTCAATATTCGTGTCTACTTTTCCAGCATAAACACCTACTCTTCTAAACGATATATCAGGTTGTTCAATTTTTTTAACAAAAGTAAATCCATTTGGGATTTCTTTTTCCTTTTTCTCTCTATTAAAATCCTTTTTAATCCATATTTGAAATACACATGGAACATCATACTCTATATCATTAATCGTAAATGAATTAACTGGTAAATCCTCATTAACAATTAAATGGTAATTTAATTGAAATGTATTCTGAAAACTCTCCTTTTTAAAGCTTTTTGGTAATATAAAACTTATACTATCTGCGTATTCACATGACTTTTTAATAAATTTTTTAGCCATTGAGGCTTGTCTTCCAAACGGAGGATTACCTATTAAATGAGTTTTATTATTATGAGATATATGTGTATATTTTAAGTAATCTGTCTTAATAACATCTTTATGCTGTGGTTCTATATCCATATATAATTGATTATTTGATAACCCATTTATATATTTAATAAAAGCACCCCCTCCAGCACTAGGTTCTATTATTAAATCATTTGAATTAATATTTATATGAGCTTTTATTAAATTAATACACTTCCTAACTACATCCTCTTTTGTATAAAATTTGTCTATGGTATCGCGTTTTAAACCTTTGTCTTGATGATTCATTATTATATAGTAATTATTTTATATAATAATGGTAATCAATTTTTATATTAATTAATATCTTCTTTTAGATTTCCTCTTTGGATTTCGATTTCCTTTTGGATTTCTTTTTAGAATTTCTCTTTTTTCCACCTTTTTTAGTAGTTACTTTAACTGGGCTAGCTTTAACTGGACTAGCTTTAACTGGGCTAGCTTTAACTGGACTAGCTTTAACTGGAGTAACCTTAATTGGTGTAGATTTTAATAGACCGCTAATATTAGGCATTGGTTCAATAGAACCAGTTTCTAATTTTGATATCTTACCAGGAATGACTTGATTTAATGTATCACCTACTTTAATTTGTGTCATTTCCTTAATAACCTCATTAAATACTTTTCCATTCATTAAGGTATCTTCTGTAGTAATTGGCTTGGCGTCAGGATTGGTTGTTAATATTTGTTTATCTTTGGGTCTTAAATCATTCAAATCAAAAAATACCGATTTAAATTGTTGTTTTGTAGAAAAGTTTTTCTCTTCTCCTACACCTAAAATGACACGAGCAACTGTAGCGCCTTTATTTGTTCTTTGAATTTCTACAGGTTTACTTTTAATGGAAGGAGTTCCAACTGGTAATGCTGATTTAATAAATCCTGAGACGGGAACAGCATTGACAAAATTAATATATAAGTAAGCAGTGTGTGCTAAAGCATTTCCACTAACATTACCTGATAACATTCCTGTTTTCGTATTACGACAATCTAAACTCTTATTATAAGCAATATTAATTCCCGATTGTGCTGACCCACAATCCATACTAATAACCTTTCTTTGTGAATTCGAATATTTTTTTGCACTACATGGATGCTGAAAACCTTCGGATAATCCTAATATAGCTTTTTGAGGTAACGCTGGAACAGGATCTCCTCTGTTTGTTAATCGCCTATAAAGAATATCTCCCTTTTCTGTTTTTGCGCAAAAATTATTGGATAATGCTGGACTCATAACACGAGGTGATGCTATAGATACACAACAAACTTCTTTACTGAAAATATCATAAGGTGATTTATCATAAGGATTAATACGAGTAGTTTCAAACCAATCGTTAGCAAATAAGGTACACAAACCTCCACCTAGTGAATGACCCGTGGTAAATACCTTTATTGATTCTTTTCCTTTTGGTTTTAAATATGTTTGAGCTAAATATAACATAGATTGGAGTATAGTGTGGTATACATCATCTAAAATTTTATTAATACCAGTTAATACACCAAACATTTTCCCCCCATCAACTTCTAATTTTTTCTTAAGTTCTTCAGGTGGAATATCTTTTCCAATATTAAACGGAACTATACTTGAAGGCTTTGTATATGATCCAGCCGATTTTCGCACTATATGTTCCTCTAAATACCACAAAAATACAATTTGGCATTCTCGTGTCTACTAAAATATAGTATCCGCCATAATTTGAAGTTGAAATTGAAATGTAAGCTACTTGATAGTTTTTTCCAAAAATGGACTTAATATTCATATTAGGCATACTAGGCATATTAGGCATATCAAGTCCTCCTTTCTGTGGTTTTTCGGGTTTTGGAATTTTTCTATTAACAAATTTTTTAGTAACTTCATTTACCTTTTCAGCCATAGTTGTAAAATCAATGAATTTGCTATTATTATAAGTATATGTGGGTATTTCTGTATTTTTGGATAATTGGTAAATAGATGAATCAAAAATTTTATTCATAGGGGCATCATTGATACTTTTTAATATTTTCTCTGGAATAATACTACCAAATATATCTAAATATGCTGGTAGAAAATTTTCACTTGTAAAATATGATAATCTTGATAAAACAGTATCATAAAATGTTATAAATGGAATATCTCCGAAAGTTTTATTAGACATATAAAATACTATTAGATTTTATATATTAATTAGGTAAATTTATCCTGAATTTTTTTTAGAATATCATTATTATAAATACCACTAGGTTTGTAATTTTTAGTTGAGTTAAAATCCCTATCATTTTTCATCTTTGAACTATTTACATCACCTGTTCCAGTATTTAATAATAAATCATTGGGATTTGTAGAGACAGGAGCAGAGTTACCACTTTCAATTTGAGGATTTGAGTTTACATGATTTCCATATCCATCTATAACAGTTCCTGTTTGTTTTTTATATTCCTGACGCACATAACCAGGAATCCAATGAGTCCAACTAATAAAAATAAGATTTGGATGTGTATATCTCACGACAAAATCATTTTCTCTTAATTTCCGTAAAATATATCCTGTACATTCTTCTACATTATATCTAGTTACTCCAATCATCATTTCTGGTATTAGATACCATATAAATTGTTCTTTACCCCGAGTTTGTCTGGAAGTAACTTTGATTTTATTGTGGATTCGATTTAATATTTTATTAAATAAATTCAGTTTATTTTCATCATATTCTCTCTTTGTTTCAAATAAATCATCCAAACTAATTTTATCGGATAAATCATTTTCATCGGATAATGTAAATATATTCATATTAATGTTTTAACAGAAAAAAAGTTTTAAAAATATACGATATTATAATATATATGATTCAACACTTAGTAATTAATGGTGGTGGTCCAACAGGATGGATGACATATGGTGCCGTAAAACATTTAATTGAAAAGGAATTTATACATTTGGATAACATAAAAAGTATATACGGAACATCTGCTGGAGCTATATTAGGGGCAATTTTTTTATTAAAACATGAATGGAAAACATTGGATGATTATTTTTTAAAACGACCATGGGATAAAGTATTCAAAGTGGAACCTAATAATTTTTTTGAAATATATTATAAAAAAGGATTATTTCAATTTAGTATGGTAGAAGAAATAGTAATTCCATTAATGACTGCTAAAGACTTGTCAAAAGATATAACACTTAAAGAATTTTACGAAAATACTAAAATAGATTTTCATTGTTTTACAGTTGAAATAAATTCATTTAAAAAAATTGATTTAAGTCACAAAACGCATCCAGATTTATCATTGATTAAAGCACTAGAAATGACAAGTGCTATTCCAATATTATTTAGTCCCTATAATAGACGGAGATAAGTGTTATATCGATGGAGGTTTGCTTGATAATTATCCCTATAAATGAATGTTTAAAAAATGAAAAATGCGATGAAATTGAAATACTTGGTATTAGAAATAGATGGAATATTAGTGAGGATATTATAAATAATGAAATGAATTTCTTTCAGTATTTACAGTCATCATTTGGACAAATAGTAAACTTTATTCAAAAAAGTAACATAGCTAAATCAATACGATATGAATTAAAGTGTTTATGTAATAAAGATTTATCAGATCATACTAAGTGGTTAGAATATATGACAGATGAAGAAAAAAGAAAGGATTTAATAAATGAAGGAAAAAGATATGCTGAGTTATTTATTAATTATGAAGAAGAATTAGGGAGACAAAGTGCTGTTTAAGAATTCTTTGAGATGTTCTACAGAAGGTTTAGCATCATACTCAATTATTTGATTACCTTTAACAAGTTTAATAGTTGGAAATCCTTCAACTTTATATTTATCAGCCAATTCTTGATTTTCCTCACCATCTACTTCAATGAAATTTAATTTATAACCATTAAAAATTTGTTGATTATATTCATTCTTAATTTCCTCCCAGACAGGATTTGCTTTTTTACTATGAGGACACCATGTGACTGTAAAGAAGTAAATATCTACTTCTTCAGCATCTCCTCCCTTTCCATCTTCGGATTTTTTAGGAAATTCATTATTAGGAATATATTTCTCATCAACAAGAGGAGTGACATATTTGTTATACACATAAGATGCTACAAATAAGAAAAATATGATTACTACTAATATCATCCAAAATCTTGTATTAGTTAATAATTTATAGGCTCCAGATTGTATAGTTTCTAACATATTATATATAAAAATACAGATAAAACAATAAATCAAAATACGAATTAATTAAATATTCCGTAAAAAATATACATTATTAATAATCCAATTGATACACATAATATTATATTTAAAATATATTGGTTCTCACACTTGCTAAATTAGGATTCACAAATATATTTTCGATATTAAGTAATGAATTAGATGAGTTAATAGTTATATATAATGAATATGATAATATGATCATAATTATCAGTCTAATCAATCCCCCTGTAATACCAGTAGTTTTCATTGGCCCTAAAAGAAAGAAAAATATTAATACAATAGAAATAATATTTAAATAAAATGTATTTTTTGTCCCTTCAGAAAAATTGTTATAAATGGATTTATATGTATCTTTCATAATAATATATATATATGCGTAAAGTTTTTTCTCTAAATAATGTAATATGAAAACTCAAAGAAATAAAAAAGGTCGTCAGAATAAAACTAAAAAAAGAATATTTAAAAACAAAGATTTTAATGCTCCTGATGGATTTTTAACTAGTGTATGGGGTCCAGCATTATGGCACGCATTACATACTATTAGTTTTAATTACCCAACAAATCCAACAGATAATGATAAGAAAAATTATAGAGATTTTATGTTAAGTTTAGTAAATATTTTACCTTGTAAATATTGTAGAGAGAATTTAGTTAATAATTATAAAGAGTTTCCCTTAACCATGGAATGTATGAAAAATAGGAATAAATTCTCTCGTTATGTTTATAAATTACACGAAACCATTAATAAAATGTTGGGTAAGAAATCAGGATTATCATACTGTGATGTAAGAGAACGATATGAACACTTTAGAGCAAGATGCACAGAAGAAAAGCCAAAACTATTTAACTTTAAGAAAACTAGAAAAAATAAAAGAGAAAAAGGGTGTACAGAACCATTATATGGAAAAAAAGCAAAATGCGTAATTAAAATTGTTCCTAATGAAGAAAAATGTAAGACTTTTCAAATGGATAAAAAGTGTAAAAAAACAAGAGAATAAATATTATAAAATAAAATATCATCTTATTTTATAATGTCAAATAGTTGTCTTAAACCATTACCTTCTAATATTGGAGATGAATTAACTAGTACATATGGTGCTGAATATAAGCAAATGATTTCAGGTATGAAAACCTTAACTACAAGTTGTCCTACTAAAGGCGGAAAATCAAAAAGAAGCAGAAGAACAAAAAAGGGAGGAAATATGCTTTCATCCCAAACATTTAAATATATTACATATGCTATTTTTACTACAATTTTAGCTTATATGACAGCTGGTGGAAGTATTGCTATGGAAGGAATACTTAACGGTTTAAGTGCTGTATTTAACGGAGAATGTGGGACAATGGGAAATCAATTATGGGGAATTTTTGGATTTGCAAATCCCATATGTGGTGCCTATAATTCCACTATGCTTTTAATAACAAATGCCTTAAGCGGAAACCTTATAGCAGTAGGTGCATTAGGTACTCTTATATGGGCAACACTTAAGTCACCATTTGTATTAGCATCTAGTGTAAAAATATCTACATATCTAATGGCTAGAGTAATTCCCGCAGAGATATTGGCTCCCAAGTCAATTACAAGTATTATATAAAGAAGCATTTGATGCACTACCTCAAGTTCTAGCTATTACCAATTCACAACAACAACAACAAATTCAAAACATTTTTCCCGCCGCCGCCACCGAGTCGCCACCACAGCCTGCTCCCGCCGCCACCAACAATGATGATTTAGATGCAGCAGCTAATGCATTATTGGGATTAAGAGGATCAACTGGAGGTAAAAGAAGAAAAACCGGTAAGAAAGCTAAAAAAACTAAAACGGTCAAGAAAACTAAGAAAACTAAGAAAACCAAGAAAGCTAAGAAAACCAAGAAAGCTAAGAAAATTAAAAAGGCTAAAAAATAAAAAATTGATTTAATAAATAAATTAAATTATTTATTAAATAATAACAATGGATAAGTCTGTCGCAAAAGAACTACATAATGATTTGAAAAAATTTGTAATTGATATGAGAAATAATAATAATAATATAGATGAAACTATTTCCTCTGTATCAGGAGATAGTTCAGAAATTAAACAACTGTTAGAACTGTTAAATAGTATTGAGGATGTCAAACAAAAACAACAAGAACAACAAAAAAATCCCTAATTTATTTACATACCAAATTGACTAAAATCAGCCATAACAGGACGAGGTAAATAGTTTTCATTAGAACTTGCGTAGTTAGGCACTTTTTTACATTCAAATGCTGGCTCAGGACATCTCTCACAAGCAGGACATGGAGGACATGCTTCTTGTCTGGGGCACGCACTAGCAGGAGGACAAGCAGGACAAACAGGTGGGACAATTTGAGATTTAAGAATGTATAAATCTTGTTGACCAGCAGGAATATCAGAATAAGCAATACCAGAGGATGAATTATTATTAGTAGCAACTACAGCACTTCCACTGGTTCCAGACATAACAGTGGCACTATTACCAGCAGGACCAGTATAAGTATTGGATGAATAATTATCCTGTTCACTATCATCATAAGTTTGTCCAGTTACAAGTGTATTACCATCAGGACCAGTAATAGCTGTATTACCATCAGGACCAGTAGTAGCTGTAGCAGAATTACCTTCAGAACCAGTATATGTTCGTTGAGAAGATGACATACCCTCTTGTAAAAAGCCTCCTAAACAACCACAAAATACTAGAGCTAATAATAATATAATAAATAAATGTATCTTTTGAAGCTTCATTATATAATACTTTAAGAAAAATTAAAAATTGAATACAAAAATATTTTTTAATATATTTAAAAAAGTATAATGCCAAGAACTAAAGCAGAACCCTTAAATAAGTTTTATAATGAAGATAGTGAATTATTAGAAATAGGAATAGACGAAGCAGGACGAGGACCATTATTTGGTCGAGTGTATACAGGAGCAGTAATTTTACCTAAAGATGTAGATTTCGAGTTTGACAAAATGAAAGATAGTAAAAAATTCAGTAGTGTTAAAAAAATTAACGAAGTGGCAGAATATATAAAAGAGAAAGCGTTAGCATGGAGTGTTACTTATAACGATGAAAAAGTAGTAGATAATATAAATATAAGACAATCTGTATTAAGTAGTATGCATAATAGTATAAAAAATGTAATGGATAATGATAATGAATATTTATTACTAGTAGATGGAAATGATTTTAGACCTTATATGATGTTTAAAGATGATGAATATTTACCTGTGAAACATATATGTATTGAAGGAGGTGATAACAAGTATTGCGCAATAGCCGCAGCTTCTATACTAGCAAAGACAGAAAGAGATAAATATATAGAGGAATTGTGTGACGAGAATCCCGAATTAAAAGAGAGATATGGTATAGATAAAAATAAAGGTTATGGAACAAAGACGCATTTAGATGGAATAAAAAATTTTGGTATTACTAAATGGCACCGTAAAACATATGGTATTTGTAAAGATTATTGTTGAGTTATAGCCATTCTGGTGTTTCAATTTCGGTAAATTGCTCCATAAAACTAGTAACAAATTTGTGTTCTCTAACATATTGTGATTTAAAGAATAAACTAGAATTACCAACTATTATTAATTTTTTTTGTGCTCTAGAAATAGCAGTATAAACTAGTTTTAAAGCATTACCATATCTAAGACTGTTATGTTCAGGAGATATACATACCACAACAATTTGTTTTTGACTACCCTGATATTTATGAACAGTATTACAATAATTTAATGTAAATTCTTCAAATAATTTACTATTTTTAACAGTTTCGGGTTTTCCACCACTATCATAATAAATAGTAGCTTGTTTTGGTGGTCTAAAATTATTTTGTAAAGTAGGTTTTTCAAATTCAATTCTTCCGCTATCTCCATTAACCCGCATATTATCTTCAGCATAAGAATTTCTTGTTCTCATAACATTATCTAAATGTTTAAATGAACCATGAACCTCTGGCTCAATAGTATTACATACAGTAGTTTGTAAGAGTCTATTAAGTTCCTTAGTTCCAGCAAAACCTTTATGTTCAGGTGTAATAATAATTAGATTATCTTTTCCATTTTCCTCAATGATTTTTTTAAAGAGTTTTGTGGTTTCCCTTGTTTTTTTAAAATCATGATTGATAATTTCAGTATCTATTCCATTGAATTGATCCATACATAAATCTTGTGTTTGAATATTAATAATACATTCTTTCAATGCGCCCTGATCTTGACGCTTTATTTTTGTTAACTTTGTAGTTGTGAATAGCTTACTTTTAATTAATTGAGTAAAAGGTCTTCCTTTTCCGACAGGAGGTAATTGGTTATTATCTCCAACAAATATTAATTTACATTGAAAATCTCTTGAGCACATTAATAATTTTTCAAACAGAAATATATCTGTCATACTAAATTCGTCAATAATCATACAATCGATATGGTCAGGTAATTTTTTAAATTTTTCTACAACATCCATTCCCTTTTTCTTTTTCCAAACGAATTTAAATGTGTGAAATAATTGCTTATGGAGAGTTCCGCAAATATTTACATCAACTAATTCAGAGTCCTTATTAACAGAATCAATTAATGTTTTGGCAGCTTTTCCCGTAGGTGCCAATAAACTAATACTATAATATTTCGAGTATATCTGTTTTAAATAAGAAATAACTGCTTTAGTTATAGTAGTTTTTCCAGTTCCTGGAGGACCGGTTATTATGGAACATTTTTCTTTAATTGCGTTATAAATAGCATCAATTTGTTCCGTTTCAAATTTAAAATTATTACCCTGTTCTGATTCATAATTAGAAATAAATTGGTTGAAATTATTATCATCAATATGAATAGATTCATCATAATATTGATTAATAATTTGATCACCAAGTTCTTGTTCATATGATAGATATTTTTTATCTGCGAAATATATCTTATCCTTCCAATGAGGGACTAATACTTTATTGAGAATTTTTTTTAGTGGAATATATTTACTTTGTATATGTTTTTCTTGACAGAATTGTTGTAACAATTCAAACCATCCATAACTATATTCTTTTTTTTTATAAAAGCTACCATTGTTGTCTTGAACTGTTGATATTGCCCATTTATCAACAAATACATTATCATCCATTGGAATATTTAATGTATCACATATTTTATATGCTACACTAAAACTGATAGGTGAATGTCTAATTTGTATTAAATCTAATGGTTTTAGTAGCAGATTAGAAAGTAAATATCTAGAATTTAACTCAAATTTGAGTGATTGAATCATATTTTGTAGACAACCAAAACTTAATTTTGGTTTACAATCTTTTAACCATTCTTTCATCATTAATACATACTGAATAAAGTTATTTTCCTGTGTAAAATTATAATATTTGTTTTCAGTAAGCTGTGTTAATTCTTTATTTACAGCAGTAGCCAATGTTTCTGAAGGAAATGATTTTAATTCCTCTAGAGTTTCCTTATATTCCTTTTCAAGCTCTCTTGCTCGTTCAATATCGTCTTTTCTAAATTTACAATTTATATTTAAAGATTGTAAATTTATATTATTGTAATTATTTGTTATCAAAATATCGTGTGACATAGTTATTTAATTATATTAATTAATCTTTAAATACTTCAATATTATTTAAAATTGAAGTTGACTTACTTATTTTTACTATAGTAAATTTAAAGATGAAAGTTCTAGTATTTGATACCGAAACAACAGGCCTTCCTAAGGGGAAGAATCCTAGTATTTATAAAACTGAGTTATGGCCACACATAATTCAGTTATCTTATATTGTTTATTGTAGTGATGAGAATAATTTGTTGACTGTAGAGGATGATTACATTAAAATAAGTGATGATGTAATTATCGAGGAGGGTAGTCAAGCAATTCATAAAATAAGTAGAGAGAAATTGAATAAAAAGGGGATTTCAATTGAGGAGTCGTTACAAAAATTTAATAGTTGGTCCGAAAAATGCGATTTACTTGTAGGCCATAATGTATCATTTGACAAGCGTATGGTAATGGTAGAGGGTATTCGTAACAAAATTCGTATGAATATTCAAGATACATATTGTACGATGAAACAGTCAACTGAAATATGTAAAATCGAGAGAGAATTTCCAGATGGAACCAAGTATTTCAAATATCCATCATTAAGTGAATTATATGAACATTTATTCAACCATATACCGAAAAACACTCATAACGCTCTTATTGATATTTTGATTTGTATGCGTTGTTTTTGTAAAATAGAATTAAAAAAAGACATAAGCAGAATAAACAGAACAATTCGTTTTATGCTACGAGAGGCGCACTAATAAAATTAAGCAGAACACATTTCACAAACTTCGTGTTCCTCTTCTTGAGGAACATTTTTTTTATCTGGTTCAATTGTAAATTGTTGTGCTTGATGTTTTGCTTTTCGTCTAAGATAGTAGATTCCTGTCTTAAGACCAGCTTTCCATGAATAAAAATGCATAGAAGTTAAACTTTTGTATGTAGGTTCTTCCATCCACAAGTTAAGACTTTGACTTTGACAAATAAAAGCTCCTCTATCTTTTGCCATATCAATAAGATGTTTCATAGGAATTTCCCAAACAATTTTATACTTATCTTTTATATGAATAGGAATACCTTGTATGTGTTGAATACTACCATTATTAGAGATAATATTATTTTTTAAGTCTTCATCCCATAATTTAAGATCAATTAATTCTTTCATTAAATATTTATTAACAATAATAAATTCTCCTGCTATTGTTCGTCTAGTATAAATATTACTTGTAAAAGGTTCAAAACATTCGTTATTACCTAAAATTTGCGCAGTGCTGGCGGTTGGCATAGGAGCTACTAATAATGAATTACGAACACCATATTTAATAACATCTTGTCTTAGAGATTCCCAATTAAATGTGGTTGATGGAGTAACATTCCACATATCAAATTGAAAAATTCCTTTGGATAAAGGAGATCCTTCAAAAGAACTATAAGCTCCGCAAAAAGATTTATCTTCTAATTTAATTTCATATTCATTGTATATGTCTTCTTTTTTACCTTCTTGAATTAGAGTATACCGTTCTTTGGCTATTTCCATAGATTGTTCCATAGATGCGTGATAAATAGTTTCAAATATTTTCTTATTAATACTTCTAGCATCATCACTAGTAAAAGGGACATTCATTAGTGCAAAAACATCAGCTAGACCTTGAACACCTAAACCAATAGGACGATGTCGTAGATTACTTCGTTTTGTTTTATCGGTAGGATAAAAATTAATATCAATCACACGATTTAGATTATCAGTAACTACTTTTGTTACTTCATGTAATTTTTCGTAATCAAATAATTTATCTTCTCTTACAAATCGAGACAAACCAATACTAGCTAAATTACATACAGCAGTTTCTTTATCATCACTATACTCTATAATTTCTGTACAAAGATTGGAGGATTTAATTGTTCCAAGATTTTGTTGATTCGATTTTTTATTGGCAGCATCTTTATATAAAATATATGGTGTTCCTGTTTCCATCTGACTATCCATAATTCTGAACCATAAATCTCTGGCTTTTATCGTTTTTCTACCTTTATTTTTAGTTTCATAATCTGTATATAACTTAACAAATTCATCACCATAGGCATCAGATAATCCAGGACATTCATCAGGACACATAAGAGTCCATTCACCATTTGAGTTGACTCTTTCCATAAATAAGTCTGGGATCCAAAGAGCATAAAATAAATCACGAGCTTTCATTTCTTCATCACCATGATTTTTTTTTAATTCGAGAAAATTATCAATATCAGCATGCCATGGTTCCAAATAAATAGCAAAACTTCCATTTCGTCTCCCTCCTCCTTGGTCAACATAACGAGCTGTGTTATTGAAAACTCTCAACATAGGAACAATACCATTAGAAGAACCATTAGTTCCCCTAATATGACTACCTTGTGCTCTAACATTATGAATATGTAATCCAATTCCTCCAGCCCATTTTGAAATTTGAGCACAATCTTTAAGAGTGCTGTAAATACCTGATATACTATCATCCTCAAGTGCTAATAGATAACATGAACTAAGTTGTGGTTTAGGTGTTCCAGCATTAAATAATGTAGGTGTTGCATGTGTAAAATATTTTTGAGACATTAAATCATAAGTAGTTTTAACTTTTTCTAAATTATTACCATGTATTCCAATAGCAACTCTTAACCATAAATATTGTGGCCTTTCTACAATAACATTATTGTATTTCATAAGATAAGCTCTTTCTAATGTTTTAAAACCAAAATAATCAATTAAATAATCTCTGTTATGAACAATCATATCATCAAATTCAGTTTTGTGCTTTTCTACAATGGAGAAAAACTCTGAACTAACGATTGAATGTTGTTTATTATGAATATCTGTAAATTCATATAATTTTTTCATAACTGAAAAAAAAGAACTATCTGTGTTTTTATGGTGATTAGAAATAACAATTCGTCCAGCAAGAGTATTATAATCTGGATGTTGAACACTTAATGCTGCGCACTGTTCAGCTGTTAGCTCATCAATTTTTGTTGTAGGAATTCCATCATACAATTGGTCAATTACTTTCATAACGAATGTTGTATAATTTAATTTAATCCCACATTCAATTCCTATGCTTTTAACTCGTTTTAATATTTTATCAAATCCAATATTTTCATATTTACCGTTACGCTTTAACACCTTCATTTCTTGTTCTAACGACATATAATAAATAAATAGTTATAATTTTAAATAGTTGTTGTTAATATTTTATTTAAAATTTAAAAACTAAATAAAATATTTTTATTTTATATATGGCTATGATTAATAAAAAAAGTACATTTCTTATTTTAGCATTATTATTTGCTTTGTTAAGTATTCCTATTATTGGTAATAAACTTGAAGGATTTGTTAACTTGACTCCAGGAAATTATCCAATAAGCGTAGATGAGCCTATCTTACATGATTATCCACACAAAAAGAAAATGGGTGTTTCTACAAATACTGCGGAAGATAATTATCCTTATTATCCTGTGTTTGGTTCTTCTTATGGTCAATTTACTAATAATGTAAGATATTGGGAAACACCTGATAACGGATTGTGTTCTCGACCTGAATTTTGCGGAGGATTATATAATAATAAACAACTTGATATTCCAAAAAGTCCTAATCCAATTCCATTTTCCTCACCAAAAATTAGAGTAAATTATTATGGATCTCACAAGTTAATCTGTCCCAGCACTGGTGTCTAATTCACACCCAGTATCGATATAAATAATTTGATTTTGAAGTTTATTAACATTTATCAAACAGTTATTTTTAGGAGCTTCTGTTAATGAATTAGAGCGTGATGATTTATTAATTTTTTTTGGAAGTCTATGTTCATGTCCTGTTAATCTTTCTTTTTTAATAATATCCCATACATTTTCAATTTTAGGTATGGCATATTGAAACCATAATTTGTTTCTTAATACTAATATACAACTATATTCTTCTAGTCTCCAATAAATATTTGTAACCCATGTCAGAGATGAATTTTTTTCCATAATTTTATTTTCCCAAATCTCGAAATCAGTTTCCGATATATATAATGGCATATATTCATAATGTGGTTTACCCTCTTTCATGAAATACATAATAATTCCTTTTACTTCATCCTTATTTGAATATGTAAAATCTCCATCCTCTGTAAATTGTTCTTTTGATTCATATTCTTTGAAAACCGTTTCCAGAAAGTCACATTCATTTAAATTACATACTTCCATTTGTAACTGCATCTGAATCCAATAATCTTCTTTTGGAATACCAGTTAATTCTCTCGATGTTGGATTTTTAATCTCCACCATTCGACCATATCTATCGGATGTATTATCTATATTTATACCATCTGGTGAAGCACCTAAGAAATGATGTTTATCATGTTTAATACATCCATAATCTTTTACCTTTGTATTGTATTTTTCTTCATAAAACATAATTGAAACATCTTCATATTTATTTCCATGATGCATTGGTGTGGATGTATTGACAACATCATATTTGGATGTATCCAAATGTTTACATTTTTCTACAATCAATTGATTAATGGCAGCCTGTGATTTTAAAGCTTTCCAAGCGTTACTTGCTGTTATTAGGTTATATCGAAACTCATACCATTCTTTTGTTCTTTGGTCAGGTTGTGGTTTATTTTCGATATGATTTATTTTTACTAACATATTTTCAATATTTGGTTTTATTCTAATAAAAGAATTTTCATATGAACGGATTGGATAATATTTTCTAAAATATATATTGTTAACTTTATCATATATCTTGTTGATTTCTTCTTCAAGAATATCTTCATCATATAAATGATGAAGCATTATAAATGTATTTTTGTATACATAATTACTAATATTTGAATGAAAATTAGGACTGCTATATCTTAATGGGTCAGTTTCAATAAAATGATCCATAAGATTTACCATTGTCAGTTTAATTTCATCTTGTTCAGTTTCTGTAAAAAGTTCCTTGATATTAAAGAAGTTAATAATATTTTTTAATATAGGTATATCAGAAATATATAGCATATTGTCGTTAATATAATATATATCTAATTGTTTATATCAATTTTATCATTTTTCTTGTTCTTATTCTTTTTAGGTGCTAATGATTTAAGTGTAGATTGTCTTTTATCACATCTTTTAAGTGTAAACTTTTTAGCTCCGGTATTATAGATTAATGATGGTATTGATAAAATTTTACCAGTATCTTTGTTATATAATACTTCTTTGGCTTTAAGCAATCGTTTTCTATCTAAATTTGTAGATAGGAAATTCAATAAATCTTTTTTATCGTCCTGAGAATATTCATGTTGTTTAACATATTCATCTACAAAATCATTAAATTTTAATAATTTTGTTGTTTTATCTAGTTTTGTCCATGGTTCATTAGAAATACTTTTTTTTTCATCTGCTAAGAAAACATCTAGATTAGATAGATTTTCTACAGTTTCTTCTTTTTCATCACCATTACCATTTAATAACATAGATTTGTATTTTATATTTTTTAATTCAACACATTCGTTACTCATTATTTATATATATTATAAAGCGTAAAGTTTATACTATTTTAAAATAGTATAAATAAATAATTATATCATTTAGATTCAATGAAGTCTATTGAAATAAAAGGTAAACGCAATATTGATAAGATTGAAAATGTAAAAAATCCAAGACGAAAAGATTCGTTACATTGGAAATTACCAGATGATTTTTTTTCAAATCGAAAACAGGTAGAAATAATTAATAATTTATATCTGGAAAATTCATTTGATCATGATGTATTTATTAAAAAAGAAATTAATAAAAAGATTACTGGTTATAAAAATCAAGATATTAAAAAGAAACTGATTGATTTAACAAAGTTAATTTCTCTCGACGATACTATTGAGAAGCTAATGTTATCAAAGTTAAAATGTTTTTATTGTAAAGAAACTTGTCATTTGTTATATCAGAATATATTTGAAAAGAAACAATGGACCTTAGATAGAATTAATAATAATCAAGGACATAATACTGATAATGTAGTAATATCATGTTTGGAGTGTAATATTAAAAGAGGTGATATGGATAGTGAACGATTTAAAAGAGGAAAAGAAATAAAAATAGTTAGAAAACAATTTTAAAAATAATATAAAAAATTATATGAGCGAAGTTCTTTTTTTGAAATGGTCACCAAATGTGAAAGAGCAATTTTATGAAAAAAGTAAATTAAAAGAGAAACATAAAGCCATTGGAAACAATGTAATGGAAACAATATTACAAGAGGGAAATGAATTTGTAAATAACAAGACGAGAGAAAATCAATTTGAAAGAATGAACCAGAGAGAAATGGTAGCACAAACGAATTTAAATCCATTTCTCTCAAATAACTATTTAGAAGATTTACATGTACAAGAACAATTTTTAACTCCACAAAATTCAAATTTAGAATCAAAATAATGTAGCTAATAAAGTATTTAAATATAGATTTTATTAATATAGTAAATATGTCAAATAATTATAGCACACAAAATGATTTATTATTAAATAATTTATTACAATTTTATCAAACCGATAATAATATGGATAAAATGTTAGGCATTATTAATGGCGAATCAAGAATTTCTTTAAGAATAATTGATTGGTTTGCTACAAACTATGCCAAGAAATTTTACACAGTTTATCAAATGGAAGGAACAACTCATAGGTTTAAAGTTTACAATGATTATAAATTAAAATTAAAAGCTTATTCAAAAAAAAGATTTGATCCCTTTTGTAGATGGGATAGAATAACTATACCCTATAAAGAGGGTGCTCATATTCAAACAACTATCGGACAATTAAATTTTTTTAAATGGGCGATTGATAATAATGTTATTGATTATATCGAGCAAAACTATCTATCTATTGAAAAAGATATGAATAATCGAAATAGCACATCTAAGGTAAGAATTAACGATAAAAGTTCTAATAAAACCCGAAAAAAGAGAGAAGAGTTATCAGTTTCAGCATCAAAAAGTATTAAAAAAGAAAAGGTAGAAATTGTTGTTAAATTTGATTAATAAGGTTAATATTTAAATATATAATAAGAATTAAAATTAAATATTTAAAATGGGAAATCAATCATCAATTCAAAGATTAAATTTTGAAGATATACAAGACACTATAAAAAATAAAAATAAATATGTTATTATTAATACTCTTCCAATATCTGAACAGGTATGTTTGATTCCTAATACAATAGATATTAGCAGTGAAGAATCAACCATTAATAATTTGGTTTCTCAGAATAATAGTAGAGAGATAATCATATATGGAAGAAATTCAAATGATATGACAATTTACGACAAATATGAACAATTAACCAAATTAGGATTTAGAAATATATATGTTTATCCGGGAGGAATGTTTGAATGGTTATGTTTACAGGATATTTATAGTGATGAGTTGTTTCCAACAACAAAAAAGGAACTAGATATTTTAAAATATAAACCGAATTCTAAGTTAAATCAGTTTTATATAACAAATGATTAATATATGTCTTTAATATAATGAATAATAAGTCCACAGTTAAAGTTATTATTTATGATAGTGAAAATAAACGAAAAGAACTATATGTAGATATGAATAATTATAGTCATTCGTCTAGGCTACTAAGACAACAAATAATTAAAAAAAGTCTTAGAGAACAAGAAATATGGCGACAAAAACAATTAGATGTTTTATATAGAACTGGACGTCCAATTTTTAGTATAGAAAGATGTAACTTACGATTTTATGATTAATCATCATCATTAGATAAACATCCATTTATTCCCATATGACCTTCTTGATTAGGTTGATAAATTGGATAACAACCAGAACATATATTATCTAACGCCAAATTAGCTAGTTTGTCAGCAGCTTTGTTGAATTCTCGTTTAATATGACTATAATTAATTTTGTCGAAATAAGTTTCGAGTTGTTTTGCTTTTTCATATAATGGAATTAAATTTTCAGCCTTTACCTTATATACACCAGTCATCTGATTAATGATAAGTTGTGAATCTCCTTGAATATTTATTTTGGTAATACTATTTTCTTTTGCCATTTCCAAACCATCAATTAATGCTTTATATTCGGCCACATTATTGGTCCCCTTATCAGGCATAAAATAATGTTCGGATTTTTGACATAATGTTGATGTATCATTGTAAATTAGACATCCGATACCAATAACATCACTTGGATTTCCACGACAAGCACCGTCAAATCTAAGAATAGGATAATTATTACTGTTATTTTCTTTTAATTGGCTCTCGTTTTTATATAGTTCATTGGATATCCATTCATCTATTGTTTCCACCCAATCAGTTCGTTTGTTTTTATTTTCTGATAAACTTGTATCGACATTTGCTTCAATAGTTAATTTGTTTTCTATAGAACTCAACCAAGATTCATGATAATCGTGACATTTCTGTAAATATTCTAACGGAATGTTTTCTCCCTCTCTGTTTCTAATTTTAACTCTATCAAAACAAGTTTTTGGATTAGCATTAACATATATAATACCTCCTAATTTCAGTTCATCAAGAAATTCATTAAACCACATAGTGTATATTTGATATTCGTCATGTTCAATCATATTATCATCATATAACATCTTAGCAAATACATTTTTATCAGTCTGAACTGATCTTTCACAAATAATTACCCTATAGTTATTGTTTTTGATAATACTTTTTAATAAATGTAGTCTTGAAATATATGCCATCATTTGGAATCTAAAGGCATATTTTTTTGTGTCTTTGTAAAGGTTGGTTAAAATAGGAACTCCTTCCTTGTCTATTACTGACCCCCAATTATCTACAGGTTCAGGGCAAAATCCGATATTGGTATTACTACTGTAATAGTCTTGTAAATCTTTATATAGTGTAGATTTACCTGACCCAATATTGCCATCAATACTTAAAATAATTGGTCCATTCATTTTGATATATATAAATATATTTCATCTAAATATCTATTTCAATTTTATTTAAAAAAAATTGAAATAGTTATTTAAATATAAAACTATTAATATCAATAAAGCAACTATGGATTTAAATCAACAAAAGCTTAACAGAACTGAATGGGATACTACAGAAATCCCTGTTAACAAAGATGAAGCAGAAATTTTAAACCTTATCATAAAAGGTTATGATAATGTTAATATAACATACAATAAAAACAATTCAATGATAAATTTCTTGTCTCTAGACCCAAATGAAAATATAATGAACCATCTTTACAAAGAATATTTTCAACCTATTATATCTAAGATGAATATTAAATATGATTTTACTTATTCTGATTCAGACGGAATCAAGTTTCAGAGAGTAAATTCTATAGAGAAATTGAAATTAGAGAACATTAATAAATCAATTAAAGAAAAAATGAGCAAAATATTTGAATTCGACTTACTAACTGTAGCTGAGTTGGTAATGAGATATTTCTATAAAGATAATATGTCAAAATTTAACAAGTATTATTACACACTTCATCACTTGATGAGATTAAGTATTACACATATAAATAATCGAGTTATAAGGTTTATTGAATCGGTATTGGCAGATTACTATGTGGAACTGAATAAAGAGGGGATGTTTCTACAGAGTAGCGATTTGATTGAAAAAAATGAACAATTAGTAACTTTCCAAGATTATAAATTATATGAGCATCAAAAGCAATTATTTACAATTTGTAAAAATCCTAAACCAAAATTGGTATTATATATTGCTCCTACCGGAACAGGAAAAACACTTAGTCCACTTGGATTAGCTGGGTCACATAAAATTATATTCCTTTGTGCTGCTAGGCATGTAGGATTAGCATTGGCCAAATCAGCCATTTCATCAGGTAAGAAAATAGCCTTTGCGTTCGGATGTAATGATGTATCTGATATTCGATTACATTATTTTGCCGCCAAGGATTATGTTAAACATAATAAAACAGGTAAGGATATTAAATACAGAGACGGAACAAAGAAGGTAGATAATTCCGTTGGAGATAATGTAGAAATTATGATTTGTGATATTAAATCATATTTGTGTGCTATGTATTATATGATGGCTTTTAACAAGCCAACTGATATGATTATGTATTGGGATGAGCCAACTATTACTATGGACTATGAAGAACATGAATTCCACAAATATATTTCCGATATCTGGCAAAAAAATGTAATTCCTAATATCATCTTATCATCGGCTACATTGCCTCATCAAGAAGATTTACAAGAAACCATTAATGATTTTACAGCAAGATTTGATGAGAGTAGAATATATAACATTGTTAGTCACGACTGTAATAAATCTATTCCTTTGATAAATATAAATAATCAAATAGAAATGCCGCATTTAAAGTTTGATGATTATTCAGAATTACAAAAATGTGCGAGGCATTGTGATAGATATAGAACTATGTTGAGATATTTTGATTTGAATGAAATAGTACAGTTTATTCATTATATTAATGAAAACAATTATCTATCTGACGAGCGTTATACAATTTCTACAAGATATGAAGATTTAACTCTTTTGACTATGAATAATATTAAGATTCATTATTTAGAATTAATACAAAAATTAACACCACAACAATGGCCAGATATATATGAACACTTTCAATCAATTCGAAAATCTAAGTTTGAGTCGAATATACATATTGCTACAAAAGATGCTCATACATTGGTTGATGGACCATCGATATTCTTAGCAGATGATGTTGAAAAGATTTCAAAGTTTGTCTTACAAAGCATTAAAATTCCAGAAGTGGTTATAAGTAATATGATGGAAGCAATGGATCATAATGATAAAGTATTAGAGGTTTTAAAAAAGAAGGAAAAGTCTTTAGAAGATAGTCTAGGAGATGAGGTCGAAAAAGAACATAAAATGGTTAGGGAAGCTCTGAGTCCTGAACAAAAAAAACTGCGTTCTGAAATCGACGGTTTACATAAAATGGTTAAAACAATCGCACTTGATGAAGTTTATATGCCTAATAAATTAAATCATCTTAGAAAATGGACTGAAAAAACAGTAATAGATAGGGAATTCTCTTGTGATATTGATCCGAATGATGTAGAAAGAATTATGTTAATGGAAGTTAAGAATACTTGGAAAATATTATTATTAATGGGTATTGGTGTCTTTACAAATAATCATGATAACAATTATACAGAAATTATGAAACAATTGGCACAGCAACAAAAATTATATATGATTATTGCTTCATCAGATTATATTTATGGAACAAATTATCAATTTTGTCACGGGTATATTAGCAAAGACTTGACTAAGATGACACAAGAGAAGACCATTCAAGCAATGGGTCGTATTGGAAGAAATCAAGTAAATAAAGAGTATAGTATTCGTTTTAGAGATGACGAATTATTGAATAAGATTTTTAAAGATGCTGAAATCAGACCCGAGGTAGATAATATGAATAGATTATTTAATACTCCGATTTAAATATAAATATAAAATAAATATAGTAATTAATGGAGAACAATGATAGTCATACTGTATCTATACTGAATACTGTAGTTGGATATACTATAAATTTTTTTAATTTTATGTGGGCATATAGCGAGTATTGTATTGATAATCATATGGTTTAAATATTATTTTAATTTTTAATAGAACTAAATAAATAATCGATATTTATTTATTTATTTAATTATATATATATGAGTCATAATACTAGTTTAGATAATAGTCACGATGTTGACACAGATTCTGAAGATGAAAGTTTTGAATATGAATATGTTCCATTCAATCCTTTAGGCCAAGGTGCCGAAGATGACGATGATATATTAAATCAAGCATTCATTCAAGATGATGATGATGAAGATGGATTATATGATCCATTAACCCTTGAGGATTTAAACACTGATCATATTGATCAAGATGAACCAGAAACTGACGATGAAGGTGATATTAGTTTTGGTGGTAAAAAGAAAG
>PVMK01168324.1_pt1 | contig 28721 bp, 21 predicted proteins | sample 1853481 | NCBI WGS metagenome assembly PVMK01 (sample SAMN08533507, study PRJNA380276) | Marine sediment metagenome, whole genome shotgun sequencing project.
GTAAAGAAAAGCCTTAGGATAGACTGCCTGCACTTTGGCTCCAGGGGTCAAGCTAAAAGTAAATGCATCATCTATTTTGAAGCACCTCGCAAAAGGTGTCTCTATCACTCTCTCGGCCGTCAAGTAAGCTATTGTATCGTCAATTTTGTGAGCCTCTAGCCTTTGGGCCAACTGTTCGACAAGATGAGCTCGAATTACGGCGCCATCCGGCTCGTAAAGAAAAGCCTTAGGATAGACTGCCTGCACTTTGGCTCCAGGGGTGTCCGTTAGCGTATGTCCTCCGGGCAGCAGTGTTGCTCGTCTTTGGGCAGAAGAACGCAGATCGCCAAACCATAAAACGGCCTCCCGCACCTCGCCCTTTAGTGAGATAAACTCAACCTCTGCTTCGTCGGGAAGCTCGGCATAATTAACGCCTGGGCTGATTTTAATACCCTGATGGGGGACTGTTTTGCGCCACCGCTTCAAGACACTTATAGGTGGATAATATTTATGAACCGAGTAGATGCGCCGGCCATGTTGGTCTCTCCGACCCGGATCCGCAAACAAAGCATCTATCGGTAAGGGACTCAATTCAAGTAAATCTGCTTGCAAGGCTGCGAACTGATCTCCATGATCATACGCACGCAGATTCTCCTGAGCCATGGCCAAGCGCAATCGATCGCGATCTACACCGATAACCTGGCTCTGGCTGGCCAGGGCTATTGAGTCCCCCCCAATGCCACAGCCCAGATCGGCCACATAATCAAATCCCTTGGCATGGAATCGTTTTGCACGGTAAGCAGCAACCAACTCTGCAGTTGCTTGCTCCAGCGCTTCACGAGTAAAGTACATCATATCAGCACGGGTAAATTTTCGTGCCGCTCGTTGGCGCAACAAAGCAGTTTCTAATAGGGCATGGGCCTGGTTAGAATTTACCTTTTGTCTTAATTGGCTGGCCAGAGGTAAGTGATTATCGGCATTGATAGTAACAGCCGACAACTCTGCTAATAATCGTTGACCGGCTGGGCTCAGCAAAAAATTAAAATCTCGAAGGCGCACAACGATTAGGGGATTGCCGGCTCTAACGGCAACAGACTCTCTGCCTCATCCCAGCCACTTAAATCTTTCGTTGCCATCTCTCGATCACAGTAAAGCTGGTAGGCGCAGCGCACGCATTGGGTTAGATCCTCTGTTAGCGGCTGGGGCTCATCCGCAACAATCTGCATCTCAATATCGGCCGCCAATTCGTTCAAGAAGGCCCAGTTTTCCTCATGGCGTTTCTGACTGTATGGAATGGTAACTGTCGCTTTGGGCTCCCGTACATACCAGTAGGTCAAACTGACCTGTTCGGCTTTGATGTTGGTATTTAGTGCACTGCTGCCCTCGACTGCCAACGCCAGATATAATCGGGTTTGCAGATTCTCTCGCAGGTCAATCTCGCTCGGAGGTCGGGCATCCGTCTTCCAATCAAAAATCTGTGTTTTCTGGTCGTTTAAAAGGATTAAATCGAAACGGCCCGTTAGCACATAGGAGCCTAGAGGTATCGTTATACTGAATTCAGGTAGTCGTTTACCTGGTGGCAAATCAGGATCTAGTTGTTTAAATCGCTCCCACCACCGGTTTAAAGTCGGATCACTCAGCTCTTGATTGCCAACCGGCAACTCCAGAAAATATCGCTGAAGCATAGTGTGATACTGCTGCCCCCGTCTCAGAGCCTCGGATGTCTTTTCGTCGAGGGGGGGTATGGGCCAGGATAACCGGCGCTGATACCTTAACTCAAATCGACGCCGGCAGGCTAAATAGTCAGCCAACATGCCTTGGCTCAGTCTATTGATAGTCATTATATTTGTCAGATAGAATTAGATTACAATTCACAACCGCTCTTCATTATTAGCAAAATTTAGTCAGAGAAACCAGTGCCAAACTCATTAATGAACCAGGATCTGGCTAAGGAACAATTTTGTTCGATCGTGTTTGGGATTTTTAAATAAAACATCGGGTGGGGCAACTTCGACCACTTGACCATCATCCATAAACATGACCCGGTCGGCCGCTGCCCGACAAAAGCCCATCTCATGGGTCACCACGACCATCGTCATGCCTTCCTTGGCCAGATCGAGCATGACATCCAGGACCTCTTTGATCATTTCCGGATCCAGGGCACTTGTGGGTTCGTCAAAAAGCATTATTTTTGGATCCATGGCCAAGGAACGGGCAATAGCCACCCTTTGCTGCTGGCCGCCAGAAAGTTGCCGGGGATAGACATCAGCCTTTTCGGGAATGCCCACCCGGGTTAGCTTCTCCATGGCAATTTTATCAGCCTCTTCCTTTTTGCGTTTTCGCACATGGCGTAGGGCAATGGAAACATTTTCCAAAGCCGTTAAGTGGGGAAAGAGATTGAACTGTTGGAAGACCATTCCCACGTCAGCCCGAACGCTATTGATATCAGTCGACTTGTCTTCCAGGTGAATGCCATCGATGTAGACGGCCCCTGCGGTAGGCACTTCCAGGTGATTGATACAGCGCAAAACGGTGCTCTTACCAGAACCACTCGGGCCAACAATAGCAACCACTTCCCCGCGTTTGACACGCAAATCCAATGCCTTGACCGCCTCGATATTGCCGAAGTATTTGTGCAGATCTTCGATGACAATGATTTCCTCATTTCCGATAGTTTTATCGTTCATTGGTTTTCAATCGCCTTCCGTACCATTGCAGCAACAAACTCAAGACCAAAGTTATACCTAAATATAAGAAAGTTAGAACAAGATAGGTTTCTCTGAAACGAAACGAGCTTCCAGCGTACAGCCTGGATTGTTGGGTAATCTCTCGAACCGCCAGGACGGAGAGTAAAGAGCTATCTTTTAGGATGGCGATAAAGTCATTTCCCAAGGCGGGTAATATATTGCGAATGGCCTGGGGCATTATGATATAGCGCATCGACTGGCTGCCGGTCATGCCCAACGAACGAGCGGCTTCGGATTGCCCTTTCGGTATTGATTCTATACCAGCCCGGAAAATCTCGCCCATGAAAGCGCCATAGAAAAAGGACAAGGCGATGATGCCTCGCGTTGTACTCGGAAGGGCCCGATTATCCGTGCCTATTGCCCTTGATACCTCGGGAACAACCACGAAAGCAAAGGTAAAGATCAATACCAGGATTGGCAGACCACGAACAAATTCAACGTAGGTTATGGCCAGGTTGCGGATAATTGTATTTTTACTGACCCGGCCGAGGCCAGCCAATAACCCCAGCACTATTGAAATGATAAACGAAACAAAGGTGACATAGAGCGTGACTGAAATACCCTTGCCGACAAAAGCAAGTATTTCTCCATTGAGCAGATCCTCAATCGTGCCCAAGCTCCCCTTAATAAATTGAAAAGCAGCATTATATTCTTCATTGGTGATGATCAACCAGCCCATGGCAGCCAGGAAGAAGAGAATGACCACCAACCACCAGGGAAACTGTTTCCAGCTATCACCCCGGTCTTTACCGCCGAGTTGCTCCTCTAACGTAGCCATAAGGCCTCCTTGATGTTACTTTGTCTGCTGGGCTACAACAGTATGGGGTATTTTCTTTCAAATTTACTTTGTATAAAATGACATCAGGCCACCCGTTCGATCAACTATTGAAATTCGCAAGACGACCTAGCGGTCCATTATAAAAAAGAAGCGCCAGAACCCAAAATGGTCTGGCGCTTCTCATGCTGGCCAAAACTAGTGAATTCGATCTAAAAATCGCTCACTATTCAGGATCTTACTCAAGATCGTCGTAGGTTACCGTAAAGGCATCGGTGAAGTATTGCACGGCCAATTCTTCAAGCCTACCGTTGGCCTTCATTTCAGCCAAGGCCAAGTTAACGGCCTCAATCGTCCTCGGGGAAAATGTCATCATAGGTTATAACGAAAGCATCGGTGAAGTATTGCACGGCCAACTCTTCAAGCCTACCGTTGGCCTTCAATTCAGCTAAGGCCAGGTTAACCGCCTCTACCAGGTCGCTTCCTATAGGATAGATGAAGCCCAGCGAGTCGCTGGACAGGGATTCGCCAACCAGCTTCAATTGGTCGGCATTTACACCCACATAGCCCTGACCGGCCGTCTCATCCATAAAGACGACATCCACGTCACCGGAGAGCAAGGCCTGAACGGCAAAGGGGAAGGTCTCATATCCCTGAATGCGGTCAGGGTCAAGATACTGGCTAGCCGTCTCGTAGTTGGTCGTGCCGGTTTGGGTGCCGGGTATAATGCTCTCGTCATTCACAACATCCTCGATCGAGTTGACCCTATCCTCATCGGCGCGGACCAAAAGACGTTGCTCGATGTTGATATAACCATCCGAGAAATCGACGATTTCGGCCCGATCTTCGGTGATGGTGATGCCATCAGCAGCCGCATCGTACTGGCCATCAGCTACGGCCAGGATCATGCCTTCCCAGCCAGCTTCGATGTATACCGGTACACAATTCAGAAGCTCGCAGATTGCATCCCAAGTGTCATAGTCCCAACCTTCTGGTTCCCCTGTGGAAGGACTGATGTAGTTAAAGGGCAAATACTGGTTCTCAATTGCAATTGTCACCTCGCGACCGCCTAGATCAGGCAAGCCACCGGCTTCTTCGATTGCCTCCTGTACTTGCCCCTCACAAGCGACAAGCAACAGGGCAAGAACTAACAAAATTGCCAAACTAAAAATTCTTCTTTGACTCATCTCTTCTAAATCTCCTTTTTTTGTTGCGAGCTGTCGAATCTCACACAACTTTGATCTGCGACGACAGCCCACGCCACGGATAAAGATAATGCCCCCTTGCGACCCCTGATCAATTTGGACGTGTAGGACGGATACGCAAGCGCGCTTAAAGAGAGTTTAGTGAGTATTTTGCAGACAGTATATTGAAAACAGATAATTGGTCAATATGCTTAATGCACAAAGAAGGAAGAAAATATATTGGATCAATTGTTATATCTCCACGAAGAAGTAAGGAAAGCACTGCAAAATAGCCAGCCTGTGGTTGCCTTGGAAAGCACAGTTATTACCCATGGTCTGCCTTATCCTGACAATGTTGATGCAGCTAGAAGCATGCAAGCGGCCGTTCGTGATGGCGGCGCCGTTCCGGCAACCGTGGCCATCATTCAAGGGCAGCTGCACGTTGGCCTGACAGAAGAGCAGCTCGATTATTTAGCCACAAGACCCATGAATTCCGTTCGCAAATGTAGCCGGCGCGATCTAGCACTGGCTCTATCTAGAGCAGAGGATGGCGCCACCACCGTGGCCGGAACCATGATTGTTGCGGCGAGGGCTGGAATTGAATTATTTGCCACCGGTGGTATCGGCGGTGTTCATCGGGGCCATCCTTTCGATGTTAGCGCCGATCTTATCGAGTTGGGCCAGACGCCGGTAACTGTGGTTTGCAGCGGCCCCAAGTCGATTCTTGATCTAGCTCTTACCCGAGAAGTACTGGAAACAAATGGGGTTACCGTCATTGGTTACCAGACCGATGAATTGCCAGCCTTTTTCTCCAGAACGAGCGGCCTTGGGGTGGATGCCCGAATGGATTCGGCTGGTGAAGTCGCCGCTGCCATTTTAGCCAGCCGAGCACTAGCACTGCAATCGGGTATACTGGTTACCGTACCCGTGCCTTTGGAAGACGAATTCGATCCGGCCGAAGCTGAGGCGGCAATCAATCAAGCCACAGACGAAGCCGATATTGCCGGCGTATCCGGTCCTTTAACCACCCCGTGGCTCTTGCGAAGAGTAAACGAGCTAACTAACGGCCGAAGTCTTAGAGCTAACATGTCCCTTCTTCGCCATAATGGCCAGGTAGCAGGTCAGATTGCCACGGCCTTGAGCGAGAGTCGCAGAACGTCCAGTCCATCAGCTAGTCGCTGAAAACAGCATCTATAGACCTTCTGTCCTACTTATTATGACAACTCGAGTGATTTTGTGATATGCTGAAGGATAAAGGCAGGTGCGGTTGATCACCAGACATCGAAGGACACGAAGAAAGTTTAATTAATATCGCCCTGCCTATGAAAGATGCTGATTTGAAAATAAGGAACTGGTAAAGTCACTGAAATGACAATAACATTCATTGTGCCTGTCGTTACAATTGGATGATACCTGTAAAATTTTCGCTAATCTCGGGCTAGTATATTCATTGGAAGAGGTTTAAACGACTATGGAACAGTATGCTAAAGCAGTGGTCAAGCGACCGTTTAGTCGTATGCGCCGAAACATTCTAATCCTATTTGTCCTTCTGATCATTACACAGCTTGGTGTATATATCGGCCTAATCAATTTTGTTTGGGGCGAGACATACGACCAATGGATTTGGGAGCTTTTAATCGGAATTGGCGTACTTATCGCCGGCGCGGTGTTGTCGATCTTGATCATAAATTCCCAGGAACGTAAGGTTCGCAGTCTAACCGGGCGGGCCATTCAATTAGAGACCGAAAAGCTACAGCTATCTTACAGCCATTTCGAATTGCTACAGTCTATCGCTGCTACCGCCAGTAAAACGCTTAGCGTCGAACGAGTAATACAAACCGCACTGGATATCTTTACTCTGACACTCAATGATCTTGGGATTAAGGATCAAGACCAGGTCGTGGCGGCTTATTTGTACGACGGCACCGAGTTAGCCCTAGCCGATGAGCGACTTATATCAAAATTGGATAAGGAAAAGCGTCTTTTTGGCAAACAAGGAGCCATCGGGCAAGCCATTCACCGCTCTGAAGTTACAATCACGAGAGAGCCTGCTGACGACCCCGAGCTTAGCATGCTGAAGGCCTTTAAAGAATCTCAGGAAGTCATATGTATTCCACTTCGCTCAGGCTATGCGGTCTTTGGCGTCTTCATTCTTGGGGCAAAATCTATTGTTCCATATCGAGATCCCGATCTGGAACTTTTCAGTTCAGTGGCCGACCAGGTTGTAGTAACGTTACATACCGCCCAACTAAGCGAAGATTTGACTTTGGAAAAATCCCAGTTCATTCAGGCAGAAGAAATAGAACGCAAAGTATTGGCGCAAGCTTTGCATGAGGGTCCAACTCAATACCTGGCAAGACTGGCAATGCGCCTTGGCTTTCTCCGCGGCATGATGATTAAGAACCCCGATCAAGCGCTGCAGGAATTAAAAAAATTGGAAATAGGAACCCGGCGGATGTCAGAAATATTGCGAAATATGGTATTTCTACTACGACCAATGGCCCTGGATGGAACAAGCATGAGCGCTGCTATTGAAGCTGCTGTGCAAAAGACGCGTGATAAAGAAGGCACCGAAGTGCGGTTTGAGGGTGGTGAGTTTGGTGCCTTGCTCGACGATGATGCAAAGTCGGTGGTCCGTTATATCGTTGAACAGGGTCTGTCCGATGCCAAGGAATTTGGCCAAAGCAACCGGATCAATGTCGGCCTCTGGCGGGAAAACGATCTTTTTATAGCCCGGGTCGAGGATAATGGCCGGGGCCTGGATGTTGCGACGATGGGTGATACTTCGAACGCGCCCCAGGCGCTCAATCTAGCGTTTATGAATGAAAGGGCGCAGCGTATTAGCAGTGAATTAGCCGCAGATTCAACACCAGGTATCGGTACCACGTTGACCTTGGTAATTCCACTTGACAAACACGGCCGCGACAGAACCCGACAGCTCTAATTAAGGATCATCCACGGGATGAAGGTCAGGTTGGCCTCGCTCATCCACCTTTAGAGTCATTGGGTTACAATGCTAAATGTGCTCATGATCTAATTACTGCCTTACCATAGATTTGAACTAACCAGAGTGTGTGACGGTTTATAATTGAAGGGAGGAAACCGTGACACTTCTAAATGAAGCAGTTCTGTTTTTTACCTATTTATCTGATTGGGAACTGTATTAGGCCAAAGTATAGGATCAGCATTTTTGCAATGATTTTGGCCAGATCATGAACTACTGGCTGAATGGGTCTCGCGATTTCCAAGAGAATTAGCCTAAGCGCAAAAGCCGTCCCCATACGATCCAATGATCTCATTCTCCCGCCTGATTGATCTTAAAAGATTCTGGCTGCTAGCCCTTTTCAGTCTGGTGGGCTACGGGTTGCTGTTGCGCTGGTTTCCCCTGCGACGATATTTCAATCATAGCCCCTCACCAGATATTCGTTTACTGGCTCCAGCAGTGGCCGAAGCCGGTGCTTACGCTCTGCTACTGTGCACTCTATATGGCCTCTATTGGATTGCCTATCGTATTGTTAATAGCCGCAAGACGGGCCTTCCCCTGGCAGCAATACTGTTGACGACGGCCGCGTTTTGTCTTCCGCTAATATTCACCTTCCCAATCAATTCAACCGATATCTATCGCTATTTTTTACGTGGCCGGATTAGTGTCTCTCATACCCTTAATCCATTTGAGGTTCCGCCAGCCGATTTGCCGGATGAGCCTTATTTGCCTTTGGCCGGTGAATGGGCGATCGAGACCTCGCCATATGGCCCATTGTGGGAGCTAAGCGCAGCCACGGTAACCAGGTTAGCTCCAGATAATTTGTGGCTGAGCATCCTGTTTTTTAAAGGTCTGGCAAGTCTTACTCATTTGGCGGCAACCGGGCTCATTTGGCTGTCATTATCCCATTTGCCAAGTGCTAGACGTTCGGGTTTGACGCTACTATGGGCCTGGAACCCTTCAATTCTGCTCATTTTGGCCATGAATGGTCACAATGACGGTCTCATGATTATCTGGTTGCTGTTAGGGTGGTGGCTGATGGTCAACGACCGGGCCCAGATCGGTATGGCAACCATGATGCTTGCTCCTTTGGTCAAGCCCATCGGGCTGTTGCCACTGCCGTTCTTCTTCATCAGCTGCTGGCGGCAGATTCCGATGTTCGCTGGTCGTTTACGTTTCCTGGTTATCAGTATGGTAACAGCCCTTGTTCTGATGGTATTATCATTCCTACCATATGGTTCGCCGGTTAATCTCATCTTGCGCCTCATCAGAGAGGTAGGTGGTGGCGGGGGATTTTCACCCTCTGCTCTTTTTATTCTAGAATTGCGCAGACTTGGCCAAAACCCAGCCATCTCTATGACCACGCAAATCGGCACCCTCTTATTTCTGTTGTTTGTCTTTTTCTTATTGTGGATCACCTGGCGTGGTCGCTCTCAATTGAAGGCGGCGGCCGACGTGTTCGTCGGCTATATTATTCAGGCCTTTCGCTTCCGGATATGGTATGCTGCCTGGCCATTTCCCTGGCTTATATTGGATCGAGGTAACTCGGCCGATAATGACATCATGTCTCGAGCTCGTTTGGCTACCGGCATAACTTTTCTATTCGCCAGCCAACTATCGGTCTTGGTTTATGGTCAAATACGTGTCGAGTTGCTTGGCGGCTCCCAATTGCGCGCCCACCGGCTCGGCCTTGCCCTTACCTTTCTATTACCGGTATGTGTCGGTCTTGTCGTCGCCGCCTATAGCGCACGTTCACGTGACCGCCAAAGAGAAAGATAAGGCTACTAAAATAAGCCCAGGTCAGAAAGCCAATAATGGCCGTCACAGAACCATATATTAAGTTTGACACGGTTAGATAGTTGGTTACAAAAAAGACAAATGCGTGTTTGGCAAGCTCCCACAAAATACCGGCTAAAACGGCACCGACTATCACGTCCCTCCATTGCAATTTGGCATGAGGAAGCGTCTTGTATAACAAAAGAAATAAGCTAATGCTCAATAGAGCCGACCCTATTACACTGAGGTATGGCGAAACTTGAATTAATGCCTCGGGCACAAGGGTGTTTAACGCTGGTACAACAAACCCCCAGACAAAAGAACCGATTAATAATAGCAGACTGATGGTCAAAGTTATTGCGATAGCTGTAGCACGATGGCGCCATGCTGGTCGCACCATAACTTCTTCCCAGATCGCATCCATGGCCCGGGTCAACATGTAAATGACAGACGAAGCTGACCAGATTAGCAAAATGGCTGATAATCGGGTAATTGCTCTTCTTGCTTCAACAACCCGATCTAGATTTGTGCCCATAAGATCATCCAGCGCTGGAACCGCAAACTCAAGTCGCTGCAGAATTTCATCGCCGGTAGGAACGGGATCAAACCACAGGCTGGCAATGGCAACCGTCAGCAAGATAAGGGGAAAAATCGAAAAAAGAGTGAAGTAGGCCGTTGCAGCCGCGTATAGAGAAGAGGTGAAGGAAAGCACGTCGCGTAAAGACTCTAATAACAGAAAAAGCCAACCTCTCGATATGTAATTGAGCCGACCCATACCTCGTCGGCCCTTTGACCGCAAATCTAATAAGACATTTTGCATATATGTTTTGCTCTTGTTTAGGTTATTCAACCTGAAGCGGCTTGAGATAAAGGGCATCACTGTCTCTTTGCCCAGGCACGCTAACTTTCAGTCTTGTTCCCGTTTCAGGTAAATAAAGCCCTATCTCCAGGGGATAGCTGCCTGAGGGTAGATCTTCAGGAAGGTCAATTGAATAATTGTCAACCACTACTTCGCCAGTGAACCACTGATTCGTTGGATAGTTACCCTGCAAGGGATTGATATCTTGTTGCCAAACACAGCAAGAGCCATCTTGATCCAGCACATGGACAAACACAGTATAATTATCTGCGGGATCGGTGATGGCCTGCCATACCAGGGTTAATTCGAAGGATCCACCGTCCTCAGACGGTGCAAAATCATAACCCGCCAACAGGATTTCATCGCCAAAGTTCGCCGCTTGGGGAACCGTGGTCTTGGGTAGTGTGAAGAGACGTTCTTGCGTCTTGATACTCAACGAACCCAAATCTACCGTATTTAAGGTTTCGTCCGCTGCGTCGAGCAGGCGCAAAATCAATTGATAATCGCCGGCCGGGATTGAGCCAGGTACTTGCAGAGACTGATGATCAATTAGAAACTGTGGCGTCGCCCAATCAGTAAATTCATAAGTCCCATGCACCGGCGCAGTGTTGGCCAATATAAACCCGGTACTATCCGAGCGGACTATCTCCAGACGATAAGTCATGGAATCGAGGGGGGCTGTCGCTTCCCACCAGAGCGACATTGAGAAGGGAGCACCGGCAGCAACCTGATCTTCTGCTCGCTCATAACCAACGAGAGTCAGGTTCGGATTTATTGCCAGGTTTATCGGGTTCACCGGTATTGGCAATTGCCCAGGGGTAGTTCCGTTACCAATCATAATACTCTCTACAATCTGCCCGTTACCAGCGAATCGACCAAGATCGTCAATAAGCACCAATTGTTTGTTCGTATCGGGAGCAAATATCCCTATACGCAAACGATACTCGCCAGGAGGCATCCCTGGCGCTAAAGGTAATTCGACCCGCTGGACAATTATCTCACCAGGTGCCCATTGCTCGGCAGGATAGGCGAAACTCTCGACCTGGCCCCAGCGATGCTTCCAAGCGTCTTCAAGATGCACAAAGGGTAAAAGGTTTGCTGTCGGCTGCTCTTCTACTCGCCAGAATAATTCCAATGATAAGACATCCCCCGCAGCTATCGATTCGATGCTGTAACCTAAAAGGGTTACCTGGTTGGCAAAGTTAGCATTTGTCACATTTGGCGGTGCTATTTCAATCGGACCCGCCAATTGATATAAGGAAAATGTCGGTTCTCCATCAGGTCCATCCGCACCACTAACAATGGGTGTTGAGGGGAAATAATCGACTGCCCATTCCGGTAAAGGACTGTTATGGGAGAATAGGTAAGTAGCTTCACCATCACTGGGGAAAACGATAGCTTTGCTCTGCGGCAACCACTTTATTCTGTCGTACTGTTCCGTCAGAAAAGCAACTGTTGGATGGCGGTAGTGGTTAGCACTCAGATAGAGACTATTATCGGAAGGGTCAGCATCGTTCAGGTATTGTGATGTGGCAACCAGATCGGCATCGGAATCATAGAACAGATCTTCCCGCAATGCCCACTCTCTAAAATAACTTTGGTAGACGGTAAACGCTCCAATAGCCAAAATGAGAAACACGGAGATTCTTGTTAATCCATCACGTTCGGTAAATAGCTGGCGCAACGGCAAAATAACATTGCCCCCTCTTGCCCATTTAGCCATTATTGAATTCAAGGAGCGTGAAATCGAAGAGAATAAGGTGATAAAGCCAATCGCCGGCAGAAAAAACAAAAACGGTAGGAGGCCGATTGCCCGCAGATTGCTGGGGACAATATCGCCCGTCGCCAAGGCGGTAGGTAAGAGCATGAAAAAGGGCATTATTATTAACAATAGGTAAGCAGCACGTTGCCGATCGACCTCTTTCTTACGCAGGTTTAACAGTAAATAAATCAAACCGATAACCGATAATCCACCCCATAGCCAGTTGAAAATCGGTTGACCGGGAATATTGAAACGCCAATAAGGGTCGCCATCCAGAAAAATCATACCAAGGGAATGGCGATAGCTTTCGAACAGACTGGTAAACGAGGTCCCATCAGGACTAACCTGACCAATTCGCACCCAAAACGCATCAGGCTGCCCAATGAAAAAGATCAATAATGGAAGCACGACAACGAAGGCAGCGCCAAAAAACACGAGCAGTTGCTTCCAACGACCGGGCGAGCGATTTTTTCCCATCAGCAATGGTATTAAGGAGAAAATAAGCGGAATGAGGAAAATGCGAGCCGCTAGGTATGTATACGCAGTTAGCCCAAGAGAAACACCGGCGAAAACAAACCAGATCCACGACTGGCGTCTCAATCCACGATAAAGCGCTGCCACTGTAATGGCTTGCAACAAAGGTTGCGAGATTGCTCGGAACCCCAGCCGGCTAAAAAGAATGTGCCAAAAACTTATGGCCAAAAGAGCGGCGGCGATGATGGCAATCCGACGATCGCTTAGCAACTCTCGTCCAAGCCAGTAGGTCACGGCAATAGTGAGCAAACCCAAGTAGGCTGAGGTAAGTCGGAGCGAAAAGACCGACTCGCCAAGGGTTCGGATTAGTCCGCCAGCAATATAGAAAAAGAATACTTCCTTACCGGTATAACTGGTGATAAAGACCGGCCGTTGCCCACGCAATCCAATATCGCCGGCCAGAATACCATTGGCAGCTTCATCAAAGTGTAGACCCGGTGGTGCTTCGATGATATTTGGCAGGCGCAGTGCCGCTGCTACCAGCAGGCAGAGCAACATTAGCTGTAGGGCCAGTCGACGAGTCATAAGCTAAATTCTAGCGATCTGGGGATAAATATGCGAGAAGCTAAACAAGGGGAACTTTTAGACGATATGTGAATGATTTCACTATCGTCAGATACACGTAGGTTGGGCGCCGGTTTGGCGTACAGTCTTCTGCCGGTAACTGTCATAAACTACTATATAAGAGACACAAGTACGGTTAAATCTCTTCTTCTCCTCCTTTTAACGAGAGTCAGGGTTCGGCGTCCCTGACTCTCACAGAAAATTAAGCGGGTTGGTACATTTACCAGCCCGCTTTTTTTGTTCACCTATTCCCTCGTATAATTCCCCACTATGGCCGTGCCACAAATGGAGTCAGAAACCTCATCGAATAACAGGAAGCAAATAATTCAGGCTGCAACGATTGTTGGTGCAGCTTTTATTGTTAGCCGGTTTCTGGGCATTGTACGCGATGCAGTGTTCACCTTCTATTTTGATATTGAAACAGTCGAAGCCAATGCATACTTCATAGCCAGCCGATTTCCAGAAACCATCTTCTTAATCATTGCCGGTGGAGCGCTTGGCTCGGCTTTCATCCCAACCTTTTCAGCCTATTTCGTCCGCGATGACGAACGAGGAGCATGGCGATTATTTTCGGCCATAATCAACCTGGTTGTCATTGTTATGACCATCATTGCCATCGTTATCGCTTGGTTTGCCCCCCAAATCATCACCCTCTTTTATTCTGACCTGATGACTAATAATACTGAACTCTTGGATATGACGGTGAGCCTTCTGCGGCTTATGCTTATTACACCCATTATCTTCGGTGTCAGTGGTGTCATCATGGCTGCTCTTAATGCCCGGCAACATTTTTTGCTGCCTGCCGTCGCGCCGATCGTTTACAATCTTGGAATCATTGCTGGCATTGTTGTCTTTGCGCCAAATGTGATGGGGTTAGCCATTGGGACCTTAGTTGGAGCAATAGGTCATTTACTGATCCAGATACCAGGTCTATATGCCAAGAAGGCTCATTACAGTCCGATAATAACTGTTCGAGATCCAGGGGTGCAACAAGTGGTGCGATTGATGGCACCTCGAGTTTTGGGTCTTTCATTCGCTCAACTAAATCATTTGCTCATACAAATTCTGGCCCAATCCATGGTCCTGGGCAGCATTCCAGCTTTAACATTCGCCTGGCGAATCATGATCATGCCTCAAGCCGTAATTGGCCAAGCACTTGCGATAGCTGCTTTTCCTACCTTTGCCACACTAGCTGCCCAGAATGCATTCGCTGAGATGCGCCGGATACTTGCCGACACACTGCGATTAATCTTTTTTCTTAGCCTGCCCGCGGGAATCTTATTGATGATTTTACGTATTCCTATTGTCAGCGTTCTATTTGAACGAGGCCAGTTCGATGAAACGGCCACTGAGTTTGTGGGCTGGGCCTTGTTATTTTACTCACTCAGCCTGATAGGACTTGCGGCAATCGAGATCATCTCTAGAGCATTTTACGCCATGGAAGATACCTGGACGCCAGTCCTTGTGGGTATGCTCCAACTAGGGGTTATGTGGATTTTGGGATGGTGGTTGGGCAATGTGCTTTTCCCCTCCTTGGGCTGGATAGAAATGGGTGGGCTTGCTCTTGGCTATACAATATCGACCCTTTTGGAGCTGATTCTGCTTTTATGGTTATTGCGCAGAAAGCTTGGGGGGATAAGCGGTCGTCGTGTATTTGATGGCGTCTGGCGAATGTTACTAGCCAGTATTTTGATGGCCGTCGTTACTTGGCTCGTTCTGCAATCGTTGGTCGCATCACCCAAACTGATTCAGCTTGTGCTGACCGGCGCTGTTGGTGCTTTAGTGTACCTAATTGCTTCGGCTATCTTTGGCGTAACTGAGCTCAGAGATCTTCTACAGAATCTGCTCAGCCGAATCCGCACTTAAATCCCAATAGAAGAGACTAAGAAAGAGATAATCAGGCGCAAAAAAACCCGACCAAAGCCGGGCAGATAATTTCCTTGAAATATATTGGGCCGCTAATTGTTTGCAGATATGCTATCAATTACCATGAAGTCAGATTGGGCCATCATTTCACTGTTTACCCAAACTTCTAATTCATATTGACCTTGGAGGAACCCTTCTTCCGGTCTGAAATACACATACCCAGGACCATCATCACCATAGGCCCACAGTTGGTTACCACCCTCTACCACTTGCCCGTTTCGTCGCCACACCCAAGACCAGGTCATACCATCTGCCATTTCAGCATAGTCAAACGTGGCGTAAAGAGTAAAGAATCCTTCTCCGAATCGTTGACCGGCATCGACTGCTCGATAATCAGAAGTAATATCAGTGGAAAATATGATTTTACCAATCTCTGTTTCGTCTATTATCTCTTCCGATGGCTCTACTTGATTGAATTTCTCGGGCAGCGCTTGTTTTAGAAGCGGATCAGCCAGATCGAGCGGCACATCAACTATGCGGTTGCCAACTGGTGAAAGAGTAATATCCAATGCTGTCGGAGAGCTATCAGCCAATGCTTCTGGCTCCTCAACATCAGCAGCTAATTCCAGGGTTGGTTTGGCGTAACTTAAGCGGGCAATTTGAGGGAGAGTTTCATTGGCGGCAGGCCAAGCGTAGGCGCTAGTACCAACCGTAACCAAGACAAGGGCGAACGTACACAACATATAACGCTCCATTTTCTTGGCTGCTTGCACCCGTAAAAAGAAATAAGGGGATCGCTTGGCATCACGCCAAGACTTTATTGTTATCGAAAACGTGACCAGGCATAGTAGCACTAAGCCACCGACTAACCATGGAACTATCGTGTTAGACAATGATAGTATCAATTAACCAAATCCTCTTCCCCTAATTCTAATCCGCCCAAAAATTATAACAAAACGAAGTATGCATGCAAATTATCAACACAGATCGTCACCAAAGTGCCCCTAATATGCCCCATTTCACCAGTGGTCACACCTCAAATTAGGGCTGACCGTTCAACATGAATTTGGCGTGAATTTCGGTGTTTAGATTTATTGATCCGGGTTACTTCTTTCAAGCTGGTTAGAAATGGTGTCCGACACAGATAGTAACAGAACTTTGCATTTAGCCGCCGGCTGTTTTATTCTCAAATCCAGATTCCAGATATTTTCTATACACTATTATCCATTTTTACGGAAAGAATCATGTTCAAAATTGTAACTATATATCGACGAGTTGATGAGGAAATCACTTTAGAAGACTTTTTCGCTCAGAAAAATTTACCGCTTGCTGAAAGACTTCCAGGTCTCGTGAAGAGTGAAGTCAGTCGTATATTAGGAAAACCAGGGGGAGAATCCCGCTTTCATTTGATGTACGAGCTATACTTTGAATCAGCGGATGAATTTTACCAGGCTCTCGAGAGCGACCCTGGGAAGGAGTTGATGAAAGAACTCATGGCATGGGCTGAGGCAAAGCTCATTACTTGGTTTTACTGTGACTCTTTTGAGGAACACACTCAAGTTCGAACAGAAGGTCCAGATATCACCTAGAAGTCTCGCTTGTGGTTACAATGTAAGCAATGTTACACCGTAACCTATCTGATTTATAGGCACTTTAATTTGGAGGTTGACCTGTTAACCTGTCTACTCAGGTGAAACTGAACATCAGCAAGAAACCTGATTGAAAGAATATTCTGGGAAATGTATAGTCAAACTCAGCTAACAACCAAGCATACAAAATCACAGGTAGGATAAATCATGTATCAGTTTCGCCGCATATATCGCCTGATTCTTCTATTTCTGGGTGTACTAGTTGGGATGGTTACGGCTTCTACAGTTTTTATGCTCCGGATGTTGATTAGCCCTCCTAGGCAAGCTCTATGGTCGACACCGGCAGATCTGGGTATGCCTTTCGAGAACGTGCAGTTTCCGGCGAGAGACGGCACGCGTCTCTCAGGTTGGTTTATACCTGGTGCTGAGGCAGCCGGACAAAAGCATGGTATAACGCTGGTTATGGTTCATGGTTGGCCATGGAATCGTTTAGGAACATCAGCGGAAACCATTTTGACCGATCTACCAGGTAGCTCACCAGTCCAGCTTATTCATCTCGCTCACGCACTTCACCGCAAAGGTTATCAATTGCTGATGTTTGATTTACGCAATCATGGCCAGAGTGCTCACGGCGGACCTGTCACGTTTGGGTTGCGTGAAGCCAGCGATCTGCTGGGCGCTCTGGATTACTTATCTGTTCGATCAGACGTCAACCAGCAGCAGATAGGGGTGATCGGTTTTTCGTTGGGCGCCAATGCTTTGCTCTACGCATTGCCTCAGATCGATCTAATCCGGGCAGCTATTGCTGTACAACCCACTAGCGCGCCAATCTTTCTTGCACGATATACCCATTATTTGCTTGGTCCATTGAGTAAACCGGTCGTGGCCCTAGTATCCCTTCTATACCAGGCAGTGACCGGTCTTCGCCTTAACGCTATTGACCCAATTTTTGCTGTTGCTGGGTCAGGTGATACACCGGTCTTATACATACAGGGCACAGGTGATTCTTGGGGAAGTGTGGACAATGTCAAGCAAATGATCGAGGCAACGCCCAATGCGGTTCATCCTCAATTTGTCGAAACGAGCGGCCGGTATGGTGGTTATCAATTTGTTCTCGATAACCCCGAACTTATTAGTTCTTTCTTTATGGAGCAGATAAGAGCGGATCATTCAGCCGATCTGTAACTTTTTGCGTGATTGCCTTGGGGCTATGAGCGCGGCCTACGGAGCAATGATCGTAATCGTCGATGACTCTGGTCGTAGCCCTGCCCCACTGAACAAGAGTTTATTGACTCTGGCTAACATGCTCTGCAAAACACATCGTCTCTCAGATTAGAAATGAGCAAGATATCTTGTCCCCCACTATCCCATACCGTATTATAATCTTGCATTGGATAGTCATCTGCAAAATTTCTTGAAGGCAAGTGCAGTGGACATACAGTAGGTTGAGCCAATTAACGAATAGAATCCAAGGCCCAGCACGAATCCATTGATAAAATCCTGGCTCAATTATCGCCCAAAGTATACGATTCATGATTTCAGTATCTAAGATCAGTCTACATAAGTCGTTCACCAGTTTCGTAATCTTGGTAGTGGCACTGTTATTGCTGGCATCTTTAGTGGTTCCAGCAAAAGCACAGAGCGAACATGTTGTTGTCGCCAGGATCAAGGGACCGGTAACACCTGCGATGGCCAGCTATTTTGATAGAGCTATTGCCGCGGCCGATGAATCTGGGGCCCTGGCGGCATTATTAATACTCGATACCCCTGGTGGTGCTATCGATATTACACTGGAAATAGTCCAGTCCTTTTTAAATGCAAGTGTGCCAGTCATCGTCTACATTGGTCCTGCTGGAGCACAAGCGGCTTCGGCCGGTAGTATCATAACGGTGGCAGCTCACGCCGCAGGGATGGCTCCTGATACCGTAATTGGGGCGGCATCGCCAGTGGATGGCTCCGGAGCAGATATAGAGGGAACGCTATATCAGAAGATCACGGAAGATCTGAAAGCAACCATGCGCAATCTGACTGAACGTAGGGGCGAAGAGGCAGTTGCCTTAGCCGAGGCTATGATCGAAGAGGCGCGAGCAGTAACGTCCAGTGAAGCATTAGAAACGGGGCTAATCGATGCTGTAGCTGTAGATGTGGATGATCTGTTACTCCAGTTAGATGGGAAAGTGGTTGAGGTAAATGGGGAACCAATAGTCTTAGAAACGGCCGGTGCCGTCCAGGAATCGTTCGATATGAGCCTTATTGAGCGGGTGCTCCACCTGTTAGCTAATCCATTACTTATCGGGTTGCTACTCACAATTGGTGTTCAAGCTATTTTTATAGAGATTTCAAGTCCTGGAGGTTGGGTCGCGGGTTTTATCGGCGTGCTTTGCCTCGGAATGGCCCTCTATGGATTAGGCACCTTGCCAGCCAACATGTTAGGTCTTGGACTAATCGTCGTCTCATTCGTTTTATTCATATTAGAAGTGAAAACACCAGCAACTGGTGTCTTGGCCGTTGCTGGATCTATTACTCTTTTGGCCGGTCTTCTGGTCCTATTTAATTCACCGGGCACCCCCGATTTTGCCCGGATTTCGTTGCCCGGCGCCATTGGTATTACAATGTTCACTTCCGGCTTTTTCATTTTTTTGCTAGTCAAAGTGTGGCAAGCCCAACGAGGCCAACCTGTTACTGGTGCGGAAGGATTGATTGGTCAGATTGGTCCTGTGCGCTCTGATTTAGCCTCAGTTGGCGATGATGACGGCTCTTTTCAAGGCACCATATTGATAAATGGCGAACTCTGGCGGGCTATGTCGGATGAAGAAATAAATCAAGGGGAACGTGTGATAGTAAAAGCTATGGATGGTTTCACGTTAAAGGTAAAAAAAATATAACGTCAAGTTGAGAGCCAGACCAGCGGTGGAACGGTCGATGCGATTTAAGGTACGCCTAAACGAAGAAGAGAAGGAAATTGAGGTGACTCGCCGGGGTGATCGGTTAAAGGTGAGTTATGATAACTTGAGTTATGAAGCTCGATTTATACATACAGACGAAGCTCATTTCGTGCTGGAAGTCATAGAGCCAGGACCTGAAGATTTTATTTGTCGAAAGAGGATTCGAGCAGCTGGTTACAGGAACGGCGATGAGCGGCAATTATGGGCCAATGGACGTTTAGTGAATTACCAACTTGTTCGGGAAGGGGCTCCGAGGGAGATTGATAGCGACCCGGCCTCGTTATCGGCTTCTATACCAGCCGTGGTATCAGAAATACTGGTGGAGATTGGGAAGGAAGTTTCTGCGGGCGATAATTTAATCCTGCTGGAATCTATGAAAATGATCCTGCCGATCAAAGCGCCCTATGATGGCCTCATCAAAAGCATCAATTGTTCCCAGGGCGAGGCCGTACAACCTGGCCTCCAGTTGTTGGATATTGAGCAAGTCAAAGGTTAAACGTGAACGCTAGCGGTGACCATTTAAAAATCAATTATCATTTGTATTGAAAATCAATCTCAAAATGAACCAAAATCGTCTTAATTCGCTTAAAGAAGGGCTGGTGATCAGTGGGCTGGATGGCATCGCCCTGGTTCCCGGGCCCAATATGATTTATTTGACTGGCATTCACGCTCACTTAAGCGAGCGGCCAATTGTGTTATTAATACCCCTAGATGGTGATCCGGTCATTATTCTTCCTACTTTGGAAGCCCCAAAAGCATTTGCTGCTGGGATGTCAGACGAAGGCGTTTTCTCATGGAGTGATGATGATGGATATATGGATGCCTTCCAAAAAGCTTGCGCTTATCTCGAACTAAATGATTCCCTGTTCGGAGTTGAAGCTGAATATATGCGAGTTCTGGAGCTAGAATTGCTTCAGAAATTTGTCCCCGGACTTTCGACTGTCCATGTCGACCCTATCATGAGTTCGCTAAGGCAAAATAAGAGCAAGGAAGAACTAGCGGCCCTGAAACGTGCGGCCGAGGTCGCTGAGAAGGCCATGCTCAACCTGCTACCCCGCATCCAGATCGGCCAAACAGAGAAGCAGATTGCTACTATGTTAATGCTCGAACTCGCCGAAGCTGGCAGCGAGTCTCTTGCATTCGACCCAATCGTCTCCGCAGGGCCGAATGCTGCTTCGCCGCACGCTACCCCAAGCAGTCGCAAAGTGGCTTCTGGGGATTTGCTTGTCATCGATTGGGGTGCTATTGTGGATGATTATCCCTCAGACATCACTCGCACTTATGGGGTGGATCGAGTTGAACCCGAATTGCAGCGCATTCATAGCGCTGTCGAGGAGGCGAATGGCCAAGCCAGGCGAGCAGCTCGACCAGGGGTCTCGGGTAGAGATATTGACCGAGCCGCACGAGATGTTATTGAGGAAGCCGGCTACGGAGAATTTTTTACCCATCGTACGGGCCATGGACTAGGCTTAGAGATCCATGAGCCGCCCTATATCATGGCGAGAAACAGCGAACCGTTAACGGCTGGCAATGTCTTTACCATTGAGCCCGGAATTTATTTGCCGGATCGCGCCGGCGTCCGAATAGAAGACAATGTTGTTCTCACGAAAGATGATTGCCTTTCCCTGACTACATTACCCAGAAACCTCGTCATGGTTGGCCACTAGTCTCTAGGTGGGAAAGCCAACTTTAGCCGACAAAGAAACCTCCAAATGATTAAAGTCGCCCGCTCACGCCTGCTAATTTATTTCGTTCTCTTGTCGGCCGTGATGTCCGTTTTGCTAACAGCTGCCTGCCAGAAATCAGAAAGTACAGGTGCTCCAACCATTTTACCGGTGACGCCCTTGGCGACAACCCCGGAATCGGTCGCTGGGTATCCAGCGCCGGACAATACACCAGATGATAATCGCCCCCCACCTGCATCACCGACGCCCTTGGCCTACCCGGTTTCTCCAGAAGCGACATCGTCGAGTTCACAAATAACGCCCTCATCGACCCCACCTCCGGTCTCATTTGACCCCGTGTCAGGTGTTTACATCCCATTCGTAGCCATGGGTGAGCAACCCACACCTACCCCGGTTCCGGTTCCGCCTACACCGACACCGACGATCGATTTTGCTGCAGTCCGGGCCGGACTCCAGGCCCAAGGGCAAGATCTCGGCTTTGCCAAGATTGGTTTTCACACTGGAGTGGGTGGAAATCGCACAGGTCTCGGCGACTGGATGCGCCGTTTAGATGCGGCCGGTGTACCTTTTTTCTTGAAATCAGTAGATGACACAGGCCCATTGGTTGAGGCTCAGGAAATATTGCGCAATAGTAACGTACCGCACACCTTGGTGTTTCGTCGGAGTGGGAATGAATATGATACGCCAAACTACGACTTAGCGGCGGAAGAAGCAGCGCGACAACATTGGCAATTACATATGGACGGATTTCCTCCGGAACTTGATCCTAATCTCATTTGGCTGGAGACCATGAACGAAATTGACAAAAGCAGAGCTGAGTGGTTAGGGCGATTTGCCTTGGAGACTGCTCGATTGGCAGAAGCGGATGGTTTTCGTTGGGCTGCGTTCGGCTGGTCATCAGGGGAACCCGAATTATCAGATTGGCAATCGCCGTCAATGCTCGCCTTTCTACGCCTGGCTGGAGAGAATCCAGATCGACTGGCTATCGCCTTGCATGAATATAGCTTTCTAACAAACAATATTAGCGACATTTACCCATTTAAGGTTGGCCGATTTCAACAACTATACCAACTTACGGACCAGCTTGGCATGCCAAGACCAACTGTTTTAATAACCGAGTGGGGTTGGGAATATCAGAACGTTCCATCCTCTGGTGAAGCGATAAGCGATGTTGACTGGGCGGCCGCGATGTATGCTCCCTACCCCGAGATAAAAGGGGCCGCAATCTGGTACCTGGGCGGGGGATTCGGCAACATTGCCAATGATGCACAAAGGCTTATCAGACCGGTCACTGAATATAGTTTGGGATCATACTTCGCCATCCCTCTTCCTCCAGACAGAGCCCCAGTCAATCCCGAAAATTTTCGTCCATGATAAAATTAGTGCGGGTCTTCTGCGGCTGGCAGTAAGAGCTTTACAAATTGTCCGGCAGGGTAGCCCCTGCCTATTATAAAGTGGGTCACTCGAAAAGGAGCATGTCCATGTCCAACTGGAATAAGCGAAGGCGACTTGAAGCAATCGTTGCTAATGAAAAGCCCGATCGACTGCCTATCGCTTTGTGGCGTCATTGGCCTGGTGATGATCAAGATGCGGCCGCCCTTGCTGCGGCGCATATCAAATGGAACAAGGATTATGATTGGGATTTGATCAAGGTCTCTCCGGCCAGCAGCTACTGCCTCGTCGATTGGGGCGTAAAAGATCGCTGGGATGGCGCTGCAGAGGGAACCAGAGTTTACCTCGATAGGATAGTCAAACAACCCGAAGATTGGGAGAAATTAGGCGTTCTCGATCCAGGCAAGGGTATGTTAAACACACAGATTAACGCTCTTAAGCATATCGGCGATGGTCTGGCTAGCGCCGGCGACAACACCCCGTTCATAGCCACTATATTCTCGCCGCTAGCTCAGGCTAAGAACTTAGCAGGAAAAGAACGCATGGTTAGCCATATGCGCAGCCACCCGGATTCGTTTCGGCAAGGTTTATCGACTATAAGCAAAAGCATTATCGCTTATCTGGAAGTAGCGAAACAGACGGGTATCAGCGGTATCTTTTATGCCATTCAGCATGCCCGTTACGCATCCATGAGCCCGGCCGAGTATCAAACCTTTGGTCTACCCTATGATGAGCAGATCCTATCGGTAGTTAGCGATCTGTGGCTTAATATGGTCCATATCCATGGTGAAAACGAAATAATGTTCGATCTGGTGGCCGATTACCCGGTACAAATTGTTAATTGGCACGATCGCGACACTGGTATTTCTTTGATGCAGGGATTGAATCAAGTATCTGGGGCTGTTAGTGGAGGCGTATCTCGCTGGAGCTTGCTCCAAGATTCGCCACATAGGGCGTTAGAGGAAGCAACTGAGGCAGTTCATCAAACAGGTGGTCAACGGATGTTACTAGGCGTAGGCTGTGTAATCATGACCAATACACCCATGAGAAATATTAGAGCGATACGCGAATTCGCCGAAACGAATTGACCTCTCGGGACAAAGCCACGAATCACGAAGATCATACGCCTAATTCACACCAGACTGGGGATAACATAGGAAGTGTTTGACGATTGACTTAAACAGGCTACCAAAGCAATGACTGGTTCAGCTAATTTCGCAGAAGAAGACCATTCAGATCCTCATCATCCTTCAAGTTGGCCCCAGGCTATCTTACATTTGGACATGGACGCCTTTTTCGTGAACGTTCATATCCTGGAGTTTCCTGAAGACAGTAGTATTCCTCTAGCCGTCGGTGGTCAGCCTGATAGCCGTGGGGTCATCGCTTCAGCCAGTTACGAAGCGCGACAGTTTGGCGTTCACTCCGCGATGTCTTCGAGTCAGGCTATGCGGTTATGTCCTCAGCTAAAGATCGTTGGTAATGATTGGACTCATATTCGGGAATGCTCAAAACAAGTCATGAACATTCTTCGCGAGTATGGACCGGTCGAACAAATGAGTGTCGACGAAGCTTATCTCGATATTAGCCATGCTCTCAAGCCGGAGACGCTGCCTAGAGTTATCCTTCAGCGGGTTAAAGAAGAGGCTAACTTGCCAGCTTCTGTGGGATTGGCAACTAGCAAACTAGTGGCCAAGGTCGCGTCAGATTTTGATAAGCCGGAAGGATGTACCATCATTCAGCCAGGAGAAGAAGCAACCTTTCTCGCTCCTCAACCAGTACGGGTTATCTGGGGGATTGGCCCTAGAACGGCCGAACGATTGGCCCAGAAAGGCATCCGTACTTGTGGACAACTAGCTGGTTACAATACCGTTGAATTAAAAATGATATTTGGCAGCCATGCGAGCCACTTGCAACAATTGGCTCAAGGTGAAGACAAGCGATCGGTCGTCTCCGAGAGAGGATTACCCAAAAGCATCAGTCAAGAATGGACCTTCAGTCAGGATGTTGACGATCTCGAATTATTAAAGTCCCAATTACAAAAACAATCGATTAATATTGCTCACTCTTTGAAAAAACGCGGCTTAGTGGCCCATACTGTTCGAGTTAAGTTTCGCTGGGCCGATTTCACCACGTTCACCCGCCAAAGATCGTTTGATATTGGCACAGACGATAGCGAACTTATTTTTCAGCTTGCGCTCGCTATTTGGCGAAAGGATTGGCAAGAAAGCCAAAAGGTAAGGTTATTAGGGGTAGGAGTAAGCGGATTGGAATCGCCGGTCGCTCGCCAAATCGGTTTTGTTTTCTGACGGTTATATCAAACAATTTTTTCTCCGAGTCTCTTTACTTTAAATTTAAAAGACATTAGACTTTGCTTGGTCAATTTCGTCGATCCGGTTAGGTCGTTAGTTTCGACTTGGTGATATTGGCTAATTAGTTTGCAGTTAGAATTTGGCGTCCCACCAGAAAGCACAGATGAGCGACTTGGATCAACTGAAAAAAGCAATCAATGTCCTTGAGGGTCAGCGCGCTGTTTTGGGCGATGATGTCGTTGAAGCTGCGCTGCGACCAATGAAAGAAAAGTTGGCCGCGCTTGAGACGAAAGATCTGATTCATGATCCACGCCGTAAATTGGTAACTGTTCTTTTTACAGATATCACCGGCTCTACCCATATTAGCCAGAAATTAGATCCAGAAGAAATATTGTCTTTTTTGAATGGGGCCTTGCAACGTTACAATCGGGTTATAGAACAGCATGGCGGTCGGGTATTTCGTTATATGGGTGATGGGTTAAAAGCCGTATTCGGAGAAGAAGTAACACAGGAGGATGATGCCGAACGCGCTGTTCGGGCAGGACTGGCCATATTAGAGGAGAGCAAAGCGTACGCCAAGGAGCTAGAATCTTCATCCGGTTTAGGGGGCTTCAATGTGCGGGTGGGTATAAATACCGGTCCCGTCATACTGGGAGGGGGTATGGAAGCCGAGCGATCGGCCATGGGCATGACTGTAAATTTGGCGGCCCGCATGGAAAGTACTGCCCCCGTTGGTGGCCTACGTATATCACGAGCCACCTATCGACACGTACGGGGCCTGTTCGAAATGGAGCAGCAAGCGCCACTTCAGGTCAAAGGCAAAGATGAGCCTTTAATTACTTATCTTGTGCTTAAAGCAAAACCCAGCAGATTTCACAAGACTGATCGTGGCGTAGTAGGCATCAAAACCCCTATGGTCGGCCGTGAATCCGAGTTGGCTATTTTACAGTCGGCTTACGAGGATGTAGTCACGCAATCTGTGGCCAGGGTCATAACAATTGCCGGGGAACCTGGTCTGGGAAAAACGCGTCTACTTTATGAGTGTGAGCGTTGGCTTGAACAACAAGAATCGCCAATTACCTTTTTTCGTGCTCGGGCTAATCAGCAGTTAGCAAACACGCCTTTTGGCCTTCTTCGAACACTTTTTACCAACCGGCTGCAGATTCTAGAAGATGATTCCTCTTCGGAGGTTAGCAAGAAGCTAGAAGCTGGCCTTAGGCCTTTTTTTACTGACGAACCCGAACTAAAACCCCAATACCTCGGCGCTTTGCTTGGATATGATTTTGCCAGCAGCCCGCACCTGGCTGGTATCCGTAGCGATCCCCAGCAACTTCGTGATCGAGCCCTTTTTTACTTGTCCCAGTTTTTTTCTCGGGTCGCCCAGAGAGCGCCCATTACGATCTTATTAGACGATTTCCATTGGGCCGACAGTCCTTCGCTAGACGCTGTCAACTACCTTGCTCGTGAATGTTCTCACATACCCATGCTCATCATCAATACAGCACGACCAGTTCTTTTTGAACGCCAGCCCAATTGGGCCTTGAACCAAACCTTCGGTGATGTTGTCTTTACCTGTATAACGATGGGGGCGCTGCATAGAGAATCATGCCGGGATCTCGTCAACGAAGTATTACGAAAGGTAGTACAAGTTCCTGAGACTTTACAGGAGCTTATAATAACAAGTGCCGAAGGGAATCCGTATTATATCGAAGAGTTAATAAATATTCTTATCGACGACGGAGTTATTGTCAGATCTCAACAGAGTGATGATTGGTATATTAATGATGATTTGCTCGACAACTTGCGGGTTCCTGGCACCTTGACGGCCGTGTTGCAAGCGCGACTCGACAATCTAAATTCAAAGGAAAAGGCCTCCCTACAACAGGCTTCAGTAGTAGGACGGGTCTTCTGGGATACCGCATTACAGGAGCTTGAGGATTCCAGGGACACAGTGGAACCAACCCTCGAATCATTAAGCGGGCAAGAACTAATCGAACCTCAGGAGAATAGTCTTTTCTCTGGCGCCCACGAATATTCTTTTGCCCATGGACTTATGCGTGAAGTCACGTACGAAACGGTCTTATTGCGCACCCGGCAAATTTATCATAACCAGATTGCTTCATGGCTCATCCAGGCCACCGAATCCAGTGGTCGGACTGATGAATTCGCAGGCGTTATTGCAGAACATTTTTCCCTGGCCAGAGAATCAGATCTAGCGATAGATTGGTACTTACGGGCTGGTTCAAAGGCTCAAGCCCAGGGATCTCCACAGGAAGCGCTCACATTCTTTGAGCAAGCGATTGAGGTGTTAGAACCAGCCGATTTGGAGCGACGTTGGTTGGCTGTACTCGGACGGCACGACACCTTATCTTATCTGGGCGAGTCGAAGGCCAGGATTGCTGATCAAGAGACGCTCCTTGCTCTAGCTCAAGAGATAGGTGATGCCAGCCACCTCGCCGAAGCAAATTATCGCCGAGCTTCCTACGCCAGCAGTATGGGTGATGAACAAGGGGCTCTGCCAATCTACGAATTAGCCCTGACTTACGCAAGACAAGCCGATAACGAAACACTTGAATCATTGATTCTCAGCAGCCTGGTTATTTGCCAAACGCGATTGGGCAATATGGAAGAAGCCCAAAAACTGGCAAGCGAGGTTTTGGCTCGAGTTGGCCAACTCGGCATCAACGAGTTATCGGCCAGACTCCTAACGAATGCCGGGCTCTTTTATAGCGAATACGGTGACGTTGCTAAGGCGACCCACTTGTACGAACAGCAGGTCTCGTTCTGCCAACAGATAGGAAACAGACTTGGAGAAGCAATTGGCCTTAGCAACCTTGGCCTAAATCTAGGTATTTTAGGCCAATACGAGGAAAGTTTAGATGCCTTGACGAAGTCCGTTCGTTTGTCAAGTAATATTGGTGCCCGCCGCATTGACGCTTTCGGGCATCTGAATCTTGGCTTTGTTTATTGGCGTTCCCACGACATCGATAGTGCCCAAAAAGTTTTAGAGCTTGCCTTGCAGAAGCTAAGTACCACAGGGGATCATTTTGCTCTGGCGGCCGCCGATAGTTACTTAGCATTGGTCAGCGAGCAAGCTGGAAGCCATGATAAGGCAATGGATTATCTAATGCGGGCAAAAGATGGATTTGAGGAAATTGGGGCCCAGGCTTATGTTGCCGATGTCCAAGCAGGATTGGCCAGGAATGAGTTGGACATGGATCATAATGAGCTTGCTTTGAAGCATGCAACTGCTCTCTGGGACTTTTTGCAATCACAAAGTTCCCATGGGATGGAGTTACCAATACTCGCTTACAAGTCCTGTGCTGATGTTTTTGAGGCCAATGATCAAAGCTTACAAGCAAGAGTGGTAATTCTAGCTGGTTATAATGAGCTAATGGAGCGAGCAGCCAAGATTAGCGATTCTGGATGGCGTGAATCCTATACAGAAAATGTACCCGAGCACACTGCTATTCTGCGCATGAAGGCGCAAAGTGACCAACAGACGCAATAAATCACTGAACTCTGTTCGTATTATTTTAACTCCCAGTGAATGAAGATAGAATTGTCCAAATAGTGAAGGAGGAATACGGTGTCAACAGAAAAGGAATATCGTTCTGAAGGCGTGAAGGTCAAAGTTAACACTCAAAAATCAGGGAAGAGAGTTAAGATCGTCAAGTTCAACAAGAAAAATAAATCGGATTTACCGGCGACTCCGGGTGTTTTTAATCCTGGCAGGATTGTCATCAACATTGGCGCTGTCGATCAAGATGCC
>PVMK01120865.1_pt1 | contig 28716 bp, 26 predicted proteins | sample 1853481 | NCBI WGS metagenome assembly PVMK01 (sample SAMN08533507, study PRJNA380276) | Marine sediment metagenome, whole genome shotgun sequencing project.
TGAATGGCAATACCGCGATAGATTTTCTTTGGTCAATTTCGGCAGGGGACTGGCGAACTTTATCGTTCGCTGCAACACCTTCGGCCGAAGCAGCGGCATCTTGTCGGGGACCTGCGCCAGCATCGTCAATGCTGGCAGTTCGGTGAACACCGCCCGGTCCGATATCAAAGGCCCAGGCAAGCATGATGGCAATGACGAACCCGAGAGCAACGAGAATGGTGACCAGCTTGACCGTCCAGTCCGGCAGACTCAGGTTGGGTGATATCGTCGAGGTGACTTCAATAACGACCCAGCCGGCAATCGCATACAGCACGAAGACCCGGACGACGCGGCGTCGTTTCAGCTCGGCCCACAAGGTAAGCCCTGCACTCTCCTGAGATTGCTCACTCATTCTGCTTATTTTAGACGATCTGCCAAACACCGATCATACAGGCATATGACCTGATGCGCGGGCAAAACCGGGGTTGATCCCGGTTTTCGCAGCGACCTGATCTATATTCGCAGTTATCCACTTCCTTGAACCGCGCAGTTCCGGCATGCTGCCGTTCAATAACTATCGCGAGGAGAAAAATCGTGCGCACAACTTTGACTATCGGAATCCTGTTCACGCTGTTCGTGCTGCCACCGCCCGCCATCGGTGCTGAGCATGCCGTTACTGAGCGACATGCCGTTACCCACCAAGACGTCTGGTTGATGCGCAGAGTTGGTACACCGGTGCCGAGCCCGGACGGACGTTGGGCGGTGGTTTCGGTGGAAGAGCCCTCATACGAAGAGGGTGGCGCGGTTAGCGATCTTTGGCTCGTTGCCGTCGACGGCAGCGTCGCGCCGCGACGCCTTACGTCCACCCCGGATCCCGAGGGGGGTGCGGCCTGGAGTCCCGGACGGCAGCCGGCTCGCCTTTCAGCGCCGCGCGCGGGCGAAGCGGAAGAGGGCGACGAAAAGGAACCCGCACAGATCCACGTACTCGACATGACGGGACCCGGCGAGGCCGTGCGCCTTACGTCTCTTGTCACCGGGGCCGGGGCACCGACCTGGAGCCCCGACGGGCCAGCGCCTCGCCTTCGAGAGCAAGGTCTACCCGGGTGCCGCTGACGACGCAGCCAATCAGGAAGAGAAAGAGAAGCGGGCAGAGCGGCAATACCATGCGTCGGCCTATGACATTTTCCCGGTGCGTAAGTGGGACCACTGGCGCGACGACTTGCAGATCCACCTGTTCGTGCAGGACGCCCGGCCCGGTGCCGTGGCCCGCGATCTTTCTCGCCGGTTCCGAACTTGTCGCTGAGCCTGGCTATGCCGGTGTGCCCAGCCGCTCGAGCGATGAACTCCAGGCCCAGTGGACGCCCGATGGCACCGCCCTGGTATTCGCCGCCACGGTCAATCTCCACGAGGCCGCGCTTGGGCCGATTTATTACCACCTCTATGAGGTATCGGCCGACGGCGGCGAGCCCCGCACGCCTTACCGACAGCAAGGACTGGACGTGCACCGGTCCGCTATTCGCACCCGACTTCAGGGCGCTGTATTGCAAATACAGGCCGGTCAACGAATTCACCTATAACCTGACCCGCGTCGCCCGCTTTCGACTGGCCGCGCGGCAACAAAGCGATTCTTGACGCGGAGCCACTGATCGTCACGGCGTCGTTCGATCGCTCGGTGAACGACATCACGATTAGCGCCGACAGCAGGACACTGTACGTCACAGCTAACGACGAAGGTCGGGCACGGTTGTTCGCGGCGCCGGCAAAAGGCGGCAACGTGAAAGCGCTCGATAGTAAAAGCCGCGGCGTCTTTAAAGGCCCGAAAGCTGCGGGCAGAGCACTGGTGGCAAGTTGGGAGGATGCGACCCATCCCGCCGAGGTCGTGCGTATTGATTCGCGCAGCGGTGCCACGACCGCGCTCACCTTCTTTAATACCGAACGCGCCGCGGCTCTTGACCGGCGGCCGTTTCGCGAGTTCTGGCATACGAGTGACAAAGGGCGGCGTATTCACAGCTGGATTGCTTTGCCACCGGGTTTTGACGAGAGCAAGCGCTACCCGCTGGTTCTGGCCATTCACGGCGGCCCGTTCAGTTCGTCGCGGGACGCTGATCACGTGCGCTGGAGCCCTCATCTACTGGCGGCGCCTGGCTATGTCGTCCTCATGACGGATTACACCGGTTCGGTCGGATACGGTGAAGCGTTCTCACGCGGGATCGAGGGTGACCCCTTGAAAACGCCGGGCGCTGAGTTGCTCGAAGCCGCAGATGAGGCAATCCGCCTTTTCCCCTTTATTGACGGCAACCGCCAGGGGGCGACAGGTGCGAGCTACGGCGGCCACCTGATCAACTGGCTGCAGGGAAGCACCGAGCGCTTTCAGGTTCTGGTGGGCCACGCCGGTCTCATCAGCCTCGAGGGCCAGTGGGCAACGAGCGACAGCATTTATCATCGGGAAATCATGAACGGTGGTCCGCCATGGGGGGACAGCACCATCTGGCATGATCAAAGTCCCTCGACCTATGCCGGTCGTTTCGCCACGCCGATCATGCTGACGATTGGTGAGAAGGATTACCGGGTGCCGCTCAACCAGACCCTGGGCGCCTGGACCTACACCAAGCGTCGCGACATTCCAGGCCGATTACTGGTCTTCCATGATGCCAATCACTGGATCATGAACGGCCCCGATGCCCGCTACTTCTGGGAAGAGACGCACGCCTGGCTTGGCAAATACCTGGGCGACAGCGACGTAGAATAGCTTTTATTTCAATTAGTTATAGATTTTTCTTTAAGTAAAATCTTGGTCGAACCGAGGTGTACATGGAAATCTAGGTTCGACCCCGTTTTTCCTGCTGTAAGGAAACGCGGCGGTGCTGATTTGCTAACAGCAGGGCCGGCTTGCCGCGATCCTGTGGCAAAATGGCGGCGGATCCGGTGCTGCCCGGTGGCTTCGCCGGAGGGGAGTCTTGATTGGACAAGCCTTTTCCAGCCTACGAAGGGGACGAGCCGTACGTTCTCGTGTGCTACGCGCACGACGACTCGAAGATCGTCTACCCGGAAATCCTGTGGCTCCGGGATCAGGGCATCAACATCTGGTACGACGAGGGCATCAGCCCGGGCGCCGAGTTTCCCGAGAGGCTTGGCAAGGCGATCCTCGGCGCGCGGCTGGTGCTGTTCTACGTTAGTCCGGACTCGGTGAGTTCGCGTCATTGCCGCGACGAAGTGTATTTCGGACTCGATCGGGACACGCCGATCCTCGCATCGCATATCGTCGCAACAGAAATGCCACCGGGACTGGCGTTGTCCACCGGCACGACGCAAGCGCTTATGCGTCACGAGATGCGGCAAAAGGATTACCGTAAGAAGTTGCTTGCCGGCATCTCGTTGTTGAGCGGGTCGCCGGACGGTGTCGACCTTGCTTCGATATCTTCCGAAGCACCTACGTTGCTCTCTCGCTTGTCCCGTTACGCGGTTCCCCTGTCTGTTCTGGCAACGGTCGCGGTCGCTGCATTTACTCTAATTGCAATCAAACAGTATTTCGAACACGAGGCCGACGTCCGTTGGGCCAAAGACGAACTCCTGCCGGAGATCAGAAGCCAACTCGAAATGAACTGGCGCGACTTTACGGAAACGTATGCCCTGGCTCTGCAGGCGGAGGAGGTCATTCCGGATGACACAGGTCTTGCCGACATCTTCGAGACCATCTCGTTGCGCATCGACATCGACTCGGACCCGCCCGGTGTTGATGTCTACATGAAGAACTACCTGAACCCGGAGCATCGATGGACACACATGGGTGTTACGCCGATTGAGAATACCCGGGTTCCGGTCGGCATCTTCCGTTGGAAATTCGAGAAAGAAGGCTACGAGACGGTGCTGGCGGCTGCATCGTCCTGGGACATCAGCATGACTGGCAGGATGACCGACAAGGATCTCATGCACCCGAACGACATTTACCGGAAGCTGGACAGAATCGGTGAGGCACCGCCGGGAACGGTCCGTGTCGCCGGCGCACAAACGCCGCAGGGCGAGATCCAGGATTTCTTCATCGACCGTTATGAGGTGACCAACGCCGAGTTTCAGAAGTTCATCGTGGCTGGCGGTTATCGTAATAAGGAGTACTGGCAGCACGACTTCGTCGAAAACGGCCATGTAATCAGCTGGGAGAAAGGTATTTCCCGTTTCGTCGATGGCACCGGGCGGCCGGGGCCGAGCTTGTGGCTCGGCGGCACTTTTCCCGACGGGATGGCGAATCATCCGGTGTCGGGCGTGAGCTGGTACGAGGCCGCCGCGTACGCCGAATATGTCGGCAAATCGCTGCCGACCGGCACGCATTGGGGCGTGGCGCGGGGCGAGTACTCGCCGCTCATTCAGTACCCTCAGCTGGGCGGCTTTGCCCTGTTCGCGCCGTTCAGCAACTTCGGGGGTAAAGGCACCATTGAGGTCGGCAGCCTGCCGGGGGTCACGGCGTACGGCACTTACGATCTCGCGGGAAACGTTCGCGAATGGTGCTCGAATGATACGGCGCTGGGCAAACTGGTGCGGGGCGGATCATTCAGCGACAACCCGTATCGATTCGCCGAGTTGAGCCAGGCGCCGCCGATGTTCCGCAGCGCGGATTACGGATTCCGGACAGTCGTCTATCCGGGTGGCTCGAACGAACCCGAGGCCGTCTCCGCGGCAGTACCGATCAGGCCGGCGCAGGATCTGTACAAACACGAAGTCGTGTCCGACGAAGTCTTTGAGGTTTTCCTGCGCCAATTCGATTACGACGATCTGGACCTGAATGTCAGGCAGGAGTCGCTCGACGCCAGCTCCGAGTTGTGGACGGTCGAACGGGTTTCGGTCGATGCGCCCTACGGCAATGAGCGGATGATCATCAACCTGTTCCTGCCGAAGACTTCGGCGCCGCCGTACCAGACCGTCATTTATTTTCCGGGCAGCGCATCTCTGTTCAAGGAGACGAGCGAAGACATCGACGAGTATTACGAATACCCGTTATTCCTGTCGTTCCTGGTCAAGACCGGCCGGGCAGTTGCCTATCCCGTGTACAAGGGCACTTTCGAACGGCGCGACGACAGGCTGCTGGCGATCCACCTGGGTGCGAACACTCACCAGTACACCGAGTTTCTGACGCAACTGGTGAAAGACTTTCGCAGAACGGTCGACTACCTGGAGACGCGTCCGGACATCGACGCCGGGCGGCTGGCATATTACGGCATGAGCTGGGGCGCCGTCATGGGCGCAATTATCCCTGCAGTGGAGACAAGGCCGAAGACCGCCGTCATTCTCGCGGGCGGCATCTACGAGGCCGGCCTGCCGGAAGCAAACCCGATCAACTACGTGCCCAGGATAACGATGCCGTACCTGATGATGGTCGGAAGATACGATACGATCCTCGATCACGAATCCTCGGTAAAACCGTTGTTCGAACTGATCGGAACCGCGGACGAGCACAAAGTGCTGAAAGTCTATGAGACGGATCACATCCCGCCGAAGAGCAAATACATCGAGGAAACCCTGGCGTGGCTCGACCTCTACCTCGGGCCGGTAGGTCAAAACGACCCGTAAGCACCTGGGGGAAAGGTTTAGTGGTTTGCGACGAGCAGAGGGCGAGGCGCGATGAATCTTTCAGTCGGCCTTAGAGGTTGTCGGCGAAGCGACTCAAGGCAGATTTGTATTTTCGGCTCAGCTTCAATTCGTGATCACAATCGAGTTGCAGGAAGTACTCGCCATTACGGTGGGATCTGAGAGAACTTACGCGATGCCGGTTGACGATCGTTGAGCGATGAATCCTCACAAACATCTCGGGGTCCAGCAATTCCTCGAGGCGTTTCATCGTCCCGCGCAGGACAAAGGTTTCGCCGTTTGCGTGCACGCACATATAGTCACCGGCGGCGTCTACCCAGGCAATCGAATCGACGTCTACGCAATTAGTCTTCCGGCCATCCTGAATGGCGAGTCGCCGGGGAAACGGGGGCTCATCCTTGTCTGCCTTACTCAAGGCCATGTCCAGAGTGAGTTCCTGTCCCGTGAGTTCACAAACAAATTTGAGCAGCTTGGAGCGGTGTGTTTCGGCCTGACGCTCATCCACCGCAGTGCGGGCCCGCTCGACCGCTTCGGCGAGGCGCTCGTCGTTGATCGGTTTGAGCAAATAATCGAGCGCGTTGGCGTCGAATGCGCGGATGGCGTACTCATCGAATGCCGTGACGAAAATGACGCTCGGCATGTCGCTCCCCGACATCCTCCGCAGCACTTCGAAACCATCCATGCCCGGCATCTGGACATCGAGAAACATCAGGTCTGGTGCGGTATCTGTGACCGCAGCCAATGCTTCGCGGCCGTTTCTGCTTTGGCCGACGATCAGGATGCCAGGAAATTTTTCCAGACGGATTTCAAGGCCCCGGCGCGCGAGTTCCTCGTCGTCAACTATCAGGGTTCGAAGTGTCTTCATCGGTCTCGAAAGGAATGTTGATCGTGATAACCAGGCCGCTCGGATCGTTGGGGGCTAGTGTAAACGCCTGCCGGTCTCCGTAAAACTGCTGGAGTCTTTCCCGCGTGTTCTTAAGTCCCACGCCGCCGGATCCATTCTTTGATTTCTGACCATTCCTAAGACCCGGACCGTTATCAGAAAGTTGCAAAATAAGCATCTGATCGTGGACCTTGGCGGAAATCGTCACTGTTCCACCGTCCTCAATGGGCGTAACGGCGTACTTGATCGCGTTCTCGATCAGTGGCTGCAGGATCAGGCTTGGAACCAGGGCCTCGCGCGCACGGGATTCAACCTCCTTGCGGATAATCAAACGCTCGCCGAAACGTACTTTCTCGATTTCCAGGTATAGATCCAGCGCCCTGAGCTCGGAGCCAAGGGTGACGCGATTCGTCGGGTCGTTATCCAGCGTGTATCGCAGGAAATCGCTCAGGCGGCTTACGGTGAGGTTCGCCGTTTCGTTCGCACCATCCAGAATCAAAGTCGAAATTGCGTTCAGCGTGTTGAACAGGAAATGCGGATTGAGTTGATAACGCAACATCTTTAGCTGCGCCTGGTGGGCCGCCGCCGTCGCATTCAGCGTGCGTTCCGTCTGGTCCTGAAGTTGCTGGTAATACTTGATGCCGAAATACAACCCGCTCCAGCAAAGAAGGATGTAGAACGATCCCATGACGCCGCCGACGTAATCCATCAAATGTTCAGGCTGCCACCCGCCCTTCACCCAGTCGTAGTAAAGCGTGTTCGAGAACCAGCGCCAGCCAAACGCGAGAAAGTAGGACGTCACTAAGACGCCGACGCCGATGGTAACAGGTGAGCGTTCCCACAGACGCTGGTAGAACAGGCGCATCGGAATCGTCAACAAAAAACCAGCCGCGGCTGTCGCCATGATAACGGCAATGTAGGAGTCGGGTTTTTCGTGCGCGAGCGCACCAAGGTAGGCCGTCAGCACATAGCCGGACCAACCGGCAATGTTCAGTATCCAAAAGAAGCGACCGCGATCGCGAATTAGCTCGTTAAGTGTCATTGGCATATTCGAATCGCCGGCTCAAACCCGCAATTCTACATTGTCCGACGAAATCGATCACACCGCTTCGTCGCGTGTCATGCACGCTTCGTCGCGAGCGTGATAATGGCTTTTCATGTGGCCGTGCTCCGTACTATGGAGACGAACGACTGGATTTCGGCGGGTTCCCCGGTTCGAACTCCCGACCACCTGGTTCGAGGTCAGGGATACAAATGAATGAATTCAAGTAGTTACAAAGGAGATTCCCAAACCATGCCCTGAAACACGCCTGAGACGATCATCGCGAAATGAGGCCCTATCGAGGCTCCATGGGGTGGTCGGTGAGGCGCCGATTCAGCCCCTGCGGCCGAAAGCGAACGTAGTAATGCTCGGCGGCAGTGTCGGGACCGTCGGACTCTAGGTGCATTCCACGATGTACTGACTCAGCTTAACCGTAAATAGTTACGTTTGAAGTCGGAATTCGAAGCTAATGCATCGCGGAAGGCGGAAGCACTTTTTCCCTTGCCTGCGCAACTCGAAGTCGAGGGGTGATGGTTCGGAACAGCCTCAAAGTTAAGGTGGGACTCTATTTGGCCATTGCCTTGATGGTCGCGGTATTGCTGTTTACCTCACTGGTCGTGCACAACAGTCGGGAGGGACTGCTGAAGCAGGCCATTAGCCATGTCGCCCAGCTGTCGGAAGTGATCACCAAGAGCACGCGGTTCGCGATGCTGCAAAACAATCCATCCTACGTCGACAAGATCATCCAGGACGTGGGTGCCCAGAGTGATATTGACAGAGTCAGGATTCTGAGCAAGAACGGCACGATCATTCACTCTTCGCAGAGGAGTGAAATCGGTCACCAGGTCGATCAGGAAGCCGAATCCTGCCTCGCCTGTCACCTTATGGAAAAATCACAGCAACAGAGTCGCATGGTCGGCAGACCGCGGATTTTCACCGACCCGGAAGGCAGGCGAATGCTTGGCAGCACGGCCGTGATCCGTAACGAGCCCAGCTGTTCGAATGGCGGGTGCCATATGCATTCGGCAGACCAGTCGGTACTCGGTGTGCTGGATATCGTGTATCCGCTGGACAAGATCGACCGCGCCATACGCACAAATACGATCACCATCGTCGGTCTTGCGCTGGGATTCATCATTGCTGCGGCATTGATGGTGAGTTTCCTGGTGCACCGTGTGGTTTACTTGCCGCTTCGCGACCTGGAAGACGGCGCCGCCAAGCTTGCCGAGGGAGACCTGGACCAGACCATCCCGGTCCGCAGCGAAGACGAATTCGGCCAGCTGGCAGCATCCTTTAACAGCATGACCGAAGCGTTGCGCAATTCTCACGCTGAGTTGCGGGACTGGGGACGTACGCTGGAACAGAAAGTGAAAGAAGCTACGCATGAACTGGATATCGCACAGGCTGAGGCTGCGCGGGGAGAGAAGCTGGCGTCGGTTGGGCTGCTCGCGGCGGGTATCGCGCACGAACTCAACAATCCCCTGACAGGTGTGCTCACGTTCTCGCATCTCGTCAGGAAACAGGTACCCGATGGCAGTCCCGAAGCCGAAGACCTCGACGTGGTCATTCAGGAAACCAAGCGCTGCGCGGTCATCATCAGGCGACTACTGGACTTTGCGCGGGAAAAAACGCCGGAAAAGTCATTCGCCGATCTCAACAAGCTGATTGAAGAAACCACGCACCTGATCGAAAAGGCAGCGCATGCCGATAATATTAATATCGTCATGGACTTCGATGAACAGCTGCCGGCAGTGTGGATCGACGAGGACCTGATCAAGCAGGTCATCATGAACATGCTGGTGAATGCACAACATGCCATCGAAGGCGAGGGGTGCATCACGATCCGGACCAAATATCATCCCGAATTTCGCCACGCTGAACTGGGTGATGAACCCATACCCGTGGCTGAAATCACATTCGTCGATACCGGTTGCGGAATTCCCGAGGAAGATCTGCAACGGATATTCGACCCGTTTTTCACTACCAAGGGTGTGGGTAAAGGCACCGGGCTGGGATTGTCGGTAAACCACGGAACCGTCAAGGCACACGGTGGACTGATCGAGGTTGAAAGCACCGTCGGTGAAGGCACCGAGTTTCGTGTCTATCTTCCGATAGGAGGCCCTGAAGCCACTGACCGAAGGAGCGATGAATGAAAGGCCGGATACTGGTCGTTGATGACGAAGAAATCGTCATCCAGAGTTGCCTGCGCGTTCTCTCTGGTGGGGGATTCCAGGTCGATGCCGTGCGCGACGGCCTCGAGGCTTTGAGAGCGGTCGATGAGAATGGCTATGACGTGCTCATCCTGGACATCAAGATGCCGAAAATGAACGGCATGGAGGTCCTCCAGCGGGTCAAGGAAGCACACCCCGACATCGATGTGATCATGATCACCGGCCTGCATGAAATAGAGACCGCCGTTCAGGCCATGAAACTGGGCGCTTTTGATTACCTGCCCAAGCCTTTTGAGCCCGAAGAACTCGAACTGGTGGTGGCCAGAGCATTTGAGCGCAGGCAGTTGCTGCAGGAGAACATCAGCCTGAAGAGTGAGGTGAGTGCCAAGTACCGCTTCGAGAATATCATTGGCTCCAGTCCTCAGATGCAGGCTGTTTATCGGCTGATCGCGCGCTGTGCGCCCACCAACAGCACAGTGATCCTCAGAGGCGAAAGCGGCACCGGTAAGGAACTGATCGCCCGGGCCATACATTACAACAGCCTGCGCAAGGACAGACCTTTCGTAACCGTAGACTGCACGGCCCTGAGCGAGAGCCTGCTCGAAAGCGAGCTCTTCGGTCACGTAAAAGGTTCGTTTACGGGCGCTATCTCAAACAAGAAAGGTCTTTTCGAAACTGCCGACGGAGGGACGCTGTTCCTCGATGAGATAGGCAATATTTCCCTGACCACCCAGGCAAAACTGCTGCGCTTCATCGAGGAGAGGGAGTTCAAGGCGGTGGGCGATACGCGGGTCCAGACAGTCAATATCCGGCTGATCACTGCGACCAATAAGGATCTGGAATCCATGGTTGCCGACGGAAACTTCCGTGATGATCTCTATTACCGGGTCAATATATTTCCGATTGAGATACCACCTCTGCGTGAACGCCGGGATGACATTCCGCCGTTGGCGTTCCATTTCCTCAAGCGGTTCCGCAGTGAAGCGGAGCACGAGGTCAGGGAGTTTTCGACCGGCGCGATGAATCTGCTGATGAACCTTGATTGGCCGGGCAACGTCAGAGAACTGGAAAATGTAGTGCACCGTGGTGTCATCCTCGCGAGTGGCGATGTTATACGCCAGGGCGACCTGGTGAATATCGTCGACATGTTGCCGCGTGTTGCTCTGGATGTGCCAAGGACCAGCGAAGACCTCAAGCGCATTAAGAAGATTGCACGGCAAAAATCCGTAGAAAATGTCGAAAAACTTTTCGTCCTTGGCGCGCTAAAAAGAAACGGCTGGAACGTGACGCGGAGCGCCGAGGAGACGGGAATGCAGCGCAGCAATCTCCAGGCGCTCATGAAAAAATACGACATCCGGATTCGTGACGCAGAGCTGCAACAAAATGAAGAAGGCTCCGATGACACAGGAGCTTCCTGAGAGCTGTCTTCGGCCGGGCGTGGCGATTCGGCACCTCACCGTGGCCGGGTCTGAATTTCCTGTCCTTTCCGGATGTAGCGGAGACCGCGACTCTATCCGTAGTTGTACTGATTCATGCCCTTCTGTCTCGGTGAGACGATAGTTGCCCACAGCAGGAGTAGGCGTTGCAACCCGGTGTAGGCGGACTGTTCCAAAGCTATAAACACGGCGGCGGACAGCAGCCGTTGCTGGGCAGGCCGGTTCGGGATGTTCTCGACCAGGCCGTGGCGCGCTGGCCGGACTGCGAAGCGTTGCTCGTGCCGCAGCAGAGAATCCGCTGGAGCTGGCAGGAATTGTACAGACAAGCCCGGGAGCTGGCGGCGGGCCTGATGCTCATCAAAATCAATCCGGCCTACCGGCCGCCAGAACTCGAATTCCCACTTAACAAAGTCAGTTGCCGAATCGGGCGCGCGCGCCGTCACGTTCAAGCTCGGTGCACGCATGCATATGCCTGACACCTCGACTGCACGGGACCACGCGGTGCTTCCGGAGGATCAATAAAATGGTTGTCGCTTTGATTGTTGTTACCACAATCCTTGTGTTTGTTGTGGTCGATCTTTTGCTTCGCGTGCTCCTGAAAAGGGTGCGTGAAGCACGAACAAGAAAGGAAAGAGAACTCGCTCTGGATATCGGGTTGAAGCTTGATGTGAGCGAAGAAGCAAAAACCTTGAAGCGGGTAGAACTAGACAATCCAAAAGCTCGGATATTGGCTGTGGATGATGAAGAAATAATTTTAGACAGTTTTCGCAAAATACTCGTTCTTGCAGGTTATAGCATCGACACAGTGGAAAGGGGCTCCGAAGTTTTAGGGCTCATCCGTCAGAATGATTACGATTTCGTCTTCACCGACTTAAGAATGCCTGAGATGGATGGGGTCGAAGTGACGAAAGCCGTCAAACACCTGCGCCCGGATATCGATGTCATCGTCATTACCGGTTTTGCATCGATAGAGACCGCGGTGGAAACAGTCAGATTTGGAGCGATTGATTATATCCAAAAACCATTCGCTGAAGATGAACTGCTTGAGTTTGTTAAAACCGCATTGATAAAACGGCAGGACAAATTAGACAAGCAAATGCGCCACAAAATCCGCTTGATCAAGCCGGGTACTAGTGAATCACGGTCCAAATTTGAATTGAACGTTCCGGGCGGCGTTTTTATATCTCCGCAACATGCATGGGCACAGATCGAGTTGAACGGTACCGTTCGGGTCGGGCTGGATGACCTCATAAGAAAGATCTTTGAGAAAATTGATCATGTTGAGCTACCGGAAACAGATCAGGAAATCGTAAAAGGCGAAACGCTGTTTTCGGTGAAATATGGTGACTACAGTTTGAAAATACCATCTCCACTCAGCGGAAAAATCACTTCTGTAAATACGGAACATGCTGAGCATCCTGAATGGTTGGCGATCAAACCATTTGAGTTGAGCTGGATGTGCGGAATCGAGCCGTCAATGCTTGCAAGCGAATTGCCAGGTTTGAGAATTGGGCTTGATTCCGTCGATTGGTATCAAAAGGAAATAGACAGATATAACGAGCTTTCAAGCAAATTTTTAGAGGATGTTTCTCAGTATGAATCGGATGAAACAGAAGAAATCGAGCAGAACAGAAATTCAGAATATTTGAAACTTCTGGTTGGGTTTTCAGAACCATTTTTACAATTTGAGAATCCTGATTAACTTCTGGGTCTATCGTAGTGAAAATTTAGCGAGGCATTTATGCTGAAATTGTATGTTTCCATGGGAGTGCTGCTTGTTTTATCTTTTTCACTGCTAGTTTATGCGCAGGAAGCAGATCAAACTGGAACAGTTCCGGTAGAAGTACCATCCGATTCACCAGCAGCCATGCCCAAGATACCGGATGAAATCAATATCGAGTCATCGGTAGGGAACGTGCTTTTCCCACACAAACTACACATGAGATTTGGGTGCAAAGCATGCCACCACCAAATCCATGCCAAGGAACTGGATACCCCACATCCTGACTATCTGACGTCTTCCTGGATAAATTGCCAGGACTGCCACGACACAGGGTCAGAGATCACGAGGAATGATTACAAGTGCTCCGACTGTCATCATTCGGAGCCGGAAAATATTGCAGATGAAACGCTCAGTTCCAAAGTAGTCGTCCATAAGAGTTGTTGGAAATGCCATAAGTCAGGTACTGGTGTAAAGGCAAGTGAAGGGTGCAGTACATGTCATGTGAAGGAAGAGAAATAGCTGGGGTTGTCGTTGGAGATCGTGAAACTCTGACAGGGTTCCAAATGCTGGCAGAGTTAAGGAGACAGCATGGATAGACGAGGTTTTCTAAAAACGACGCTGGTCGCCGGTAGCGCCGCTTTAGCAGGCAATGAGCTATGTGCTCAGGAGATACGCAAACCAGAGGAGTTTGTGGGGGTTTTAGTGGATACAACCCGCTGTATCGGCTGCAGGGCATGCGAAGTCGCATGTGGTGAAGAGCATGACCTGTTTGTCCCCGACGTGCTTAATGATGGAGCGCTTGAAAAGCACAGGGATACGAGTGTCAAGCAATGGATGGTCGTCAATAAATACGAGACAGAAAAGGGCGATGTGTTTGTCAAAAAACAATGTATGCACTGCTACCAGGCTGCTTGTGCCTCCGCCTGTCCCACGGAAGCGATGAATCAAACGATGAAAGGGCCGGTAATCTGGGATGGAGGTAAGTGTATCGGTTGCCGGTACTGCATGACTTCCTGCCCCTTTGATATACCAAAATTTGAGTACCATGAATGGAACCCGAAAATCCAGAAATGCACCATGTGTTTTGAACGTCTCGAAGCAGGACAAAAACCGGCCTGCGTCACGGCATGTCCTACAGACACGCTCATGTTCGGCACCCGCATAAATAATCTGGAAGTTGCCAGGCATCGCATTTACAGCCATCCGGACAAATATGTACACCAGATTTATGGCGAGCATGAAGTCGGCGGAACCGGATACATTTATTTGTCGGCTGTACCTTTTGACCAAATAGGGTTTAGAACTGATCTTGGGACTACACCCTATCCGGAGTATACAAAAGAGTTCCTCTACGCTGTCCCCATGATTCTTTTCGGCGTGCCGGCCTTTTTGTTAGGACTCAATGCACTCGCAGGTAACAACAAGCCGGATATAGAAGGTGAGATTGATTTCGATTCTGATAATGAGGGGGGCAAGCGATGAGCAACAACGCCACTGTCGCCCGGGAATCTGGCAGCTTCATACGATTCTTGATCCAGGAGCTGAAACCACGCGGCAAATGGATAACGCCGTTTAATGTTATCTCAATTCCGGTCATTCTAACCGGGCTGGTCATTTTGTATTTTCGCTTCGTCTACGGTCTCGGCTCGGTGACCAATCTCTCGCAGGAATTTCCCTGGGGCTTCTGGCTCGGATTCGATGTGATAACCGGTGTTGCTCTTGCGGGCGGGGCCTACGTCATCACGTTTGTCGTTTACGTCATGAAAGTGGAAAAGTATTACTCCATTGTGCGTGTCACTATTCTGAACGGATTGCTGGCCTATATTTTTTATGCCGGCGCCCTGCTGTTTGATATCGGGCGACCGTGGCATGCCTTCAACCCCTACATTGGCAATTCCTTCGGATTCAGTTCCGTTATGTTCTTGATTTGCTGGCATTTCTTGCTTTACATGGTTGCAGCATTCATCGAGTTCTCTCCAGTCATCGCGGAATGGGCGCAGTGGGAGAAAGCACGCAAGATTCTCAAGAGCCTTACCCTCGTTACGGTTATTTTAGGGATCACGTTATCGCTGCTGCATCAATCAGGCCTCGGGGCATTGTTTCTCATGGCCAAACCCAAAATTCATCCGCTGTGGTGGTCGGAGTTTATCCCGATCCTGTTTTTTGTCTCCAGCATTTATGCAGGATTGGCCATGATTATCTTCGAAGGAACCATAAGCCATAGAATTTTTAAGGATCTCATCGACCCTAAAAGCCATCATTCTTTTGACGACATCATTCTTGGATTGGCAAAAGGCGCGGCCATCACCATGTTTGTCTATTATTTTTTGAAAGCACTGGTTTTCATTCATGGCGAGCAATGGGATTTGATTAACGATGTTTGGGGCTACTGGTATCTGGTAGAAGTGCTTGGATTCGTATTGGTTCCAGGTTTTATGTTTGCCTTTGGCTTCAGGAACAGAAGTTTAAACATAATCAAAATCGCCTCTGTTATGGCCTTGATTGGCGTCGTGCTCAATCGGCTTAACGTTTCCATCATCAGTTTCAAATGGTATGCGGAAGTACATTACTACCCGTCCTGGCAGGAAATTGTGGTAACGCTGATGATTATTTTTGCTGAAGTTTGGATATTCCGCTGGATTGTCACCCGTATGCCGGTGTTTAAATCGGCTCATTAGGACAATGAGAATAAGGAATTGAAATGGATTCATTTACTTACGTAAATATTTTTGAAACGAAAGGTCTTGAGTACCTGATTTTGTTGTGTTTTTGGGTGCTGTTTATCTATTTGATCCGATATCTTTCGCCGCGGGTGAAAAAACGGAAAGATTTACATTGATAAACACTCTTGAAAAGGTTTTCGGCTTCTCCGCCGCGGCACTCTCGCGCAAGGAGTGCCATGCGGACAAGTCGTTGCCACGAGACGGTCCCGGGAAGCAGGCGAACAGGAGGCGCTTGAATCCGTAGCAGGTGATATATGCTCGGTAGGAAAATAGGCTTTAAGTTGACCTTCGGTGTCGTACTGACGGTCCTTTTGGCGATCGGCGTTTTCGCCTACTTCAATATCCAATCCGAAAGAAATAGCCTGCTCACGGAAGTGGAGCGGCATGCGAATCAGCTCAGCGAAGCCGTCAAGTCGGACACCGAATACGACATGCTGCGCAACGATCGAGAGCGGATCCATGAGAGCATCCGCCGCATCGGCAAGCAGGAGAGCATAGACCGCGTTCGCGTATTTAATAAATCGGGAGAGATCATCTATTCGTCGGACTCGGCCGAGATCGGGACGATGGTCGACAAGAAAGCGGAGAGCTGTTATCGATGCCATTCGGCGGGGAAACCCCTCGAGCATCTGGAGACGCAGGAGCGCTCGCGGGTCTTTCGCCCCCATCGGGACTCATCGCGACTGCTGGGCATCATCAACCCGATCTACAATTCACCATCGTGCTGGACGGCGGCCTGTCATGCGCACCCCAGAACGCAGATCGTGCTCGGGGTGCTGGATGTCACCATACCCCTCACCGAGGTCGATCGGAACATTCGTCGCAGCCAGGTGGCGATAGTTGTTCTCGCCGTCAGCACCATCCTTATTCTGAGCTTTATCGTCGGTTTCATGGTCCGATGGTGGGTCGGCGTGCCGATCCAGGAGCTCCTCACGGCGATGAAGCACGTAGCCGGCGGGAATCTTGGCTACCGAGTCACGGTGAAGAGAGACGACGAGCTTGGGACGCTGGCCAGGTCCTTCAATAATATGACCGATAAGCTGGCAGAGGCGCGGCTGCAGCTCTTTCAGACGGACAAGCTCGCCTCTCTGGGGAGATTGGCCGCTGGAGTGGCACACGAGATCAACAATCCGCTGACGGCCGTACTCACCTACAGTAGCTATCTGCTGAAGCGTTCGCATGGACGACCCGAGACACGCGACGACCTGCAAGTCATCGTTTCCGAAACCATCCGGTGCCGCGAAATCGTCAAGAGTCTTTTGGATTTTGCCCGGCAGACCGTCCCGAAGAAGCGCAAGGCCGACATCAACGAGATCATCGGCCGCGCCGTAACCGTGGTCGAGAATCAACTCGCTCTGGGACGGGTGAAGCTGGTCATGGACCTGGACGCCGCGCTTCCCAATGTGACAGTGGACGCCAACCAAATCCAGCAGGTTTTCATCAACCTGATAGTCAACGCGTCGGACGCCATCGGGGAAAACAGTGGAACCATAAAAATCACAAGCAAGGCGATAAGCGTTCGTCCCACAGGAGTCCTTCAGATCAAACGTGCTCTGTGTCCGAAACGGCATGATCTCGTCGACAGAAAGATCCGGATCGACGGTAAACCCGCCATCAGCATGCGCTTCCGCAAAAAGGAGCAGACCGGACTCATTTACATCAATCCCATGTATGGCTCGGACGAACATCGCTTGAGCGGCATGCCCGCGCTCGAAGAAGGGGTCGAACTCTTATGCCCGGATTGCTCGATTTCGCTCATAGCCGAGGGTGAGCTCTGTCCGAAGTGCGGCTCTCCGATCTATGCTTTCGAAGTTCCCCTGAAGGGAATCGTGCAAGGCTGTTTGCGGGATGGATGCGGCTGGCAGCGCTGGGAACAGGTCGATTCCGCCTGGAACGACGAATTCGTGGAAATCCGGGTGGCAGACGACGGCTGCGGTATTCCCAAGTCGGAGATCCCGAGGCTTTTCGAGCCGTTCGCAACGACAAAGGGCCAAAAGGGAACGGGTCTGGGCTTGGCCGTTACCTGGGGGATCGTGGACAATCACAATGGAACGATCTCGGTGGAAAGCGAGGTCGGCGTCGGGACAACCTTTATCATCCGGATTCCGGTGAGATCATGAGTCTGGCGCGGGATATCCTGGTCATTGATGATGAACCGACGGTCACTCAGGCCGTGGTGAAGGTTTGCGGCGGGGAAGGGATGACGGTCACCGCTGCGGATCACGTTGCCGAGGCTCTTCGATGTTTGGAGGAGAGCAAGTTTCGCCTGGTGCTTTGCGACATCATGATGCACGAGCGCGACGGATTCCAGTTTCTTGAAGAACTCGCCCGCAGAGGCATCCACACGCCCGTGGTCATGATGACCGGGTACTCCACCATGGAAAATGCGGTCAAAAGCCTGTCGTCGACGGGTGCCGTGGACTATATTTCGAAACCGTTCACCGCCGATGAATTGCTCACGGTCATCCGGCGCAGCCTCCGTTGCGCCATGCTCCTGGACGAGGCTGAGTCGGCCGGTCTTCCGCGAAATAACTCCATGAGCTACGTTCCCTGCCCCGCAAACTATTACAGGCTCGGGTATGTCAGTTGGGTCTTGATGGAGGATGAAGGGACCGCGAGGATCGGGGTGAGCGATCTATTCCTGAAGGCGGCGGAGGGTATCAGGGGATTCGAGCTGTCAGCGCCCGGCGAAGACCTCGTGCAGGGAACCCCCTGCGCGGTCGCGACATCCCTGGACGGATCGATACACGAAATCATGTGCCCGATGGGTGGAAAAATCCTTGAGGTCAATGCGGACGCGCAATCGACCCCTTCGCTGGTCGAGAAGGACCCCTATTTCAAAGGGTGGTTGTATCGGATTTTGCCGTCAAATCCGGAGAGTAATTTGCAGTGGCTGAATTTATGAAGCGTCGGACAAGGCGCTGCCGTCTACGCTAAAGGAGATTTTAATGAAGACAATACTACTAACAGTAATAGTGCCTTCGCTGATCCTGTTCTTCTTTTTGAATCTGGCTGCGAGGGAGTGGCATCTCAGAATTCAAGAGAAAAAAAGGCGCGCGGAGCGCGAGGAGGCACTCGCCGTGAGTCTTCGGCTTGATTTCACGCGAGAGTCGAAAACACTGAAGCGTGTGGAAGTCAAAGACCCGGAGGCTCGCATCCTCTGCGTGGACGACGAGGAGGTCATACTCAACAGCTTCCGCAAGGTTCTCGTCCTGGACGGATACAGCATCGACACCGTCGAGACGGGACAGGAGGCGCTTGGATTGATCCAGACTCACGACTACGACTTCGTATTTACCGACCTGAAGATGCCGGCCATGTCCGGGACGGATGTGGCTAAATCCGTGAAGCATCTGCGTCCGGATATCGATGTCATTATCATCACGGGGTTCGCAACCGTGGAGTCCGCCGTGGAGTGCATGAAGTACGGAGCGGTAGATTACGTTGAGAAGCCGTTCACCGAGGATGAGCTGAGGGCGTTCGTCAAACGTGCCGTGATCAAGCGCCGCGACAGGATCCAAAAGCAGCTGAAACCGAGGGTTCGTGTAATGGGTCCAGCGGAGACCGATCAAGGATTCGCGGGAGAATTCTCGATCCCGGGCGGTGTACTTGTCTCGGCCGGACACTGTTGGGTGAGCCTCGCCGAAGACGGCACCGCGAGAATCGGTATTGATGATTTCGCCAAGAAGCTGCTCGGGAGTATCGACACGATCGATTTACCGAATGTCGGGATGGACGTAAAGGCCGGCCAACCCCTCTTCAGCGTGAACCAGAGTCATCGGAGGGCGCAGTTCTATGCTCCCCTGAGCGGCAAAGTGGTGAAGGTCAACGAGGATCTAGGTAAAGACTGCGCGATGCTCGAGGAGATGTCTTACGGGGAGAACTGGATCTGCATCATCGACGGAAACGATCTGGATGCAGAGCTGCCCCATTTGAAAATTGGGAAGTCTGCGGTTGCTTTATTTCAGGAGGATATAGATCGCTTCCAGGCCTCAGTACAGAAAGCGAACGGTGGCGAGGTCTGTGATCCTGCGTCTCTTTGCATCGGTGCGATCGAAAAGATGGACGACGCCCGCTGGGAGACCACGGTGAATAAGTTCTTCAAGGGCTGAGGGAGCGCTGCATCGGACTATTAATCGAATGACTTGCAAGCCGAATTCCGTTTTCACTAATCTTTGACCAGTGATCGGGTGTTCATTCGAGTTCTTCGTAACCCGTTATCATTTCCCGGTAATGGGTCGAAGGCGTTCGGCCCAGCGCGCCCATGTACGCGTGCACGAAGATGAAGAACACAAACAGTATGAATATGACCACATGTATGGTGTCCACTACGCGGATACCACCCATCGTCTCAATCCAGCCTTCGAAACGTTTGACATCCCACATCATGAGACCCGTGATGAAATTGATCGGAGCGGCGATGAGCATTATCAGCTGGTAGGTTAACTTTTGCAGCGGGTTAAACTTGTCCTCAGGACGTACGTGGTGTGGGCTACGCTCTCCCTTGAAGATGCCGTAACTGTAATAGCGGGCCTGCTTGAAAAAGTTGCGGAAAAAACGCTCTGCATCCAGTACAGGATGATAGTTCGTGATTCGATCCGAGAAGAGGTAGTAACCCAGCCACAGAAAATAGTTGGCGATCACTGTGAATCCGACCCAGTTGTGCAGTTTGACGGCTACTTCGAAGGTCATCAGGTTGAATATGTCCACATATCGGATCTGGAACCCGGTCAGTATCAAGAGTACAAATCCCAGCGCATTGATCCAGTGCCAGATGCGTACCGGAAGCGGATTGATATAGGTCTCTTCGCGAGGGGCCTGGTTTACATGAATCGCTTGCATCTCGGTACTCCTTGTTACCGTGTCTTTCTCAGGTATCTGCCTATGGCCATATGGCCGAGCGGAATCGCCAGCCCGCCAACCAGGCCAAGGATCAGCAAGCCATCCAGCAACCTGATCCGGGTGCCGCCCAGCGTGTAGAAATCGTTGACTGCAGCCACCGATACCACCGAATTAAGGATTTCACTGTCAGCCTCATAGCGCTGCTTCCTGCCATCGGGACGGGCGATGGAAACCGTCACGTTCTGGAATGCATCCGCGCCGTACTGGTGGCAAGTCTCGCAGTCCCTGACCGCCGAGGTCTTGGCTGCCAGACGGTGCGCATCGGCACCGGTGCTGACTTCCATCCGTCCGCGCAGCGTGACATCGGTCGCCTGTCCATCCTGAGTGGTTTGCCGGATGAGGCTCCAGAGTTCCAGCGGATCCAGGCCGTCACCCTCCGCATCGATCTCGCGTAGCCGCTCCCCGAATACGGCATCGTTCTCGTGCTGTGTTACCGGGGCCTGGGTCAGGTTGTCATACAACTGCAAGTCTATCCGGCGCTCCGCCATTGGCGAGTGGCAAGCTGCGCAGGCAACCACGTCGAGGTGCAGGCCGGCATTCGGCAGCCAATCCTCGTGTGCCAGGCTGGCTCCTTCATGGCAGTCCAGGCAAGTTGACTGCAATCGGTCGTTGGCTGCCACTGCGGTAATGTCATGAGCCCGATGGCAATCGGCGCAGATCGGAGCCTGTATGTGGCTGGCCCGAATCACGTTTCCGTTGGCTCTGGCCTCACCATGTACGCTCTGTGTATAGGCTTCGAAAATGTTTTCGTGACAGTTCTTGCACGGCTCACCGGTCAGCGGTTGGTAGACCGCCAGTGATTTGACCGCGTGGGCGCTGTGACAATCGGTGCAAAGCGGTGCAGCGTCGTTACCGTCTGCGACCAGGCTGGCATGAATGCTGCCTTCGTACTGTTTGAACTTCGCTGCGTGACACTTACGGCAGCTTTGATTCTTCTCGACAGCGTAGTCACGCTCGTTGTTGATGGCTACCTTGGTTTTCGGATGTTCCCTGGCACCGATATCCTGATGACAGCTGGTGCATCCGAAGTTGCTGTGTACGGACTCCGCGAAATCGGCGGCCGGTACATGTAAGGAGAGTTTTCCACCATCTTCCAGCGACTTTTTAAGCTTCATGGAGTGACAGGTGAGGCACTTCACGTCGCTGTCTGATGTTGTTGCGGCAGCTTCGCTGGTGGCCGCCGGCACAAACTGCAGCGTTATGGCCACCATCACGGCGGAAGCGAGCAGGGCAGCAAAGGCAGGTGCTGCCCCTCGGTCCGCTTTTGTTGAACTCCCTGTTCTGCTCTTATTCAACATGCTGGTCTACTCCGCTTATATCGCCGTTTGTGTCACTTCTCCACGCGCGGCTTCAATCGGATGCCCGCTTCTCCTGGATAGCCTCTTTGCTAAGCTTCACAATCATGTAAACGCCCACGAACGGCAACGCGATCACGTAACCGAGGGCAATGAATGGTGCTGCAAAGAACAGGCCGATGTTTTTGGCGAGAATTCCAACCTTTCTAATGCCGCTGATTCTTGCTTCGGCAGCGATCTCTGGTGTTGCTTCAGCCTCGTTGGCTGCCTGCATGGCGTCACCAGGTTCTTCGAGCGCCTTCAGCGTGATGCTCTCAATGATTTCAGGGGTGAGCGGCTTGTGAACAAATCCGTTGACGCCCAGTAACGAGGCTTCGGCTTCATTCTCTTCCGTGCCGTAGCCTGTGATCACGACCACCGGGTGTCCAGGGACACTTGGCCTTGATGCGCTCGGCGACTTCGAGGCCGTCCATACCCTGGCATTTTGATGTCGGTGAAGACAACGTCATATTCAGTGGACTCGATGTTTTTCAGACCTTCCTCACCGGTCAGCGCGGTGCTGACTTCATAACCTTTCCTGGAGAGGACCCGGTCGAAACTGCGACCGATCACTGCATCATCATCGATGACTAGTACTTGTGGTTTGGTTTCATGATTTAACTCCTGACCTCGTTGGTTGAGTTGTTTCCTGGTTCTTGGGCTGATGCGTGACGAGGCCTGCCGCTTCCCGATTTTTCAGGTTGCTGCGCAACGCCCAGCGTTTCTGGATAATGGCGTCATTTGCCGCCTTGATGATGTCAACCGGGCCGACCGGCTTGGTGAGATAGTCGTATGCGCCCAGCCTGACCGCTTCTTTGGCGGACTCAATGCTCGGGTAGCCCGTAATGATGACGACTTCACTGTCTGGCCATCGGTCCTTGATGATCTTGAGGACGTCCATGCCGTCCAGACCCGGCATGCGAAGGTCGAGCAGAATGACATCGAAAGGCTGTTGCTCCATGACACGCAACGCCTCGTTGCCACTCTCGGCGACCTGCGCATTGCAATTGGTGCCCAGAAGACTCCTGAGAAGGCTGAGGCGGACCACTTCTTCATCATCTACGATGAGAATGCTGGCTCTGTCGTTCATGTAATCACCTCACATTGTTGTCTTACTATTAGTAATGCAATGAACATGCCAGAAAGGGTCCGATCGAATTTCTGAGTTTTATATCGAAAAAAATCAGTGTGTTAGGTGATCCCCAGTTTTAGCGGCGCGAGCGCGGCCGGGCTCCCAAAGCTGTATTAGTACTTTTTTTCTGTACAGTTTTTCTTCATTTCGATCGAAATGATTATGGTTTTCAAGCTACTAGGGGTGTTTACAGACTGTATATTTTTTATGTACAGCTGTAACACAGCAGGCGAATGCGTCGAGCTGATTCACTCTCAAACAGCGTGAGATAAAGCCCGTGAAACCACGGGCTTTTTTGCTGCGGCCAGGCCGGTTGTGCAGACCGGTCCTATTTTTCCGGAACGGCTTCGTGGCAGTTCAGGCAGTCGACGCCTCGCTCAACTTCGACACGGTGAGGAATTTCAATAATGTCCTTGTGGCAGTCCGTGCAGGAAAACATTTCATGCACCTGCTGGATGAAAGTTCCATCATCGTTGTGGTTCCGCGGTCTGTCACTGTTTTCGGGAGCGGACCATTCAAAAGCCACATGGCACATCATGCAGGTTTCGTTGTCACTCAGATCCTGGGCATACACCAGTGCTCCGAAGCCAAGACCCAGTAAGGCCACGACAACGGCGCTTAATACAGGAAATGGCAGGTTACGTATTTCTGTGAGTTTTCTCTTTTTCATTCCGGTGTTTCTCCTATTTTTGAAATTGCTGGCGCAGGGATCCTCTCCTGACGCCTTGCTTGCAGTGCGGTAATCGATGCGCTGATGAAGTGATACGCAATCACAAGCCAGATGATAAACATGAGGCCACCAGGCTCGAAGCTGCGAGCGGCGATCATCTCAATCAGGTACTTTGTAAGCGCGGAGAGTGCCACTATGCTCATAATAATATTGAAAGTCAGGGTTTCGAAGATATTCGCGAACTTAGTCAAGTCAATTCACCTACCCATCACCGTCGGGCAACTACTTGAAATTTGCAGAATCGCATAATGGCAAGTGTAAGCAATGGTGGAGCGACCAATACAACCGGCAATAAAACCCACCAACCGAGCACGGTTGCCGGCCATATCAACAAGACGAAAGCAACCACAGCAATCCCAATCCTTTCTCCGCTCGAAATGGTCGCATGACCATGGCACTCGGGGCAGCGATAAGGCACAGACCAGCTGGTCATCCAAAACAGCTGCCAGAATCGTAATCGGGCACTGCAGCGAGGGCAGCGTTTCATCACTGCCCCTGTCGTCTCATACCTGATATGCCGACCACCAGAAAAGCCAAGGCAGCTATGGCGAAGATGATAATCACCGCGATATCTATTGTGGTTAAGCCCTCCGGAGTGAGTCTGGATGGATAGATCGCGAACAACGCCATCAGCAGTGCCAGTGCGAAGTGTCTATTTGGTTTTCGCTGCATAGTAGCCTCCAGACCGCATTACGAATCACGGTCAGGGATGTTTGCAGGACGTCGACATATTGCCATACACATTTATTTTGGGCGTCTGGGAATGTACTTATATCCAGGAATTGAAAACCTCGATTCGAAGACGGTTTTCGCTTGCTTTCGATAAGCGATCCAGGAGCACGGTGATGTCGGAGAATAACGGAAAAAAGGTGTCAGACACCATTTCCCGACACCGTTTTCCCTCAGTTGTCGGCAGTGAGGATGTTGAACCCCACATCGCTGGCATCTGCTGCTTCGTCTTCCTGTGGTGTAAGTCCGAACTCAAGGGATAAAAAGCGAATCGCGGCGTTGGCTTCGCTAGTGCCTTTGAATCCTTCACCAACGATGATTTTTTGGCCTCTGCGATCTTCGGCAAAGATGGAATAGTGCACGACATGCTTATTGCCGGATTGTGATTTAAACGAGCTGTCCTTGGAGAATCGAACGAGTTCACTGCAACGAATGCTGGCGCGTTTTATTGGAATACCAAGGATGCGGCGCACTGCTCTTAATTCGGTGGCATCTTTGATGACCTGCAGGGAGTTCAGGACGGAATAAAGACTTCCCAGTATGGCTAGCAGGCCAACACCGGCGAAGATGGCGGCAAAAATATTTCCGAAGATACCTTGCTCTTCCGAAACAATCATGTACCAGCCGATGGCGCTGAATACTGCGCCGACGATGAGGCCGGCCAGTGCCGGCCCGATGTTACGGCCGGCAGGATAAAGCATCTCTTTGCCACCGATGCCGGATTGCAACTGTACGGCGTTTCTGACCGCCAGGTCGTCCATTTGATCTGTCAGGTTGCGTGCACTTTCAATGGCGCGCGCAGAGATATGGCGGGACTCTTCGCCAGTCGCGTAGACCGGAATCTCGTAGTTGCGGTCGATATCGACACCGGGCAGATCGGCTTTGAGGTTGAGACGCCAGAGATAGTAAGCATCAGTGCTTTGATCGGCGTCGGATTCAGTAAGTCCTGCTGGCACGTCGAAGCGGAAGCTGAGTCGTGTACCTTTGGGCCCTGATTCGGTGTGGGCGACCTGCTTGTCCTGCCATTTTGCTTTCTCTTGCCGGCTGCGGTTCTTGCCGCTGCCGGATACATAGCTGTGCACGTTGGTTAGCGTCAACATGATGTTCGCGCTTGAGTCGTAAGGCAGATTGATATCGATCGTGCCGCCGACATGGCCATCGAGGGCACCCGGGAATGGATCGAGTGTTACTGGCGCCGGACCGAAGCGCCTCCACTCCAGCGTACTGCGAACTGCCCAAACAATAAGCCAGATACCGACCAACGGAAATAAAAGCCCAAGGAGTGCGGCGTAGTTCTCTTTCTCGACAACTTCATTGAACATGAGGAAAGGCAACGGGGCCGATACCAGGTTCCAGAATGCGGCGAAGCCCCAGGTGAAATACATCGTCTTTTTCGAATTCGATTTTACGGTGGGCGTTTGCCAGTCGTCGTTAACCAGCCAGGGCTGGTCGCGGTAGACAGGAGCGGATATGTCTTTTTGCTTTGGTGCTCGAAAAGCCCAGATGATCAAGCCGAGGCCGGCACCGCCGAACACAAAAAGAAATATGGACTTGAAACCGATCAAGCCCCAGCGCAAATCGCGGTCAATTATGGCTTCGCGCGGATCATTCGGGTCGACGTAAATGGTGATCGCTTCGCCACGGCTGAATGCGGCGCTGAGTTTTCGACCCATATCCTGCTGATAGTCACCAATATTGTCGGCGCCGCCGGTAATGGAAATGCGATCGCTCGTGAATTCCTGCCCACCGATGGTGTAGGCATAAATGGCATATGCCTCGTAGGTATAAGAGTCATCGCCGGAGTGCGAGTTATAGCCAGCCTGAATAAGGCGTGCCTCCGTTGGCTGCCAGCTCTGCATATGCCAGGCGTCGGTGAAAGCACTGCTTATGGACCACAGCATCCATACGCCGATCCCGAAGAAGGGGAGGCCAAACAAAATGAGGAAAACTCTTCCTTTCATGTCGAACCTAATGCTTGCGGTGACTGAATACTTTTGATTGGCGGGTTACTTCCAGGCTACCTGGCCCTTCCGACTGAGGCGACGTACCCCCGCACCATCATGGTCCCTGACCTTCAAACCATCTTGCAAATCGGAATACAGCGTAGCAATCCACAGCTTTTCAGGATGTGAGGTTTGTCGCACAAGAAGGTATCGGGCACCGACTTCTTTCGAACCCAATCGTCCATAAAGTAAGGCACGTGTAGAGGCCACCATCGCGGTACGGCCAGCGTCTTACATTGGCTAATGACGAACTAGTGCTTCACTTAGCTAACGACGAGATGCGCGCCGAAGAATAGTACCGGCAGTACGATCACGGTTCGTAGCAAGAAGATTACGGCAAGGTCGGTAACGCTGAGTGGCAGGCTGGAGCGCAATATGATTACACCGAGTTCTGACATGAATATGAGTTGGCAGACCGACAAACCAGCGAGGATAAAGCTTGTTATGTTGCTGTCGATACTGGCCGCGACAATCGCGGGCATGTACTGATCCAGATAGCCTGAAAGTAGCGCCGGCGCCGCCGCGGCCGCATCTGGTAATTGCGCGAACTCGAGCAGGGCGATGAACGGATAGCTCAACCAGGTGAATATTGGCGTATGAAAAGTGATCAAAGCGGCGATCGTGGCCAATGCCATCGCCGCGGCCATTACTGAAAACGCGAAGAACATCAAGTTCGTGACACCAGTGACAAAGAATTCCCGGACTCCAGGTGCCGACTCAGCTCGCTCCATGGCCCGTTCCCACGCTTCACGCAGGAGCGATCTTGAATCCTGCGTATTTGTTGGCGTGCTTTCCCGCGAACCGGAGACGTAGGTATCTGCCTTGCGCGATAAGGGCGGTAACCTCGGGGTGATCAAAGCGGCAATCAGGCAGGCCAGCACGACAATACCGTACCAGGAAATGAAGAGATGCTCGATGCCGGCAACAGATGCCACAACCAGGCAGAAAGGAAGCGATACGATCGAAAAATTCGTTGCTATGACGCTTGCCTGACGTGCCGTGTAGTTGCCATGATCGTACTGCTTGATCGTGATCAACAAACCGATCGACGATGCACCAACGAAGGAAGTCACAGCATCAATGGCTGAACGTCCAGGTAAACGAAACACTCTGCGAAACACAGGGCGTGCCAGTGTGCCCGCGAACTCCATGAATCCGAAGTCGGTTAACAATGGCAGTAACAGACATGCACTAATGTAGACGGAGAGCGCATTGACTCCGATACCGACGAAGACGGCGCCGCCGACTTCTCCGGACGTCAGCAGCTCGGGTCCAATCTGGAAAAGGTAGATAAGGCCGAAGATCGTGCCGACAAGTCTGAGGGCTAGCCAGATGAATGGCACGTCGAACAAGTCTTTCAACATGGCATGTCGATGAATCCAGCCTGTGCGGAGCATTGTTCCCAGCACCGTCAGTATGCTTGTGGCCACCAGGAGTCCGACCACGATGTGCAGGCCGTAAGCGCCCATCAGGTCCTTGACCCAACCAGTAACAATGCCGATTCCGATAGTGAGCTTGCCATCCCAGCGGATCGGCGTTAAGAAAATCAGCACGCCAAGAAACGACGGCAGCAAGAATCGCAGTTTGTTCTTATTCATGCGAGTACGGTCTTCGGTCAGAATTCCTGCTGGACACGCTCCAGCCTTTCTTTGTCATCGACCTTACCCATGGAATCTTCGCTGCAATAAGGCAATGACATACAGCTATCGAACGACAAACGATAATGAATTGCTGGACCAACAAACCGGTAGAAAGATATTCCTGGAGCCGCCACCCTTGTTATGGTGTGGTGAAGACCAGGCTGCAGCAAGTAACCGCACCTTCGGCCGTTTGCACTTCAGATACGTCGACAGGTACGATTTCGATGCCGCGCGCCAGCAGTTTTTCCATGGTGCGCGGATACGAGGAAGAATAAATTAAGCTTTGCCCTACGAGAAGTGCGTTGGCGGCGTGCGCTTCGTCCTTATCGACATCAATGAGTTCGTAGTCCGAGAAAGCGGACTTACCAATTAAGTCCGGATTGATCAGCAGCGTGCCGGGCGCAACTACTGAAACGGCAGACTTTAAGTGCAGGCACTTCGCCGTTTCTACTATCGTCACGGAATATCCGTAGTCCGCAACGATGCTGCGCAACTGTTCGATGCCGCTTTGATTGGATCGTGTGGAGAGTCCGGCATAGATGACTTTGTCAACGCGGAGCAGGTCACCGCCATCCAGAGTACCGGGCGGCTGGATTAACGCAAGCTCCCGATACTGTTGCAGAACAACCTCGACACCCGCAACTTCCGGCCGTCTTGATGCAGCCCCTGGCCGACATAGCACCGCGATCGTTCTGGATGAGATCGCGGT
>PVMK01122550.1_pt1 | contig 28697 bp, 36 predicted proteins | sample 1853481 | NCBI WGS metagenome assembly PVMK01 (sample SAMN08533507, study PRJNA380276) | Marine sediment metagenome, whole genome shotgun sequencing project.
ACGCAAACCATGATTGAACAGATTCAGTTTTATACGGCCGGATGTCCGCGCTCACAGATATCTGAGAAAAATTTGAAAAAAGTGCTCACCAAACTGGGCCTGGAAATTGAGGTTGAAAGCATCGATGATCCCAAAGTTCATGAGGCCCACGGGGTATCGGCTTTTCCGGCCTTGAAGATCAACGGTGATATCAAGTCCGAAGGTAAATTCATCACCGTTGACCAGTGTGAAGAAATTTTAGCAGCGTATGCAAACGAGAAAACTTAATCTTGCATAATCATATTCAGACGAAACCATCCGTTACGAGATGAATTCCCTTCAATGTGTTTCATAAAAAAAGTGGAGAAAAAAATGCTGGAAAAAATTCAAATTTTCACAAGAGGATGCGTTAGATCCATCGCTGTAGAAAAGAATCTCAGGAAAGCCATCAGCAAAATGGGACTGGACGTGGAAGTAGAAGCCTATGACGATCCTGTGGTGCACAAAGCAGAAGGCCTCGAAAGCTTTCCTTCAGTAAAGATTAACGGTGAGCTCAAAGTCGACGGTGATTTTACATCAGTAGCTGATTTTGAAGAAATGCTTTCTGAATATCAAAATTGACATTTGGCGATTCATGGTGGTACGTATCACCGCATCACAGAACAATTTTCGAAAGTCCCGGCAATAGTGGCAAGCTGACCGAATGATGCTTGCAATAAGCGATTACTAGAATACTTTAAATAATGCATCTGCTAAAGAAAGGTAATGGCGTGTCCAAAGCAAACAATAAAATTGAAAACCAGACTTTGGTATCACTTGAAGAGCAAAGCCAAAAAGTCGCTGAATTGTATAATACGGGAACCAATTGCGACAAAGCTGTTTTACTGATTCTGCAGGAAATTTTAAAACTGCCCCCGGAAAAGTGGGACTTTGCTGAATTTTATGCTGAAAACCCGGATGCCGATCGTTTCTTGTGCAAAGCCCTGGCCGCCGGCGCAATGGCCATTTATCTGGATGTGATTGGCAAAATGGAAGCAGATTCATCGCAACAATCTGATTTCAGTGAATCGATCGAACGCGTAAACCACATCTTTAATCAGCACTTAGAGGAGACGAGCGAGGGAAAATCCATTCATCCCGTAGATTTCGATCCATTCGAGTATGATGAAGCGCTAAAGGGCACCGAAGTCAAGCAGAAGTATAAAAAAGCGTATCAAAAAAGAGTAAAAGTGTTATTTCAAACATTCGAAACAGAATTTAATGGCTGCAACTGCCAGGATATACTGGGTTTTGATCCCTTCAGTTACGAGGATTACGACGAGGAGATGCAGGAATACATCGAGGAAGGGGAATGGATGAAAAAATGTGTCGACTGCATGCAATTTCTCGTTAAAAAAATGGGAACCGCGGCTTAACCTGCATATCTGCCACTGCCTGGGTGAGATCTTTCGGGCCGGATTCAAAAATGATAACGGGTTGCCCGGGCGCAAAGCGGCTTTGATAATCAGGTGCCCGCAAAACGCACAGGGATTTTTGCGGAAATATCACATTCTGTTTCAGATTTTACATTTCGTTGCAAACCAGTTTCCTGATGAAACAATCTGTTAAAATCTGACCTCTTAAATAAACTATCCAATAACGTCTAAGGGATTAACGTATATTTTTTTTAACCCAAACCAACGATTAACCAATTGAATTTACAGGTCGAATAAACCCTATCAAGCATATAAGATATTTACGGCAAGAGGCAATTTCGGATCCCGACTGTTTTGGTATGTGTTTTGCTCACTAATGATATCTATTTGGAGGGGTGCTACAGTCAAGACAGCTCCACATCCGCTGTAGCAATTTTTTTCACTAATTCAGATAAATTAAGGAGGCTGGATGATGAAGAAATTTAAACTTGTTTCTTGTTTAGGAATTATCGCGCTGATCGTTTTTATGATCTGTGGCAACGCTCTCGCTAAGACCGTTTTGCGAATGAATCACCAATTTCCGGCGGCCGCTGCCGGATCCAAGATTGATCAATGGTTCGTTGACGAAGTCAAAAAAGCCACCGGCGGCGAAATTGAAATCCAAATCTTTTGGTCCAATGCCCTGGGTGCCGCCAAAGAGAACCTGACACTGCTCGGCGCAGGCGCCATCGATGCAGCCGGCATGTCAGCGGGCTATTTCCCGGCCCAGCTGCCATTTTTTGCAGCGCCGAACTCGCTGCCCATGGCAATGGATAACATTTGTCAATCCAGCGCGCTAATGAAAGCTTTTATGGAAAAAATCCCGGCATTTCAGGAAGAAGCCAAACGCAACAAGGTGGTTCCGATTTTCTTCCATTTGCTCAATCCTTACCTGCTCGTAACCCGCGAACCGGTAAACAAACTGGATGATCTCAAAGGTAAAAAGATCCGTACCTGGGGAGAGGATATGCCCCGTCTGGTAAAAGCCGCCGGTGGAACACCGGTAACCATATTCTTGCCCGAACTCTATGAAAATCTGCAACGCGGCGTCATTGACGGCTGCCCCTTTTCAGTGGACTTCATCCAGACCTATAAAATCTATGAAGTCGCAAAATACGTTACTGAAGTGGTCATGTGGGAAGGTCCCGCCTGGGGGGTATGGTTCAGCCAAAAGGCCTGGGATAAGCTTTCTGCCAAACATCAACAAATTATTTTGGATGTTGCCGAAAGAGCACGCAAACTCGAACTCACCAAGACCGCTGCAGCCGAGATTGCTGCCAGAAAATTCCTTAAAGATAAAGGGGTTCAGTTTTCCCCATTCCCGGCTGCCGAACTGGCCAAATGGCAAAAGGCAAATCCGGATTTCTACAGCGATTGGATTAAAAAGATGCAGAAGCAAGGCAAGGGTGCTGCAGCCAAACAGACCGTGGAACTCTGGAAGGATATTCGCGGCTGGGTCAATTGCCCGTAAATTATAATAAACTTGATCAAACAGGGGAGAATTAATCGCTTCTCCCCTGTTTGCATCAGAGACCTATATGACGGCAAATAAAAAGAAAAACCTGCTGGACAGGATTAATGAAACTGGCGCGGTGCTGTCGGGTATCGCGCTGTTGCTAATGATGGCCATGGGCGCCCTCGATGTGTTTCTGGGAAAGGTGTTTAACACGCCTGTGCCCGGAACCTTCGAAGCAACCGAAACCTTGATGGTCATCAGTGCTTTTTTGGCTATTGCCTATAATCAGCAGGTTCGCGGACACATCAAGGTCGAATTGTTCACGTCCAGATTGAGTCCCAGACTTCAGATAAAGTTTGAAGCCTTTAATTATTTATTATCAGCCATCTTTTTCTTTCTTCTGACCTGGCAGGGTTGGCGATTTGGCATCGCAAGCCTAAAAATCAGGGAGTATGAATCGGGGCTCATTGCCTTTCCGGTGTATCCCGCCAAGCTATTACTGGCATTGGGGGTCACCATGATGACCCTGCAATGCTTAAGAGATCTGGTCATGGCGTTTAAAAATATTATCAAACCCGAGACCGATCATTCCACCTAAGCCTTCAAAGGAATTCGGAACTAATCCATGGATCCGTTTCAAATCGGCATCGCATCAGTTATTGGACTGCTTATTTTATTAGGCTGTGGTGTTCCGGTCGCAGTCTCGTTAGGTATTTCCGGCTTCTGTGGTTTAATGCTTACCGTGGGGCCCGATTTTGCGCTTGCAATCATGCAAACCCTTCCCTACAGCGTTGTTGCCAATTATACCTGGGCGGTCTTGCCGCTCTTTGTCCTGATGGGCACCCTGGCGGCTTCGGCCGGGCTGACCATGGATTTGTTTAGAGCAGCCAACATGTGGCTGAGTCGGCTGCGCGGCGGTCTTTACCTGGCGGTGATTGCCGGCTCCGCCGGCTTTGCGGCTGCTTCCGGATCGACGGTGGTAAACGCGGTGGTGTTCACCCGTCTGGCGCTGCCCGAGATGTTAAAATACAAATATTCAAGATCGCTATCGCTTGGATGCATCTGCGCAGCGGGAACATTTGCCGCCATGATTCCCCCCAGTCTAACGATGGTCATCTACGCCATCATCACCGAACAATCCATCGGTAAGCTTTTGCTGGCCGGAGTCATTCCCGGAATTATCTCTGCTATTCTTTACGCGGTACTGATTTTAACGCTGGTGCGGTTCAAACCTTCCCTGGCACCGGCAATACCCGATGAGCGCTTCAGTTTAATGGATAGAATTCGTTCCCTGAAGGGCGTTTGGGGTATCGCGCTTCTTATACTTCTGGTGCTTGGCGGAATTTATTCAGGTCTGTTTCCACCTTCGGGCGCCGGAGCGGTGGGTGCCTTCGGAACATTTGCAATTGCCCTGTTCAAACTCGGGCCTAAAAAGAGCTGGCTGATGGAAGGCCTGCGGAACTCGGCCGCGGTGGCATGCACCATTTTCACCATATTAATCGGCGGCTTGATTTTCTCGCGGCTGCTGGTTATCACCGGCGTCATCACGGAGTTTACGCAATTTGTCACCGTACATATCCACACAGCCGCCGGCATCATGGTCGCCTTCAGCTTGATGTACATTATCATGGGTTGTTATCTGGACACGGCCTCCATGATGATCATCACCCTGCCCTTTGTATTCCCGGTAATCGTTCAGTATGGAATCAATCCCATCTGGTTTGGGATCATCTTTGTTAAAGTAATTGAGATCTCGGTAATCACCCCCCCGGTGGGTTTGAACCTTTACGCCGTAATGAGCGGTGCCGGAAAAGACGCAAATTTTAGAGATCTTGTTTTCGGAGTTATTCCATTTATTATGATGGATCTTTTCACGCTCGCAATTTTAATTATTTTCCCCGGACTGTCCACCTGGCTGCCGGAGACCATGATGGGCAATTGATACCTGAATCTTGCATGAATATTAATGAGCACTTGAAATCTTAGGAGGAAGTTTGCAATGCGGTTTGCTACCGAAGAATTAAATAAATTGTCCGCCGAGCAAATCAAAGAATACCAGGAAAAGAAGCTAGGCCGACAACTCGCATACTGTTACGAAAATTCCGAATACTATTATAAAAAATTCCAGGATTGCGGCGCAACTCCTGAAGATATAAAGACGCTAGAAGATTTCCGCAAACTACCCATAATGATGACCAAGCAGGATGAGCGTGAAAGTCAGCGCGAATCTCTGGAACGGTTCGGGCATCCTTTTGGGATGCACCTGTGTGCGCCGCTCGACTCCCTGGAGATGACTTCAACGACTTCAGGAACTAGTGGCACACCGACATTTACCTACACTTTTTCCAAGCGGGATCTGAATGGACCGGTGGCCGATCTGTGGGCATTCATGTTCCGAGCGGCGAATATTAAACCGGGTGATCGCGTGTTGTTTGCCTACGCTCTGGGTATTTATGCCACCAGCATGCTGTTGTGGGGTATCAGAAAAATGGGAGCTTTGCCGATCGATGTGGATGTTCGCGGCGGTGCTGACGCCATTTTACAATTTGCCCTACTGACGAAACCGGTTTCTTTTGCCACAACGCCGTCTCTGGCTGAATATATGATTAATAAGGCTCCGGTCAGTATCGGCAAAAAGGTGGGTGAACTCGGGTTTGATTCTTTGCTTCTTTGCGGCGAACCGGGGCCCGGTATTCCGGAGGTAAAGCAACGGTTGGAATCGGCCTATGGTGCCCGTGTTTATGATTACTGGGCACCGGGCGGATTGGGGTTTGGCCTTTCCTGTAATTCCGAAGCCTACCATGGCCTGCATTGTTATGCGCCGGACTATAATTTATTTCAGGATGACCTGATCGACCCCTCGACGCGAGAGCCCATCGACAGCGTTGACGGCGCCATCGGCGAAGCGGTGCATACCTCTCTTGATCGGGATGCCTGCCCGATCATTAAGTATGCCTATGGAGACATCGTTCAGGTCATTACCGGCGAATGTCCCGCATGCGGTTTTAGCGGCAAACGGCTAAAATTCGTCGGGCGCTCGGATGATATGCTGATTGTCAAAGGTTCAAATGTCTATCCGGCGGCTATTCAGGAGATTGTGAATTCTTTTTCCCCGCGCGTCACCGGTGCCATGAAAATTGTCCTGGAAGAACAACCCCCACGGGTCGTACCGCCGCTGAAAATTAAAGTTGAATATGCTGAGGCCCTTGATCAGAATCAGCTGGCAGACCTGGAAAAAGAAATCAAGTCTGCCTGCAGCCACAGCATAAAAATCAATCCGCAGATCATTTGGGTACCCCCCAATACATTTGAGAAATCGCTGCGCAAAACATCCCCTTTTGAAAAAACCTACGAGTAATATTCGTTTTTCAGCGGGAAATCGTTCGGAATTGGCTTGACGACATTCCTACAACGTGGTAGGTGGTGATCAAATGACTAGAACCGATATTACTTTTATAGATACACCATAACGGTTCAATGTTTGCTTCGAGGGGGGTGATAAGATTGCATGTCAAGAGGTGACTAACCGAACGTTTTCTTCCAACCCATTTGCAAATCTCGTATCCGATCTAAATGCCTATATGAAAAAGGAGCTGAAACGATGTCATTGGAAAAATATCACAAAATGGGTGAAATTCTGGATCGATTTTTAAGACCCAATACCTTTCCAGTCGCCTACAAATTAATCAAAGATGAAAGTGAAATACCGCAAAAAGCGTTAAGACCATTGAAAAATTATAAAACCCGCCTTTTAATTTGCCAGTGCCTTCACCTGACTAAAACCACCGGTAGAACCCACGCCCTGCTGACCGAGGATAATTATTGCCTGGAAGGATCCTGCGCCCACGGGTGGGCTGAAAAACCCCCCTATATGCTGGATGGAACTGCAATTTACCCCCGACTGGTTCCGGACCTCGAAATTGCCAAAAAATTTGAACAGGACAAACCCGCCGTTTCCACCGATAAGGGTTATATTGGCGTCGTGATGTCACCCCTGGGGTGGACCAAAATCGAACCCGATCTGATACTGTTGAGTTTAAATCCGGCCCGGACGAACCGGGTCATCGAGGGTATCTGCGATCAAACCGCCGAGAAAATTGTGGCCGAAAACAGTGGTAGAGGCGGGCTTTGCTGCTGGGGTATTGCACCGACGATCAACACCGGCAAGCCCACTTATGTCATCCCGACCTTTGGTGAATACCGCTTTACGGGCGACAGTGACGATGACATGTGGTTTATACTGCCGGTTTCCTATCTCGAACCACTGGTCAAAGGCTTTGAGCATATGTATAAAGCCGGTTGGCGCTATCCGATCCCGCGATTCGTCGAGCATGAGCCCCGCTGGCCGGATGGCATGTACGGCTGGGAAACCTATGAAGCCTTCAATGAGAAAAAGGCCAAGGGTGAGAATTACGAAGAATTTAAAGATAATTGGATGGGAACCTATACGGATAAGGATTGGTTCGAAAAATAAGTTCGTTCACACAGATGGGTAATATATCAAATTCAACACGGAGGGTACCAGAGTGTTTGGTGCCCTCTTTTATTCAAAACCCCTCAGTAACTTACAGTCCCGCCACACGTTAACGCCATAATTCCTTTTAAGTCAGCCATCAATCATCTATACAGATTGTTTCAGATGAACCGTTTTGTTTCATTGCGATCATCTCATGAAACGTTTCATTTATTATTGGCGCGCCAACTGAGCCCGATACCGATCCGGTGGAGAGCCATTTCACGCATAATATTTAATAATTATTTGTTTTTATTATATATTTTTTTAATCCTGAAACATGCAGTGGTTGATCCCGCAAAAATCCCCCACTGAACCGGTCTTGGTATATGTATTGCAACTGCAATCAAGAAGATTCAGAATCCAGCCAGATCCATAAATAAACAACCTTAATTTAGCATTCAGGCCACATCTTTTGGGGGGGATAAATTTCATATCTTTTAATTTGCAATTCCGATTGAATTTGATTTTGAGACTTCTTTAATCTGATCAGATTTGATCTTTCCAATCGGCTGACAAAAAACCGGGTTAAGGGACCAAACTTAAATGAAAATTACTTTTTTAGGCACTGCCGGACTTGTACCCGACATGGGACTTAAAGTAACCGGAACGCGCGGCATGCTTTCAATGTTGATTGACAACGACACCCTTTTGGAAGTTGGTGATGGGGCTTTAAGGAATATCAATGCTTTCGGAGTTGATCTCGATGCCATCAAGCGAATTCTGATCTCGCATTTGCACGCGGACCATTTCATCGGCATCGTGCACGTGCTTTTCGATATGATGAACGTCCGCAACCGCACGCAACCACTTGAAATTATCGGGCCGGCCGGGATTCAGGAGGCCACCCGGGGCTTGATGAATCTGTGTGAACTTCCGGTGGCCGATGATCAAAAACGGGGTTACGATCTCATATTCAAAGAGCTGGGGGAATCAGAAAACTTCGGCGATGTCCGCACTGTCCGAGGAGAACATCCTGCGGAGGCGCATGCCTATCGCATCGAACGTGACGGCCGCGTTCTTTTTTACAATGGTGAGTCCAGCTTTACGAAAGAGGTCCTCGACTTAGCCCGCGGTGCAGACCTTTTCCTGAGTACGGTCGTGGTATTGGAACCCCATTCTTTTCATATTGCGCCAGAAGATCTGGGCCGGGCTGCTGATGAAGCCGGCGTGAAACGTGTCGCTGTTGTTCACTGGCCTACTGAATATGAGCAAAAAAGGGATGAATTTAAAGCACTCATCCTGAAACATTATGATGGTGAGGTTCAAGTGCCGGATGATTTCACCACAATTGAGATTTAATGCTAAATGGTAACGCTAGATTCAGTTTAACCGCTTAACCTCATATACGTTTTCCCGGCATGATCAAAAGATAAGAAGGAGGATTGAATGGACAAAAAGGAGCGATTTGAAGCGGTACGGCAGCGGCGGGCGCCGGATTTTATGCCGGTATGGCCGCGGGTGATGTCGCAGATGCTTTACAGTCATGGGTATTTACTGCCCGATGTCACCGGCGTTGATTGGTATGATGCCGACAAAGTCACCGAGGCGGTGCTCGCCAGTATTAAAGAAGTCGATTATGACATCGCCATCCCCTCCTATGTGGATTATGGTTTCGGGGTACCGCCGCTGGGGGGCAATATTATGATCCCGGAAAAATTTGGTTTAGCCGCCGGCACCACCGATGATCAACCGGTTAAGAGCAAAGACGACTGGGCGCGGGTGCAAAAGCGCATGGCCCAATACGATGTCACCAAGACCGATCCGCGCATGGCCGGCTGTTTGGAGGTGATCAAAAACGTATCGGCGGCCGTTGGCGATCAGATGCCGCTGGTGCCGATGTACTATGTGGGCACCACCGCGGCGATGTTTTTATTTCGGCCCAACGAGGCCTTTTTAGAAGACACCTATGATGATCCGGATTGGGTTAGCGAGATGTGCGATTTGGCCACCGAGTGGGCCATCGACTGGATCGGCGCCCAGTATGAGGCGGGCTGCAACTCGGTCTGTTTTACCGCCGAGACCATGGGCACCTTGATGCTCAGCCCCAAGATGTGCATCCAGTTTAACCTGCCGTGCATCCGCAAGCTGGTCGAAGCGGTGAAGAAAAACCATGGCCAGGCCACCTGGTTGCACATTCACGGGGATATGACCTCACCCAAGGCTTATGAATATTTGGAGTTGCTGGTCAAAGAAGCCGGTGTGGAAGGTTTTCATTTTGATGAGTACAATGCGCCGGATTGGATCAAAACCGAGGTCATCGACAAGTTAGGGGTGCCGGCCTGTATCATTACCGACGGGGCCGACATTGTCAAAGGGCCGCAAGAGGCCATCGATGCGCAGGTCAAAGATCAGATCTCTAAGATCGGCGATGGGCTGGGGGTGCTAATGGCGCCCAGCTGTCAGGTGCTGCCGTCCACCCCGCAGGAAAACTTTAAGGCCTGGGTGGATGCCACCCATGAGCATGGTAAATATCCGCTGGCATAAAGCGTATAAAAACTTAAGGAGGATTTGGTTATGTCTGATTTTCCCGAACTGACCCAGGCGGTCATAGACGGCAATCGCAACAAAGTTATCGAGATTGTCAACGCAGAATTAGAAAAGGGTGTGGCCCCGCAGTCGCTGTTATCGGAGTATATGATCCCGGGCATGCTGGAGGTGGGCAATTTGATGCAGGAAGGTGAGTATTTTATTCCGGAAGTATTGCGTTCGGCCAAGGCCATGAAAGGTGTTTTGGAGATTTTAGAGCCGCTGTTGGAAGCCAGCGGCGGTGCGCAGTCAGTGGGCTACATTGTCATTGGCACCGTCGATGGCGATATTCACGATATCGGCAAAAACTTAGTGACCATGCTGCTTAAAGGCAGCGGTTTTGCGGTCAACGATTTAGGGGTATCGGTTAAATCCGAGGCTTTTGTCGAGGCGCTCAAAGAAAAAGAAGGCACGCTGCTGTTGGGTCTGTCGGCGTTGATCACCCCCACGCTCGATGAGATGCCGGTGGTCATTAAGGCCATCGAGGACGCCGGTCTGCGGGATCGGGTCAAGATCATGGTCGGCGGTGCGCCGGTGACCCAGGAGTTTGCCGACGAAATCGGTGCCGACGGCACCGCTGAGGATGCAGCGGCGGCGGTATCTCTGGCCAAAGAACTGTTAGCGGCTTAAGTATAACACTAACCCGACAGCTAAACACAAAAGGATTTGATAATGGCAGAGGCAATAACCACCACAGTGGGTTCAGCAACCCAAAACGTTTTCATTAGCCGCCAGTTGCCCACCGCAATCATCGGTGAGCGCATCAACCCCACCGGACGCAAAAAGCTGCAGCAAGAGCTCAAGGCGGGCAATTTTGATACGGTCAAAGCCGATGCTTTAGCGCAGATCGAGGCCGGTGCGGCCATATTAGATGTCAATGCCGGTGTTCCTCAGGTCGATGAGCCCGCCCTGCTGGTGCACATGGTTGAGGTGTTAACCGAGCTGAGCGATGTGCCCCTTTGTATTGACACCGCCAATGTCAAGGCGCTCGAAGCTGCGCTAAAGGTCTATTCGGGTAAGGCTTTGGTTAATTCGGTCAACGGCGAAGAAGAAAAACTGGAGACGATTTTGCCGTTGATCAAACAATACGATGCGGCGGTCATTGGCTTGACCATGGACGATGAGGGCATTCCCAAAACAGTGGAAAAACGCATCGAGATTGCCGGCAAAATCATTGATCGCGCCGCCAAGTTCGGCATTGGCCTTGAAGACATTGTCATTGACCCGCTGGCGATGTCGATGGGCGCTGACGATCAGGCCGGCAAAATGGCACTGGATGCGGTAGAGGCCATTTTCAATGCCTTTGGGGTCAACATCACCATGGGCTGCAGCAACGTTTCTTTTGGCATACCCGATCGCGAGTTGATCAACGGCGCGTTTTTAGCGATGGCGATTCGCTGCGGGCTGACCTGCCCGATTACCAATCCGCTCTTAGCTGAGGTGGTCACCTCGATTTTAGCGGCCGATTTGTCCATGGGCCGCGATGAGTTTGCAGGCAACTGGATCGGTGGCTATCGCAAACGTAAAAAAGCGGCCCAAAAATAAGTCCATAAGGAGACACGCAAACCATGATTGAACAGATTCAGTTTTATACGGCCGGATGTCCGCGCTCACAGATATCTGAGAAAAATTTGAAAAAAGTGCTCACCAAACTGGGCCTGCAAATTGAGGTGCAAAGCATCGATGATCCCAAAATTCATGAGGCCCACGGGGTATCGGCTTTTCCGGCCTTGAAGATCAACGGCGATATCAAGTCCGAAGGTAAATTCATCACCGTTGACCAGTGTGAAGAAATTTTGGATGAATACAATAAATAAAACCAAGCCGTTGAGCCCTCAGGAGGCATGCAACAAAGCCGCTGAGCTTTTCAACAAGGGAACCAACTGAGATAAAGCGGTTCTGCAAGGTATGCAGGAAGCTTTAAGGTTATCATCTGAAAAGTGGAATTTTGGTTCTTTTTATTCGGAAAATCCGGATTGCGACACGTTTCTCTGCAAAGTTCTAGTCGCCGGGGCCATAACGATATACCTGGATATCATTTCACGGATCGATATCCAACAGATGCCTCTTGAGCCGCAAGATTCCGCTCAACGTGTGAATCAGCTCTTTAATATTTTTCTGGAAGAATGCAGCGGCGATAATTGCACCGACCCGGCGGTGTTTGATCCATTTAAAAACGATCCGGCATTGCGGCAGATTCAGGTCGATAAAAAACTTAAGCAGGAATACATAAACAGAGTTCAACAAATTTCAACCGCTTTTAAAAAACGCTTTAAGGTTTTCAATTGTCAGGAGATCCTGGGTTTCGATCCTTTTCGCTATGCAGAATATGATGAAGACATGCAAGCGTTTATTGAAGAAGGAAAGTGGCAGTCCAAGTGCAACGAATGCATACAATTTATCGTTAAAAAAATCAGTGGGGAAACATAAACGCGTTGTTTTACATCCATCAAACGGCTCTATGAATTGGGAGTCAGTGAAGGAATTTTCATGTACCAAAGTCAAAAATACAGAGAGGAGGTGATAACTTAACGTCTTGGTAATGGGGATAAAAAACATAAAACACAAGCAAACAATCGGAGGGGGACAAGAAATGAAAATAAAAACTATCATTCTTATATTTATCGTAGCTCTTTTTCTGATTCCATCGGTTCCTGCCTTTGCCGGCAAGCTGATTGAAACAGACGTAATCACCATGGATAAAATGGAAATCGTCTGGGGCTACTGTCCGTATGGCATGCTGGAAACATCCGTAATGAAGGAAAAACAGTTTTATAAGAAATACCTCCCCAATGTCGATGTAGACTGGTTTTTCGGCCTGTGGAGCGTGCATCTCATCAACAACTGGATCGCCGGCAAGCTTGAAATAGCTTATCTTGGAAATATGCCGGCCGTAATGTTACAAGCCAAAATGCAGAATACCAAATGGATCGGGGTGGCGGTATATCCTCACGGTGATGTCGGTGCCATATTCGTGCCCAAGGATTCAAAAATTAACACCGTAAAGGAACTGGACGGTGCAACCGTCGCCACGGGTGTGGGCTCCTCTCATCACCGCATCCTGGAGGAAATCGCAAAACAGGAAGGCATAAAATTTAATATTGTCAGCCAGAATCCGGAAGTGGCGATTGGCAATCTCGAAGCCGGCAAGCTTGACGCTTTCTGCTATTGGCCGCCTTACATTGAGCTTGCAAGGCTTAAAAAAATCGGAAAATGCCTTGAACCCTGTAATGCCAACCAATACGAACCCTATGTAAATGCGATTTGGCCCCTGTTGGTCAGTGAAGATTTTGCCAAGAAGCACCCCGATATCGTCAAGGGGCTTGTTAAGGCTGATAACGATCTGCACGATTTTATGAAAAACAATCCGGATGAGGCTGCCCAAATCGTCTTTAAAGCATTGGAGCAGAAGATCCCGTTGTCATCGTTAAAGGCCTCTCTTGCAAGATATAAATACTCCAATGAATTGACAAACGAGCATATTGAAGTCATGCAACGAGATATTGATTTTCTGTACGAAAAGAAGTTTCTCAAAAAACATTTCAAGGCGGCGGACTGGGCGGATAGCAGTTTCTATAAATAAAGGTAGACGTCATTCAGGAAACAATCAGTCTGATGAGCTGGGTCGGGAGGATGCCGGAAGCATCCTCCCGACAAATTATTGCTTTGGATTGCCCTTAAGAAAAAAATTTGCTTTCTTAAAAAGGGAACAAATATGTCTAATGTAAAAGAAGAAACTTTGGATTTCGTTTGGCAACCGCCGACCATTAAAAGTAAAATTTTTAATCAAGGCACTATATTAACCATCATTTCCATCGTGTCATTATTTTTGGCCTGGGCCTTGCTGGTTCATTTCCGGGTGTACCGGTTTTCGCTATTGCCGAGCCCTGCCGAAGTATTGGAGGAGGGCATTGCGTGGGTAAAAACCAGTGTTTTCTGGATTGATACTGGAGCGACCACTCTCAGGGTATTGGTAGGAGTGTCAGCCGCATATCTCATTGCGATTCCATTGGGGTTAATGATTGGTTGGAAAAAAACGTTTTCCGATTTTACCTTTCCAGTTTTGGAAGTTCTGCGTCCCATTCCAGCCCCTGCTTATCTTCCCTTAGCCATTTTGCTTTTACCATATCAGGAAATGAGTGTTGCCTTTATCCCTTTTATAGATGCTTTCTTTCCAGTGCTGTTAAACACGATTACGGGGGTTAAGATAATCGACCGGGATTATTTTAGAGCGGCACGGTGCTTGGGTTCTTCCCCCAAACAGATATTTTGGAATGTGGTCCTGCCGGGTGCGCTGCCATCTATCTCATCAGGATGCGCTATCGGCATGGGACTCGGTTGGATGGGAGCAGTTGTGGGAGAAATGATCACCGGAAAGTGGGGCCTGGGTTACCGCATTTGGGAATCATACATTCTGATCAGATATCCCCTTATTGTGGACGGGATGATCGTCATCGGAGTTCTGGGTTTAGGCTCCTCTGTTTTAATTCGATATTTAACAGTTCGGCTTATCCCATGGAGGAGAGCCATTACCGAGTCACTGGACGAATCCATTACCCAATAGAGAGGAGAATATTGTGCCTAATCAAACAGCCGCTATTGAATCACAATTTTGGCGGCAATTAAAAAAGAACTTCATCAACTGGAGCCTCCTGAGACAAATCCTGTCATTTGTTCTCTTTTTGGGGCTTTGGAGCATTATTGTGGTACTCGTTAATTATTTTCATCAGATCCCTACGCCCAAGGCGGTCTTGATGGCCCTATTTGACCTGCCGGTATCTGTAGTCTTTATAAATATTCTCAAAAGTTTGGCCAGGGTGTTGGCGGGATTTTTTTTGGGTATCTTAATTGGCTTTCCCATGGGAGTGGCCATTGGCTATTCAAGGGTCGCAAAAAATCTTATCTTTCCCGCCTTTGAAATGATTCGTCCGATTCCTCCGATCGCCTGGATTCCGTTAAGCGTGCTGTTTTTTGTTCATAACGAGTCCCAAATTGTCTTTTTAACTTTTTATGGGGCTTTTTTCCCCATCGTCTATAACACCATGGGCGGAATATCCGAAGCCGATATCCGTTTGCCACGGGTGGCCATGTCATTCGGACTCAATAAAAGACAAATGTTATGGAAAGTGATTTTACCGGCAGCCATGCCGCAGATCTTCACCGGTATGAAACTCGCCATGGGGATTACCTGGATTCTGGTTGTAGCGGCGGAGATGATGTCCAACAACGGAGGTATGGGCTATTACATCTGGTACAATCACACGGTTATGGACTATCCTCACGTTGTTTTAGGAATGGGTATCATTGGTTTGTGCGGGGCGATTTGCTCCATAGGTATTTCCTGGGTCGGCAACTACTTCACCAGATGGCAAAGAATTTTTTAAGGAGGCAAAGCGCATGTCCGATAGCAAGCAAGCAAGTCAGGTCGTTTTTAAGGATGTGGGCAAGATGGCTGTTTTTAAGAAAACTCATACGGTTATATTGAAAAACTGCTCTTTTACCGTTGAATCCGGAAAATTAACTGTTTTGATAGGTCCCTCCGGGTGCGGTAAAACAACAATCATTAATCTGATTGCCGGATATGAGCGTCCGGATATTGGAGAAGTACTAATGGACGGCAAACGTATAACCGGTCCTAATTGGGAGCGATTGGTTGTCTTTCAGGAGACCGCCCTATTCCCATGGCTGACCTGCTACGAAAACATTATGTTTGGCCCACTTGCCCGTCAGGTCATGTCCAAAGAAACAGCCCACCAAGAAACATTGAACCTGTTGGTCAAAGTGGGTCTGGAGGACTTCCGCGACAAATACCCCAGCCAACTCAGTGGCGGTATGCAGCGACGGGCTGAATTGGCGCGCGCCCTTATCAATCAACCCAAGGTCATGCTCATGGATGAGCCTTTCAGAGGGCTGGATGCCATGACCCGACAGTTGATGCAGGAGTATTATCTGAATCTTTTTGAAGAAACACATGCCAGCCACGTATTCGTTACTTCCGAACTGGATGAGGCCATCATCTTGGCAGACAACCTGTTGGCCATGACCAACAAGCCCTCTAAAGTAAAGAAAATAATAGAAATTGATTTACCCCGTCCTCGCAACTGGAATATGGTGACTTCGAAAAGATACCTGGAGATCAAAGCTGAAGCTTTAGAGCTTCTGCATGAAGAGGCCGTCAAGGCCTCAACAGCCAGCGGCAAGGTGGATGTTGATCTTTCCGGATTACTAGAAACAACCCCGTGCGGATTAACCGGATGAAAAAGTGAGGGAAACTGTGGAAAGTAAACCAGATGGAAAAAGAGAAGGTAGAATTCTCATTGAACATGTAGAGAAAGTTTACGATCCTGAAGGTGTTAATGTACATGCTTGCCGGGACTGCAATGCTGATATTCAGCCGGGCGAATTTGCAATGGTTGTGGGACCGTCCGGTTGCGGCAAGACGACCCTGTTAAATGCCATCGCCGGATTTGATAATGCCACCGGTGGAGCCATTTATCTGGATGGAGAAAAAATTGCCGCTCCGGATATTATTCAATCACCCGGTGCGGATCGAATTGTTGTCTTTCAGGGAGGTGCCCTATTTCCCTGGAAAACGGTTATAGGGCAATATCATCTACGGGCCGGTGATGCAGGGTAAAATGCGGGTTGCCGAAGCGGTAAGTGAGGCGCGGAACTTAATGGGTCGTCTGGGACTCAGTGGGGAGATAGAACCCTTGTATCCGGGCAATCTATCCTCAGGGATGAAGCGGCAGGTGGAAATCATCAGAGCGCTCATAAACGATCCGAAGGTGTTACTGTTGGATGAGCCCTTCCGCGCGCTTGATAATATGTCCAAAGGGCTGATGCATGAATATCTGCTTTCGGTATTCGAGTTGACTCGAAAAACCATCTTCTTCATCACCCACGATCTGGAAGAAGCCGTCTTTTTAGCGGATAGAATCTTTGTCATGACTACCCGCCCGGGAACATTTAAAGCTGTAATTGATATAGATATTCCAAGACCAAGAGATTTCAGGGTTCTTACGACCCAGCGGTTTGTAGAAATAAGAGAACACATCAAGGCTCAGGTTGAAGAAGAATCCATGAAGGCTTTTGAGGCGGGTGAACGCGAACTGGCATAATACTGGCATTTGGAGGAAAATACCGCTATGGTTAAGAAAATATTAATTCCCTTTGATGGCTCTGAGCATTCCAAAAAGGCAATACTGTTTGCTGCCGATGTCGCCCAACATCACAATTCAGAAATTTTTCTTATTCATGTCGTCAAAGATAAGGATATTCCTCCTGAAATCCTCGAATACATCAAAAGCGAAAAAATTAATGGCGGTATCGGCAAGGTATCCGCCAAACTCATCAGCGAAGGCATCATGAAGGCTGCCCGAAAACAGGTGCAGGAGATGGGATTAAAAATCGCCAAATCAATGGTTTTCAGTGGGGACCCCGTCGAAGAAATTATACAGTTTGCCAAAAACAATGATATCGATATGATTGTCATCGGCAGTCGCGGTCTTGGCAAAATCAAAGGGCTTTTACTGGGTAGCGTTTCAAGTAAAGTCTGCCATCTGGCGGAATGCACCTGTGTAACCATAAAGTAATCAAAAACCGTATTCGGATCTTGTTCTGTGAATCATAAACCGCGAGTTTTAGTCGCCTGCCGAATATTTGAACCTGAGCTTGAAATGCTCCGCAAACCAGAATCGAATATCGAAATTCGGTATCTGGACCAAGGCCTGCATCGCTGCCCGCAAAAAATGCCTTCCCTCGTTCAGGATCAAATTGAACAAGTTGCCGCCCGGGCCGGCGAAATTGTTCTGGGATATGGATTATGCTCAAACGGCATCGCCGGGGTGACCGCCGGCGCACAGGGGCTTATCGTGCCCCGTTGCCATGACTGCATCGCCTTCTTTTTGGGCTCCTGTTCGGCTTACCGCGAAGCGCTAAAAAAGCGACCCGGAACCTATTATTTGACCGCCGGTTGGATCCACGTAGGACAGGATCCGCTGGGTATTATAGAAAATGATTATACGCCGCGACTGGGACGAAAAACAGCTGTGTGGGGGATGAAAGAAGAACTGAAGAACTACAGCCATTTTGTTTTTATCAACACCGGAGCAGACAATCCGGAGCATCTTCGCCAAAGAACTGCTGAAAACGCCAAATTTTTCAATAAAAAATTTAAAGAAGTCCAGGGAGATCTTTCCTATTTGAATAAGCTGCTTTATGGCCCCTATTTAGATGAAGATTTTATTTTTTTAAAACCGGGTGAACGCATTGAACAGAAAATGTTTCTAAATTACCACTCACACGCCTGCGAATGAGGAATTGATTATTGGATAACCGACAGTGTTGCGCGTGAGGCACTTTACCATTATTATCAAACATAAAAGCATCTCCGCGTGCATTTATCTGGAAATTTTGAAAGGAGATTACCGATATGGACCTCACAAAAATCAAACCGGATGAAACCCTGGATGTCAGAGGACTGAGTTGTCCGATGCCAACTTTAAAAACAGCCAAGGCCATGAAAAGTTTGGCGGTCGGTCAAATTTTAGAGGTATTGGGAACCGATCGGGGAACAAAGAAAGACATGCCCAAGCTGGCCAGAAAATCCGGGCACGAATGGCTCGGATTTTTAGATGATGCGGAAGGCTTTTTTCGTTTTTATCTGAAAAAAGGAGAAAAAAAGTAAGGAGACAGGCTATGGCCGAAAGTATCGGTATTTGTGTGTCTACCCAAAACAACCTGCACCACGTAATTGGATTGGCAACGGCGGCAAAAAAAGCGGGTAAGCAGGTTGAAATTTTTTTTACCGGAGATGGCGTCGAATTAACCCAGAATCCACGTTTTTCAGAACTTATCGACATCGCCCAGGTTGCCGTGTGTGAAGTCAGTTATATCGACCGAGGGTACCAGGGCAAAGAACTTCCCGGCCTGGTTGATAAAGATTTTGTAACCCAGGCGCGCAATGCTGAAATGGTAGAGGAATGTGATCGGTATGTGATGCTTTAGGAGGACTTGTATGGCAAAAAAAGTGGCGGTTCTGATAAAGGAAAAGGAAAGGCAGTACGAGGGTTTACGTACGAGTCTGGGGCTTTTGATGGAGTTTCACATTGTCAGCATGATCGTCTTAAACCATGAGATCGAGCTCACCGAAGAATATAAAGACAACATGGAATTCATTGACGAGATGGAAGGTACCCGTTACAGCAATGTGCCGGCCAATGTGGAAAAATACGGCTTCGAGCCCCTGAGTCTCGAGGAACTCCCTAAAAAACTCAAAGAAAATGAAGTGATTATCCCCTTCTAAGAGGTATCGATATGAAAGTCTTGCATATCTTGCGTTCAGAACCTGATGAAATGACGCGCAATTTTATTTTGCAGTCATTTGAAACGGCCCGGAATATCGAAATATCCATGTATGGGGAAAATGTTGACTACGACCAGCTGGTGCAAGAAATCTTTTCAAGTGATCAGGTCATTTCCTGGTGGTAACCGGGCCATCCCAATCAAATAATACAATATTATCTATCCCACCCTGAATAAGCTTTAATATCCAATTTCAACATGTGATCGCAATATGTCCACACTGATTATTGCTGCCCTAATTGTCTTTTGCTTTACCGCTGTGTTGACGATTGCCGGCGTTGGGGCTGCTTTCGGCATCATTCCGTTCCTTTTCTGGTTGGAATTCCCGTTAAAAGAAGCCATGGCCACTGCTCTGCTTTTAAACAGCCTCAGCATGAGCTTTGCCTCCGTTACCTTTATTCGCAACAAACTGGTTACATTTCAGACTGCGATTCCGATCTTGATCGTCGCTTCGATTATTTCCCCCCTGGGTGCCTACTGTACCCAATTCATATCGCGGGAAATTCTTTTGTGGCTTTTTTCCGGATTTCTGCTTTTTGCGGGCTCGATGATGCTGCTTTTCAGACCCCGCGCGAAAGATTCTCTGTACAATTGGAAACAGCAATTGATATTCGGTGTGCTGATAGGATCAATTGCAGGTTACGTCGGCGGACTGCTCGGAGTCGGCGGCGGAAATTTAATCGTCCCGGCTTTAATCTGGATTGGCTTCGAACCCCGCAAAGCGGCAGCGACATCCGGGTTTATTGTTATTTTCTCATCTTTATCGGCCTTCCTGAGTCATGTACTGCTTGGCAACATTAATCTGCCTCTTTTGGGTATTTCAGCGTTTGCCTCCATCGGCGGTGGACTGCTGGGTGCGTGGCTTTTATCATTTAAACTTAAAGGGCAGCAGGTCAAGATCGTAATTGGCCTGGTGCTTTACATCGTTGCCATAAAAATGATATGGGGACTGTTGTCATAGGCACCCTATCCAATTTATAATAACACCCGGGACCTTTAGACGCAGAATCTTATGAAGATAATAACACCGATAGATCAGATCGTTGACCATATCCGACGCGCCATCTTTAGCGGGAAGTTTATTCCCGGATCAAAACTCAAAGAAAAAGAAATTTCCGATTGGCTCGATGTGAGCCGCATGCCTGTACGCGAGGCCTTCCGTATATTGGAAGCACAAGGATTGCTTGAAATCGAAGCGAACAAAGGAGCGAAAGTTCGGTTAATATCACTTGAAGATTTGGAAGAAATTTACGAAGCAAGAATCCTGCTGGAAGTATATTGTCTTCGAAAGTTTATAAACTTGATAACCGATCAAGATTTGTTAGCAATAGAAGAAATATGTAATAAAATGGAGGACGCCATTAATCAAATGGATCCCCTTTCCTATTTTGATCATTCATTCAGCTTTCACGAATATTACATAACCCATTGCCAAAACAAGCTGCTGGAGTCTGTTTTTTTACGAATGGAGAACTCGATACGGTGTCTGCAGTTTAGTTTGGACAAAAAGCCGGAATTTTATCGGAAATCCCTCAAAGAGCATCGCCGGATTTTAAAGGCATTGCGGGCAAAAGATGCCGATGGATGTGAAAGATTAATTCGTCATCATTTGGAATCGGGCTACAAATCCAATAAAAAAATTGTTTCACAACTCAAGCCGGCATGAAAATGATAAATCGATGTTATTAAAGCGCCCCGACGAAGCCAAAGCGTTGATGAAGGTGGCTCTGGGACAGGAAAAGGCCGATTTGGCGGTGGTGAATGCCCGGCTGGCTAATGTTTACACCGGTGAGGTTATAGATGATTGCGCCATCAGCATTAAAGGGCAATGGATCGCGTATGTCGGCCGAAATCCGGGCGATACTATCGGGCCCAAAACCGAAGTGATCGACGCCGGAAGCCAGACGGTTATTCCCGGTCTGATTGACGGTCACACCCATATGGCCTGGCTGTGTAAAGCCGATGAATTTTTAAAATATGCCGCTAAGGGCGGTACCACCACCATCGTTACCGAAACCCTGGAGGTTTTCCTGGTCGCCGGATACGCGGGTCTGGTCGATTTGCTGGAATCGTTTAAAAATCAGCCCATCAAAATATGGGCGACTGCCCCGGCGACGATATCCATCAGCAAAGCGGCTCGAGGCATTTCAAAAGAAACTCTTCAAAAGCTTCTAGAACGTGATGATATCGTTGGGCTGGGCGAGTCCTACTGGCAGGCGGTGCTTCAGGAACCCGACTGGCTTTTGGCTTTATTCGAACAAACCCAGCGAGCCGGCAAGACTCTCGAGGGGCATTCCGCCGGCGCCAGCGAAAAAAAGCTGGCGGCCTATATCGCCAACGGCATATCATCGTGCCATGAACCCATCAATGCCGATCAGGTTCTTGAACGGCTGCGACTGGGGCTTCATGTCATGGTTCGTGAGGGTGCTGTCCGCAAAGATCTGGCAGAAATTGCCAAAATCAAAGACCACGGCATTGATTTGCGTCGATTGATTCTGGTGAGCGACGGCATATCGCCGGCTGACCTGATGGCAAACGGCTATATGGAGGCCCTCGTTCAAAAGGCAATTGATTACGGATTTGAGCCGATCAACGCTATTCAGATGGCCACACTGAATGTGGCCGAGCATTTTTCCCTCGATCATCTGATCGGCGGTATTGCGCCGGGCCGTTATGCGGATCTGGTCATTATTCCCGACCTCGCTACCATTAATGCCCAGATCGTCGTCAGCAATGGTCAACTAATCACCGAAGATCGAAAACTACTGATTCCCCCCAGAAAACACACCTTTAACGAGAAAAGCCTGAATACGATCCGCCTGCCACGCGAGCTTCAACCCTCAGATTTTGCCATTAAAGCCACTAAAACCGTAAAAACTATACGGGTCCGCGCAATCAAAATGGTTACCGACCTGGTTACCGCTGAGACGGCGCTGAATTGTGCGGTCATTGATGGTTGCATAACCGCCAATACCCAAAAAGACCTCCTGAAAATTGCGGCCATAGACCGCACACACAATCCCGGCCGGTTATTTACCGGCCTGATAACGGGATTCGGCCTCAAAGCCGGGGCCTTTGCCTGCAGCGCCGCCTGGGACACTTCGGATATCGTGGTTGTCGGGGCGGATGATTCCGACATGGCCGCCGTTGTAAACCGCATTCACGAAATGCAGGGAGGTGCGGTTGTTTGTAAAGCCGGAAAAATTCTGACAGAAATAGCCCTGCCGGTTTTTGGCGTCATATCTGACCTTCCCCTGCAATCCCTGGCACAGCGTCTTGAAGAAGTCAACATGGCGGCGCGGGAGTTAGGCGTACCCTTCCCCAGCCCCGGTTTTATCCTTAATAACATTAACCGGGGCCGCGATTCCCCTATCTGAGGATCTGTGAGGAGGGGCTGGTGAATTTAAAAGACGGGAAGGCGCTACCGCTCTTTATAGAATAGAGGCACAAAGATTTTAAATTTTCTTGAATTTGCACGAACCGGCATTAGAATATTTAATGGAATCTAATCGTATTAGGCATTTTAAAAATGGAGAGACCCTATGATGGCCGCCAAAGACTTTCTGGATGGGAAACGGGTGCTTCTGGTGGATGACGAGCCGGATGTATTGGATACCCTGGCAGACCTGCTGCCCATGTGTGAAACCGTTAAAGCGGCAAATTTTAAAGCTGCCAAAGACTATCTGGAATCCGAGTATTTCGATCTGGCGATTTTGGATATTATGGGTGTTGAGGGGTACCAGGTGCTGGAAATCGCCAACCAAAGAAAGGTTACGGCTGTTATGTTGACCGCCCGTGCTCTCAGTCCGGACAACATTGTTAAATCCTACCGGGAAGGTGCCGCCTCATATCTTCCCAAAGAAGAAATGGTCAATATTGCACCCCTTTTAAATGATGTACTTGAAGCCAAAGAACAGGGTAAAAGCTCCTGGGTCCGCTGGTATGATCGCATGGGATCTTTTTTTGAAAAGAAGTTCGGCCCCAAATGGCAAGAAGACCAAAAGGATTTCTGGGAAAAATTCCCGTTTCATTAAAAAGGATTGAAGGCCAGAATGGACCCCTATTAAGCGTGTCGAAGCACAGGTTGATTTTTATTTGGAACTGTTTACTTCTCTCTAAGTATTCTCTCCATTTCAAGGATGTTCGACCAAGGTTTCGTAGACGACCTGTTTAAGGCGCTCGATACTCCCGCCGCCTTTTTCAACAAAAACAACATCCTTCTTATCCTTTAAACCACTGCCATATTCTGAAGGATAGGTATGCATACCACCGGCAGCCTCGGAATACGATCCAGCAAATGCTCCAACATATGGGCTTCATCGGCATCAGGAAGATCCGGATCCAGTATGATCAGATCAAGGGGTTCACTCTGGAAAGCCCATTTAAGGACTTCGCGGGCATTTTCCGCCAACCGGGTCCGATAGCCGGCCGCGGTCATCTCACGTTGCAAAAACGTTCTGACATGCGAATTTCGATCTGCGATTAGAATGGTAAAGTCTTTTTCCACTACTTTGCCTCTCAAGCCTTATTGATACTAAAAAAAGCAAGGGGTATGCCAGAGCGTACGTTTAAAATGGATTCGGGTAACTAATTGGAAATAAAACGATTCGTTGAATGAAAGAAGAGAATACTGATCTTAATCCGAAGCAAAGTGTCGAGTTTTTTTACAGGGTGTAAAAGATTGGAGGTATTTTAGATGTTAAGGCAAATAAATGTTCAAATGCAATTTTGTTAAACACACCCCATACCTTAGAACTTTACTTCTTATAGGCTGAGTCGTGATCTGGATGCAGGGAAATGAAACGCAGGTATTCACCCTCGATGGAAAGGATAGCCCTAAAAGAGCGCGTGATTCGTATGGAGTAGATGGGGTTGCCTTTGCGAGTTTTCGTGGTTTTTAGGTGTTCCAGATTAAGCCCTGGGGAACGTCTAAGCTGATCGAAATTCATCCTTGACAAGGTCCTAAAGGTCTTGATTAAAGCATAGAGTTCATTCTTTTCCAGCTTGAAAAGATCTTTTTGGAAATCCAGAAAATTCAGGTCAATCTTCAAGATTTTTCTCCAGAGCAGAGAGGTCCGTTTCTGATGGTTTATTATTCGTTTCCCAACGGTCGAAGGCCTTTAAGCGGTCATGAAAGGCCTTGTTTTTAAGAAGCTTCATTTCAAATTCACTAATTATTTCAACCGGTTCCAAAACAACTGTACCATCAGGGTACTCATTAACTCGAACTTTTTTGCCGGCATATTTTTTACCGATAGAGATTTGACCCTGCTTGTTAACCTGTTTAACGTTCAGCATAGCCATGTACGATCACCTCCTTGTTATTAAAATAATGTTTTATTAATATACTAATTTAAGATAATTGTAAAGAAAAACATGCTGTTTTTTTCTAAAACTCTAAATTATTAGTACGACTTTATCTGAAATTAAAAAAGGGGAGTATCTGGGGCCGTGGGTGTCAGGTTTTTTTACAGTTTGTTAAAGATTAGAGCTATAGCGGGTTTCGGCGAGAGGTAAATTTTAGCGAAATTGAGATAGTCCGTATTTCAGCCAAATTTCAGATTTCAAATGGATATCACACAGATATATAGAGGATGACATGGTACGGTCTGTTACCGATATCTTGATTTTAAAAATAATTCGCCTTTGATGCATCGCCGTCTCCCTTCGTTAATATGTGCTGTGAAGGGATCTATATAGCAATTTTGGCAAATTCAAAAGGTTGCCCATGCAAAACTGGAAAAATTTACTAATATTTCAAATAGCTATAACGTTTTATAACAATCTAAACCGGACACTAATGGTAAAAGGTTTTTGTTTTAATTAGCCACCAACTGTTGTGACATAAATTTTCATCTTAACTCTCGGCGAAGTTCCTACTCAATTAAATTTAAGGGGTCTACGTTTTCTTTGGTGTGCGAGTAACTCGTCTCACCCATTCCATTGTGAGAATTAGGCTTTGGCCCCAAAAAAGTTGAAAAGAGCCAAAGAAATCCAGACTAAAAGAGTACATGTTGATATGGAGATTGCTTGTTTAAGACAGATGATTGAAATATAAAAAACGAGGAAGGCTATAAGCCGGGTATATCCCCCACACCTGAGAGAATATATCGGGGGTGATATGGAAATTTTTTGAGGTCTTTTTGGGTGGTAACACCACTCAACACCAGGACGGTATCAATGCTGGAATGGATACCGGCGATAATATCAGTGTCCATACGGTCGCCAACGATAGCGGTTTCTTTTCGATTGCACCCAAGTATTTTTCTGCCATGACGCATCATGAGCGGGATTGGGCTTACCCAGAAAATAGGCTTTTACCCCGGTGGCCAGTTCAATTGGAGCTATTAGAGATCCTGTACCCGGTGCAATGTCTTGCCCCATAGAATCTGTAAGATCTGGATTAGTACCGATGAGTTTGGCACCGTTGCGGACTAAATTGACCGCGCGTTCAATTTTCTCATAGGAATATGAGCGGGTTTCACCCACTACCACGTAATCAGGGTTTATTTCATTCATTGAAAAACCCGCTTCATAAAGGGCATTTGTTAGACCTGCTTCCCCGATGACATAGGCGCTACCACCGGGATGTTGCGAAACTAAAAAGCTGGCCGTGGCTTGCGCACTCGTGTAAAAGTGCGAGGCCTCTACCTGAATTCCTAGACGGTCAAGTTTTTCCTTTAACTCGCGAGGCGACCGCTCGCTATTGTTTGTCAGAAATAAAAATCTTTTATCTTCGGTCTTGAGCCAATCAACAAATTCTAATGCGCCCGGTAAAATGCAATCGCCATGGTAGATTACCCCATCCATGTCACAGATAAATCCACTTTTTTCCCGTAACGAATCCAGTTTCATGAGAGTTTACCTCTTACCCGTAAATTAAGAACTTACATTTTGGCAAAATAAGAGAATTACATTTATATGTCAAATTAAAATAGCCCTCAGATGGTCTGATGATTGCTTGGTAACTTTTAATAGGCTAAACTGAATCCTTCTTGATAAAGCAATTTCAGATGACATAAACAAGTATTTTAGGATAGAAATAGATTTCCTTCTTATACGGATGCCTGCTGACATACATACTCAGTTATTTATTTTATAATAAGTTAGGTCAGCTAATCTCAAATTAATTAACGGTCTAAACCACTGACATAGTCAGTGGTGGGGTGCGGGGGCGAAGGCCCCGTAGTCGTTGATTACTTTGAGCTTCAATGGAGACAACCGGCAGCCGGATTTGACCCGGCTTAAGGCTGTCGCTGGAATCAAAATAATCACCAAATACCCGATAAACGCTTTCTAAAACCGCTTCAGCTTCAAAGGGTGAACAATTAAGTCCATAGATAATTTCGTTAACAAACTGTTGATCAAGGCTTTTAGCCGCAAGTCGGTCCCACCTATACAAGTTGCTGTTGTTAATCATATGGCCCTTTTGCTACTTTCAAGAGTTAGTATTCAATGATAAATTTTAATTTATCATTGAAATACTATATTTTGCCATATGGCACAAATAGCGGCGCACTTGGAGATATCAAAGATTTTAGAACTGCAAAGAAGCCTGCGCTATATAGAAAAAACGGTTATCGCAGTAAGCCTTCTCAAAACATAAAGAGGCAGGGCTGTTTAAAACCCTGCCCCTAAATCTGGTACACTAATCAGTACTCAACTCTATCCATTTTTATTTTCCACGTCTGCCCTATTTTCACCATTTCAGCAGAACAACTATGCTTATAATCCCATGGCTCGCCTTTAACTACCGGTGTGATGAGATTATATTCAACAAGAGCTTTATCACCTTCCTTTTTAATACTGCTTATGGATAATTCAACCTTACGGTAGCTCTTGCCCTTCTCTTTTTTGTATTCTCCAATTGTTTTCGGACCTGTGAACTCCTCCCAATAACCTGGTTTCGAGTCTTGGCGCTTTAATATCGCATTAGCTGTATAAATCTCCATTGCGGTTTCAGGGTTATCGTAAATTTCAGGTATTTTTTGTATAATAGCTGCAATAGCCTCATTTCCTTTAAGAGAAGCTGTCTTTTCCTCGCCACATGCCAAGATAAAAGCCATGCTCACAAAAACTAAAATTGTTGCAATGATCCTTATCACTTTCATTTCATACCTCCTTTTTTAATGAAACGATTAGGGTTAAGAGTTAAAAGTGACTGATTTTTAAAGGTAGCTGAACCCGGATGTCGCTTCGGTTCAAAATGAGGAGGTACTCAAATAGAGGTTCTGAGTAGCAATTTTAAAGAGTGGGAGCATAAAACAGAATAGCGTTATAAACGGAAAAGGATGCTGAGGGAGGATCGAGCCATGGGGTGGTGCGATCTTGTCAGAAAACCAAATATTACCAAGACCAGATAGCCGGGGGGCATTGCTGCCCCCAAGCCGCCTAAGAACTGTGCGTGATAGTTTCCCATCACACAGCTCAAGCCCTTCAAAGGCCAACCTCGGCATAGAGGTGACCCGGTGATCAAAAATTCCGATCACCTTTGCGATACACACTGGCAGCCAAAAACCATTCGGTGAAGGGCGCATGGCACACATATAGTGGCCTCATTTGCTTTCCCCCCTAAAATCGGTTCTACTAGCTTTCTCGCAACGAAGCACCCGATGGACGTCAGCTCCCTTACGGGCCGGGTAATGTCTCAACCCGTATCCATCCCATTACAGGATGGCCTTGGCTTCTTCCATCATCTCACCCCATGCCTCCCACAGCATGCCTTACGGTTAGCCTGCCCCAAAGGCGAAGGCATGGGGTTACCACGTTCCGCGTATCTGACAGCAAATACCTTAGGTCCACTCTGTCTGCCGGCGGGAGTGTTGCCAGTGTCGGAGGTTCTGCAATCCCTCCGAACCACCCGCTTACCATTTTGGTTCAAGCCTCACAGCTCCTTTGGCTTGTCAATATTCACGACAGTTACAAGTGTTCACTTACGTTGACCATAGCATCCTATCCTAACCCCTCACCCGGATGGAGCTTCCAGGAGCGCTTCCACCTCACGGCTTCCACACCGTTCGCGCAGGCGAACTTCGGCGCATTGTCAGGAAGGCTTCATACCCGTCAAGGATGCACCTTGAGCGCATGCTTCCATAGGATCGCAGCGACGGGATGCTGGGTTCAGGCAAAGGCTCAAGGCCTCCGCTGAACAGTCAAAATACGCGACTTCGTGTCGCAATACCGATACATTGAGATAATCAAAGAAACGCCACAACCTGTGATATCATCAATTTTTTAACGATATCACAACAATTTTTGGGCTTTGGAAACCTTCGATTAGTTGGAGATAGTGCGCCACGAGCGCACTTTAATATAAAGTGTGCGTAACTGCACAGGAGATGAGGGTATGGCCCCTCGGAGTCGGCATCACAACAATTTTTGGGCTTTGGAAACCTTCGAT
>PVMK01122811.1_pt1 | contig 28694 bp, 35 predicted proteins | sample 1853481 | NCBI WGS metagenome assembly PVMK01 (sample SAMN08533507, study PRJNA380276) | Marine sediment metagenome, whole genome shotgun sequencing project.
TTCCGCCGACTCGAAGAGCGCCTGATCGAGGAACTGTCCGGTGAAAAGGTGGATGAAGACCTTGTCCGCCAGGGCTTCGACGAGCGCGTCCAGGACCAGGAGATCAAACTGCGCGGCAGGTCCTCGCGCAGGGCGCGCAGTTTGATCTCCTGGAAGCGCTCGTCGAAGGCCTGGCGGACAAGGTCTTCATCCACCTTTTCACCGGACAGTTCCTTGATGAGGCGCTCTTCGAGTCGGCGGAAAATCAGTTGATTATTATAATACCATCTCTGGCTCCATCGGATTGCAGATTGGAGGGGAGGCTAAAGATATTATCCTTTTGTTTATGACTGACGAAGCCCTTAAACAATTTAGATCGAGCAAGGGCTGGGAAGCTGGTGTAGATGGTAATGTTGCCTTAATCACAATTGGAGCCGGCGGACGTGCGGATACAAGGACTTTAAAAGACCCCATTGTTGGCTTTGTTTTTGATGCCAAGGGTCTCATTGCTGACATCTCTTTAAAAGGCGCAAAATTTTCCAAGATAGAAAAAAATGAATAGTCTGTGCGATCTATTCGTTACCGAAAAGCCCTTTGAACTGACCGAAATTTTACGACAATTGAGCGTGGGGGCAAAGCTTGAATTGTGAATAAAGATCATTGAATTTTGCTGTTAGCTCCTGATTTTCCAACATTCTGGCTTTGAGCGATTTGACAGCATGACTTACCGCTGAGTGGCTCAACCCAAATAATTGACCGATACCCTTGAACCTTCTCGCGGTAACTTTTGTATCGATCTTCGCTGTTAAACAGAGACAAAAGCAACTCAGTCTGAAGCCATTAAGGGGCTTTTCGGCCGTACGCATACTGATTGCTCGGGTCAACAATAATTCACAATTCAAGCTTTGACCCCTCTTCTTGACCCCTCTTCCTCACAGTGTCCGGGGAAATGTGCAGCAGATCGGCGATTTGGGGTCCGGTCAGCCCGTTTTGATGATGGCGGCAATAGGCGGTGAACTCAGCCGATTGAGGCAATGTTCAGTTTGACAACCAAGAATCATTTCCATATACTTTTGATATCGTCAGACTTAGATTTAATCCCTCAATCTAAAGAGATTTTGAAGTGGATTATCAGGATATAATAAAAACATTACTCTTATCAATTTCGACTCATTCCATTAGCATGGCCGGTAGTGGAACACCGAGATGAAAAAGGTCGCCAAACTCCTGGAAGATTTGAAGGCATCCGGAATCATCCGTGATTACGCGCTTTTTGGTGCCGTAGCTCAGATGCGCTATACGGAGCCGGTGGCTACCCTGGATGCCGATGTCCTGGTTATACTAAGCGATGATACCGGATTGGATATTCTCGCACCGATCTACAATTTTTGTCGAAAACGCGGCTATGTACCCGAAGGCGAGGCTATCCGTGTCGGCAACTGGCCGGTGCAATTCATTCCCACATTCAGCCCGCTGACTGAGGAGGCCGTTCGTGAGGCAGAGACCGGCGAAATCGACGGCATCCCAGCCCGTGTGATCAGTGCTATTTATCTTGCCGTGATTGCCCTCAGCGTCTGGCACCCGAAAGATCATTTGCGCATCCTCGCTTTGATCGAAGCCGGCGTGGTGCATGCCGAAGGATTACAGAAACTGGCTGCACGGCACAAGCTGTTTCCTCAATGGGCTGTATTCGAAAAGAGGTTTATCGATGTTTGACGTCAAGACAATGATGGAGCGCCAGGCACGCTGGCAGCATTCGCGGGCAAAACTCTCCTGGACGGAAAAGTTACGTATGGCTGAAATACTTCGTGAAGCCGCCCTTGCTATGGGATCAGGTCAGCGTAAATCAGATCTGCGAACAGAACCGCAGCCCGATAACAACCGAAATGCTGCAGAGCTGAAATGATTAGACGTTCCCTAATTTCCAGGTTCGGATTTCGAATTGAAAACATCCCCTTTACTATTTAACCACTCAACGATATCTGTTTAGGAGGTTGCATTATCCCATTTTCGCCTGCAGGTAGGAGGCCAGGTTGGTATTGGAGTTGGTGAGGCTGAGCTTTTTGCGGATATTGCGGCGGTGGGTTTTGACAGGAGCAAGAGCATGAGGTCAAAGCTTGAATTGTGAATAAAGATCATTCAATTTTGCGGTTAGCTCCTGATTTTCCAACATTCTGGCTTTGAGCGAGTATGGATTCCGATAGGTTAGCGTTGCCGGGAAATCCATTTTGATGAAAGTCTATGGCAATTGAATTATTTTACCTCTCTCGCAATTTTGAAAATTTCGGCCACTGGATCGAGATTCATTATACAGTCTATAATTGTAGCGAATTTTACCATACAGGCTTTTAATGGATTGACGCTGACCTTTTTTAATTACACCACTAAACACTACCCCGCCTCTGGGCAACCGATTCCCATCGAGATCATAATCACCGACGACGACATATACATCTTGCCGGCCGGCCTTAATCGAACATGTAAATTCAGCAGCAGATGTTCCAATAGGTAACATAAAACCAATAAAAAGAACCGTGGAAATGAATAGGATACCCGATATAATTGCCTTCATTTTTCGATCCCCCTATAAATAATCATAAGCTTTTCCTTTCAGATTATGTATCCACAATTTGAACGATAATCCAAAAGAGATTATTGTTATCTTAAATCAAAACATTCATATTCATTTGGGTTGCAGGAAGCGCTTGCAATTCGCTGCAACTTCCCGTGTAAAAAGGCAAGGTAATACATGAATCTACCCTGACCGAAATGATATATCCAAATAGGACCAAAATCCTGTCTTCTTCCAATCTCTAAAGGATCCCCGCATTTCTCCTGAACATCTCTTTCGGAGTCCCCAATAGCAACTACGCCTCTCGGATATCTGAGAGACGACTGATCGGCCATGGTGGTAATGTCAAGACAATATGATTTGTCTGCAATAATTACAAATGATACTAAAATGGCACCCCAACAAAGGATACGATTCATTAGGTGATCCTCCATTTTGGATCAGTTATCGAATTTTATAGTGGTTGTCAAAAAAACGTTCTGATATTCAAACGTTTTTTTTACAACCGTACATTCTTTTATGCCGCGTTTCCGTTATTCGGAACATTATTATGAAAAGCGGTATAAATCCGCTTTTTAAGGTACGCCGATTATTTTTCCGTTGTTGCACGAGCGGCCGATATCGCCTGAAAGCGCCTTGTCTGCTTCTTTAACATACGTGGATCGCGCATACCGAATTTGGCCATGCGAACTTACAATGCGTTTCTGCTCACCTTGCTTAATTAATCCTTTCCAAATGCGATGCCCTTTATTGCCTTGATCATCTACATTCCATACCTCTACGATTACATCTACCGATGCTTCGAGGATACAAACATTTTCGCCGGCATTAGCACTTAACGGCTCTATGCTGAGATGTGATAACATCATGAAAAAAGTAAAAATGACCAGCATTGTAGACTTTTTCATTTCTAAGTTCCTTTTTTTGAGGCTTTCTGTAATACATGATCTGATGGTTGTGCACTAAATTTAGGATAAACAAACGGCCGAGTAATCCGCTTTGATACGTATTACTCGATAGGAAAAGGCTCACGGCGCAGGTTTTAAACTATAAAACCCATTTTAAGCTTTGGTTTGAAAATATGTAAGATTACCAGAAGATATATGCAATAATTTGCTTTTGTCCCTTTATAGTCGCTCTCTGTGCGAATTTGGTTATTGTGCATACCTAATATGCAATCGTCGATAAATATATAGATAGTAGGTTTTCTGCTACATAGTGGGGGATTCAAATTAGGGAAGTTATTTTCGACTGGCGGTATTTAGAGCGAACTTGGCGCATTTGATTTAAGCCACTTTCTTTGCAAGCAACTCTCGCACAGCGGGAACAAGTTCATTCGGAACCTCAATGAAAGTTTGGGCCGTATCTTCCCAAGCAGCCTCATCTTCGGCTACGGCTTCATCATCAGTCTGGTTCTCATAATGATCAAGAACGCGCTTGACACGGCCCTCATCCCATCCTTTTGGAAACCTATTCTGTTTCATTTTCCTTGTCTCCTTCGACTTCGTCGCCGATATGCTGCTTTAAGGGGTTTTCCTACCAATTCATATGCAGTGATGACAAATACGCTATCGGGCTCAGGATCGGGAACGTAAATCACTCTGAGATATCGACCGGCTCTTGTCTGGCCTATAGCAATTCGTGAATTTTCCTTGCCCGGGCGATCCTCACCTGGTCGCAGCAGTATCTCTTCAACCTCCTTTTCCAATACCTCATGATTGTAAATATGGGGTAGTCCAGTCTCTTTATCAAGGTAAAAACGAATATTCATTTATAATAGATATAATTTGGTCATCTGAAATCTACCACGGGAGCGGTCAATTTTGCAAGGCCTTGAATTGTATGTTTCGTGCCTAATGTGGAATTTGGAAGGACTGAAAATTTATTAGATGTGCTGACGCAATATGAAATTTTTGGGTTTTGTAGATTAGGTTTCAATTGGAGGAAATTTTACCGAACCGGAACTTTGAATATCTTGATCGATGATTCTCCGTCCCCTGCAAAAATTAGACATACCGAAACCAAAAATCTTCAATCTGTTCAAAATTTGACTTTACTTCCTGAGCACCGGATATGATTTCGCCGTGTCCGGATAGCAGCAATTCAACCTCCAGACGCGACATGCGCTTAATGCTTTCTTTGATCAGGGCCCCATCGCCTCCGGGCAAATCGGTGCGTCCGAGACCTTCTTTAAAAACAAGGTCACCGCTAAACAGTGCCTTTTGCATCGGCCAGTAAAGACAGATCGAACCGGGAGAATGACCCGGGGTCAAGAAAACCTCCATTTCAAGACCATCAAGGGAAAGCGTCCCCTCTTTCAGAAAAAAGTCCGGCGTCAGGGCATCAATATTGATTCCAAAGGCAGCACTCATTTGTTGACCAATGGTTGCCGCCCAATCCCATTCTATCTCATTCAGCGTAAATAAGGCGGATTTTTCCTTAAATAGCGGGACGGCTTCAAGGTGGTCCGGGTGGGCATGGGTGCAGATGACCAGATCGATATCATCGGTTTTCAGACCCAAATCCCTTAATCCGAGTTCAACATGGTCGAAGAGGGCCCGGTGGCCCGGATCAATCAGAATCCGGGTCGGACCGTCAATAAAATAGGCATTGCAATTGTTAGCTGTCGGCGACTGCCAGATAAAGGCGTGAAGATTATTTACGATCTGCATTTGTTTCGTCCTTTAGAGCGTTTGTCAGAATAACGTTCCGATAGCGGTTGTCATGTTTGTAATAATTTTAAGCTGTTACACATTACATTTTCCCTTGTTAGCGAATCCGGCAAACGGAACATATGTATGACAACCGCTATAATCCCTGCTTTCATCAATTATTTGACATATTCATAACCATTATTTGACATTTTGTATACACTTCTTTGAACGGTTTGAGGGCTTATTGCCTCATAAGTATTTGAAATTTAATAGTTTATTTTTTCGATCGTGTTTTAGCATAATTTTTGCATCCTTTTGCTGAAATAAAATTAACCCAATAAGGGAGTATTGGTCATGAAAAAGCAGTTGATTTTGTTTGTCGTTTTGTTGTTTGTGATCTCCGGATGCGCCGGGACACATGAAGCCGGCGAAAACCCGGTTGAGCGCATGGTGGATGATTCCACGATCACCACACGGGTTAACCATGAAATGCTGAAAGACGACATCGTTAAAGCCCGGCAGATTGATGTCGATACCATCGGCGGCCACGTCACTCTAACGGGAGCCGTCGCTACCCGGGAAGAATCCGCCCGCGCTTCACAAATCGCTCATCGTGTGCCGGGAGTAAAGTCAGTCAACAATTATATTCAGATTGGTGAAAGAAGTTTTGGCAATGTCTGGGATGATAATGTGATCAGTAATAAAATCAAAGCCAAGCTGATCGCCGAGCCCGAGGTGCGTTCTCTGAATATCGATGTCGACGTCTATCTGGGTGTTGTCATCCTTACAGGGGTCGTCAGCAGCCGGTATCAGAAGGATCGGGCCATTCAGATTTCCCGCAGCACCGACGGGACCGTCAAGGTCATTGATAATCTTAAAGGTCCGTTGACCCACAAGGTTTCAGGTGTCGGCGCCGCCGCTGGGCGCCGAAGCGGCCAGTTTGATCGAAAAAGAAACTTTGTAGTTTCATACGAGCTTCATGGTATAAGGTTGAGGGCGCAGGGCAGATACATGCGATCTACTCTGATTCTTTTCGTACTCGTACTCGTGCTCGTCCTCGTAGATCAGAATTTTATCGGGGACGAAGGCGGTATCTGCCGCGCCGTAGCTCAAAGGGCTAAAGCGGCTCATCTGAACCCAGAACCCTTTTCACCTCTTTTCCACTTCTCTGACAATCCGTTGCAACACCTCGCCGGCTTTTTCCCGGATGAGCACATCACATATATTATCGCAGGGTGTTTCAGACAGATTGACGATGGCCAAAAAGGCGCTATTTTGTTTGGCGTAAATCGGCATGTGAGCGGCCGGCTGAACCAGCAGCGTCGATCCCACCACCAGAAAAAAATCACATGTCTGAGAAAGAGCGGTGGCTTTTTCAACCTCGACCACCGGCATGGCCTGGCCAAATGAAATCGTATCGGGCTTTAAATAGCCGCCGCATTTACAATCCGGAGCCGGATCGCCGGAATCCAAACGTTCTTGAATTTCTTCGGTGGGCGTAATTTTGCGGCAGGTCATGCATCGGATGCGCCGGGTATTGCCGTGAAGCTCGATTATTTTTTCATCCGCCAGCCCGGATGCCTGGTGCAGCCCGTCCACATTCTGAGTGATCACCGCACTCAGCAGGCCCATCCGGTTAAGTTTTGCAATGGATACATGCCCGGTATTCGGTTCGGCCCGGGTAATCCCCCTGTAAAGCGCTTTCCATTTCCGCCAGTATTCCTCACGTGCGTCGCGGGAACTCATAAATTCGTCAAAATAGACCGGGCGGAACTTGTCCCAGATACCGCCCTGGCTGCGATAATCCGGGATGCCGCTTTCGGTGGAAATCCCCGCACCGGTGAATACAACGTTTTTAGCGCCTTGTTTTATTTTTTCCGCAATTTGTTTTATCTCGTCTTTCATCGTACTATTGTATCAAAAATTCAGTTATTCGTCTGGTTCAAAGGTTCAACGCGTTGGCCGCTGGCTTCTTGCTGCTTGCTGCTGGCCAGAAGCCAGTGACAGGTTGCCAGAAACCAGTAGCCAGAGGCCAGAAACTTGAAACCTATTTAGTCTTGATACCTGACACCCGCAACACGGAAAGTCTGACACCCGACACCTGACACCTGAAAGCTAACAGCCGATACTCGGCTGTTAGCTTTCTTTGAACTCCGATATCAGCTGCTGCAGTGAAGCTTTGGCATCGCCGAAGAGCATGCGCGTGTTTTGCCTGACAAAAAGGGGATTGTCCACACCGGCAAATCCGGCGGCCATGGAGCGTTTAAGGACCATCACGGTTTTGGCCTTGTCAGCGTTGATCACCGGCATCCCATAGATCGGGACTGGAAGCGATCTCTCTGGCGGCCGGGTTGACCACGTCGTTGGCGCCGATAACCACACAAACGTCAATGGTCTCCATTATCGGGTTGACATCATCCATCTCCGCCAGCTGTTCGTAAAGGACATTGGCTTCGGCCAGCAGAACATTCATGTGCCCCGGCATACGACCGGCCACCGGGTGAATCGCATAACGAACTTCAGTGCCGTTGTTCTCCAGAATATCGCCCAGCTCGCGAACTGCGTGCTGTGCCTGGGCCACGGCCATACCGTATCCCGGAACAAACACCACTGAGCGGGCGGCCTCAAGGATAAAGTAGGCATCTTGCGGGGAGATGGGATGCGGTTCTCCCTGGACCTGCTGCTCGGCGCCGGCTGCGCTCACCGCAGCCTGCAGCCCGCCAAACAGAACATTGGCCAGGGAACGATTCATGGCTTTGCACATGATGCCGGTTAAAACCAGACCGCTGGCGCCAACCAGTGCGCCGGCGACGATGAGAACATTGTTGAGAATGACAAAGCCGGCTGCACTGGCTGCCAGACCGGAATAGCTGTTTAGCAGGGCGATAACCACCGGCATGTCGGCCCCGCCAATGGGGATAACCCCCAGCACTCCAAGGATCAGAGACAGGCAGATGATGACGATGAAAATCACATAAGAAAATGATGCCGTCGGATCATATGCAAAGATTGCCCCGCACAATAAAATTGCAATGATAATGGTTCCGTTAACGATTTGTTGACTGTAGAAGAAAATCGGTTTGCCCGATAGTCTTTCCGAAAGTTTGCCATAGGCAATCACACTTCCGGAAAAGGCGACACCGCCAATGAGCACGGCCAGAAGAATGGCGATGGTGATAAAGAGGTTGCTCTCGGGCATACTGTGATAATTTTCCCAGCCGACCAGCAGGCTGGCCAGTCCGCCAAAGCCGTTTAAAATCGCCACCATCTGCGGCATGGACGTCATTTTAACTCTGCGCGCGGCAATTACGCCGATAAAGGCGCCGACGACCACGCCGGCGATGACCAATGAGAACGACAGGCAGCACTCAAACAGCGCCGAGACAACGGCAATCAGCATACCCAGGGCAGAGACCATGTTACCGCGCTGGGCACGTTCCGGTCTGCCGAGCATCTTGATCCCGATAATGAAGAGTACAGAAGCAACGATGTATCCGAAATTAATCAGAACTTCGGTATAGTCCGTCATTTCGGCTCCGCATCTTTACGTTTAAACATTGCGAGCATGCGATTGGTAACCAGATACCCGCCCACCACATTGATGGTGGCCAGGATAAGTGCAATCGTGCCCACAATGGAGGCCACGGTGTCGGCACCGGTTCCGGCGGCCGTAAGCGCCCCCACGACGGTGATGCCGGAAATGGCATTGGTTCCCGACATCAACGGGGTGTGCAATTGCGACGGCACTTTGCTAATCAGCTCCACACCCAGGAAAATGGCCAGAATAAAAACAAAGATTAATAGACCAATGGACATGATGTTCACTCCTTTTGAAACGTCTTTTTTGGAATCCTAAAAACGGTTGTTGGATGAATACCGCTTTATTGCCTTACTTAGCCTGGAGTGTTGGAGCGAACAAGATTTCGGAATGCAGATTGCAGATTTCGGATTTTAAATGTGCGGCATATCTGATATTTCAATCTGCAATCCGCAATCTAAAATCCGCAATTGATTTTACTCCAACACTCCATTACTCCATCGCGTGTTAATTTTTCACTGCTGATAGTGATTCCGGATCATCTCATTTATAATTTCACCCTTATGTGTAATCACACATCCTTTGATAATTTCGTCTTCAAGGTCCAGGACGAAGCGTTTTTGTTCTTCATTCCAAAATTCATCAACCAGCGCATGCAAATTGGAAGAAAACATCTGACTGGCGTTGACCGCCACCTCTCCCGGCAGGTTGGCCAGGCCGATGATTCGCACGCCATTCATATCAACTTCCGCATCCGGCTGCGAACCGGCGATATTTCCGCCGGTCTCCACGGCCAGGTCAACAAGCACCGATCCCTTCGACATGCCCCGGATCATATCTTCTGTGATGATCTGCGGTGCCTTTTTGCCGAATACCTGAGCGGCAGTGATCACCACATCGGAAGCCGCACAAATCTTAGCCATGCCTTCGTGCTGTTTTTGCATTTGTTCGGCGGTCAGTGCTTTGGCATACCCCTGCTTGGTCTGGCCGGTTTCTCCCAGATCAATCTTCACAAAACGGGCCCCCAGAGATTTGACCTGCTCCTCGACCACCGGCCGGGTATCGAAAGCATCCACCCGGGCACCCAGCCGTTTTGCGGTCGCAATGGCCTGCAGGCCCGCAATGCCGACTCCGATGACAAACACCCTGGCAGGCGCAATGGTTCCTGCCGGCGTCATCATCATCGGAAATATTTTGTCCAGGCGTTCGGCAGCGATAATCACCGCCACATAACCGGCTAAATTTGATTGTGAGCTTAACACATCCATTTTCTGCGCCCGGGTGATTCGCGGGATCATCTCCATGCTGATAGCCGACACGCCCTTCTGCATGAAGGCATTAATCAACGCCCGTTCGTTAAACGGATCCATCAAACTCACATAAATACTCTCTGCTTTCAGCAATGCGACTTCTTCCAAGGACGGTTTGCGGATTCGCAGCACCATATCTGCCGTCTGAAACAATTTATCGCGGTCGGCAACCAGAGATGCACCTGCCTTTTGGTAGTCATCATCAGGGATGTTGAGTGCCTGCCCAATTCCGGTTTCTACCGATATCTGTGCTCCTTTTTTTGCCAGCCGGGCGACATGTTTGGGAATCAATGCCACCCGGGTTTCAGCAGGATTAATTTCCTTGGGCACCACAATGTCCATAATTTGCTTTTATCCTTTCAAGGTTTTAAAAATTTCGAGGGTTCGCTTGCGGGTATCTTGCATGGTGCCTGAATTGTCGATAACAATAGTGGCCCGCTTCTTCTTTTCTTCAATCGGCATCTGGGAGCGGACCCGGGCGACGGCATCGGCTTCTGAAATGTTATCTCTTTTCATCAAACGCTCAACCTGGATATGCTCCGGTGCATAGACGACAATCACTTCAGATAAATCTTTGTGCATTTCAGTTTCAAACAACAGCGGTATGTCCAGAACAGCAATCGTATCCGGGCTGGATTTTTCCATATCTTTGAGCTGGCGGTTTGTTTCTCTTCTGACGTGCGGGTGCACAATCCGGTTGAGGAGCTGCTTTTTGCGAGGATCGTTGAAAATAAGATCGCCAAGTACGCTTCGGTTGATTTCACCGTTAGACAACAGAACGGTTTCGCCAAAGTTCTCTACGATTTCCCGGTAAGCCGGCAGACCCTTTTTGACCACCTCACGGGCAATGCGGTCGGCATCAATTATTTCGGCGCCGGCTTTTTTAAGTATAGCGGAAACCGTTGATTTTCCGGTTGCGATTCCGCCGGTGAGCCCGATAACCTGCACGCTTAACCTCCTAACCCGGATCCGCCTGGATTGAAGATTGAAGATCGTTTGGATTGACTATTGTCGATTGACTATTGAATATTGGAGGCATTCTATCGTTTTATTATCAGGTTTTCATTTAAACCTTCAATTCTTAGGTTTGTGAAAATGAAAAGAGAAGAATTAACCAGCATTCTTACCTCCTCCAGAAATACAGAATGTCAAAAAAAATGAAAATAGACGCAATTCCATAAATATTCAATCGTCAATCGACAATTGATAGGGGTTCTTGATACCGCCATATTAAACTGCCGGGCTGGATTGTCAATATCGAACTATAAACCCTGATGGGGTACCGGGTACCAGACGCTTGCTTTTGACCGGTTGTGCATTACCATAAATTATATGTTGCACAACGTTATCTTGGACTGAATGGTAAGGGCTTTGCCCTAATAGAACTTTGGAGACGTTAATCGTTTCTGAGGTGACTCAAGGGAGGTGATTGCTATGGCAGAAGAAAAATTTAAGATGTCCGCAGACGTGTGTTCATATGTGGATGATGACCGTAAGAATTTAAATCTGGAAATTTGCATTCCGGGGGTTAAAAAAGAAGATATCAATCTGAAGATGCTTAATGACAGCTTCAGTCTCAACGCTCTCAGGGAAGACTTTGACTACGTTACCACGGCGGCTTTCTGCTGTCCGGTAAATGCCAAAGACGCATCTGCGAAATATGAAAATGGGGTTCTGAAGGTCACGATACCGTTCAGAGATCCCATGGAGGAAGCACATGAAGTGTCTATTGGTTAGTAGCGGGTGCATGCGAGTCTAAGTGCATCCCTTAGTATATAAATGATGGCGCAAACACAAAAAAGGCAGGGCCCAGAGATGGCGCTGCCTTTTTTATTTCGAATTTAGATTTTAGATTTTGGATTTCGGAATGCGGATGGCCGCATCGAGCTATGCTTACTCAGACCTCAGACCTCAGCACTCAGTCCTTATCTTTCCCCTCTACCACAACGTGATATTTCTTTATCCCACATCGTAGGAATAGTTCGTAACCATTTAATATCATTAATTATAAAAGTTATAAAATTCTAAAAAAAATATTTGACATCAGGCGCTTTCTTGACTATTAAAGTTGACAAACTTCCCGACTCTAATAGTCGACAAACTTCCCGATAGCTGAAGTCGAGAAAGCGACGCTATGCTCATCACCAAGAAAAATCAATATGCCCTGCGGGCCATATTTGAACTTGCCAAACATAATGGTAAGGGTCCCCAAAAAATTTCTGAAATTGCCAAAGCACAGGCAATTCCCGGAAAATTTCTGGAAGTTATTCTCAACCAGCTCAAAGGCAGCGGGCTGGTGGATTCCAAGCGCGGCTTTTACGGGGGCTACTTTTTAATTCGATCCCCCCGGAAAATTACGGTGGGGGACATTATGCGTTTTTTGGAGCGAGATGTTGACCAGCTCGGCTGTGTGGCGCTGGGTTCCGGGAAACCAATTGCCCCGTTTAAAGGTGATTGCGCATTTTTCCCCATGTGGAACCGCATAAAAGATTCGATTTTCGCTGTTTATGATGAAACTACCATTCAAGATCTGATCGATAACGAGAAAGCAAACGTTAACTGCCGGTGAAATAATATAGAAATCCGTATTTAAACAATTGTTGCATACAAGCAAGACAGGGAAGCAAAATATGAAGAAGGGGAAAAGCACGGCTAAGCTGGACTGGAATCATACTTATTGTCTTTACGCGTTTCAATTTGCCTGACCGGTACCGGAATTTACGGGGCCAAGAGACCCATCTGAACCCGCGGCTAAAAAACGGGCAGACATCATTCGCATTGATTCCATGAAGGCCTTTGGCAAGCTGGAACGGCCGTCGGTGACATTTCTTCACCAGAAGCACACTGAAGCGCTGGCAACAAAAAACAAGGACTGCACCACCTGTCATCTGGTTGAAAATGATCGCCTGATCGCCAAATTTATGCGGCTTAAGAATACCGCCAAACAGGAAGTGATGGATATTTACCATGCCAATTGTATTGCCTGTCACAAAGAAAGGGCTGATGCCAGGGAAAAAAGCGGGCCGGTGGTTTGCGGCGAGTGCCACCTGGGAAAGACCGGCTCTTGTTTCCATATGGCAGCCGATCGGCATGGACAGATCCTTACATTACAGGCATTCTAAAAGCGCAAAACGAAAAATGTGAACGCTGCCATCATCAGTTCAATGAAGTCACCAAGAAGCTTTATTATGCCGAGGGCAAAGAAGGGCACCTGCCGCTATTGCCACACAGACATCACCGAAGAAAACCGGATTTCATTGCGGCAGGCGTCGCATCTTGCCTGTATTGATTGTCATCGCAAAACCCTGGCCAAATTCGCTGATGCCGGTCCCATCACCTGCGCGGCTGTCACGACCCTGCCCAGCAAAAGCTGGTTGAAAAACTTAAAGTTGTACCGCGCCTGAAGCGCAACCAGCCGGATGCGGTCTTTTGTGCGCACCTCCAAGTCCGGAATCAAGAATTCAATCCCGGCGACCCGCATGAACCTGGTGCCTTTCAATCACAAGGCCCATGAGAAATTATAATGATACCTGCCGGGTTTGCCATCACGCCGATTTAAACGCCTGTGCCCAGTGCCACACGCTGCAGGGGACCAAAGAAAGCAATCGAGTAACGCTTGAGGAGTCAATGCACCGTCTCAATGTAAATAGGAGCTGTCTGGGCTGTCATGATTTGAACCAGCGTGATCCCAAATGCGCCGGTTGTCATGCCGGTATTGCCAGGACCCGCTGCAGGATCCCAATGCCTGTCAGGCCTGTCATATGGCGGATGCGACCCGGGTTGCCGAAAGCCTTCAATATACCGAGGAGAAAGTTCTGGCAGCCATGCTGCTTGACTCCCGCAACCCCGGAACCGACGCGTTTGCTGAGTCGGATATACCGGAAAACTGTCGAGGTAAAGACGTTGGTGAGCCAGTACGGGCCGGTGAAGCTGCCGCATCGCAAAATTGTACAGACGTTGTCCGGCAATATTAACGATGACGAGCTGGTGCGCTATTTTCATCGAGACAAAAACACGCTCTGTCAGGGTTGCCATCATCATAGCCCGGCGGCCAAAAAGCCGCCCAGTTGCGCCAGCTGCCACGGCCGGCCCTTTGATGAGCGGGACCCGTTCAAGCCGGGACTCATGGCGGCTTACCATCGCCAGTGCATGGAGTGTCACAAAGAAATGGGTATTGAAAAACCGGTGGCAACCAATTGTACCGCCTGTCATGAGAAAAAAGGATAATTCTAATCCGGATAAGCTGGGACCAGGAGGTTGAATTTTATTAAATCACGAAAGCACGAAAAGACGAAAACACGAAAGAAAAAGTAAAATTTCATGCTTTCCAGATTTCGTGTTTTCGTGATGAAAAAAAGTTTCGTAATAAAAAGCAAAAATCTCATTTTTAAGAAACGAATAGCAGATGTAAGAGGTAACTATGTCGATAACACGCAGAAAGTTTCTTGGCTGGTTGGGTGCTGCAACCGGGGGAACGGCGCTGGGGAAAACCGCCAACGCGGCCTCAAACAAGCATTTTAGTGGTTTTCCGAACAGCATGGGAGTGTTGTTTGACAACACCCGCTGTATTGGGTGCCGCAAATGCGAAGAAGGATGCAACACCGTCAACGAACTGCCGGCTCCGGATCTACCGTTCGATGACCTTTCACTTCTGGAAACCAAACGTCGAACCACCGCCAAAACTTACACGATTGTCAATCGCTACGACACCGTCAGCAATGTCAACGTCAAGGGGACCGCTGTATCGTAAAGACGCAGTGCAACCATTGCCTTGAGCCGGCATGTGCCTCGGCATGCTTTGTGCGGGCGTTTACAAAGACTCCCCAAATGGAGCTGTGATTTACGATGCGTCGGTTTGTGTGGGCTGCCGCTACTGTATGATTGCCTGTCCCTTTTGAAATTCCCGACCTACGAATACGATAAAGCCCTGGAACCGCGGGTTATGAAATGCACCCTGTGTTATCCGCGAATTGTAAAAGGGCTGCTTCCCCGGCTGTGTCCAGGCCTGCCCGACGGAAGCGCTGACCTTCGGCAAGCGCACCGATTTGTTGAAGATCGCCCGGGAGCGTATCTCCAAATTCCGGATCGGTATGTGGATCACATTTACGGCGAAAATGAAATGGGCGGTACCAACTGGCTGTATCTGTCCGCGGTACCTTTCAAAGAAGTCGGGATGCGCGAGGATCTGGGTATCACACCGGCACCGAAACTGACCTCCGGTGCGCTGCTGGGGGTGCCGATTGTTGTCGTCTGTGGCCGGTGCTGCTCACCGGTATTTATGCCATGTCAAAGCGCAAAGAGAAAATTGCGAATCAGGAAACGGCCCAGGCGGTTGCAGCTGCCGTTGAGCAGGCCAATGCTGAGGCCAAAGCCAAGCATGCCAAGGAAATGGAACAGGTACAGAAATTTAAACAAAAAGAGATCGAAAACGCGGTTAAAAAAGGCGCTTGAAGAGGCTGCCAAACCCAAAGAAGAGGACGTTTCCGATACGCAACCTGAAGAAGCGGATAAGAAGCCAAGCGAGGAGGAATCCTGATGTCTGATGAAGCTGCGACAACCCGCAAATCTTTTTTAACCCCCTTTAATGTGGTTGCTGGAATTATTGTCATATTAGGGGATTAATAGTCACGGTCTTACGCTTTTCAGGCGGTTTGGGCGCAGTTACCAATCTGTCCGATTATAATCCCTGGGGGATCTGGATCGGGTTTGACCTTCTGGTGGGTGTGGCTCTGGCGGCCGGGGGATTCGTTACCTCAGCGGCGGTATACATCTTCGGTATGAAAAAATACCATTCGGCGGTCCGCCCGGCGATTCTGACCGGGATTTCTGGGGCTATATCCCTGGTGGTTATCGCATTGAATTATGATGTCGGCAGGCCCTGGCGACTGCCTTACCCGTTTATTATCCAGCAGGGAACCACATCGCTGTTGTTTGAAGTGGCGGCCTGTGTTGGGCTTTACCTCACGGTGCTTTTTATCGAATTTTCACCGGCAGCCATGGAATGGCTGGGTCTGAAACGGGCCCGCAATCTTGTGGTTAGGCTAACGTTGCTCTTAACCATCTTCGGCGTTGTTCTGTCAACCTTACATCAATCATCGTTAGGTGCGCTGTTTTTAATCGCACCGGCAAAACTGCATCCTTTATGGTATTCGCCCTATCTACCGGTGTTTTTCTTTGTGTCGGCGATCATTGCCGGTCTGTCGATGGTTATATTTGAAAGCACCCTGTCCCATCATTATTTTGCCCATAAAATGGACGAGGCCCATTTGAAGGGAAAAAGATACGGTGGCCCTGGGATTCGGCAAAGCCGCATCGCTGGTGCTGGCCGGGCTATTTTATTACGAAGGTGATCGGTATATCGGAAGGCAATAACTGGCACTTGCTGGGCAACTCCTTATGGTCTCTGGTTTCTGGTCGAACTGCTGGGTTTTGTGGCGCTGCCCTGTTTTCTGTATGCCGTCGGGGTGCGTGATAAGAATTTAAAACTGATTAAATGGACGGCTGCCTGGACCGTTCTGGGAATTATTGTTAACCGCTTAAATATCTCTGTGGTGGCTTTTAACTGGCACCTGCCATCCAGTGAACGCTATTATCCGCACTGGATGGAAATTGTCATTTCGGTTTTTCTGGTAACAGTCGGCATTATTGTTTTTCGCTTTATCGTTACCCGTATGCCGATATTATATACGCATCCGGATTATGAGGAACATTAAAAATGGAGCGTCCCCGATTGAAAGCCGGGGACTCGAGGAGCGGTCTGGCGGCCTTAAGGAGCTCCGCCTGCGGCGGATTAAGGTTGGAGGAAAATAGCTAAAAGCTCAAGGCTCAAGGCTCAAAGCGCAAAGGTATAGATGGTCAGAACATCTTTGCTTTCAGCTTTCAGCATTCAGCTTTGAGCCTTCAATATTAAAACAAATACGCATCGATAAATAGTCGCAGATCGTATGCAATGCTGACTAACAAATAAGGATATTATTATGGAAGGTACCATTCACACGTTGCAGGAATATATGCTTCATACGGAAAGCATCACCTACATTTTAATCGTCGGTGCGCTATTGGGTATCACCTTTTTCTGGTTGTTTTCTAAGCCAGCGGGATGATGATGAAGAATAGAAACCTATCTCAAACATGCGTCTAAGTGCCCAGGGCTGCGTTGCCCCGCAAAGCGATTTCACATCGATTTTTTGTATTAAGGGCATCCTCGGTAAAATACTCACGTACTCCGTGTACGCTCCGTTTTCAATTCAAGGGACGCCTTACCCTGAACCCTTATCCACATCTTTGAGACAGGTTTTATGAAAGCTTTTTTTAATTAAAAAAATAAAAAAAATAGGCGGTAAATAGATCAATAAAGGAGTCACGCATGTATGAGTTTTTAAGCGGCCCGATGGTATGGATATCATTCGGATTTTTTATTATCGGTCTGATTGTTCGGGGCGTGCGTTATATCAAAGGCCTTGATTGGAAACTTGACCGGGTCACCTACAGCGAGAATATATCCTATGGTGTCAAAGGGGCGCTGCGGTCCATATTATTCTGGATTTTTCCATACGGAACCCGAAGCTGGCGCAAGAACCCCTGGTTTACGCTTTGGGTCTTTACGATGCATTTCGGTTTGCTGTTTACGCCGATTTTTCTGCTGGGCCATAATATCCTATTGAAGGAAAAATGGGGCATCAGCCTCTGGGCACTGCCGGAAGCCGTGGCGGACGGTTTGACGGTTATGGTTATTGTTGCGGTCGTCTTTTTAATCCTGCGACGCATTGCGCTTCCTGAAGTCCGAATTATCACCGACTGGTACGACTATCTGATGTTGCTGATTGCCGTGTCGCCTTTTATTACCGGTTTTTTAGCCTATCACCGCGTGCCGGATTACTATTTTTGGCTGATGGCACATATTATCTGCGGTCATATCTTTTTAATTGCCATACCGTTCACCAAACTTTCACATTTCTTACTTTTCTTTATGACCCGAGCGCAGATCGGCATGGATTACGGTATTAAGCGCGGTGGAATGAAAGGCAAGGGTATGGCGTGGTAAAATTTCACTTTAGTGAAATTTTAATTTAATACAACTTGATGCTTTCGTAAAAAATTGCCAAGCTGTCATTGCGAGCGTAGCGAAGCAATCTCTATCAATATAGGTCTCTGAAATCATGGGATTGCTTCGTCACTTCGTTCCTCGCAATGACCGGCGATAGGGCTTTTTGCGAGTCTGTCAAACTTAAATTTTGAAAATTTAGTTTAAACCATTATTCCATTATTCCTGTTATATTTAACATTTTATATATGACCTTGAACTGAAGCCAGTTAACACAATAATGATTAATATAAAGTCATCTGTGAGGATTTAGAGCCATGCCAGAAGGAACACTTTGCAATAAAATACCCGTTACGACCAAAGAGCAACTCCAGGCCCTGTTGGCCGACAAGAGCGGGAAAGAATACTATCAAGAAATGAATGAACTGGAGGTGGATCGCAAAGCCCTGTGGGGAACGATTCAAAAAAGTTTGAAATCACGCACCAAAACCTGGCTGGATATTTGCTCTCACTGCGGCTTATGTGCCGAAAGCTGCTTTTACTATCTTGCCAACAATCGGGATCCCGAACAGGTTCCCTCCTATAAGATTCAAAAAACCCTGGGTGAGATAATCCGGCGCAAGGGGGATGTGGATAATGCCTTTATGCAGAAGAGCATGGATTGGGCCTATTCCAAGTGTACCTGCTGTACGCGCTGCGGTGTCTATTGCCCCTTTGGAATTGATACCGGCATTATGTTCAGTTATCTGCGAGGCCTGCTTTACGGGCAGGGTTTTGTACCCGTGGGAAATGAAGATCGGCTCCGGCATGCACCGTATCTTCCGGGCCCAGATGGATATTACCAGCGAAGACTGGGTCGATACGTGTGAGTGGATGGCAGAAGAATACGAGGAGGACTGGCCCGGGTTGGAAATTCCGGTGGACAAAAACGATGCGGATATTATTTACACGGTCAATGCCCGGGAGCCCAAGCATTACCCGGAAGATATTGCCGAAGCCGCCATTTTGTTTCATGTGGCCGGTGAGAACTGGACGGTTCCCAGCGAAGGCTGGGAGGAAACCAGCCTGGCCATGTTTGCCGGCGATTGGGAAGCCTGCAAATTACAGGTCGAGTCGGTATATGATGCCATGGAGCGCTTAAAACCCAAGCGCATGGTGGTTACTGAATGCGGACATGCTTACCGGGCAACGGTTATTGAAGGTCCTTACTGGGCCGGGCTTAAATCCGGCAAAACACCGATTGAAAGCCTGCATTATGTTGAATGGGTGGCCGAGGCCCTGCGCACCGGCAAACTAAAAATCGATCCGGCCAAGAAAATCAAAGAACCGGTAACCTACCAGGATTCCTGCAACTACATTCGCAACGGCGGTCTGGCGGATGTAGCCAGAGAAATTATGAGTTACATTGCCGAGGATTTCCGGGAAATGACGCCGAACCGCGAACATAACTTTTGCTGCGGCGGCGGCGGCGGGTTAAACGGTATCGGCCGTTACCGGGAACAACGTAACATCGGCATGAAGATCAAACGCGATCAGATATTGGACACCGGTGCCAAACTGGTGATTGCGCCCTGTCATAACTGCTGGGATGCCATCCGGGATATGGAAGAAATCTATAAAATCGGAATCCGCTGGTCATTCTTAAAACCGCTTTTAATCAACATGATCGAGGTTCCGGAACACCTGAAACCGCCAGAGGAACAGGAAGAATAGATTAGTGTAAAATTAGAGCTCTAATGCCGTGGAATTCTATATGCCAAAGCGTGTTAGAGCGGAGTTCCATACATAAGACCATTAATTTTTACCACGAAGTTCACGAAGGACACAGAAAAGAAATTTAAATTGTTTATTTGGTGATTTTGACATTTAAATTCTTTTTCCGCTGATCGAGCCGGTCGCAACCCCATCTAAATACCTTGACAGTTCCTCCCCCCTTGCTATTTAAATCGTCTTAATTATTGACTCCAAACTCCAGGTGTTTCTTAGGAGCATTTCTTTGATGGTTGATTTTACCTACCGGGAAATGTTTCCCCTGAAAGATGATCCCACCGCATATCGCCTGCTGACCACAGATCATATATTTCCGGTTGACGTTGATGGAGCCCGGCTTTTGCGGGTGGCACCGGAAGGCTTAACGCTCCTGGCCGAAGCGGCTTTTCACGACGTATCGCATTTTTTGCGCACCTCGCACCTGAAGCAATGGGCGGCTATACTCGATGATCCGGAGAGTTCTGCCAATGATAAAGTCGTTGCACTGGAGCTTTTAAAAAATGCGGTGATTGCCGCCGAAGGCGAGTTTCCCATGTGTCAGGATACCGGCACGGCAATCGTCATCGGCAAAAAAGGCCAAAGTGTCTGGACCGGCTACTCGGATGAAGAAGCGCTGTCAAAAGGAATCTTTAACGCTTACACCAAAGGCAACCTGCGCTATTCCCAGAATGCGCCCCTGACCCTTTATGAAGAAAAAAATACCGGCTGCAACCTGCCGGCCCAGTTCGAACTGTACGCGGTACAGGGAGATGAATATCATTTTTTGTTTTTGGCAAAAGGCGGCGGATCCGCCAATAAGACCTATCTTTATCAGGAAACCAAAGCCGTATTGACACCGCAGCGGCTGTTAGATTTTATGAAAGACAAAATGAAATCACTCGGGACCGCTGCCTGCCCGCCGTATCATCTGGCGTTTGTTATCGGAGGGACTTCCGCCGAACTCAATCTGAAAACGGTAAAACTGGCCAGCGCCAGGTATCTGGACAGCCTGCCGACCAAAGGCAGCGAAGCGGGACATGCTTTTCGGGACCTTGAACTGGAAGCCCGGGTGCTTAAAATATCAGAAGAGCTGGGTATCGGTGCTCAATTCGGCGGGAAAATATTTCTGTCTGGATGTCCGGGTGATCCGATTGCCCCGTCACGGCGCATCCTGCCCCATCGGCGTGGGGGTCAGCTGCAGTGCCGATCGCAATATCAAAGCCAAGATCACATCAAAGGGGATTTTTTTAGAACAGCTGGATACAGATCCGGACCAATATTTGCCGCAGGTCGATGTCGCAGAAACGGATGCGGTGCACGTCGATTTAAATCAACCCATGGATCAGATCCTGGCGCAGTTGAAACCGTATCCGGTCGCGACACCGTTGCTGCTGACCGGAAAAATCGTGGTCGCCAGAGATATTGCGCATGCCAAAATTAAAGAGCGCCTGGATCGCGGAGAAGCGCTTCCGGATTATTTCAAAAACCACATCATCTATTACGCCGGCCCGGCCAAGACGCCGCCCGGGTATCCGTCGGGTTCGTTCGGACCGACCACCGCCGGTCGCATGGATCCCTATGTGCCGATCTTTCAAGCCCAGGGGGGCTCCTTGATCATGCTGGCCAAAGGCAACCGATCACGGGCGGTCACCGATTCCTGTAAAAAGTTTGGCGGGTTCTACCTGGGCTCGATCGGCGGACCGGCAGCCAGGCTCGGCAAGGAATGCATTACCAGCGTTGAGACCGTTGAATACGAAGAACTTGGCATGGAAGCCATTTTTATGATAACCGTAAAAGACTTTCCGGCCTTTATCATTGTCGATGACAAAGGCAATGACTTTTTCGAACAACTTCTAAATTAAAGTGTGTTGCGAGTTTCGGGTTACGCGTTACGCGTTGCGAGTTAAGAAAGAAATATCGATTCAAAACGCCGGACGCGCAACCCGCAACACGAAACGCGCAACACGCATCAACTCAAAGGAGCAAACTATGGCAACCAATGATATGAAAACCATGGATGGGAACACCGCAGCCGCCCATGTGGCTTACGCCATGAGCGATGTGGCTACCCTTTATCCCATCACACCGTCTTCACCCATGGGTGAAATCGCTGATGAATGGGCCGCCGAAGGGACGCAAAAATATTTTCGGTCAGGCCCATGATTGTTCGCCAGCTGCAATCCGAAGCCGGGGCTGCCGCTTCGGTGCACGGTTCGCTGGCAGCCGGTGCCTTGACCACAACTTTTACCGCCTCCCAGGGGACTGCTTTTAATGATCCCCAACATGTATAAAATGTCCGGGGAACTTCTACCGGGTGTCCTGCATGTTTCCGCGCGGGCCATCGCTGCCCACGCGCTGTCCATTTTTGGTGATCATCAGGATGTGATGGCCGTGCGCCAGACCGGTTTTGCCCAGCTGGCATCCGCTTCCGTGCAGGAAGTCATGGATCTGGGCTTAACCGCCCATCTGTCCGCTATTGAAAGCAGCATTCCGTTTGTGCACTTTTTTGACGGTTTCCGTACCTCACACGAAATCCAAAAAATTGCCGTCATCGACTATGAAGATATGGCCCGGCTGACAAACTTTGAGGCTGTGGCCAAATTTCGCGCTCGCGGCGCCACTCCGGAACGGCCTGAACTGAGAGGAACCGCGCAAAACCCGGATATTTATTTCCAGGGCCGCGAAGCGACCAATTCCTATTATCTCAAGGTGCCCGGCATCGTCAGCGATTACATGAAAAAAGTCAGCGATCTGACCGGCCGGCAATACAACCTTTTTGATTACGTGGGAGATCCGGAGGCGGACCGCATCATTATCTCCATGGGGTCGTCGTGCGAAACCATCGAGGAAGTCATCAATTATCAGTTAACCCAGGGTGAAAAAGTGGGTCTGGTCAAAGTGCGCCTGTTTCGCCCGTTTTCAGCCGAACATCTTTTTGCTGCTATTCCCGATAGCGCCAAAAACATAACGGTGCTGGATCGAACCAAAGAACCGGGTGCGCTGGGCGAACCCCTGTATCAGGACGTTTGCACCGCCTTTATGGAGCGTGGCCAAACACCCCAAATTTTAAGCGGCCGTTATGGTTTAGGATCCAAGGAATTTAATCCGGCCATGGTCCTGGCGGTTTATGATAATATGAGATCAGACAGCCCCAAAAACCACTTCACGGTGGGAATTATCGATGATGTCACCCATACCTCATTAGCGGTCGGAGAGTCGCTGGATGTCACCCCGGAAGGCACGGTCCAATCTAAATTCTGGGGCCTCGGCGCTGATGGAACGGTGGGCGCCAACAAGAGCGCTATAAAAATCATCGGTGATAACACCGATATGTTCGCCCAGGCCTATTTTTCATATGACTCCAAAAAATCAGGCGGGGTGACCATTTCCCATCTGCGGTTCGGCAACAACCCGATTCAATCCACCTATTTGATTGACACTGCCGACTATATCGCCTGCCACAAAGCCAATTATGTGGATATTTACGATGTGCTCGAAGGTATCAAAGACGGCGGAACATTTGTCCTCAATTCCCGCTGGTCGCCCGAGGAGATGGAAGAAAAGCTTCCGGCTGACATGCGCCGCACCATCGCTCAAAAAAAGCTCAAGTTTTACAATATCAATGCTGAAAAAATTGCCAGTGAAGTCGGGCTGGGCGGCCGCATCAACATGATCATGCAGACGGCCTTTTTTAAGCTGGCCAACGTGATTCCGGTTGATGACGCCATCGCTTACCTGAAAGACCAAATCAAAAAGCTGTTTGCTAAAAAGAGCCAGAAGATTGTGGATATGAACTTTGCCGCTGTGGACCAGACGCTGGACAATCTGGTGGAAATCGAATATCCGGAATCCTGGGCGGATGCAACCGCTAAATCAACGGCTGAAAAAGACGAGCCGGATTTTGTTAAAAATGTAATGCGACCCATTTTGGCCCAGCAGGGGGATAAGCTTCCGGTCAGTGCATTTCAACCGGACGGCATTTTCCCGGTAGACACCTCCAAGTACGAGAAAAGGGGTGTCGCCATCAACGTGCCGGAATGGATTATGGAAAACTGTATCCAGTGCAACCAGTGTGCCATGGTCTGCCCGCATGCCAGCATCCGCCCGGCGCTGCTGACCGAGGAGGAACTGGGCAAAGCGCCCGACGGTTTTGAGGCCAAAAAGGCGGTCGGCAAAGATCTCAAGGGGCTACTATTTCCGCATTCAGGTCGATACCCTTGATTGTATGGGCTGCGGCAACTGCGCTGATATCTGTCCGTCAAAGAAAAAAGCGCTGGTCATGAAACCCCTGGAGAGCCAGACGCCGCTGCAGGTGCCGTTTCATGAATTTAGCGTGGAGCTGCCGGTGCGCGATGATGTCGTCGGCCGAACCACGGTTAAAGGCAGCCAGTTCTGTCAGCCGCTGCTGGAATTCTCGGGGGCTTGTGCCGGCTGCGGTGAAACCCCTTATGCCAAACTGTTGACCCAGTTATTCGGCGAGCGCATGGTTATCGGTAATGCCACCGGCTGCAGCTCGATCTGGGGCGGCTCGGCACCGGCGATTCCGTACTGTGTCAACAAGGACGGCTTTGGTCCCACCTGGGGCAATTCCCTGTTTGAAGATCCGACCGAGTTTACCTACGGCATGTTTTTAGGTGACCTGCAGCAACGCTATAAGGTGGCGGATTTGATGAAAGAAGCCTTAAATACCGATGTTTCCAAGGAAATTAAAGATGCCATGCAGGGCTGGCTGGATAACTTCAAAGATCCTGAGGGATCCAGGAAATACGGCGACCAGCTCAAAGCGCTGCTAAGCCAGCAAAACGGCAACAATCTTCTGGAAGAAATTGCCGGCTGTTCTAAACTGTTTACCAAAAAGTCGTACTGGGTGTTTGTCGGCGACGGGGCGGCCTATGATATCGGCTTCGGCGGTATCGATCATGTGATGGCGACCGCAGAAGACATCAATATTCTGGTCATGGATACCGAAGTATATTCCAATACCGGCGGGCAGGCTTCAAAGGCAACGCCCACCGGATCGGTTGCCAAGTTTGCGGCCTCCGGCAAAAAGACGCCCAAAAAGGATATGGGCAAGATGATGATGTCATATGGCTATGTGTACGTGGCCAGCGTGGCCATGGGCGCCAACAAACAGCAGATGATGAAGGCCTTTTTGGAAGCTGAAAGTTATGATGGCCCCTCAATGATTCTGGCCTATTCACCCTGCATCAGCCAGGGGATCCTGGCCGGGATGGGTAAAAGCCAGGAAGAAGAAAAATTGGCCGTTCAGTCCGGTTACTGGCCGCTGTATCGATACAACCCGGCGCTCAAGGCGCAGGGGGAAAATCCGTTTATCCTGGATTCCAAAAAACCGGACGGCAGCCTGCGCAAAGTTTTCTAGAAGGCGAAATTCGGTTTGCATCCTTGAAGCGAACCTTTCCCGGAAGAGGCCGAGAAACTGCACGCCGAGCTGGAAGAACAATTCAATGCCCGCTATGAGGATCTGGCGCTGATGGCCGATCCAACCAGCGTGTGCCCGGAACCGGAATCTGAAGAACCGGCACCTGCTAAATAATAGCTCTCGGAATTTCTATAACATAGCTGAAAGATGTAGCTTTTAACGACACTGGTTTTATGCCGTCTACATGGAATAATGGATACTGGAAATAAATGGAATAATGGTCAAAAACGCATAACTGCTGTGCTGTTTGAAGCTACTTTCTTCAGGTCGAATGGAAAGTTGGTAAATATCTTACAGGCCAAAACATAAAGGGCAGTGGCGTCTTGCCCTCCGGGGCGCAGGCCCTACGGGCCGGAGGCCAAACCCTGAGCTTTTTAGAACCCCGGTTGATGTTTTTTCGATTTGCTAAACGAAAAGGCCGTTTGAATGCAAACGGCCGTTGTTTCTCTTTTATGACTATAGCAATCAATGGTTTACAAATACCCCCAGGGGTATCATCTTAACCTTAATCATTGTATGGATATATGCAATATGATCCCTTCAAAAGCGTTTGACAGTTGCCGGGAAAGTTCATAATTCAATGAATGTATTCGGTTTTTTAAGGACCCTTTCCATGCGGAGCATTTTAATTGGTTGCCTTTTGGCTTTAACAGCGATCTCATCATTAGCGGACGGAGACCAGCCGATAGAAGCGCTGCAGAAAGGCGTTGAAGAGGGCTTTCGAATTTTAAAGGATCCTGAATTTAATCACGCGGATCGAAAAGATGCCCAGCAGCAGAAGCTCAGGATAATTTTAGAGCAGCTCTTTGATTTCCGGGAATTTTCCAGAAGGGTGCTGGCCTCAAACTGGAAAATTTTTAGCCCCTTCGCAAAGAGAAGCGTTCGTCAGGGTATTTACCGAATTTTTAAGCAAATTCTATCTGGGTAAATTGCAGGAAAAATACAAAGACGAAAGACTTATTTATGTGGGCCAGGAGCTGAAAATCCGCCAGGCGGGCCCTGGTAAACATTAAAGTCGTCTGGAAGGGTCAAAAAATTCCGGTCGATCTTCGGATGATCAAACGCAAGGGATTGTGGAAGGTTTACGATATCCAGTTTCTGGGGATCAGCGCCGTGAGAAATTATCGCGCTCAATTCAAATGGATTCTAAGAAAGAAACACCCGCCCAGGTGATCGATAGGCTCAAACAGAAAATAGAGCAGATCGAACAAAAGCAGCAGAGGGGATAGAAGATTCAAAGATTTTTTTTGCCAATATGAACAAATACTGCTACCTTACTTCTTTAAATGCGATACCGATGGCGGCGCAAATTATGCGTGCGCTGAGGCTAACGGTTCAAAGCCCTCTTTAGCGGTGTTGTAGAAAAAGTAGAAGCTATCTGCTCGTTGCAGACAGGAGGTAAGAGGTCGGCTTATGAGAGATAAATTTTTTTTGTCTTTTGCGAAAAATTGTTACAAAGATAGATTTCTCTTTCTGATCGTCCTGATTGTGGCGCTGATTGTGATTGGCCCTTTCGTAGAGGGCTTCATGCGGGCTACGTTTATTCATGGACCTGTTATTTTCCATCATTTTTATTACCACGATTTATGCTGCCTCTCAAAAAAGAAGTCACATAATAATTGCTGTAATCTTGGTTATACCAACGATCTTGCATTGTGGTCCGAGGATATTCCAATAAGCAATACCCTGGTCACAATCGGCTACATCTGTGGGTTGATTCTCTTTGCTTTCGCAGTCATTTCGATTTTGATATATATTTTTTCAGCACAGGTGGTTACCAGACAAACCATATCTGCTGCGATCGTCGTCTATCTGCTCATTGCGCTGATGTGGACTTTTATTTATAGGTTAATTGAGATACTATACCCCGCATCTTTTGCGATTGCGCATAGTAAACTCCTGGATGCAGAAAATATTTATTTATATTTCAGCCTTGTAACTATTACCACTTTAGGTTACGGCGACATTACACCTATAGGGCGCCAAGCTGCATCACTGGCGGTTCTGGAAGCGGTTACAGGGCAAATATATCTGGTCGTAGTGGTCGCCTGGTTTGTAGGCATGTACGTGTCAAGAAAGTCAAAGCAATAATGGCAAGGACCCATGTCTAAAGACGCCAGCTTCAGCAGTTTTTTTGATATAAACACAATGAGGAACAGAGAAAATGAGACTATTTTTCATCGCGTTTTTTATATGGGTTACCAGCGCTCCGCTTGGTGTTAATGCAGATGAATGTATCGAGGGCGATTGCGTCAACGGGTATGGCACCATGGTGACCACCACCGGTCAGAAGTTTATCGGCAATTTCAAAGACGGCCTGCGCCATGGGAAATGGGGTTTTTATTTTGCCCGGGGGCCGAAAACTCGTCGGCGTCTGGCAGGAAAATGAGATCGTAGAAGGCACCTATACCATGCCGGATGGCACCAAGTACGTCGGCCAGTGGAAATTTCGCGAGCGCAACGGCCAGGGTGAGTTGACCTTCCCGGACGGCCGCCACTATATCGGTGAGTTTAAAAGCGATCAGCGCCATGGAAAAGGGCACCCTGTTTTACCCGGACGGCCGCAAGTACGTGGGCGACTTTAAATTCGGCGAACGCACGGCCAGGGGACCATGAACTATCCCGACGGCCGCAAATACAGCGGTGAATTTAAAGACGGCGAGCGCTCCGGGCAGGGGACGATGATCTATCCGGACGGCAAAAAAGTTAGCGGGGAATTTAAAGCCGGGGAGTTTGTGGGAAATCAGATGATTGCGTGGATTGCGTGATAAACCAAAGCGGGATGATTTTGCCCGCGTGTTGATTGGGGGCACATCATCCCGCTTTTTCCTGAACACGAATAACTTATAACAAATAACGATTAACATCCGGTTTTCTGAAAAACCGGATTATGGGCAGCCGGTGCAACCAGTCCGCCCGCAGCAACCATTTTTCCTTTAATGCCCTCCAGTAGACCGGTTTGCTCGGCAATCCCCATAAAATTTTCCACCCAGTTGACCAGCAACGGATCACCCGCCGGCACCCCCACACCGATCGGTTCATAGGTGAGGGTCGTAATCACAGATAACAATCCCCTTTGTTCGGGTAGCGGAAAACAGACACCACGCAAATCGGATAATCCGCCACCATGGCATGCACTTTATCCTGCAGCACCATGTCAACGGCTTCATCATAGTCTTTGGCGGTAACCAGGGTGGCACCCGGGATGTATTTTTCGACAAATGCCTGGCTGGTGGATCCTTTTAACGCGACCAGTTTGGTTTTCTTCGCGTCAATATCGTCCGCTTCGTCCGCCATGGCAATGGTTTTAATCTTGGTCATAAATGCCTTGCCGGAAGTAAAGTAAGGTCCCACAAAAGCAACTTTAAGGTTGCGCCCGGGGGTAATCGTCATATTCGACAAAATGAG
>PVMK01125114.1_pt1 | contig 28692 bp, 29 predicted proteins | sample 1853481 | NCBI WGS metagenome assembly PVMK01 (sample SAMN08533507, study PRJNA380276) | Marine sediment metagenome, whole genome shotgun sequencing project.
CCTGGGTAATGATGAACATGATCTCCTCGATTGACGGTGCCACCGCAATCGGAGGACGCTCAACCGGGCTGGGCGACGACGACGACCCTCGAGTGTTCGGGGCAATTCGCGCCGTGCCTGACGCGATTCTCGTCGGAGCGGGGACGGTCACGGCTGAGAATTATGCCCCGGTGACCCTTGACGACGAGCGACGGGAACGGCGTGTCGCCTTGGGGAAGACCGAGGTGCCCACGCTCGCTGTCGTTTCCGGCCGGCTCAGCATCGACCCAGAAGCTCGCCTGTTCTCCGACCCCGAGCACAAGGCCTTGATCATCACCAGCACCATGGCAGACCCGGCCAAGCTGGCGATGCTCGGCGATGCTGCCGACGTGGCGATATTGCCGTCTCTCGACCCGGAGTCGATCCTGGGGCATCTCGGCGCGGCGAGCGTCGTGCTGCTCGAGGGAGGGCCCACGCTCAACGCCCAGTTTGCCGGGGCGGGCCTTGTCGACGAGATGAATCTCACTCTCAGATCGGCGGTGGTTGCAGGGGACTCGAAACGGATAACCAGCGGCCCCGACATCGACCCGATTCTCGAGATGACGGTCGATCGCGTTCTTCAAGGTGACCGGTCGTTGTTCATCCGCTATCTGAAGACGGGGTAGACGCTGCTCGGATGAGGGTCGTCTGGTAGCTTCCGCTCCTCGAAAGGAAAGGTAAATGGGCTGTTTGTTTCTAATTCTGATCGGGGTCAGCCCCCGGTTGGGAGTCTTCGCGCTCTGGGTGTTCACCGATTGGATCGACCGAGCATTCAACGGTGGGTTCATCCTGCCGCTCCTCGGGATTATTTTCCTGCCCTGGACGACCGCTCTTTTCGCTGTCGGGTATGTCATCGGTGACGCGGCAGCTCCCTGGGGCTGGCTGGGTCTGATCATCGGACTGTTCATGGATATCGCCCTGCACGCCGGGTCGGCCACGATGGGCAAGAAGAGGTACGCCACCTAAGTGCTCTCCAATAAGTACGGTCGCATGTTTCGGCGAGACAGGGGCGTCGCCTCGCCAGGACGCAGGACGAGGGCGCACCCGGTGCGGTGCGTCGAGGACGAGGACGCCGCGAGCGGGGTCATCTGTCCGTCGAAACGTCATCGTATTTGTGTTGGGGGGCACTAAGTAACTTCTGTGTTAGAGAAGTCCTTGTAGGTCGATGTCGCGGGAGGGGTGGCGGAGTTTCGCCAGCCCTCTTGCTTCGATCTGACGGACCCGCTCCCGGGTCGAATTGATCACCTTGCCGACGTCGCTGAGCGTCCACGGCTCATCCCCGTCGAGTCCGAACCGCAGCCACAAGACCTGCTGTTCCTCGTAGTCGAGGTCTTGGAGAGCCTGAACAAGACGCTCCCGCTGCCACGCCGTGGCAGCCCGTTCCTCGGGATTGAGCGCCGAGTGGTCTTCGACGAAGTCCTGTAGCGATGCGTCTCCATCTTCTCCCACCGGCCGATCCAGAGAAACGGTCTCCGCCGGCGCTTCCAGTGCCGCCAGCACTCGATCCGTGTCCAGGCCGGAGACTTCGGAGATCTCCTCGAGAGTCGGCATGCGGTGGAGCTTGTCATGGAGGGTCTGTCTGGTGTCCTTGACGGTCCGCACCACGTCGACCATGTGAACCGGCAGTCGGATCGTTCGTCCGTTGTTGCCAAGACCTCTTGTTATGGCCTGACGGATCCACCAGGTCGCATAGGTGGAGAACTTGAAGCCCTTGCGCCAATCGAACTTCTCGACGGCCCGGATGAGCCCAAGATTGCCTTCCTGAATGAGGTCGAGGAGATCCAGCCCGCGACCCGAGTATCGCTTGGCGATCGAGATGACCAAACGGAGATTCGAACGGATGAAGCTCATCTTTGCCTCGTCGCCGTTGGCGATGGCCCGCATCAACTTTGGCCTGTCGGAAGGGGTGTATTCGCCAGACTCGAGGATGACCTTCGCCTTCTTGCCGCGTTCCATGGCGCGGGCGAGGTGCACCTCGTCTTCGGCAGTGAGGAGTGCGTGTCCGGAGACTTCGTCTAGATACAGCCCTACGGTATCTGCGGGGCTTGCGCCTCTCTCCGGTCTTGCATCTTTGGCCCTGATGGCCTTCCCCAAAACGGCCTCCTGTACGCCCCCCTGTGGAAAACTACTGGACCTGGGTGAATCTGGCAACTGGTTAAGTCGTGTAGGGCAATGTCGTCGGTATCCTTTGTGATCCGTGTCGCGCCGATCTCAGTTCAGGTTGCTGGTGGCGCTCACCATCGTCTGGGCAGCTTGGGCCGGTTGGTCCCTGCTTGGGCGGGCCACCCCCTACGAGCTCCGGGTGCTCGATGACCTCGGTGCTCCGGTCGCCTCTGCCGTAGCCGACGTCGACGGCAATCAGGTGGGCACATCGGGTTCCGACGGTCGGATCCAGATGGAGTGGAACCGCTCGTCTGTCGTCCTCGAAGTGAGCGCACCCGGTCATGTCGCCCAGATGCTCACCATTGCGGAGCCTCCGGAGAGCGTGCTCGATGTCGTGATCAAGGCACGAGTTCTGCGCGGCCGGGTGGTCGATCCTGGCGGTCAGGCTGTAGACAGCGCAGTCGTCATGGCTAGTCCGTCTTCGGGAATGACCGATAGCGAGGGCCGGTTCAACATCCGCGGAGCCGAACCCGGCGAGATCGCTGTGGAGAAGCCGGCATGGCTACCGGCTTCTTTCACCTGGGATGGAGGGCCAGGGGAGGTCCTTGTCGAGGTGGCGCCTTTCATCGCCCGTGCAGTCCACATGTCAGGACCGGCCACAGGAGAGCGTCTTGACGAGTTCATAACGCTGGCAGAGACCACCGAGCTCAATGCCCTGATGGTTGATCTGAAAGACGATCGGGGGCGGGTCTGGTACAACACTGCCAACGCGGTTGCTCTCGAGGTGGGAGCACCCCAGAGCGCCTACAACCTCAATGCGGTCGCCACCGCGGCTCACAACGAGGGTCTCTACCTCATAGGAAGGCTGGTTGTCTTCAGCGATGAGATTGCCGCGTGGGCCAAACCGTCGATGGCGGTGTGGGATGTCGAAGCCAACGCTCCATATAGTCTCAACGGCCAGTTCTTTCTCGACCCCACCGACCCTGAAGCCCGCCAATACGGTCTTGATCTTGCCGCCGAAGCCTGCTCGATGGGTGTCGACGAGATCCAATTCGACTACATCAGGCTTCCGGACACTCTCACCGAGTTTGTCCGATTCGATGTTGTGCTCGAAGAGCAGGTGCGGATGTCGACTATCCCTTCGTTCTTGGCCGAGGCCGTAGCACTTCTTCATCCGATGGGATGTGCGGTGGGTGCCGATGTCTTTGGATTCATCACCACCGACGTCTCCGATGGGTACATAGGTCAGCGTTGGGAGGACGTAGCCCAGGTGGTCGACGTGATATCGCCGATGGTCTACCCGTCTCACTATTCACCGGGTTGGTTTGGCTATGACGTTCCGAACGACAATCCCGGCCAGGTGGTTTTTCGTGCCCTCGAAGATGGCATGGAGCGACTGCCTCGCAATGTGGTGGTGCGCCCCTGGCTTCAGGACTTCGGGTATGGCCCTGCTGAGGTGAAGGCTCAGATCGCCTCGGCGGAGGGCTTCGGTCTCGGTTGGATGCTGTGGAACGAGTTGTCAGAGGTCACCACCGACGCTTTGCGGGGTATCGAGTAATTCGCACTATGCCCGTAGGTGAAATACGATCCAACAGTCTCATCCGGAGTGCCTTTTGACCGCGTTCGACGCTGCGAGCCATGCCAATTCAAAGTCTGACGTGCCGTCCTGGCGGGCGACGCAGATGGATTCGGCTCTCGAAGTTTTCGAGTCGCTGGAGGAGCCAACCGGTTTTGAGGAAGACTGGCGATACGTCGATTTCGACTTGCCGTTCGCCGATCTATCTCAGATTGAGAGCCCCGGGGAGCCACTTTCCGGTGGTCCATTTGTCGATTCGCTGGTTGACAACTCTGGTCGAGTTCTGATCGTCGATGGCCAGGTTCTCGAGGCGGGCTCATCGAGTGCGACGGTCTCGACCCTTCGTGATCTCGGTTCGGATGAACGTGAGTACTCGGTAGTGGCCGTCGACCACAACAAGCTGGCGGCGGCGCATGGGGCGTTTTCCAACGATGGCGTTTTTGTCGATGTGGCTGCGAATCACCTCATGGACTCGCCGCTTGTCATCGAAATCCAGGGAGTCACGCCGGGTTCGGCTTCCTTTCCGCATGTCTCGATAACGGTTGGCGAGAATGCCGAGGCCCGGGTCGTGGTGGTCTATCGCAGCGCCAATGGCGTCGAGTTGCTGATGGTTCCTGAGATCGACCTTCAAGTGTCCGACGGAGGCCGATTGCGTTTTCTCTCCGTTCAGAACCTCGACCACGCCGCTACCAACGTGGTCCACCAGAGAATGACTCTCAGCCGTGACGCCACCGGGCGTCTCGGTGAGGTGGGGTTGGGAGCCAAGTTGGGCAGACTCGACCTCGGTGTGAGTCTCGAAGGCGACGGCGCATCCTCCGAGATGGTTGGCCTCTACTTCGGCGAGGGCAGCCAAACCCTCGACTACCGCATTCTGATCACCCACAGCGGTCGCAACACCTCGTCCGACGTGTTTCTGAAAGGCGCGGTTGAAGACGACGCCCAGAGTGTCTTCACAGGGCTGCTTCGGATCGAGAAAGACGCTCGCCGAACCTCGACGTTCGAGACCAATCGCAATCTGGTGCTGTCTGAGAACGGGAAGGCGCATTCGGTTCCCAACCTCGAGATCCTCTGTGATGACGTCATCTGTGGCCACGCTTCCTCTGTGGGACCGCTCGAGGACGAACACCTCTACTACTTGCAGAGTCGAGGACTCTCCAGGGGACGTGCCGAGCGTCTTCTGATCAAGGGATTCTTTCAGGAGGTCATCGACCGTTTTCCCATAGCTGGGCTGGAGGCTCCCGTCTCCGAAGAGGTCTTTCGTCGTTTTGTCCAGGCCCAGGAAGAGGGAAGGGTGGCATGAAGGTGGAGATCACCCCCCTCGACAAGCTGCCCCGCGACCGTGGCGTCCGCGTCAAGGTGGGGGATCACCGCATCGCCATGTTTCGAATCGGTGACGACGTCTACGCCATCGGCGACGTCTGTTCCCACGCCGAGGCCTCGCTGGCGGAGGGTGAGGTCTTCGATGGGTCCGTCGAGTGTCCCCGTCATGGCTCTGAGTTCGATCTCGAGACTGGAACCCCGTCGTCACTCCCGGCAACGGCCCCCGTGCCGACCTATGAGGTCTCGGTTGAAGACGGAACCGTCTATCTCTCTCTGGAGGACCAATGAGCACCGCCTTGATGGTGTCTGATCTGTCCGTCGCCATCGACAACAAACAGATTCTCGACGGGTTCTCACTCGAAGTTCCGTTTGGCGAGGTGCACGCCATCATGGGCCCCAACGGGTCCGGCAAGTCGACGCTTTGCCATGTGCTCACTGGCAAATCGGGCTATCAGGTGAGGGGCTCGGCATCCCTCAATGGCGACGACCTTTTTTCGTTGGATGTCGCCGGGCGAGCCCGGCTGGGGTTGTTGCAGAGTTTTCAGTACCCGACGCAGGTGGCGGGGGTCAGGCTTCGCGAGTTCATGATGGAGGCCGCCGAGGAGATGGGCCTCGACCTGGACGAGGCCACCGCCCGGATCGAGACCGAAAGCGAGAGATTCGGGATGGGGCCGTTTCTCGATCGGTCCGTCAACCAAGATTTGTCCGGCGGGGAGAAGAAGAGATCGGAGATCTTCCAGATGGCCGTTCTTCGTCCCAAGGTTGCCCTCCTCGACGAGATCGACTCCGGGCTCGACATCGACGCTGTCAAACAGGTCGCCGAGGCCGTTGAAGCGATGCGATCACCCGACCTCGCCGTTGTGATCATCACCCACTACAGCCGGATCCTCCGGTACCTTTCGCCGGACCGCATCCACGTGCTGATCGACGGCCGCATCGTCGATAGTGGGGGCAGCGAGCTGGCCGAAGAGCTGGAGAGCGGCGGGTACAAGGCCCTGCGCAGGCGCCTCGGCATCGAAAAGGTTGTCGAAGACGGCCCGGTTCGCAAACCCGCCGACTTCTTCACGGAAACCCCTTTCGACGTCTGAATACCGTTCTGTGAAGATCCGCGCGGCCTATACCCGCGTAGATCTTCACAAAAGGGTGTTTTTTCCAGAGATACGGGTCGCACTACCGTCAGGGTGTAACCAGGTCTCAGGAGGACAAGAGTGGAGTACCGCATCGAGAAGGACTCGATGGGAGAGGTCAAGGTTCCGGCCGACGCCATGTACGGAGCGTCCACCCAGCGAGCCGTCGACAACTTCCCGATCTCGAATCATCGTTTTGGAAGAGGGTTCATTTGGGCATTGGGCCTTCTCAAAGGTTCTGCCGGCACGGTCGCCGGAGAAATGGAGTTCAAGGACCGAGCGATGTCGGAGGCGATCCGAAAGGCCGCCGATCAGGTGATGGAAGGTGCTTTCGATGACCAGTTCGTCCTCGACATCTTCCAGACCGGCTCCGGGACCTCTACCAACACCAATGCCAACGAGGTGATCGCGGCCCGGGCGACCGAGATCCTCGACGGCAATGTTCACCCCAACGATGACGTCAACTTCGGCCAGTCTTCCAACGATGTCATTCCCAGCGCTATCCACGTCTCCGCCGTTGCCGCGTTGAGAGAGGACCTTCTTCCGGCTCTCCACCGACTCGGCGCCTCCCTCGAGGCGAAGTCGGACGAGTTCGGCGACGTCGTGAAGTCGGGCCGCACCCATCTCATGGACGCGACACCGGTGACCCTTGGTCAGGAATTTGGCGGTTATGCCACCCAGGTTCGCAAAGGAGCCGAGCGGGTCGAGAAGGTTCTTCCCGAGTTGGAGGAGCTGGCGCTAGGCGGCACTGCCGTCGGGACAGGGATCAACGCTCCCGACGGGTTTGCCGCTGGGGTGATCGCTCTCATGGCCGAGCGCACCGGCTATCCGTTCCGGGAAGCGGAGGACCATTTCGAGGCGCAGGGAGCGAAGGACGCCACGGTCAGCGCATCCGGTGCATTGCGGACGGTGGCGGTGTCGTTGTTCAAGATTGCCAACGACATCCGCTTTCTCGGGTCCGGTCCAACGTCGGGCATCTCGGAGATCAAGATCCCGTCTCTTCAGCCAGGATCTTCGATCATGCCGGGCAAGGTCAATCCGGTCATGTCGGAGATGATGATGCAGGTCGCAGCCCAGGTAGTCGGCAACGACATGGCCGTCGCCTGGGGTGGGGCCAACGGCAATTTCGAGCTCAATGTGATGATGCCGATGATTGCCCACAACCTTTTGGAGTCGGCCGGCCTCCTCGCCAACGCATGCGACGCATTTCGAGAACGCTGCGTCGATGGGCTGGAGGCGAACGAGGCACGTGCCCAGGAGCTGGTCGAGAAGAACGCCATCATCGTCACGGCTCTCAATCCTCATATTGGGTATGACAACGGCGCGAGGATCGCCAAGGAGGCGGTGGCCACCGGTCGCTCCGTACGAGCTCTCGTGCTCGAAGCCGGCTTGATGACCGAGGAAGAACTAGATGATGCCCTCGACATCAAGAAGATGACCGAGGGTGGTCTTCGCTAAAGCACGAGTAGCACCACGTAGAACCCCAGGTACATCAGGATGAACGCGACTCCGCTGAGTTTGTCATGACGGCCACGAAGGGACAGCACTAGCGCGACGATGCCAATAGCGCCTGCTGCTGCCAGCGAGCCTTTCACGGCGAAGCTGGCTGTCACGGCAACGGGAGCGATAAGGGGGCCGATTCCGATCGAGAGGGTCGAATCGAGGAAACTCGACCCGAGAGCGTCGCCAATCGCCAGCTCACGCTGGCCTTGTCTGATCGCCGTCGTTGTCACCACCAGTTCGGGCAACGATGTTCCGATGGAGGCCAGAAAGAAGGCGACAACATACTCAGGTGTCGAGATTGCCTCCGCGAGCCTCGTCAAACCCCAGACCGCGCCCGTGGTGCCTGCCGCGACCACGGCGAGGGCCGACATAACAAAGAAGATCTTCTTCAGCTTGTCGGCGGCTTTGAGCTGGAGAGGCAGCTGAGTGTCGGGTGGGGGTGGGCCCCACATGATCGCGGTGCCGATGATCCACGCCGACAGGAGCACGATGGCGTCGAGTCGACTGATGAACCCGTCGATCATCAGAGCCGCGCCCAGCAGGAGGGCAAACACCGTCGCTATCCCGATTCTGGCGACACGCTTCTTGGAGATGACAAACGCCCCTCCGATCAGCGGCAACAAACCTAGCACCAGAGTGGCCTGTGTGGCCGCCGACCCGACCGAATCACCGACGTTCAGATCGCCGTGTCCCGATATTGAGGACACGATGGAGTTGGCGATCTCGGGAAGATCGGTCCCGATGGCCAGGAGGGTGAATCCGACCACGAACGGTGGAAGACGAGTCCCTGCGGCTAGGGCGATGGTGTTTGTGACGGCGCGGCGACTGGCGAGGATGGACACTGTGAAGCCAACACCGACGGCGGCCACTGCAAGTAGGGCGTTCTGAACATCACCCAGGTTCACCTGTTGGCCCCTGTGCTCCGGATTACAAGATCGAGGAGCCGAATGGCCACCATCGAGAGGATCGATATTCCAATCACCAAAAGCATGGCGTCGAGGTTGAGGGGTGAAGTGTGGAAGACCTGGTTACCGAGAGCCGAGTAGACCACTGCGAACTGGAGGATGGCTGAGCCGAGGAGAGAGAAAGTCATCAGCGGGCCGGGTCGTCTCATTCTCCCACCGGCGGCTCGAACGCTCAGCGCGTGAAGGAGTTGGGAGAACACGAGAGTGCTGAAGGCCATCGTTCTCACGGTGTCCTGGTCGAGGTCGAGGACGTAAGAGCCGAAAAGCATTGCCAGGAGAGCAGCTATGGCGAGAAGCGTGCCCTGGACCAGAAGGAGGGCGGTGTTGCGTCGGCTAAGAATATCTCTGCCCCGTCCTGGCATGTCCCTCATCACATCACGGGTCGACGCATCCATCCCCAGAGCGATTGCGGGCAAGGCGTCGGACAGCAGGTTGATCCACAGCAACTGCACGGCAAGGATCGGTTCGCCGAGAAAGCCAAAGATGAGAAACCCGGCCAGCACATAAAGGACCTCTGATGCGTTAGCCGAGAGCAGATAGTGGACGACGTTCCGAAGGTTGTTGAAAAGGCGTCGTCCCTCGGCGATGGCAGAGACGATCGTGGCGTAGTTGTCGTCGGTGAGGATCATGGCGGCTGACTCTCGAGCGACATCGGTCCCGGAGCCCATTGCCACTCCGATGTCGGCTCTGTGCAGGGCAGGCGCATCATTGACGCCATCTCCAGTCATGGCAACGGTGGCACCGGAGCGTCTCCAGGCTTCGATGATCTTGACCTTGTCGGCCGGATCGACTCGCGCGAACACCCGGTATTCTCCGATGGATCGGCTCAGATCCTCTGCTGAGATCTCGCTCAGGTCGTGTCCCTGCATGAGTCCACCGCGCTCGAGGCCTACCGCGTCGGCGACTGCCTGGGCGGTTGTCGCGTGGTCACCCGTCACCATGACGGTGGTGACACCAGCCCGGGCTGCATCTTGAAGAGCCGTGGGTACTTCCGGTCTGATCCGCTCGTTGAATCCGACCATTCCGATGAAACAGAGGCTTTCCTCGGCCTCCGTCGGGTCGACGGGGCGGGTCTGAATCTCGCGCTCGGCGAATCCAAGTGTGCGCATGCCCTGCTTGGCCAGGGTTTCCGCCTGAGTCAGGATGAGAGCCCGTTTGGCGTCAGTCAGATCTTCGGTGCCGCTTCTCGTAGCGAAGGTGGATGACCTGGCGAGGAGGATTTCGGGAGCGCCTTTGACGCGGAGCACGTATCCATCATCGAGTGCGTGCAGTGTTGACATCCGCTTTCTGCGTCCGTCGAATCCTGCCTCATCGATGCGAGGTGACTCGGTCGTCACCTCTTCGTAGTCGATCCCGACTCTCTCCAGGGCGACCAGAAGAGCAACCTCTGTCGGGTCACCTGCCAGACCATCGGCCGATAGATAGGCGTCATTGCAGAGAGCAGCGGTCGCAACAAGAGAGCTGATCGGAGCGTCGTCGCCGGCGAGAAGGTCAAGTCCGCTTCGGCCATCGGCCATCGCCACGGCTCCGACCTGCAATTCGGCGGCGGTCAGCGTCCCTGTCTTGTCGGTGCAGATGACATTCACTGCGCCAAGGGTTTCGACTGCGGGCAAACGCCGAACGACTGCGTTTCGGTGGGCCAATCGCTGTAGTCCACCAGCAAGGCTGACAGTCACCACGGCAGGAAGGCCTTCTGGAATGGCGGCGACGGCGACGGCGACGGCTGTGAGGATCATGATCTCGATCGGGAAGGATCGGGCCAGCCCGGCCCCGAAGATCAGGATGGCGGCTCCGACGGCGATGAGGGCGAGACGTCTTCCCACGCGGTCCAACTCCAACTGGAGGGGCGTCTTGGGCTCCTGGTCGGCAAAGAGCGCAGCGATCTGGCCCATCTCAGACTCCGAACCGGTGGCAGTGACGATTGCTCGCCCTCGTCCGGAAACGACGGTCGTTCCGGCGAACAGCATCGAGATGCGATCACCCACGACCACGTCGGCTGGTGCCGGCTCTGTCGACTTGGTCACCGGGATCGACTCACCTGTCAGGGGAGCCTCATTGGCGATGAGCCGAACATCCTCGACTATTCGAGCGTCGGCCGGCACCTGACTGCCTGAGTCAATCACCAGAACATCACCCGGTACCAGGTCCCGAGCGTCGATTATCGAGACGACCCCCTCTCGAACAACTGTTGCGCTCGGGGCTTCCAGGTTCCGGAGGCTCTCGATGGCACGGTCCGCTTTGGACTCCTGGGCATATCCGATGGCTGCGTTGAGAACGACGATCGTTGCGATGGCTGCAGCATCTATCCAGGCGTTGAGGACGAAGCCGCTTACCGCAGCGGCGACCAGAAGGAGCCAGATGAGGACATCCTGAAACTGACGCGCCAATCGCTTGACGCGGGTCCAGTGGAGCTGTTGCGACAGCTCGTTCGGGCCGTGCTTGTTGAGCCGGTCAGCGGCATCGAGGTGGGTCAGTCCATGCCCGACGTCAGACCCAAAGGCGTCGACAACCTCGCCGACCGCGACCGCATGCCATTGAGGGCGCGCCGGAGGTTCAACGGTTAGCCCGGACATGGGTCAATTGTCTAGCACACGGCGTTGCCCAGGTAGGGGCGACTGAGGGATGCGATTGGGACTTTCGGCCCTCGCCAGGGCATGTCTCATCTGGCCTACTGGTGAGTGGCACCTCAAAAGGAGTCAGAGTGAGCACGAGATTCCTGATCCTCGTTGCCCTGGTCTGGGCGACCATCGGAGTGGTAGTCGCGTTTCTGATGCGTCGCCGTGGTCATGACTTCTCCGTGTGGCTGGTACTTGGCGTGGCCTTGGGGCCACTCGTAGTGCCTCTGGCCTTCGAGCGCGCTAGTTATCACAGCGCCGCGAAATACCAGTCGCGAGGTGCCCTCACCCCACCCCATGTCGGGTTCGACGTGCTTGCAGGGGTCGATGGATCGGATGAGTCCGTTCGCGCCATCGACAACGCCTTGACGCTATTTGGCGGGCTTGTGTCGAGCGTGACTGTCGCCACCGTTCTCGACTTCGACTCCGAGACCGGCATCTCAGGGCTCGAGGCACAAGCCGCAGCCAGAGAGATGCTCGACGACGTTGCGGACCGGGTTCAACACGACTCGGTGCACATCAAGCTCCTGTTTGGCAGGCCGGACGAGGTGCTGGCTGAGTACGCACGGACTTCCGGCATGGAGTTGATCGTGGTGGGAGCCAGGGGTCACGGCGCCTCCGAGGCCCTCTTCGGCAGTGTCACCGGCCGTCTGGTCGGCTCCAGTGAGATTCCGGTGTATGTCGGTTCGGCGGTCTCGACGGTTGAGCGGGGAGAGACGATGCGTGGTGGTGAAGAGGTGACGGTCCGTTGACGCTCGCACTCGAGACGCATGAAGCGCTGCTTGCCCTCGGCATCGCGGCGACCGTGGGATGTGAGGGGTGCATCGAGCACCATGTTGACGACGCTATCAACGCCGGCGCTTCCCCTGAGGAGATCCAGAAGACGATTGACCTGGCCCGCTATCTTGGTGGACCTCTGTCCACGACCTGCTGTGAAGAGGCACTGGCGGCGCTTTCTCCCGCCGGGGACCGGCAGCCGCAAGCTTTGGTGCACTAGCTCGGCTCCAGCGCCTCCAGCAGCGTATTCCAGGCGAGACTGGCGCACTTGATCCGAACCGGATACTGACGCACCCCCTGAAGGGCCTCGATGTCGCCCAGGACCGCACCAGGTCTTTCGGGATCGAGCCCGGGGTCGTCGCCTTCGCCGAGTGACATCATCTGGCGGAACCGTCCGACGAGCTCGCTGATCTCCTCACGGGACTTGCCCTTGATCGCCTCGGTCATCATCGAGGCCGACGATTGGCTGATCGAGCAGCCCTGGCCTTCGACGGCCACCTCCGAAACCTTGTCACCATCGAAGGAGACCTCGATTGTTATCTCATCACCGCAGAGTGGGTTGACACCCTGAGCCGATGCCTGAGGGTGTTCGAGATGGCCCTTGTTGCGGGGATTGCGGTAGTGGTCGAGAATGACTTCCCGATAGAGCTCCTCGAGTGCCATCAACTCACTCCGAAGAGCTCGCCTGCGCGGCGGAGCCCTTTGATGAGGGCGTCGATGTCGGCTTCTTCGTTGTAGACGTAGAAGCTGGCCCTGGCGGTGGCGGTCACGCCCAGGCACCGCATCAGAGGCTTGGCACAGTGATGGCCGGCCCGCACTGCCACATTCTGTTCGTCGAGGATTGTGGCCAGGTCATGGGCATGCACACCCTCCATCGTCATCGAGACCACCCCGCCTCGGTCCTCGAGGTCGGTCGGTCCCTGGATGGCAATGCCGGGGACGTCCCCAAGCCGCTCCAGGGCGATGGCAGTCAGCTCCTGGTCGTGCTCGAAGATCTTGTCCATGCCAATCGAGTCGAGATAGTCGATCGCTGCGTGAAGTCCGACGGCCTCGATGATGGGTGGAGTCCCCGCCTCGAAACGATGGGGGATGTCGGCCCAGGTCGCATCGTGGAGTGTGACGTCGGCAATCATCTCACCTCCACCCTCGAAGGGCTCGGTCTCTTCGAGAGCATCCATTCGGCCCCAGAGAACACCGATGCCCGTCGGTCCCAACATCTTGTGGGACGAGAAGGCAACGAAGTCCGCGCCCAGTTGACCCACGTCGATAGACGAGTGCGGCACCAACTGGGCCGCATCGACAACCACTCTTGCCCCATGGCGGTGGGCAAGCTCGGAGATGCGAGGGACATCGGGAATCGTGCCGAGGACGTTCGACATTCCGGTCACTGCCACGACCTTCACTTCTGGTCCTAGCTTCGACTCGAGGACGGCCATGTCGAGCCGCCCGTCATCGGTGATGGGGACATGGTCGAGGGTGGCCCCCGTCCGTTTGGCCACCATCTGCCACGGCACCAGGTTGGCGTGGTGTTCCATTTGAGTGGTCAGGATTCGATCTCCCTCGACGAGATTCTCCAGTCCCCAGCCGAAGGCGACAGTGTTCAGCGAGGTTGTCGCCCCGCGGGTGAAGATGACCTCGCGTTCGTCGGTCGCTCCGATGAAGTCGGCGACCCGCCGCCGGGCTGCTTCGTAGGCATCGGTCGACGCGACCGAGAGTTTGTAAGCACCCCGGTGGACGTTGGCGTAAGAGGTGCGAGCGAAGCGATCCATCGCTTCGAGAACGGGGATCGGCTTCTGGCTGGATGCTCCCGAGTCGAGGAAGTGCACTCCGCTGTCGAGGATCGGGAAGTCGGCTTTCAGGTGGGAGAGATCGGTCACGAGTGCACTATGTCAGCACGGTGCGGAACGAATCGTATCCCTCTTCCTCGAGCTTGATCGCAAGCTCCGGACCGCCGCTCTCGAGGACTCTGCCGTCCATGAAGATATGGACGTGATGAGGTGTGATGTAGTCGAGCAGCCGCTGGTAGTGGGTGATGATCAGAAATCCGCGGTCGGGGCCGGTGAGCTTGTTGACGCCATCCGCGACGATGCGGAGGGCATCGATGTCGAGGCCGGAATCGGTCTCATCCATGATCGCCAGCTCTGGCTGGAGCACCGCCATCTGGAGCACCTCGTTGCGCTTGCGCTCCCCGCCAGAAAAGCCCTCGTTGAGGTAGCGGTCGGCGAAGGACGACTCCATGCCCAGCTCTTTCATCGCGTCCATCACCTTGAGCCGCAGCTCGAGGACGGTGAGGTTGACGCCGGTTCGATTGGATAGCGCCTGGCGAAGGAACTGAATCACCGAGACACCGGGGATGGCCTCGGGATGCTGAAAGGCAAGGAACATGCCGGCGGCGCCACGGTCGGTGGGAGGAGCCTTGGTGATGTCCTCACCCTTGTAGAGAATGCGGCCCTCCGTCACCCGGTAGATCGGGTTGCCCATGAGGACTGAGGCAAGAGTGGACTTGCCCGAACCGTTAGGACCCATGAGGGCGTGGATCTCGCCCTGGTTGACGGTGAGGTCGACGCCTTTGAGGATTTCGATATCACCGCCTGAGGAGCGCAGTGCCGAGGCGTACAGGTTTTCGATCTGGAGTATGGGTGTGGTCTGGGTCACGAGTCAATGGTATTTCCACTATCGCAATAGGAGAAATGCCGTGCGCTCAAGAACGCGAGATGTGGGCCCAGCGCGGGCCGGCAAGACGCTCGAGGTCGGCGATGGAGATGGGGAAGACCGTGGTCGGGGTACCGCCTGCCGCCCACACCGGGTCGTTGCGCTTCAGCGACTCGTCGGCGAAAACACGAAGAGGCCGGGTGTACCCAAAAGGCGGAGTGCCACCGGCGGAGAAGCCGGTCGCTTCACGCACCTCGTCGAGCGACGCCATACGGGAACTGAAGGCGCCGGCCGCGTTGGCCAGCTTGTCGGGGTCGAGACGGAGGTCACCCGGGACCAGTGCAACGACGGGCTCCTCCTCATCCCCGGTCGTCACCACGAAGACCAAGGACTTGACGATCGCCGACACAGGGCACCCGACTGCTGCTGCCGCGTCGACAGCCGTCTTGGTGCCGTCAGGGAAGAACCGGATCTCTGTATCGAGCCCGGGGACAGCCTCCAGCAGCCGGTGGCAAGCTTGCGGTAGGTCAGCCGCCACGGACGATGTCAACTGTCTCCTTCATGGTGTCGAGGTCGTCCAGGTCGAGCCACTGGACGTAGATGCGCTCCACTCCGGCGTCCTCCAGGGCGGCCACCGTTTCAGCAACGCGGTCTGGTGTCCCGACGGGGAAGCCGTTGTTCACGTACCGATCCTCGAGTTCCTTCGGCTGGAGATCCCGTTTGGCCGCCCACTTGGCGAGCCGTTCCTGATACTCGGCTTCGGTGCGTCCCACCAAGGCGCCCCCCATAGCGGTTGCCTCCACGTTGCGACCGTCGGCAACAGCTCGCATCACTTCGATCTTGGCCCTCGCCTCGTCGGGCGGGCAGATGAAGAAGTTGTACTCGTCCGCCCATTCACCGGCGAGTGAGGGTGTCCGCTTGGCGCCGCTGCCCCCGAGGACCCGTCGCATGCCGGTCGGCTTGGGCTTCATGTCGGCGTCGAGGGTGTAATAGGCGCCTTCGTAGCTGCCATGACCTTCGCCAAAAGCGGCGTCGAGGTAGTTGAGGGCATCCTCGAATCTCGTCCAGCGCTCCCTCCATCCTGGGAAGGGAAGCCCCAGGTTGACGTGCTCCAACTCCATCCAGCCGGTTCCGACGCCAAGGTCGAATCGGCCGCCGGACATTTGGTCGATAGTGGCCGCGTTCTTGGCAATGACCGCGGGGTGGCGAAAGGTTATGGGGGTGACGAGAACACAGAGCCGGATGTCGGTCGTGTCACGGGCCAGACCGGCGAGGACGGCGAAGGCGTCGGTGGCGTCAGGTGTCGGATCGCCACCGGAGAGGAAGTGGTCGCAGCGCGCAAACGAGACCAGGCCTTCGGCTTCTGCCCAGAGGGCCGCTTCGAGTTGTTGGTGGTAGGTGCCGCCGAGATGGGGCTCTGTCATGATCGAAAACTTCAAAAAACGCCTCCTGAAGATGTTTTGTGAAGATTTACGCGGGTTATGGCCGCGCGAATCTTCACAAAACGGGTATTTGCCCGACCCTAGCCCTGGTAGGCATCGAGGTTGATGTCGAAGTCGGCCATGTCCTCGGCGAAGATCTGCGGAAAGTAGCGCTGGCAACCGGCTTCACCCAGCGCCGCCACCATCTCGGCCGCTTTCGAGCCGGGCCCGTGGGGGTATCCCCGCTCCTCGTAGGTCTTCTCGATCTTGTCGGTGGATTGGCCGGTCTTTTCGGCCATAGCTCCAAGGAGCCGGCGGTAGTCCATGTCCTTCTTCGCCGCGAGGGCCGGACCGGCGGATGTCCAGAAGATCGAATCCGGGTCACGGCCCGCCGCTTTCGCCTCGGCTCGGGTTGCCCTCCAAGCCTTCCGGTACACCTCAGGCTTGCGGGCGTAGAGGTTGTACTCGTCGCAGTAGAGGGCGACGATGCGACGGCCTTTGGGACGTCCGGCGCCACCGATCATCAGTCGCAGGTTGGTGGGATGGGGATGGGGGTCGAAGTCCGCCAACTGATAGTGCTTTCCGGAGAATCCTTTGTCCCCCGGCGTGATCGCGGCACGCATGTATGCCATCGCCTCTTCCAGCATCTCCATGCGTACGTCGAGTTCGGGGTAGGGGAGACCAAACACCTCGAACTCCTCGTTCATCCATCCTGCGCCGAGACCCAGTGTGAAACGGCCGCCGGAGATCTCGTCGATGGTCACCGCCATCTTGTAAAGGACCCCGGGATGTCGAAACGTCACCGGCGACACCAGCGAAACCAGTTCCAGGCTGGTCTCGCGGGCCAGACCGGCAAGGTGAATCAGGTGGTCCCAAGCCGGTTCGTCGAGGTTGTCGCCCCGTTGCAGATAGTGGTCGGGCAGAGCTATCGAGACCAGGCCACGGTCCTCGGCCCATTGCGCCACACCGACAACGTGGTCCCAATCGCCCCGGACCTGGACCCCGAATTCCATCAGTTTGGGATCAGAGCACCGTTGAGTAGAGCCCGACTGTGTCCGGCTGCGTCGAAGCTCGGATCGAGGACCCTGTGAAGCGCTATCCCGTTGAGCGCCGAAACCAGCGTCTCTGCCCGACGGGACCTGGCTCCCGCTTCGATCTCCGGATGCTCTCTTTCGATGGCTGCGGCGAAGCGAGCGACCCGCTTCTCGTGGTGGCGAAGGAAGCGTTCCCTCAGGTCGGAGTTGTTGCGGGTCCCGGAGACGGCGATGGCGATGTAGACACCGGCAAGGTCGGATTGCTCCGTCATGAAGACGATGTATGCCTCAACCAGGGCTGCGAGGGTGTCTCTGCCAAGATGCTCGGGATCGGGGTCGACTGCCTCGATCGCTTCCCTGACAACCGTGACGATGGCCTGTTCCTTGGAGTCGAAGAGGTTGTAGAAGCTGCCCGGAAGCACCTCCGCCCGGTCGCAGATTGCCTTGATGGTGGTTCCCTCGAGTCCAGCTTCTGCGATGAGACGACGGGTCGCGTCGAGAATCCTGTCACGGGTTTCCAGACCCGCCCTATAACGCATGGACGCACGGTAGCGGTGGAGGGAACGTTTTGATTTGGTTGAGCGTTCATTCAAATTAGAGTTATCACTCAAATATCGACAAGGACGGAGAAGTGAGCCACTACAAGTCGAACCTTCGTGACATCGAGTTCAATCTCCATGAGGTCCTCGAGATCCAGGACTATCTCGGTTCTGGCGACTGGGCTGATCTCGATCGGGAGACGGTTGACGACATGCTCACCGAGATCGAGCGTATCGCCACCGAGGACTTCGCCGCTTCATACGTCGACCAGGATCGGATTCCCCTCGAGCTCGTCGATGGCGAGATAACGATCCCCGACTCGGTGAAGAAGAGTCTGAAGACCTTCAAAGAAGGTGGCTGGAATCGTCTGGGACTGACCGAGGAGCTCGGTGGAACTCCCGTCCCGCCAACGGTCACTTGGGCGATGTCGGAGATGCTCATGGCTGCCAACACGACAGCGCACTTCTACGGAGGCGGCGGGCTGTTCGCGCGGGTTCTCTTCGAGGAGGGGACAGAGGAGCAGAAGGAGTTTGCCAAGCTCTGGATCGAGCGCGACTGGGGCGGGACAATGGTCCTCACCGAGCCCGACGCCGGTTCCGATGTGGGCGCCGGCATCACCAAAGCCATCGATCGAGACGACGGCACATGGCACATCGAAGGCGTCAAACGCTTCATCACCGGTGGTGAACAGGACGTCGACGAGAACATCATCCACCTCGTCCTTGCCCGCCCCGAAGGGGCCGGGCCCGGGACCAAAGGTCTCTCTCTGTTCATCGTTCCCAAGTATCTGGTTGGCGACGATGGGTCCCTGGGGCCGCGCAATGGGGTCTACGCCACCAACCTCGAGAAGAAGATGGGTATCAAGGGCTCGACAACCTGTGAGATGACGTTCGGCGTTGATCGACCCGCCGTTGGCTATCTCGTCGGAAACAAGCACGACGGGATCCGACAGATGTTCAGGGTGGTCGAATGGGCCCGGATGATGATCGGCACCAAGGCGATGGGAACCTTGAGCACCGGTTACCTCAACGCTCTCGAATACGCCCAGGAGCGTGTGCAAGGCGCCGACCTCACCGAAGCCGCCGACAAGACCGCGCCCAGAGTTCCGATCATTCGTCATCCCAACGTTCGCCGGATGCTCATGAAGCAGAAGGCCTACGCCGAGGGTCTTCGTGCCTTGGTCTTCTACACGGCGTGGGTCCAGGACCAGATCCAGCTTCATCCCGATGACGATCACTGGAAGCGTCGCAACGACCTCCTCCTTCCGATGGTCAAGGGCTACTCGTCTGAGAAGGCCTACGAGTTGCTGGCCACCTCGATGCAGGTGTTCGGCGGCTCCGGATACACCCAGGATTACCCGATTGAGCAGTACATCAGGGACGCCAAGATCGACACGATCTACGAGGGAACGACGGGCATCCAGGCGCTTGACCTGTTCTTCCGCAAGATCGCCCGTGATCAGGGCTCGGCGCTCGCAGCGCTGTCGGCTGAGATCGTCGAGTTCATCAAGGGCGGCGCAGAGGACGACCCACTGGCTGCTGAAAGAGAGAAGCTCGGGACGATCCTCGATGATGTCCAGACCCAGCTCGGGTCGATGGTCGAGCACCTGATGGCCTCGATAGCCGGGGACAAAGAGGAGATCTACAAGGTGGGCCTTCAGACCGACGCACTTCTCGAGTCGCTGTCCGAGATTGTCATCGTCTGGCAGATGCTGAGACACGCCGAGATCGCCATCGGAAAAGTGGACGAAGACCCGTTCTACATGGGCAAGGTGGAGTCGGCCCGCTGGCTGCTCAACGACATCGCACCCAAGGTTGCCGCTCGTCGTGATGCCGCCACCGCCGAGGACGGTTCCCTGATGGATCTTCCCGTCGAGGCGTTCTGAGCGGTACTTCCTTCTGAAGGGTTTGCTCAGACCAGGAACATCTCTGATACTCAACGCCTGTGTCGACCGAAGCCGTCGTCTCGTTCGTTGCTCTTCTTGTTGGAGTATTCCTGCTGATCATCGCGGTCATCGTCTGGCAGGAGGCGAAGCGACGTCCCTCATACGAGCCGCTAGAATATGTCGTCGAGGATGCAGTGAGACACGCTCACGCCGGACTCGCCGAAGATTCCTCTCTGACCAGGCCCGATGTTCGCCGAATTCTGGAATGGGAGGTCTTCTACCTACAAGGTCTCGCCCAGGATCATCGGACCACCCCGGTGGAGACGGTTGCCGGGGGCCACGACGCTTCCGTGGAGTGGATCGTCGGTCAGATTCAGGCAAAGCACGGTGTGTCCTACTCTCCTGGAGACGTTGAGGAAGTGCTCCGTCTCGAGGCCGACTATTTGATGGCGATCGGGGCGGTTGGAGAGCGAGTCGAATTGGGAGAAGAGGAATGAAGGTTCGTTGCGGATCGTGTCGGACAGAGTTCGATGTCCCGGGGGCAGGCCGGTTTCCCTGTCCGGTGTGTGGCTCGGTGAATGTTGTTCGGGAGGCGCCGTCTTCGGGGGAGGCACCTGCCCCGCCGACCGAGGTCGGTGGCTACCAGACAGCACCCGGAGTCGGGCCGTCCGGTATGGGAGCGCCACCACCTCCACCGCCGCCTCCCCAGCCGGACCTGCCCATGCCGAAGATCGAGTGCCCTGAATGCGGTTTCAAGTTCATCGTGGGGATGGTCCCCGTGGTCACCTGTCCGATGTGCTCGACCGAGGTGGATACCGGCATCGAGGAAGACTCCGGCGAGTGAGCCGGCTTCGCCGGTTCGAGGATTACCGGTTTGTCGGGACGAGAGACACGATGCTGGTCTACGACTGTGACGACTCCGACCAGTTCAGCGAGCTCGAGGAGCGAGTCGAGGAGGAGGCTCTTCTCGACCTCAACCTTCTCCAGTCGTTCGCTCCAGACAGTCTCGACGAGGCAGCGAACAGAGGTTTCAAAGCGGTCTAGCGTGCACACGCTTCAAGCTTCCAGACCCTGCCCGACGAAGTCTCCGATCTTCCTCCCGCGTCCGTGGAAGAAGTGATCGCCGGGCGTCACAACCAAATCGATGCCCATTGTCTCGGCATAGCTCCGCACTGCCTCACCGTCGATGACCTGGTCCCGCTCTCCGAGGATGATCCGCTTGGAGCCCTCGGGTAGCTCGGACGGCAACTCTTCCGCGGCCGGGGCGATGCCCACGTAGGGAATGGTGGAGCTGGCCGCCGCCAGCCACCGCAATGCGGTGCCGGCTCCGAAAGACCAGCCTGCCAACCCCAGCGGGAGCTCTCCGGACACGGCATGTTCGATGGCCGCCGCAACGTCGTCTTGCTCGGCCTCGCCGTAGTCGTGGGAGCCACCGCTCTGTCCGGTGCCTCTGAAATTGAAACGAAGCACCGAATGCCCTCTCTCGACCAGACGTTGGGTCACCCCAATCATCAACGGCGCATTCATCGAACCGCCCTGAAGAGGATGAGGGTGACAGAACACCGTGAGACGCTCCGGTGCGTCGGGAGAATCGATCCGGGCCTCCAGTGTTACACCGTCTGAGGTGGTGATCGTCAGTCGCTCGGTCATGTGAGCAGACGGAGCAGCCAGATGGCGGCAGCGGTGACGATGACCAGTGCCAGCACGGCCGATGTGATGAGCAACCAGCGGGTTTGCATGGGTCTCGGAGGGTAACTGAGGTCGTTACTAGGCTCATCGTCTGGAATAGGAAAGGCCAAGAATTGCACGATATCGTCATCGTGGGCGGCGGTCCCGGCGGCTACGCCGCAGCGCTCTACGCCCACAACTTCGGGTTGTCGGTGGCGCTTGTCGAGAAGGAGCGCCCCGGAGGTACCTGTCTCATCAGGGGATGCATCCCCGCTAAGCAATGGCTCCACATCGCCGAGGTGTACAGCACGGTCAGTCACGCCGCCGAGTTCGGTGTGGTCACCTCCCAGCCACAGATCGACTGGTCGGCTGCTCTCGCCCGGAAGAACCAGACCGTAGAAGGCCTGGTCAGAGGTCTGGCCGGTCTTCTGAAGAAGCGGGGCGTCGACGTGGTCAAGGGCTTTGGAAAGCTGGCAGGCGCGGACAAGGTCGAGGTCCATTCGGGTGAGGGCTCGATGACGCTCGACGGACGCGTGGTCATCCTGGCCACAGGCAGCCATGCTCAGACGATCCCCGGATACGAGATCGATGGCACCCGGATCGTCAATTCAGACCACGCTCTCGATTGGCCCAGCCAGCCCCGACGCGTCGGGATCGTGGGTGGCGGGGTAATCGGGTGCGAGTTCGCCTCTTTCCTCACCGACGTCGGAAGCGAGGTTCATGTCTTCGAGATGTTGGACCAGATCATCCCCGGCTCTGATCCGGAGACTGCCAAATCCCTGCAACGTCAATTGCAGCGTCGCGGGGCCAAGTTCCACATAGGTGTCGGCGTGGGGCCGGCCGAGGTCGGTCCATCGGGGGTGAGCGTCCCGGTCGGCAACGAGAAGGTCAGCGTCGATGTTGTTTTGGTCTCCGTTGGACGGGGCCCAAACACCGAAGGTGTAGGTCTGGAAACCACCAAGGCCGAAATGGATCGGGGGTTCGTCAATGTTGACCCGAACAGCATGGAAACGGCGGAACCCGGTCTCTACGCGGTCGGCGACATCGTCGCCGGCACGCCCCAGTTGGCCCATGTCGGCTTTGCCGAGGGCATTGCGGCCGTCACTCACATCGCCACGGGTGAAACCCAGCCTGTCAATTACGAAGCCATCCCCCGTGTCACCTACACCCACCCGGAGGTGGCCGAGGTCGGGATCACCCAAGAACAGGCCACCGAGCGAGGACTGGAGGTCGAGATCACCAAACACGCTTTCAACGGTGTCGGCCGGGCGATCATCCAGGGTCAGAACCAGGGTCACGTCAAGATCATCGCCGTCAAAGACGGGCCCATCGTCGGAGCAAGCGTCATCGGTCCCCAGGCCGGTGAGATGATCCACGAGCTGATGTACTCCGTGGGGTGGGAGGCCCTTCCATCGGAAGCGGCTGCCTTCATTCACGCCCATCCCACTCTCTCCGAAGCGATAGGTGAGACACTGATGTCAGCGGCAGGCAGAAGCCTGCACTGAGAGGAGCAAGACTTGGCAACGACAGTATCGATGCCCCAACTGGGCGAGACGGTCACCGAGGGGACGATCCTCCGGTGGGCGAAGAAGATCGGTGACTCGATCGCAGAAGACGAGGTTCTTGTTGAGATTTCGACCGACAAGGTCGACACGGAAGTGCCTTCGCCGATAGCGGGCACCATCATCGAGATCCTCGTGGCCGAGGGGGACACCGTTGAGGTTGGCGTCGATCTGGTCGTGATCGGAGAAGCCGGGGAGCAGCCGTCGTCCGCCGCACCAGAGGACGCTGCCGAACCTGCACCCGAACCCGAATCCGAATCCGCACCTCGAGAAGAGCTTCATCCGGCCTCGGAGACACCCGCCGGGCCCGACACCGGCTTCGAGGTTTCGCTGGCGAGTGACGCCGTCGAGGATCAGCCCACCGACGCCGAGGTCGAGGCCTTCTTCGCCGAGCCGTCCCCAGAGGAAGCGTCGCCGCAGCTGCTCTCGCCGGTAGTGCGCAGGTTGGTTCGAGAGAATGACATCGACCTCGCCCAGATTCAGGGCACCGGTCAGGGCGGACGAATAACCCGAACCGACGTGGAGGCCTACATGGCCGGAACCCCGGCGGTGGCGGCACCCGCGCCCGTCGTTTCCTCTCCTCCGTTGGCGGAGGAGGTGGCTGAGACGAAGGCTGAGACGAAGGAGGCTCCCACTGCGGCGCCGATCCCTTCAGCCGGTGTTGACAGCGAGGAAGTCGAACTCGATCGCATCCGGGTTCGCATCGCCGAGAACATGATCAAGTCGAAACAGACCGCAGCCCATGTCTGGACATCGGTCGAGGTCGACTTCGAGGGAATGGAACGGGTGCGTCAGGCCCACAAGGCCCGTTTCAAGAGCGACGAGGGTTTCTCGCTGACGTATCTGCCGTTCATCTCGAGAGCAACCATCGACGCCCTGAAGGCCTTTCCCGTGGTCAATAGCTCCTTCTATCTCGAGGAGAAGAAGGCGGTCTTCCACAAGAAGGTCGATCTGGGCATTGCCATCGACCTCAATCAGGGCGGACTGGTTGTCGCCCGGGTACGCAACGCCGACGGTTTGCGTTTGGTGGGCATTGCCCGCGAGATACGAGAACTCGCCGAGCGCGCCCGTGACGGAAAACTGGAGCTGGACGATCTGACCGGTTCGACGTTCACGATCACCAACCCCGGTCCATTCGGCTCGTTCATGTCGGCTCCGATCATCAACATCCCCAATGTGGCGATCCTCTCCACCGACACTGTGGTGAAACGGGCGACGGTGATCACGACATCTGACGGACAGGACACCATCGCCATCCGTCACATCGGCTATCTGGGTCTGACTTGGGATCACCGCGCCCTGGACGGATCGACCGCTGTGCTGTTCCTCCGCAGAATCAAGGAGAACCTCGAAACCTGGGACTGGTCCCAGGAACTGGCGTGACGTTGTTGCGTTCACGATGGCTGGGCCGTCTCCAATACACCGAGGCGTGGGACCTACAGCGAGCCATCCACGAAGGAAGGGCAAAGGGCCGCACGGCCGACGACTATCTGCTCCTGTTGGAGCATCCTCCGGTCTTCACCATCGGCCGCAACGGAGACTCGTCGAACCTGTTGGTCGATCGGTCCGCCGTGACGGAAGCCGGCGCAGAGGTGCATCACGTCGACCGTGGCGGGGACATCACATTCCATGGACCCGGTCAGTTGGTCGGTTACCCGATTCTGAGACTCGATGACCCCAAGCAGATCGTCCCCTACGTCCGCCGGATCGAGAAAGCCCTGATCCACACCCTCTCCGACCTGGGTGTCGAGGCCTGGGCGGAGGAGGGGTACACGGGCGTCTGGACCGAGAAGGGCAAGGTGGCGGCGATCGGGGTCCGTGTCTCGCGCAGGGTGACGATGCACGGGTTTGCCCTGAATCTGACTCCGGACATGGGCTTTTTCGAGATGATGAATCCGTGCGGGATCGCCGATCGGCCGGTGACCAGCGTTTCGGACCTGGTCGGGCGCAAAGTCACCCTCGAGGAGGCCGTCGAGACTCTCATTCCGCATTTCGAAGATGTGTTCGGGTACACCGAGACGGAGACGCAGTTGGCCGCTTTTGTGCGTGGGCAGGGCAAGGTCTCGTCGTTTGAGGTCGATCGTCTGCTCGAAGCGGGCACTTTTTCTCCGGAGAAGCGAGCTGAGAAGCCGGTTGTGGTCAATGGGCGTCTTCCCGGCGAGCCGGTGCGACCTGATTGGATGAAGGTGACCGCTCGTCTCGACGGCGACTACCTCGAGCTGAAGAAGCTGATGCGTGGTCTCGATCTCAACACAGTGTGCGAGGAGGCCAACTGTCCCAATATTTACGAATGCTGGGGTATGGGCACCGCGACACTGATGATCCTCGGCGACAAGTGCACCAGGGCGTGCTCGTTTTGCAACGTGACCACGGGCAAGCCGACCGAGTACGACATATTCGAGCCGTTCCGTGCAGCCGAGGCCATCGAGAAGATGAACCTGAAGCATGCGGTGATCACGTCGGTAAACCGTGACGATCTCGACGACGGGGGAGCGGACATCTTCGCCAGAACCATCACCGAATCCCGGCGTCGGTCGCCGGGCACCGAGATCGAGGTGCTGATCCCCGACTTCAAGGGCGATCGGGAGGCACTGCATACGGTGATGGACGCCCGGCCCGAAGTGCTCAACCACAACACCGAGACGGTGCTGCGTCTGCAAAGGGACATCCGCACCTCGGCCAGCTACGGAAGGTCGCTGGCACTGTTGTGGAGGGCGAAGCAGATGAATCCCGATGGTCTCACCAAGTCGGGTCTGATCGTGGGAATGGGGGAGACCCGGGAAGAAGTGCTGGCAACTCTGGCCGACATGAGGGCGGTGGGCATCGACATCATCACCATCGGCCAGTATCTGCGCCCCACAGCCCGACATCGCCCGATCAATCGTTACGTCCATCCCGACGAGTTCGCCGAGTACAAGGCTTTCGGTGAGGGCATGGGAATTCCGCATGTGGAGTCGGGTCCGCTGGTGCGGTCCAGTTACCACGCCAGGGAGAGCCGGGAGGCGGTCCCGGTCTCGATCGGGGCCAGATAAAGGGGTTGTCGGGGCTGGCTGGCTTTGGCAAACTTGTCAGTGATGCCGACTTCTGAAGCCGCCCGCCACGACCTGTACAATGGTCTCACCGAACTTCTCGGGCTTGACCGGGCAGACACTCTCATGGCATACCTACCCGAATTCGATCCAAAAGACGTAGCCACCAAGGGTGACATCGCCGAGTTGAGGACGGCTACCAAGGGTGACATCCTCGAGTTGAGGAAGGCTACCAAGGCCGATTTCGTGGGGCTGCGGGCTGAATTCGGCAGTCTGGAGTCGAGATTGGATTCCCGTATGGATCGTGTTGAGGTCCAACTCGACGGGCTTGGCAGTCGTCTTGATCGTCTTTTCCTCACACTTGTGGCCGGATTCTTTGTGATCGTGGCCGCGATGGCGGGTTTTGTGTTCACAACCCTCTGACGTAGACCCCACACCCAATGTGGTCTTACCCCGTTTGTCGGCCGTGGTTTGCCACAAGAACCAAGAACAAGCCTTGGTGAGGGCGGGGATTCCGCATGTGGAATCAGGTCCGTTGGTCAGGTCTAGCTATCACGCCAGGGAGAGCCGGGCGGCGATTTTGGTTACGATCGGAATCCGGTAGAAGGGGGTTGAACGAGTGCGTGAAGTGCGGCATTGTGGCGCGAATGGCAATGTCAGAAGCAGCCCGCGCCGACCTGTACAATGGTCTCTCCGATCTACTCGGTCCTGAGCGAGCGGAGACTCTGATGACCCATCTGCCGAGATACGACCCCGCGGAAGTCGCCACCAAGTCAGATTTTGCGGATCTCCGATCCGACTTCGCCGAACTCCGATCCGACTTCAGGAGCGAGATGAGCGAAATCCGGTCCGACTTCGGGAGCGAGATGAGCGAACTCCGGTCCGATTTCAGGAGCGAGATCTCTGAACTCCGCACAGAGATGACGACCGGGTTTGCTGGAGTCAACGAGCGCTTCGATCGCATGTACCTCACCCTCGTGGCCGGATTCTTTGTGATCGTGGCCGCGATGGCGGGTGTTGTCTTCACAAGCCTCTGAAAAGGCGACTGAGCCGGCTTGGCAGCGGCTACCCGGACGATCCGATATAGGTGTGATTCCACGTTTCGGTGACAGACCCGTCCGGTCCTGAGATGGTTCGTTTGATCGTCACGAAGCCACCGCTGTTGAAGGTGGCCGACCCGGTCACCTGAGCGGTCACTTTGCGGGCTGTGCTGTCTCCACCGCTCGTGACGTTGATCGTCGTCTTGGAGTTCCGATGGGAGCCGACGACGGTGCGGCCGCCGTTGTTCCCCCAAAACTCCACCGTGATCGATGTCGACGTATACGACGTGCGAATGATGACCGGTGTCCAGGTGTCGTTGACAAAGACCACATTCGGGCTCGGGGACCCCAGGGTCGCCTCGATTCCCAGGGGATAACGGCTGATGTAGCGGCTGTGTGGCTTGTGGCTGATGTCGTCGTAGGCGCCCCAGAAGACGGCGTTGTAGATCGTCGTGCCGAACTGGCTCGTCCCACCACCGATGTTGAGCGGATGATCGCAGCAGTAGCTCTCCCCGCGGAGGAGGATCGGCGCCGCCACGTACCCCTTGGATTCGGTCCGAGGGCCGAGCACCTCGTTGAGATCGAACTCCTCCCACGGAAGAACGATCCACTCATCGATCTCTCGCGCCATGAGCTGGATGTTGGTGACCCGAGGCTGACAACAACTGTGATAGGTGGTGAACCGCGACACCAGATGGGTCGGCGGCCTGGGTGGTGGCTCCATCGTCTGCAGCGGAATTGCCCGTGTGAGGAATACCGCCATCTGGCCTCTGGTGACCTTGTCACGTGGGCAGAAGCGGTCGTTCGCCGGTGGGTTACAGCCAACGGTCACGCCGGCTTCGGCGATGCGATCGATGTCGTGCTCGTGAACGGAGCCGTCGTCATCGGTGAATCGATCCAATATGGCCGTCTCGGGCATGGAGAAGGCCCTGACCAGGAAGGTGGCGAATTCCTCACGGCTCACCGTTCGCTTCGGGCAGAAGCGATCGTTGATCGCTGGGTTGCATCTCGGGTGATCCCGACGGCCGCGATTCGGTTGATTGCCCCCTCGAAGATGCTGTTGGTGTCGTCGATGAAATAGTCCCTTCGACGATTGGAAGGCCAAGGGATCGAGACAAGACTGCGGCCATCTCCTCGCGTGTGACTTCGCGATCCGGGCAGAACTGAGCTCGATCCGAGCATCCAACCTCGATTCCTGCCGCGACGATCGCCTCGACTGAGCCCTCGTAGTAGGCACCATCGTCATCGATGCAGTTGCCTCCCGGGTCGTTGACATCCGCTCGTACAGGCCCGGTCAGGGTCACCAGGACGATCGAAGCGAGGATGAGTGTGAAGAGGGTGCGCAAGAACCGGGAGTCTGGCACAAGGCGGGGTCGTGCAGGTCTTCGGACCCTCGAGTTTCTATCTTGTGGTCATGGAGTTCGATTACACCGGCCGATTGCGTCGCATCGAGGAGCTGATGAAGCAGCGCTCAGTTGACGCTTTGCTTCTCTCGGTAGGTCCGGATCTGCCCTATTTCACCGGTTATGAGGCCATGGCAAGCGAGCGTCTCACCATGTTGGTGTTACGTCCCGGGGAAGAACCGATGTTGCTGGTGCCGAGGCTGGAAGCGCCACGAGTGGCGCCCGGGCCTTTCGAGCTACGCGCCTGGGACGAGACCGATGATCCCATCGTCCTGGTGTCTAGAGCTCTGACCGGAGCACAACACATTGCCGTGGGTGACCACACGTGGGCGGCCTTTGTTGTCGAGCTTCAGCACGCGGTCGACGCAGATGTGTGGACGACAGCTTCTCGGCTGACGAAGCATCTCCGCATGCGGAAGGAGCCAAACGAGATTGAAGCCCTACGACAGGTCGC
>PVMK01166850.1_pt1 | contig 28692 bp, 26 predicted proteins | sample 1853481 | NCBI WGS metagenome assembly PVMK01 (sample SAMN08533507, study PRJNA380276) | Marine sediment metagenome, whole genome shotgun sequencing project.
ACTCCCGGCCGAAAGCATAGATTACGAGACCCTTTTCGGGCGCCTCTCGTGCGGCCTGCCCCTGGTGACCGGCAACAGCCGTCTCGCCCGCGTATTGCACGGCCAGTACGGCCAATGGCGAGTCGGGCGTGGAGATTCCCAATGGCGAAGCCCCACTATACATTCCTGGGATGTCTGGCTGGAAAAGCTTTGGCAGGCGGCCAGCCTCCAGGGTATTGAGGGTAGCGGACGCGCGGTACCGGGAAAGCAGCAACTCACCAGCATTTGGGAACAGGTTCTGAGAAATAGCAAGCTTGCCCAGAGCCTTTTACGGCCCGAGTCCCTGGCGGGCCAACTCAGGGATACCCGTAAACTGGCGAGCGACTGGCAACTGGACTTTAACCACCCTTCCTGGTTTGGGGACAATAAGGAAAGTCCTAACGAGAATCATTCGGTCTTCCACCAATGGAACCGGGCATTCGGGGTACTTTGCCGCCAGCGAGACTGGATTCCTCCGGAGGATCGCATTGCGCTGCTGACCAGGGCCGCCAGGGATTCGCAATTGCAAGTGGTCGGTAGCTTCGACCTGCTCGGATTTGACGAATTCAACCCCGCCCAGCTTGATTTACTCACCACCCTGGGCGGAGGCGGCACTACTATTACCCGCCTGACGATGGCCCCGGCTACAGCCCAGGCGGTTTTGTGGCAAAGCAAAGCGGGGAAAGACGAACTGCGTCAAATGGCACGCTGGGTTCGCTATTGGTTCGAGCAAGAGCCGGTCTCACGCATCGCAGTCGTCATACCCGATCTCCAGTCGCGCAGGTCGGAGGTCGAGCGGCACCTGGCTGAGGTACTCACGCCGGCCGGTAAGCAATCCGGCACGAGTTTGAAACCGTGGAATACATCGATGGGTACCCCGCTGGCTCAAGTACCCCTGGTCGATAGTGCTTTTGACCTGTTGAAACTGCTGGACCCGCGCATCGACATCCAGGATATCGGGCGTGTCCTGCGTTCTCCCTGGCTGCGCGGCGGTATCGCCGAGCGTAACAGCCGGGCCCTGCTGGAAAAATGCTTACGGGAACACTATCCACGCCAGCTGAGGCTGAGTGAATTGCATTACCGTGCCCGGGAAATCAGAAAATACGATCGTGAGCACCAGGAACTTCCGCAAGACCAGCGCGAACCCCAAGCCTGGAACAGCCCGGAGATGGCTGCAGCCGTCAGTACCCTGATGCAATTTGACAGGGATCATCGTGTCGCAAGACAGCCTTCTGCCTGGGCGGAGGCGCTCGACCAATTACTCGCCAATCTCGGCTGGCCGCTTGCGAGCGAAGCAGAAGGCGATGTCAGCCAGGGCAAGAGCCGCGGTGAGGAGCACAGCATTAATTGGCAGGCTTTTCAGTCCTGGCAGGATGGCCTGCGTGAGCTTGCCTCACTGGACTCGACCATCCCCCAGTTGGGTCGCAAAGCGGCGATTAATCAGCTGCAGCAGATCTGCCGGGAGCGGATATTCCAACCACATTCGCCACCGGCATCCATCCAGGTGCTGGGCCTGTACGAAGCCAGTGGCCTGCGGTTCGACCACTTATGGGTACTTGGTTTGCACAACGACAACTGGCCGCCAGCAGCCAGGCCAAACCCCTTTATTCCCGGGTCTTTGCAGCAGCAAGCGCAATTACCGCATTCCAGCCCCCAACGCGAACTGGAAGTCGCGCGAACGGTCACGCAGCGCTTGCTCGAGACCGCCGATGATTGTGTATTCAGCTACCCCGGTCAGATCGACGGTGAAGCCGTGCTGCCCAGCCCCTTGCTGTCACCTGATGATTTAACAGCGGTCGAGGAAGTACCCGGCTGGGCTGGTGACAGCTGGCAGACTGTAGTCTGCGAGGCTGGTGCTCCACAAATTGATCCACTGCTACTACCGGGCAGGCTCAACAGGAGCACTGCAAGGGGCGGCAGTTCCATTCTCAAGAACCAGGCCCTGTGCCCATTTCGTGCATTCGCCAGCAACCGCCTCGGCGCTGAAAGCCTTGAGACGCCGGTAGACGGAATCAGCGCCATGCTGCATGGCAGCCTGATGCACAGTGTGCTGGAACATTTCTGGAAGGAAACCAAAACGCAGCAAGACTTGTTGCAACTTGACGAAGAAAGCCTGGAGGAAAGAGTACGCAAGCATATCGATCATGTCCTGGAGGAAGAACGTGGCCTGAAATTCCGGCCCGAATTCCGTCATGTCGAGGCCAACAGGCTGTTCCGGCTGGCCAGGGAATACCTGGAACTCGACAGGGCGAGGGATGCGTTCGAAGTTGTGGGCTTCGAAAAGGAGGTTCTGCAGGAAATCCAGGGACAGACCATCCGCCTGATCATCGACCGGGTCGATCGGCTACCCTCGGGTGATGAGGCCATCATTGACTACAAAACCGGCACTGTCGAGCCGAAAAAATGGTTCAGCGACAGGCCGGAAGACCCGCAGTTACCGCTCTATGCAATCAGTTCGGAAAAACCACCCGCAGCAGTCGTTTTTGCCGTTATCCGGGATGAAGGCTGTCTTTACAAAGGCGTGGTTCGTCAAGGCGGAATCTTTCCGGGCTTACCGCCGAAACAGTCAAAACTCAATGAGTACCTGGTTGAGGCCGGTTATCACTTGCCGGAAACGATCGAAAATTGGCGGCAGATTCTGCATAAGCTGATGGCCGAATTCCTGGCCGGTGAGGCCGCCATCAAGCCGAAAAATGGAAACAGTACTTGTACGAACAGTTATTGTGAGCTCCATTCCCTGTGCCGCATCGGCGAGTTGGAACAATTCCGGAAACAGGAGCGCCGGCAGATTGTGCAGGAGTCTCCCTCGTGACTCGTCCATCAGACCGGCAAGTGCGGGAACGTGGTCGTGACCCACATCACTCGTTCATCGTGCAGGCGCCAGCCGGCTCAGGAAAAACCGAACTCCTCACCCAGCGCATGCTGGGATTGCTGGCGCAGGTAGAAAATCCCGAGGAAGTCGTTGCCATCACATTTACCCGAAAGGCGGCTGCGGAAATGAGCCATCGTCTGCTCGGGCGGCTGCGTGCAGCAAGCCGGGCAGCCAGCATGGAAAAAATGCAGGATCACGAACTCGTCAGCCGGAAGCTTGCGCTCGCGGCGCTGCAAAACGACAAAAAACGGGGCTGGAATCTGCTCGAACAGCCGGGCCGGCTACGCATCCGCACCATCGACGGCCTGTGTAGCGAACTTGCCCGCCAGCTACCCATACTTTCCGGCCTGGGTGGCGGCCAGCAAATTGCCGAAAATGCCGAAGCCCTGTACCACCAGGCAGCCGCGCGGACCATGGCCGCCATTGAAGACGACAGCGATCCATTACAGGCTGACGTGGTTCGGGTGTTGAACCGCTACGACAATCAGTACGACCGCCTGGTTAAATTACTGACCAGCATGCTGGGTAACCGGGAACAATGGATCGAACACCTTTTCAAAATCAGCACTGATTCCGGATTCGACAGGCATGGCCTGGAAGAATCCCTGCAATGCCTGATCGAGGCGCAATTGCTGTCGACGCGGGAAATCATTCCTGACGAACTGCTTCGCGAGTTGCCCCGCTTTCTCATTTATGCGCTTGGCAACGCGCCGGATGACGAAACCCAGGTGAAAGCGTTACTTGAAGCCTGTGGCGGTTTCGATGTTGATTTTCTTGATTTACCCACAGCAGCGAATGCGTTGCCGCACTGGCTGACGGTAACCAATCATTTATTCACCAAGGCGGGTGCATGGTTGGCCAATCCGACCGCGGCCCAGGGTTTTCCCGCGCCTTCGAACGCCACGGGCGAAGAAAAATCGCTGCGTAAAGCGTGGAAAGACGAATACAAGGCATTGCTCGATGCATTCAGGGGCAATGACAGCCTGCGCGAGCAATTCAGCATGATCCGTGAATTGCCCAATCCGGGCTACGAGGAAGCAGCCTGGGAATCACTCGAGTCCCTGATGCGCATACTCATCAGGGCCTTCCAGGAATGGAAAATGGTGATGGCTGAAACCGGTGAGGCGGATTACAGTGAGATCGCCAGCCGTGCCATTGAGTCACTGGGCGAAGACGATGCGCCCAGTAACCTGGCCCTGCGCCTTGACTACCGCATCCAACACCTGCTGGTTGATGAATTTCAGGATACTTCCCACAGCCAGGTCCGCTTACTCGATAGGCTCACCGCAGGCTGGAGCGAAGCTGACGGGCATACCCTGTTCCTGGTGGGTGACCCGATGCAGTCCATTTACCGCTTTCGCAAAGCGGAGGTCAGCCTGTTCATCAAGGCTTTCGAAGGCCGGCTCTTTCGCCATATCAGGCTTGAACCTCTGCAACTGACCGTCAACTTCCGCTCTACCGTACCTGTGGTTAGCTGGGTAAATCGTGTTTTCCCCAACGTCATGCCGGCACACAGTGACTCCGTGACCGGTGCCGTAAGCTACAGCAAATCCAGCACCAGGCCCAATGCGGGAGACTGCGGTGTCATCACCACCCACGTCATGCCCGGGCGTGATGACGATGAAGAGGCCCACCGGGTCGCCGAGATTATCCGGCAATGTGATCCGGATGAGAAAGTGGCTGTCCTGGTGCGCTCGCGTACGCATGCCAGTGAGATACTGACCCTGCTCGACCAGCTGAAGGAAGGCCGGGAGCGTTTTCGCTACCGGGCCATCGAATTCAAACCGCTGGCGGAGACCACCCTGATCCGGGACCTGGTTTCCCTGACCCTGGCTATGACCCAAGTTGCAGACCGGCTTGCCTGGCTTGCCTTGCTGCGGGCGCCTTTTACCGGGCTGGACATGGCTGACCTTGATGCGCTGGCGGGCGGTGACGACAATTGCATCATCCTGGACGCCATTGAAGCGAGCATAAACAACGGCAAGGAATATCCTGGACTTGCGCTTGAACCAAGCGGATTGCAACGCTTGCAAAGAATCGCGCCCGTCCTGCTTGAGGCTGCCCGGCGACAGGGCAGAGAGTCCGTCAGAACGCGGGTCGAATCCACCTGGGTCCGGTTGGGTGGCCCTGCCTGTGTGCAAAACGAAAGCGAGCTGGACGACGCGGCAACCTATTTTGACTTGCTCGAGTCGCTGGAAAACCAGAATCTGCCGATTGATCGTGACACCCTCGATCAACGGCTGAATAAACTTTACGCCGAGCCGGATGCACTGGCCAGCGACAGGCTGCAGGTGATGACCATTTATGCCGCCAAAGGCCTGCAATTTGATACCGTAATCCTGCCAGGGCTCAACAAGATTACAGGCAGCGACAAGCCCAAAATGCTGCATTGGTTTGAGCTGGCCGAAAACGACCGGATCGTCATGTCTCCCATGCGCAACGTGGAGGACAAGGAAAGGAAGAAACACTCCGGAGATTTGATCCGGTTCATTTCCAGCATAGAAAAGCGGCGCCAGCGCCTTGAAAATGGCCGCCTGCTCTATGTTGCGACTACACGCGCCGTTCACAGTCTACACCTGCTTGGAGCAATCAAACCCGACTCAAAAGGCGAAATAAAACCTGGCCGGGCGACACTTTTGGGTGAGTTGTGGCCGGCTATCAGCGCCGAGCAAATCCCTCGAATACAACAACTGTCGGATCAGCATGTTGCGGATGTTGAAGGTGATACCGGTAATGAAAAACGGGAGCGAGCCCTGCCACAGTTATACCGCCGACTGGCACCGAACTGGCAACTGCCGGAAGCTCCGGTTCCGGTAACCCGGGCCACAACCGAATTTGCTGACACAGCCGACTATATTGAATTCAGGTGGGCGGGTGAAGATGCACGTCTGACCGGCAACCTGGTCCATCGCTTGCTGCAACTGATTGCCGAGCAGGGGCTGGAAGCCTGGTCGAGCGGAGGAGGACTGGCCGGGCGCGAGACCTGGTGCCGCCGGCAACTCTTCAGCGAGGGCGTAAGTGGCGACAAGGCTGATTCGATCATCGCCGGCGTAAAGCGCGCCATCAGTAACTGCCTGGAATCTGACCGCGGCAAATGGATACTTGACGACCACCAACAATCCGAGTGCGAGTATGCGCTGACCGTGATGTCAGGCGGCCAGCCCAGGAACCTGGTGCTGGACCGCAGTTTCGTTGAAGGCGGAACCCGCTGGATCATCGACTACAAAACATCCAGCCACTCCGGCGGCGACCTGGAAGGCTTTCTCCAAAACGAAACTGAACGCTACCGGGAACAATTGCAGCGCTACCGGGACGCAGTGGCCGTGAACGAAACCAGGCCCATCAGGACAGCGTTGTATTTTCCCCTGCTGGACCGCTTCTGCGAAGTTTGAGAACTACCGATCTACAGCGCACGGCTCGCAGGCGCGGCGCCGTTTGATTTGGCTCACAAACCAGCCAAATACAGGAAGAATTATGCATGGCCGACTGTATCCCCGGATCAAAGAAATAGCTTGTAAAACTGGCGTTTGAAGCGTACTGTGCAGCCGTCAGGTCCATGTATTGGGAAGGATATGTATATTTCCAGGGCTGGTCTGGCTTACAGATTGGTTACAAACCGTTAAGGTCTTCTCAGATTTAAATCGATTACCCCGGTATTTTGATGTTTTGAGATTTGTGATTGATCAATTATTTAATCCTATTTCAAAGGTATATCAAAATGGCTACAGGTACAGTTAAATGGTTCAACGAGTCCAAGGGATTCGGTTTTATTTCTCCGGAAGATGGCAGCAAAGACGTGTTCGTTCACTTCTCTGCAATCCAGGCTGAAGGTTTCAAAGTCCTCACTGAAGGACAGTCAGTAACGTTCAACGTGGAAGACGGTCCCAAGGGCCCCCAAGCTACCAACGTAACGGCAAACTGATCAGCTATTGGGCACGGAAACTGAAAACCCCGCTTTCGAGCGGGGTTTTTATTGACAGCTCCAAGGACTCCATATGAAAAAACTGTTCGTGGGCAATTTGCCCCCCGAAGCCACCGAAGCCTCAGTCAGCGAGATGTTCTCAGCTTATGGGACCGTGCGTTCCATTGACCTGGCACATGATATTTTCACAGGCAGGTGCAAAGGATTCTGTTTCATTGCGATGGAAGGACACGAAGCTCGCGCGGCGCAGACTGCACTGGATGGCTTCGTTATGGAAGGTGGGGGCTTTCTGAAAGTACGCTTTGAGCAACCTCGCCGCGGGCGCCGCTAGCTGCCCCTTTGTAACGGCCCAAGAGCAGCAACGATTTCAGCAGGCCGGTTCTTGATCACCAGCATCACCGCAACACCAAATGTCAGTGCCTCAGCCACTGGAACAGTAAGGAATATCCCTGCGTCCCCAAGCCATCGCGGCAGGAGAAGCAATCCCATCGCTGGAAAAATCAGGCTGCGCGAGACTGCGATCGCCGCTGATTGAAGAGGTTTGTGCATGGCCGTGAAATAAGAAGCCAGTGTAATATTCACGCCGTTGAACAGGAATGCCGGCCAGAATAAAGCTATGAAAGACAAAGCTATGGCCTCCGTGCTGCTTTCTCCCTCCTTCAGAAAAATGGAAATCAACACATCCGGTTGCAAGACAAATAACGCAGAGACCAGCAATCCAACAAGAAAACTCGAAATCACGGCGGTAACCGTAAACTGAACAATTCGCCCGGGTTGACGCGCGCCCAGGTTTTTGCTCACGGCAGGTTGCACCGATTCACTGATGCCATAGCAAACTTCAATGCCAATCATCAACAGGTAGCTGATGATGGTAAACGCCGCAACGCCTTCCACGCCCAACCGTGTAATCATCACCCAATTGAACAACAGGGTGATCAATGCGAGAGACATCTCGTTGGCAAACTCCGAAAAACCGTTGTAAGCCGCCTGGAACACGCTATCCCAGCCATTGCGCCATCGCAGGGGCACCGAAACAAGTTTGAGTGAGCATTTCTTGCTAAAGAGAAGACTGGCCAGGATGATGAGGATCACGCCTTCTGCAAGTGCTGTCGCCCAGGCAGCTCCCTTGATGCCCCAGCCCCAGTGCACAATTAACAACCAGTCCAATGCAATATTGGATGCAGCAAATGTGACCAATGCAACGGAAGCCAGTACCGGGCGGCCATCGACACGAACGAAGTAGTCCAGCGTCAGGCCAATGATCAACAGGGGCGCCGCCCAAAGAATGATCTGCATGTAGTCCCGAACCATCTGGTGCAGGTCCTGGTTCGCGCCCAGTAAAGAAACCAGCTCTTCCAGGAAAAACAGGCTGACCGCCGCGACCAAACCAGAAACTGCAAACGCGGCATAGAGTGTCTTGCTGAAAATCGATGAAGCCGCCTCCGGATCCTGTTCACCCAGGAACTTGCCGCACATCACCGACCCACCCACGGCCAGCATGAATACCACGGCGGCGAACAAATAGAACGCCGGCATTGAAATATTGACGGCGGCGAGTGCCGACGAGCCTACAAAATTTCCGATAAAGATACCGTCGATCAAGCCGGCCGATGTAGCAGCCAACATACCAATCACCGAGGGCAGCGCGTAGTGAAAAAAAACAGGGACAACGTCGCCTGTGATGGGATCAAATCGTTTGCTCAAGAGGCCCGCCTATCTGAGTTGGCTGTCTTTGCTGCCACGGCGGTTGAAAGCTGAAGCTGAAACTTGCTCAGCGTCCTCTGCTTGCTGGCAGGCAACGCAGTGACGCACGCCGGGGACTGCTTTACGCCGGGCCTCGGGAATGGCCTCGCCGCACTCTTCACATTCACTCAGGCTAGCACCACGCGGTAACTGGCCACGGGCACGCTCAACGGCATCTTCAATCGTCGCATCTATTTGATCCTGAACCGCCCCGTCTTTGGCAAAACCACCAGCCATGACAACCTCCCGAAAACACAACTGTGAACAAGTCTCTATAATCGCTGTTTGTCCTTCACCCGTCAAAACCAACCAGAGAAGGTAAGCTGCCATGGCCAACGAGTATCTTTATCCCCCTATCGAACCTTTTGAAACCGGTAGCCTGGAGGTTGGCGAGCCACACAGGCTGTACTGGGAGCAGTGCGGAAACCCTGAGGGAGACCCCATTCTGTTCCTGCACGGCGGGCCGGGTGCCGGATGTACTGAATTCGACCGCCGTCTTTTTGATCCAGAATATTTCAGGATCGTGCTTCTTGACCAGCGCGGCAGCGGCCGCTCGCGCCCGGTTGGTGACCTGACCGACAACACGATGGCCCACACCGTGCAGGACATCGAGCAACTGCGTGAGGAACTGGGCATCAAACGCTGGCATGTATTTGGCGGCTCTTATGGCAGCACCATCTCGCTTTATTACGCGCAGGAGTATCCGCAGCGCTGCAAAAGCCTGGTATTGAGAGGAATCTGGATGCTGCGCAAGGAGGAAGTCAACTGGTGGCTCTACCATGTACGGATGATTCAACCCGAATTATGGAATGAATTCGTGAGCATAATCCCGGAGGCTGAACGCGCTGACCTGCTTGAGGCCTACTGGACACGATTGACCAGTGACGACCGTGACCTGGCGCTTGATGCTGCCAGGCATTGGGCCATGTATGAAGGGGCCTGTTGCACACTGCTGCCAAACGAGGAATTTGCCAGTCACTTTGCTGATGAGGATACCGCCTGGGCAGTCGCCCGTCTCGAAGCGCATTACTTCCGTAACGTCAATCCTGAACCCGACTCCCTGCTGCTGGACCGGGTCGAGCGCATCCGCCACATCCCCGCATTTGCAGTGCACGGTCGTTATGACATTGTCTGTTCGGTCAAGAATCTCATCGATCTGGTGCAGGCATGGCCCGAACTGGACCACGTCATCGAACCCGCTTCCGGTCATTCTTCGCACGAACCGGGAATTACAAAAGAACTGGTAGCGGCGACCGATCGAATTGCAATGAACGGCAGCCCGCAACAGGCCTGAGCGGCTGATCCGGACTCAGTTCGACGAACGCCCGGGTGGCCTCAGGGTTGCGGTCTCATACGGTACCTCGATCGGAGGTTCAGGCCTCAAAGGTGGACGGGGATAGGGCCGCCCGTAATACGGTAAGCCATATTGATAACGATCGCGGTATTGCACCACCGGCTGCTGAGAAGAATTGCGATCACGCTCGCGTTGAGCCTCACGTTTTTTTTCCATCTCATCGCGCAGGGAAGCCATTCGCTCTGCCTGTGCCTGAACTCCGTAGAGGTCTTCTTCCGGGTCATAGTCGGGCGGCGTAGTATCTTCCAGGCTCATAATTCCGACCCCGGTAACATCCCCAGATGGCGCGATTGAGCTGAAGTTGGATATACCGTTTTCATCCACCCAGTGGTAAATCTCGGTGGCAACCGCCTGTGGATTGGCCAGAAAAACCAGGAAAAACAGCGAAAACCCTGTCAGCTTCATATCTTTAGTATAGGTCTGTTTACCTCCTAGCGGGCTGCTCTGACATTCAGCAGGGCAGCAGCGTCGAGCGCATCGAATATCTCGTTTTGCTCCATGACCCCGTGGATTCGTTCAGCGCCCGGTCCCCGTGCATACACGGCAACGTCTTCACCGCCATGGGTTTCTTCCTCTTCAACGTTAGGCAGCCCAGCCTGTTGAATAAAATCCCTGTCATTATGCGTATCAATTTCCGACAAATCCGGCCGTGCCCCCCCTGTCCAGGCGCTGCCGGGGCCATTGTGATAACCCAGTGTCGTATAAGGCTTGCCATCGTCCATCAGATCAGGTGTGCTGTTGGGATTACCCGCCGAGTCATTGCCGATCACCTTACCCAGAATCGGATTTCCGCGGGTGGGATAGCCGGCGATGGTAAATACATGGGAGTGGTCGGCGGTCACGATGAGCAAGGTATCGTTTTGACTGGTCATCTGGTCGGCGACCTGCACTGCATCGGCAAAGGCTATGCCATCGGTAAGTGCACGAAAGGCATTGTTCTCATGGTGGCCATGATCAATTCGCCCGCCCTCGACGAGCAGGAAATATCCATTTGCATTGCGGCTGAGTATCTCAATAGCCAGTTTCGTCATTTGTGCCAGCGATGGTTCGCCTCCCGGATCTTCGGAACGATCGGCTTCGTATTGCATGTGGTCGCCATTGAACAGCCCCAGCAAATGATCGGTGGTTTGCGGATTAATTGATTCAAATTCGCTTCGGTTCCAAACGTAGGCAGAATTCGAATAATTCTTTAACCACTCCTGCACGAGATCGCGATTATCCTGTCGACCTTCTGCAGTATCGTCGCCTTCAGGGTCTGTTATACCACTGGGTAGGAATTTAATCCGGCCACCGCCAAGGGCGACCTCGATTCCATTGCCATGTTGAAAATCGATCAGTTGGGCAGCAATATCAGTGCATCCGTTCTCCCTGGCCTCTGCAGGCAGTGCGTTATCACTCTCCCAATCCCGCTCCGGTACGTGTGCATAAGCGGATGCAGGTGTGGCGTGAGACAGCCGCGCCGTGGTCACAATTCCCGTTGACATGCCGATGGCTTCCGCGAGTTCTATTGCCGAAGGCAGGTGATTCTCCCTGGCCGACGCACAATTTCCGCGAACGGCGTCACTGCCAACCCCTATGAATCCAGCCTTTGTTTTCTGGCCCGTCATGATAGCTGTTGCGGTACCCGCAGATTCCCCGACCTGCTGGTTGGTTTCGTAGGTTTTCGACAAGGCGACGTGAGGAAAGCGCTCGAAGGGCAATACGTTCTCTTCCCCTGACATACCCTTTTGTTGCCCGTCGAGAATTCGAATGGCTGTCACGGTGCTGACACCCATGCCGTCACCAATGAACAGGATCACATTCCTGGCTGCGGGAGTTGCGGGTGTCCCGCCGTGGGATGATGAAGAGAGCGACTGATCACGGCCCGTTGAGCAAGCTGTTAACAGCAGACACAAGCAGGCCCCAAGACTGGCTATTGTTCTATGCTGTGCAAACCCAAAACAAACCATATCGCATCACTTTCGGCTTTTACCCTTGTGTTTACCACCTTTTCTTCGCGGCGGCTTCATCCCTTCTTGCTCCGACCGTGAAATATTCAGGCGCTGACCGCAGACCCGCGTTTTCTTGAGGTCCAGGAACACATCCTGCGGCATGTCATTCGGCAAGTCGACAAAGCTGTAGTTGTCCCGGATATCGATATGCCCAATGTATTTCGCATCCAGTCCCGCCTCGTTGGCAATCGCACCCACAATATTGCCGGGCTTGACGTTGTGCTGGCGTCCTACTTCGATACGAAAACGCTCCATGCCCTTGTCGAGCTCACTGCGGGAGGTGCGTTTGCGCGGATCACCGCGTTTCTCCTGGTGCTTTGAGCGGGGCTTGTCCTCACGCCGGGACTCAGCCCGGGTTTTACGCGGCGGACCGGGTTTGTCGGGCGCCAACAGCAAAGGCTGTTCTCCAATGGTCATTTGGGCCAGGGCAGCGGCAATATCCATCGCCGGTACATCGTGCTCCAGGCGGTATTGCTCCAGCAAGCCATGCATGAAAACCAGCTCACCGGCGGCCAGGGTATCGCTAATGCTCTGTTTGAAATTGGCGATGCGCTTGTTGTTGACCATCTCGGTCGTTGGCAACTTCAGCGGTTCAATTTTCTGCCGGGTCGCATTCTCAATCGCGCTGAGCATGCGCCGCTCACGTGGTGCGACAAACAGGATAGCTTCGCCTTTGCGACCTGCCCGCCCGGTCCGGCCTATGCGATGAATATAGGCTTCGGTGTCGTAGGGGATGTCGTAATTGACCACGAGGCTGATTCGATCCACATCGAGGCCGCGGGCAGCGACATCGGTGGCTACCAGGATATCCAGGGAACCGTTTTTCAGGCGTTCCACCGTGCGCTCACGGTCCTTTTGCGCCATGTCACCGTTCAGCGCGGCGGCCGAATAGCCCCGGGCTTCGAGCCGTTCGGCCAGCATCGCTGTAGCTGTCTTGGTGCGCACGAACATCAACAGGGCATCGAAAGGCTCCACTTCCAGAATCCGCGTCAGTGCGTCCAGCTTATGCATGCGATCAACCGGCCAGTAACGCTGGCGGATGGTGTCGGCCGTGGCGGTTTTCGTCTTGATCGAGACTTCCCGCGGGTCGCTTAAATGACGCCGCGCGATGCGCGCGATCTCCCTGGGCATGGTCGCCGAAAATAAAGCCATCTGGCGTTGCTTTGGCACCTGCTCCAGCACCCATTCGACATCGTCGATAAAGCCCATGCGCAGCATTTCATCGGCCTCGTCCAGCACCAGCGCCTGCAGGAAGTCGAGTTTGAGCGTGCCTTTACGCATGTGGTCCATGACTCTGCCCGGCGTGCCCACTACAGCGTGAACGCCCCGCTTCAATTGCCGGATCTGCCCCGAATAGTCCTGTCCACCGTAAATCGGTAATACGTGAAACCCCTTGATACCCGAGGCGTAGCGCTGAAACGCCTCAGCCACCTGGATGGCGAGTTCCCGGGTGGGGGTAAGCACCATGATCTGTACTTTGTGCTGCTGGAAATCGAGCCGCGCTAGCAGCGGCAGGGCAAAGGCGGCGGTTTTGCCGGTGCCGGTTGGCGCATGGCCCAGCAAATCAAGGCCCTTCAGCAGATGCGGAATAGCCTGGGCCTGGATCGGGGTTGGCGTTTCGTAGCCCACCTCATCGAGCGTGGCCAGCAAGGGGGCAGGCAGGTTCAGGTCACGAAAAGAGGTAACTGAAGGATTTCCTTCGGGCATTGGAGATTCCTGCTCGTGAGGGCGCACTTTGTGTACACCGGTGCGGCAGTATACTGCCTGGCTGCCATATAACCATTGGAAATCCGAAATCTATAAAAAATCCGGGTCATCTGCCGGCGCAGTAATTCAGTGGTGTGGCGAGACTACCTCCGCCGCCGGACCAAACACCTGCAGCCGCGTCAGGAAGGTGTAGTCACCCTCTATTGCCATCATTCCGATAAAGACCAACAGGCATAACGGCGGCAGCACGATGGCGAAAATCAGCGCCAGCCGTTCCCAGGCCATGTGCATGAAAATCCCGATGATGAATCCGGCCTTGAGAAACATGAACAACAAAATCAGGGTCCAGCGCAGAGCACCTTCAAAGTTGAAATAATCCACGGCGTAAGAAAATCCGCTCAGCACGAACAATAAAATCCAGACCCCGATGTATATACCCAAAGGGTGTTGTTGGTGCCCCCCTTCCTGGGTCACTACCGTTTGTGTCATTGCTCTAGTCTCCCGCCATCACCACAAATAGAAAAATGCAAAAATAAATACCCATACCAGGTCAACGAAGTGCCAGTAGAGACCGGCAATTTCGACCATTTCATAATTACCACCCCGGTTGCGATCGTAATAACCCGTCCCCACCCGTTTGGCTATGACACTAAGGTAAATGACACCAGCCGATACGTGCAGGCCATGAAAACCGGTAATCATGAAAAACGTTGAGCCAAACTGCGGCGCCCCCATTGGGTTACTCCAGGGCCGAACGCCCTCTTCTACAATCAACTTGGTCCACTCAAAGGCCTGCATTCCGACAAAACTTGCACCCAGTAAGGCCGTTGCCAGCATCAGCAACACGGTCTTTTTCTTATCCTTGCGGTAACCGTAATTCACCGCCAACGCCATGGTTCCGCTGGAAGTAATCAAGATAAAAGTCATGATGGCAATCAGGATTAACGGTATCGGTTCACCGCCGAGGCTGAGCGCAAAAACTTCGCTGGGATTTGGCCAGGGGACCGTCGTGGTGATCCTGACCGTCATATATCCGATCAGGAAACAGGAAAAAATGAAGGTGTCGCTGAGCAGGAAAATCCACATCATGGCTTTACCCCAGGGTACCTGGAAAGCCTGCTTGTCTTCCGACCAGTCCTCGACAATGCCTTTAAGGCCGATCTGCTCCACCACCGCAGCATCGGCCCCGGTCATCGTTTGTTCTGTCATACCTTCATCCTCGGAAATACTTCATGTCCTCAGCAATAATGCGAATAGCAGCAGCCAAACCAGCAAAAGATAATGCCAATAGGTAGCGCAGAGGGTCACGCTGAGCCGCGCTTTCTCCACCTTGCTCTCCTGCCTCATGTTGAAACCCAGGCGCCCCAGGAACCACATACCGCCGACCAGGTGGAGGGCATGCAGGCCCGTAACCAGGTAGAAAAACGCAAAGGCCGGATTCTTCTGTGCGTAAAACCCGCTTTCAATCAATTGGTCCCATGCCATCAATTGGCCCCCAATGAATGCAAGCGTCAGAACGGTAGCAGCAAGCAGTGCCTTTCGCATGCCTGCAATCGCATTCCGCCTGGCTGCGTTGCTGGCGATCTGCATTGCAAGGCTGGCCAATATCAGAACCACGGTGTTGACCCACAGGATGCCGGGGTCAGAAAGTGTTTCCCAGTCCGGGAAAAGGCTCCTGGTGTAATAGCTGATCATGAACAACAGGAACAGGCTGCTGATAACCGCCAGGAACATCAGCAAGCCGGTATGGCTGGCCGTGCGGGTGTGCACAGTCCTGCCGTGCAACCCCTCCATCTCCCCCGCATGTTCCCAGGGCTTGGCGGTGATTTTACGCAGCAGACTCATTAGTGCTCGCCTTCACTCCCATCGTAGCTGTCGTCATCGGTGGGAACGTCTTGCGGCGCCATGGTTTGCGGAATGTAGTCCTGGGATGCGCCCGGCACACTGTAATCGTATGCCCAGCGGTACACCACCGGAAGGTCCGGCCCCCAGTTACCGTGAACCGGCGGGGTTTGCGGCGTCTGCCATTCCAGGGTGGTTGCTTTCCACGGGTTGCTGCCTGACGGTTTACCCCGGGTGCGACTCCAGAACAGGTTGAACAGGAAGACCATTTGCACCGCTGCCACGAAAAACGCCGCAATTGATATGCCGGCATTCATCGCCTGTGCTGAGTCAGGAATAAACGAGGTGTCACCCATAGCGTAATAACGACGGGGTAAACCCAGGATTCCCAGGTAATGCATCGGGAGGTAAATAGCGTACGTGCCAAACAGGGTCAACCAGAAGTGGAAACGACCCAGCTTGTCGTTCAACATGCGACCGGTGATCTTGGGATACCAGTGATAGATGGCGCCAAAAATAACCAGTATGGGCGATACACCCATCACCATGTGGAAATGGCCAACCACGAAATAGGTATCTGAAAGCGGCATATCCACTGCCACGTTGCCCAGGAACAGGCCGGTGATGCCGCCATTAATGAAAGTGAAGATAAAACCGATTACGAACAACATCGGCACGGTCAAAATGATATTACCCCGCCATAAAGTCAGCACCCAATTGTAAACCTTAAGAGCCGTTGGAATGGCAATTATCAGGGTCGTGGTAGCAAAGAAAAATCCAAAATACGGGTTCATGCCGCTGACATACATATGGTGCGCCCAGACGATGAACGAGATCACGCCAATAGCTAAAATGGCCCATACCATCATGCGATATCCAAAGATATTTTTACGCGCGTGCACAGAAACCAGGTCAGAAACCATGCCAAACGCCGGCAGCGCTACAATGTAAACCTCCGGGTGGCCGAAAAACCAGAACAGGTGCTGGAACAGAATGGGGCTACCGCCCCCATGTTCAGAAATCTCACCCATCGAGAGCAGGGCCGGCATGAAGAAACTGGTGCCCAGCACACTGTCCAGCAACAGCATGATACCGGTCACGAGCAGAGCCGGAAACGCCAGCAGGCCAAGGATGGTGGCCACGAAAATTCCCCAGACCGTCAGTGGCATACGCATCAGAGTCATGCCACGGCAACGGGCCTGCAGCACAGTAGTAACGTAATTCAAACCACCCATGGTGAAGGCCACGATAAACAGGACCAGGGACAACAACATCAACACAATGCCGCCGTCGACCCCGGGGGTTCCCGGTAAAATGACCTGCGGCGGATACAGCGTCCAGCCTCCACCGGTTGGCCCCCCGGTCACGAAGAAACTGGAGCACAGAACAATCACCGACAGCAGGTAGACCCAGTAACTGAGCATATTCATGTACGGGAAAACCATGTCCCGCGCGCCGCACATCAAGGGGATCAGGTAGTTACCAAATCCACCCAGCAGCAATGCTGTGAGCAGATAAATCACCATGATCATGCCGTGCATGGTGATGGCCTGGTAATACTGATCCGGTGATATGAATGAAAAAGTATCCGGGAAACCCAATTGCAGCCGCATGACCAGGCTGAGCGCCAGAGCGATCAGTCCGACCGTAATCGCGGTCAATGAATACTGGATGGCAATGACCTTATGGTCCTGGCTCCAGATGTACTTGGTAATAAACGACTGGGGATCGTGCATGTGTTGTTCATGATCCCGGTCTGCATAGGCAACATATGCCATTAAACTTATCTCCTAAAACGAATTAATGTACGCAACCACGTCCGCTATGGCCTGCTCATTACGCAGCATGACGGTCATCAGGGACATCTGCTTGCCGTACAGATCCTGCGGGTGAGACCCACGGATTCCCTGCCGGTAATTTTCCAGTTGTCTTGCCAGGTACCAGTCATCGGCGCCGGTGAGATTTGGCGCATTCTGTGACCAGATGCCTTGCCCGTCCTTGCCATGGCAGGAACTGCAGGTGGTAAATATTTTTTCACCCCTGGCAACGTCTCCGTTGATGGTGGGATTTGAGTCTGTATTCGGTAGCGAAGCGATGTAGGCCACTACGTTGTTCACCGCGGCATCGTCAACCAGGGTAGCAGCCATTGGCGCCATTTGTGCACCATATGTATCACCGGCATCAGTGCCACGCAGGCCGTGCTTGAAGTTCAGGATTTGTCGCTTCAGGTACCAGTCCTGTAAACCGGTTAGTTTGGGCGCGTTGAGCATTTCATTGCCTTCGCCCCCAGCTCCGTGACAGGCGCTGCACACTGCGTAGGAAGCCTGTCCGGCTACCACATCCGGGCTCGGCTGTGCCAACACCTCCGCAAAGGTCGGATAGCCGTCCAGCCACGCATCAAACGCATCCTGTTCCTCGACTACAACGGCGCCACGCATGGCGAAATGCGCAACGCCACAAAGCTCTTCGCACATGATGTCATAGCGGCCTGCCCGTGTTGGCTTGAGCCAGGCGTACGGGGTCATGCCGGGAACCAGGTCCATCTTCACGCGAAACTGGGGTACGGTGAAATTGTGCAACACGTCCTTTGAACGGAGCACAAATTTGTACGGCTGATTGATGGGTATATGCAGCTCGGGATTGGCCACCAGGACGTCGTCCCGGCCAGCCGGATCATCCGGCTTCATGCCAAACGGGTTATCCACGTTCATCAGGTCTATGGCGACCTGACCCAGCACGCCGTCTTCACCGGGGAAGCGGAAACTCCAATGCCATTGCTGGCCGACGACTTCGACAACAGCCGCATCATCAGGCACGTCAATAATGCGAGCCCAAACCCATAGGCCGGGCGCAAGCATGGCAACGACACCAACGGTTGTGACAATCGTTAGCCACCACTCCAGTTTTTTACTTTCGGGATCGTAGTGAGCCTTCAATCCCTTGCGGTGACGATACCGGATGATCACCCAAATCAGGAATACATTAAGGATTATGAAAACAACCCCGGTAACCCAGAAGGTTATATCGACCGTGAGGTCGATCGATGCCCAATCGGCAGCAAGGGGTGTGAACCACCAGGGGCTGAAAAAATGAAATAGAACGGTAATGACGACCAGTAAAAGAATTCCTAACGCTGCTGCCATTTCCGCCTTCCTGTATTGTGATTGTTATTCGGGAACCTGGTCTGTTGGTGCACTTGTGCTCCTGCGTTCAACCTGGGCAAAGGGATTTATGAAATGGCGGTCGGTAGCAACATGCCGCGACTCCGGGTGTCGCTCGCGCATCATCTTCTTGATTTTTTCGCCCATACCTTTGCGGGCATAAATAAGCAGAAGATATTTGCCTTCTTCGATGTCGTCATGAAACCGCTTCAGTTTTTGATTCTCGCTGTCCATGCCAGTCAGGCCGCCAACCCAGGCTCCGAACAATGTCGAGACGACAGCAAGGAAAAATAAGGCGATACCAGGGAAATTCGGACCGAAAGGCTCGAACAACATGATTCCACCCGCAGCGAGCACACCGACGATAAACCCCATGTTGGCCCCGATGAAACCATTGCGCAGAAGATCCTTGGTTTCCAGCCAATTGCTCGAATGAAGTTTTTCGTGCTTGATTCCAGCGCCGTCTTTCGACCTGATATGAACATACCAATCCTCTACACCAACCTCATGGAGATCGTCAGAAATCTGGTTCGTGCTAACCAGAGTGGGTGCGAGATAGTACATGCATTTCATGGCAAGACCCTAGGTAAACATTTGATTGCTCAAGAATTGTTCTGATGCGTACCGCTCTTGTTATCAGGCAGTTACGTGGGAATTATTATCAGTTCAACTTCCTGCGGAGTGTCTCACATTTACTGGGGCTTTGAAAGTGTGCGACTCCTGATATCTAAGGAGTCTCGCTTCCCTGCTCCCGCCTGCGGCGGAAGGCGGCTGCACGCGCCACGGCATTTCACAAGCGCTTCTTCGCCTTCGGCGAAACCGCCCTTGCTCCATTGCCTGCGCTCGACTGCATCAAATGGGCCGGTACCTCTGGTACCGGCGGGTCGCCTTCGGCTCTGTAGTGACGAGTACCCTTTTACAGTCTTCTCATGAACCAAAAGGTCGTCACAAATGCGAAAGTGAGGACCAGCACTGCCAGCAGGGCTGTACGCCCTGGCAAGTAGTTGAAGCGGTAGAATTCATCGCTGACACCTGCCACGCCCCACAGGTCTCCACTGCCCTCACCAACCACCAACTGGCCCCTCATGCCCTTTTCCATGTGCTGTGCCATGTCGCAGTGAACCAGGTAAGTGCGGTCGTCGCCCGGCACGATGAACGTACCTTTCATGCTCTGACCGCCGCTTGCCTCGATGTGGAACATGCCGGCGGGGTAGAGGTATTTTGGCAGTCCGTGAACCATCCACTGGTGGCGTACTTCGTCCTCGTTAACAAATGTGATCTCGATCCGGCTGCAGGGCTCCACTTTCACTTCGTGCTGGCTCATGCCAAAGATCATGCCGGGAATATCACGGGCAAAGTCCCGGCCCGCCCGGATGGTGAATGCGTAATCGCGGGAGATTTCGGAGCAGTCACGCGGAAGTGTGGTGTGGTTTTCATTCATTACCACGCCAGCCGGGTTGAGCCCCATCTGATGACCGCCATGGGCTGAGTGGTCTGCCGTATCCTGGCCGTTTCCCGTCACGGGTGACAGGAGCAGCAGAAATATGAGCAGGCCGATGCCCGGGTTCATCACTGGCGTTCGCTGCGACACCGTCAGCGACCGGACCCCCGGCGCAGCAAAGCCGTAAGCAAAAGAGCCGCCATGGTTCCTGTGGCCAGGGCAAGCCCAATGACACGCAGCAACATCATCCAGTCAAAACCGGTGTCTGAGAACAGGCCCCTTGCATAGCTTTCCCAAACCGGTATTTCCTTACGGTAGTAAGCCTGGGTGAAGTAATTATCCCAGGGCACGCCACGGGTCTGCGGCCAACCGGCTTCGTCCAGGTATTGCGCGTAAACAATAGCGCTGATATTACCGCCAGGACCGATGCCGTCGTTGGTTACGCCACTGTATTGATGGTCGTGGAACGGCCAGATACCCGGGCCGTAGGCGTGCTTGCCGTCATTGCCAAGATCCAGCGCCAGGTCGACGCGCTGGGAAGTGGCCAGCCACACCACGTCCTGGGGCGCTAAAGTGCTTTGCGGCAACTCGACGCCATCGCGATGTGTGACTGTGAATTTGTGGCCGTGTGTGTGCAGTGCAATTCCCTTGGCCCCGCCATTCACCACCCGCAGTCGAATTCGTTCACCCATTTCGCCCGTCACCAGCGATTCCCTGAATGTATAGGGAAACGAGCGGCCATTGAGGGTGAAGTAATCCGGTGAAGAATCGGTAATGTCGTATTCGCGGTGCATGGAGCGGGTGATCAGGCGCGGGTCGTTGTACAACTGGATGCGCTCACTCAGTTCTTTGTCGAGATCAAGGTAGTGCAGATCGTATTCACGGTCGAATTCCTGCTGCTCTGATCGGGCGGGTGCGCGAACCAGCCCGGCGCCGATATTCATGGTCTGGAGCCAGTTGTCGGGTTGGTTTTCCTCGATCACGAACAGGCCCTGCAGCCCCATCATCACGTGCACGTGTGGTTGTACATGGCAGTGGTAGAACATGGTTCCGGCATGGCGAGGCTGCAGTTCATAAGTACGCGCACTTCCCGGCATCACCGGTATCTCGCTGGTAAAGGGAACCCCATCGTTGCCTTCGCCATCCACATCGACAAAGCCATGGTCTGCACCGTGCAGATGCAGTGTATGCGGCATGTAATGCGTGTTCTCCAGCGTGATGCGAACCTTGTCTCCCTGCTCAATGTGTATCGCGGGAGAAGGCAGACGCAGGGCACGCCGCGCCACTTTTGATTCAAAGTTCTCAACCGCCATGCCGACGAATTTGGGCGCAAAAACCCACAGTCCGGGCGCGATACCGGGCGCGATCTCGTAACGGGTGACCGGGCCGCGCGGGAGCGCCGTCCCACCATTGAGCTCCACCACCTCGAGCCGGATATGAATCTCGTCGGGGTCGCCGTCGCCATCCAGGTCACGGCCTTTTTCCACCGCATCGGCCGTCAGGCCGCTTTTCAGCAGGGTCGACGGCGTAACGTTATTGGTGCCGCGAACAAAAGCTGCAACAGTAAACGGGTTGTCCGCCACACAGGGCGCCGACGCCTCGATTTCCACGCCTTCGATTGATTGTTGATTGCGCCATCCCTCGGGATCAGGTGGGCAAAACGTCTCGGCATCAGTCACCGGCGCAGTCACGGATTCCGGCAGGGCCCGGAACCCCGCAGCACCGAACCATTCCGTCAACTTCAGGCGCACGGGCATCGGGTACCACTGTTGCGGGAGGGACACGAGCGCCAACAGCAAGGCCAGCACAAACACCCAGCGCCGGCTCATGGTGTCACTGCCTGGCCGCAAAGCGCCACTTTCCCGTCAAAGCGCCGGTGCAGGAAAAAGAAAGCCACACCCACCAACGCCAGCAACAAGGGCCAAAGGTATCCAAAACCGGAAGCGCCGACCTCAAACGGAAAAACCGCGGTATATATCATGTCGGTACTCGGATGGCCGGCCGAGACGATGCCCACGTACGTGCCCTTTTCCTTGAAGTCATATTCAATTGTAAGCGAGGCATCCGGGCGAACGACGGGCGGTTGATAAAAAACCGTGTGCTGTTCAATGTCCTCAATATCCTCTACATGCTTGAGCTTCACGTACTGGCCCTGCCCGGTTACGTCCCTGATGATTCGAAAATCGACCGGTACTTCTTTCAGGCTCTGGTGCAGATAATCCAGCACAAACAGGGTTTCTCCGGTGTCGGGCAGGTCCTGGCAAAATTGCTCGTTGCCACTGGTGCCGGGCTGATAGGCAGTGAAGTGCGCAGAGTAGAAATCGATCCAGATAATGCAGACATCGCCTTCGAGCACCAGTCCGCCGCCGGCCTGGATTCCTGCCGCAGGAAACGTGAGCAGAGCAACGCCCAGGATGGCGCGACAGGCAAGTCTTTTGAACCCTTTAAGCTGGGACACTGAGCCCTCTGGATAATAATCAGGCCTGCATGATGCAAGAAACGGGACCGGCTGTCTAAATCTTGTCCATAAATAACAGCCCCAACATCGGTAGAATGCACAACAATTGCGCCACAGAGAAAACCACATGCAAATCTGGGTCGATGCCGATGCCTGCCCAAACGTGATCAAGGAAATCCTGTTCAGGGCTGCAGACCGGGTGGCCGTACAGGTCACCCTGGTTGCCAACCAGACCATCCAGGTTCCCCGTTCACGCCACATCCGCGCCATCCAGGTGGCGTCCGGGTTTGACGTTGCCGACAACTATATTGTGCAGCAGGCGCAAGCCGGCGACCTGGTCATCACTGCCGATATTCCATTGGCCAGCGAGGCCATCGACAAAGGCTGCCTGGCCCTGAACCCACGTGGCGACCTCTATACAACGGAAAACATCCGCCAGCGCCTTAATATGCGCGACTTCATGGACACCATGCGCAGCAGCGGGATAGATACCGGAGGACCACCCGCATTCAGCAAGTCAGATCGAATGGCTTTTGCAAACCAGCTGGATCGCCTGTTGGCCCAGTAGACCGGGACCTGTGCCTGGGCAAAATTCACGGCTGTTTCGCGATTGTTTGAAGAGCAGGATGCCGGTGACCTCTGTACGACGCGTGCTGAAAACAATTAATGCTATATTAATGAGTCATTTCATCCTGCCGATCATTTTCGAACGTCAATTGAATGGTAAAACCAATGGAGAGAATTCATGTATTTCACGATCAAATCAATGAGAGCAAAGACATTTCTGGTATGCATCGCGCTGATTGTATTTTTATCTGCCGGCCCGGTCATAGCCGGAGATGCCGGCAAGTACCAGGCGCAGTTCACGGAGGATGGCCAGCTCATTCGACCGGCAGGCTGGCGTGAATGGGTTTTTGTCGGCAGCCCGCTTACACCCAATTCTCTGAACGGCGGTGCAGCACCGTTTCCTGAATTCCACACGGTTTACATTGACCCGAAGAGTTGGGCTCACTACAAAAAGACCGGAGAATTTCGTGAGGGCACCATGTTTGCCAAAGAGCTGACTCTGGTTGGCGACACCGCTGCCACCAGTGGCGTCGGATTTTTCAATGGTGACTTACAGGGATTCGAAATCGCGCACAAAGACTCTACAAGATACTCCGAAGAATCTGGCGGATGGGCTTACTACACCTTTGGGCACAAACCTGAGCCCTATGCAAACACCGCAGCAGCCATGCCGACCGCTTCCTGCGCAGCATGTCACACTGCAGCAGCTGCTGAAGACATGGTCTTCACACAGTATTACCCCATCCTTACTGTTGCCAAGGGCGCCGGCGATGCAGGCGCGGGTGTCGGTGGTGGGGAATAACTCATATTGATCTGACGGAGTAGATGATGTATCAAAAGTATGTAAAGACGCTAATGGCAATAATGCTGCTCTTGCTAAGTGCCGTAGCAGTTGCAGGCGAATCGTATAAGACGACCTATGAAAGCCTGGTTGATGATACGGGAAACATTACCCTGCCCGAGAATTTCCGCAACGACTGGACATTCCTTGGAACGTGGTCGATTGCCGCAAAAGAAGCTGAAGCCAGCGGCGAGGCAAGTGGGCACGGAGCCGCCGGGCTGCACAACGTCTATACGCAAGCCGGGGTCGCAGAATATTTTCGCCAGAATGGTAAATTTCCCGATGGCGCTGTCATCGTCAAGGAATTATTGAAAGCCACTACCGCTTCCATGACCACCGGTACCGTGAGCCGTGGTACCGAGGTAGAAGGGTGGTTTGTGATGGTAAAGGATAGCCAGGGACGCTTCAGCTCGAACCCGCTCTGGGGCGATGGCTGGGGCTGGGTATTGTTTAACGCAGATCAGCCTGAAAAGGCGGTTACCGAAAATTACCAGACCGAGTGCATCGGCTGCCACATCCCGGCCAAAAATGACGATTGGATTTACCTTTCGGGCTATCCAATTCTCACTCAATAGAACCGTTCGGGTTTATTAAGGCAGTGAGAGTGGGATATACAGCCCTGCTCATCGCAGCCGCAATGGCTTTATTGTACGCCGGCAACTGGACTATGCTGCGTATGGCTCCCGAGTCGTCACCCGTGGCTCGCGGAGCGGCATACGCCCAGGTGAGGGGCTGTGTCGAATGTCATGGTCTTACCGAAAAACCACTTCTCGACGCAAACGATAGCGGTTGCTCAGATCTCAACGAGATGCCCAGGCACCCGGACTATGATACGGCCTGCAGCGACGCCCTGGCTTATTTCGAAACCGTTCGGCTGCGCAGGAATTTTGCTGACCGCGCACGCTACAACATGGATAACCCACTCATCGCCGGCGAACACCTGGTGCGGCAGTATCACTGCTTTAATTGCCATGGACAGCTGGGACAGGGCGGCTTCAAAAATTCCAAAGCGCTCACGGGTTACGTGCCGGGATATTTCGGTTCCGATTTCAGAGATCTGACCCGGAACGCGGATCCGGAATCGGTGCGTGAATGGATTATGCATGGTATGGATTCAGCGATTCTGGAGGTACCGGTCAGTGGCCGTATAGCAGCGTTCTTTTTTAAGCGGCAGGCAGTGGGCATGCCGAGCTACAAATCGCTGAAGCCGGAAGAAATCGAGATCCTGGTCAACTACGTCATTGCCCTCAACCGCTGTGGCCCAGTGACGGCGGAAGGGGTTCGGTCATATAGTCAACAATCGCGGTCAAAATACAGTCTCACCCGTATCAACCAATGATTCTGGTTCGAAGCCAAAAGGAGAAATACAATGCACAGATTCAAGATGGTGCTAATGGTGATGATCACCATGGCCTGGGGCGCCAATGCGATCGGTGACAATGTAAGCGTTAACTACCCGACGGACTACCGTTCCTGGCAGCACGTCAAAACCATGATTATCCAGCCGGGTCATCCACTGGAAGACCCATTCGGCGGCATCCACCATATATACGCGAACCCAAAAGCGATGGCGGGCCTGAGCAGCGGTACATACGAAGATGGTGCAGGTTTCGTGTTTGATCTTCTGGCCTATGCACAGAGCAATCAAACCATTGTGGAAACAGACCGAATACGCATCGATGTCATGCAATACGATCGTGAAAAGTTTTCTGAAACAGGCGGCTGGGGCTTCGAAACATTTGTCGGTGATAGTTCTTCACAGCGCCTGGACCAGGATGTCGTTGTTTCCTGTTATAACTGTCATATACCCGCCGAAGCGGCAAATTATGTGTACAGTCGATATCGACCTTGAAGCGGTAGTGACGTCTGCCGAATTCGCCGGGCTATACCCGCAACGCAAATGTCGACATGAAAGATTCCAGTTTCGGCAATGATCCGGATTCCAGAAGAGTACTCGGGGAATTTGGGCCGGTGAACAAATCACTGACGGTGCCGCGAACGATGGCATCGGCATCCTGAATTTCACCCAGCCCCATTTCAATCTGTAGCTTGTCGATCGACATCCAGCCTGTGAAGTGCGCAGAGCGAAATTGGATTTTGCTTGAAAGCGCGGCAGCACCCGCAGGCTGAAAGAGGGCCTTCAAAGCCAGCAAATCCCAGTCATTCTGGTGATAAAACCCTTCCTGGTTTTCCGGTCCATAGACCATTCCCCACCGGATCAGAGCCAGTATGGCAGGCTCCAGCGCGCGACCTCGCTCGCTCAGCGCATAGACCTGAACGCCATTGTCACCCTGCCGGCGCTCAACGATTCCCGCCTTTTCAAGTTCTTTGAGGCGCGCGGCTAGCAGGTTGGTGCCAATGCCTTTCAGGGAGCGCGCCAATTCCCCATATCGCCTGGGCCCAACCAGCAAGTCCCTTACCAGCAGCAGGGACCAGCGTTCACCCATAACGTCTCCCGCCAGGGCCAGTGCACAGTTTTGTTTGTAACTTCGCTTCGCCATTGTTGACAACAGTAACATTTCACTATATCTTTATAAAGCACTATATATTTTTAAAGTAGGTGAAACATGAATTCAAAAAACTCTCTGTTATTACAGGCCCTGACTCTAAATGCTGCGTTTTCAACCATTTGCGCGCTCATAATGCTGTTGGCAAGTAGCTGGATCGCTCAGCAACTCGGTATTGAGCAGGCGATGTCGGTCACCCTGACCGCCGTGTTCCTGGCGCTGTTCGCTCTCCAACTCTGGAACATTGTGCGCACCCGGAAAATCCGACCTGGGAGATTGCTGGCATTATCGGCGGCGATCTCGCCTGGGTTGCAGGCAGTTTTGTGCTGATCGCCATGCACTATGACTCGGTCAGTTCCCTGGGAGTTGTCCTGGTCGACCTGGTGGCGTTCGCGGTGTTGTTTTTTGCGATTTTGCAGATCCGGGGTTTACGTGCCAGTTATTCGTAGGAGCGGGCCATGCCCGCGATCAAGTCAATCGGCCGCATAGCGGCCTCCTACGACACAAAAGAAATCAAGGCCCGCAGGAAAGCCCTTCCAGAAAAGTAAGCCGCGTCAAATCCAGCGTGCCGGCGGGAAAGCCTGGCTCAGTGGGCATAAATCTGGCGATTCCGGAATCACATTGCAGTTCCAGTTCCAGTGCACCCCAGGGCTCAACTTCGACACTCTCCGGGTCAAAATCTTCGCCGAAAATTCCACCGAGCGTGGTGAACATCTCGTTGAAAACGATTTTGTCTTCCAGAATTTCACCGATGCCGAAAAACCAGCGGCGGTTTCCCTCCGGATCATAGCTGAACCAGTACACCACCACGCTTTGATCGATCAGAACTTCCAGCACGTAACCTTCACCGGAATGCGTCGGATCGTACCAGGAGCCACTCAACTGACCCGCTTCGATTTCAGGTGGCCCCATTGGCCTGCCACAATCAAGACCCATCACCCTGGTTATACGCAGCAGGCTCAGGCGGCCATGCCGCCGGCCGTTGCCGTCTTTGTCAATCAACCATTCCATGACGCCGCTATCGCAACTCGACCAGATGAAACTGGCCGAACCCACCACCTTGTTGGTAATCTTGTCCGGATCAAAGTCCGGCCCGAATTCACCGCCGGAGACCTGCATCAGTTCAGGAAACAGGATGCGGTTACCCCGGATTTCTCCCTCACTGATGTACCAGTCCTGGGCGCCTTCGAGGTTGTAAGTAAACCAGTACATCACGGCGCGATTATCGGCCAGGATTTCCAGCATGAAACCTTCACCATTGTGGGCCGGGTCGTACCATGCTGATGATGTTCCGGCTTCGATCACAAATGGGTCTCCCAGGGATTCTGATGTGACCGGAAACCGGGTGGTATGGTCAGTGCCGCCTGTGTTGGTGCCATCGAGCCCTTCTTCATCTTCATAGCCGGACCAGCCACCTTCTTCCCAACGGGCGACTGTAGAGGGATCAGCATCGACCTGGGTCCCACTCATGCCCCAGGTCCTGATGGCCAGGGTGGCCGTAACGGTTCCATCAACCAAGCCCTGATTGTTTTCATCCGACGGTAAGTTGAAGCCAATTGCCAAGGCGTCATCCCGGTAGTGCAGATATCCAGTGGGTGCATCACCCGGGGCGTCGAGCCAATCTCCACCAACCGGGATCACGCTCAGGTCGGTTGTTCCCACTAACAGCCCGGCATCGACGTCAAGCATTGAATCGGGCTGCCCCGGCAAAACGGTGACCTCCCCGTCTTCACGCCAGCGCATGGGCTTATCAAAGGCCAGCCAGAACGTGTAATCCCGATCCAGTTGAAGCGCCTGGGACTGAAATGTATACAGCTCCCGCGTTGTTTCGCTGCTCACATCCCACTCAGACTCGATCACCACGGCCCCGGTTGCATCGTCAATGAAGCGGACTGCGGCAATCGAAGGCGGACCGGACTGCTGGTAATAAGCCACTGCAAAGGTTTGTGCCAATTCCGTTCGAACCCGTTCGACTTCCGAATCGGGCAGGATGAATCCATCATGTCCATTGCGGCCCAATCCACCATAATCGGCTCCCTGGCCAGGCAAACCGTCGTGGAAGCCGTTTGTCGGCTCAATTTCAAGCGTCCAGGATGGAACCTTGAAGCCGTGGATGAAATGCTCACTTGTCGAGCCAATACCTTGATTAGGCAAAATATTATCTTCATTTTCAAACCAGTAATACTTTTCTGCGTCAAAGGCATAATGATGATTTGCAAATGTCTCCAGTAGTCTTGTCGTCAGGCCGGCCAATTGGTCGTTCTCGCA
>PVMK01134197.1_pt1 | contig 28691 bp, 30 predicted proteins | sample 1853481 | NCBI WGS metagenome assembly PVMK01 (sample SAMN08533507, study PRJNA380276) | Marine sediment metagenome, whole genome shotgun sequencing project.
CCGGCGAGCCCGTTGCCGCGCACGAACCCGTTGCCGAAATCGAGACCGACAAGGTGGTGGTCGAAATCGCTGCACCGGCTGACGGAATCATGGGCGAGATACGCGTAAAAGAAGGCGAACCCGCCAATCCGGGTGACATCCTGTGTACCTTGATTACGGATGCAACCGGGCCGGCAGATACCCGGAAGGCGGCCACTGCCAGTGAAAGCCCTCCAGCGGCAGCGCCGGCGTCAATGGTTCCCAGGGTCAATGGAGATGGCCGGGCAAAATTGAGTCCGGCCGTGCGCAACCGGCTGATGAAGTACGAAATCGATGCCGCGCTGATTACGGGCAGCGGCAAGAGCGGGCGTATTACAGTGCAAGACGTGGAAACATTTGCAAAACAAGCCCGTGCAGATGCTGAAACCATTGCAGCGCCAAAAACCGATCAATCCCCTGCCCCGCCAATAGCGCCGGCAACGATTCCGGCTGACCCGGGCCTGCATACCGAGAATGTCCCGCACGACAACATGCGCAAGCGGATCGCAAAAAACATGGTGACCAGCCTGATGCATACCGCGCCGCACGTCACTGCCGTGTTCGAGGCGGACCTGACGGCGGTAATGCGCCACCGCGCGGCGCACAAGGCTGAGTTCGAAAAACGCGGCACACCGCTGACGCTGACGGCCTATTTTGTCGCCGCATCGATTGCAGCCATACGCAAAGTTCCGCAGGCCAACAGCCGCTGGCACGACGACCACCTGGAAATCTTCCGCGACATCAACATCGGCATCGGCACCGCACTGGGCGACCAGGGGCTGATTGTCCCCGTGCTGCACCAGGCCGAGCAGAAGAATCTCAAGGGAATTGCGGCAGGCCTCGCTGACCTCACCAGCCGTGCCCGCGCCAGCAAGCTGTCCCCCGCTGATGTGCGCGGCGGGACTTTCACCATCTCCAACCACGGCGTCTCAGGCAGCCTGATCGCAACCCCGATCATCATCAACCAACCCCAGTCGGCCATCCTGGGCGTGGGCAAAATCGAGAAACGCGTCAAGGTCAAAGAAGTCGACGGCGAAGATGTGCTGGCCATCCGCTCCACGTGTTACGTCAGCCTGACCATCGACCACCGTGTGCTCGATGGCTACCAGACCAATGCCTTCCTGTCAGAACTGGTGGCGACCCTTGAGAACTGGCCGGACTGACCATCCGATCTCCTACAGGGGCATCATGTTTGCGATTGGTGGATTTTTCCTGTGGTTCTTTTTGACCAAGTCAGCCAAACCCAAAAAGTAGCGAGGCGCTTTTTCTAATTACCCTGTTCTTTCCGGGATATTTTCCAATATCTCCCGTAAGTATTTCCAATATTTTTGACTGGAAGAAATACTGGCCCGCTCATCCGGTGAGTGCGCTCCTCTGATTGTCGGGCCAAAGGAGATCATGTCCATTTCCGGGTAATTCGTTCCCAAAATTCCGCATTCCAGACCTGCGTGACAAGCCATAACCTGTGGCTTTTCATTAAATATTTTTTCGTAAATTCCTTCCAATACTTTCAGGATTGCAGAGTCTGGATTTGGGTTCCAGCCAGGATATGAGCCACCTAATTCAACCTTGAACCCCCCAAGCTCCAGGCCGCTCTTAACGTGATAAGCCAGATCCATTTTGCCTGAATCCACCGAACTCCTGGTTAAACAGTTGATTTTTATATCACCATCTTTGAGCACAATACGAGCAAGACTATTTGAAGTTTCTACCAAACCTTCGATATCCGGGACTCATTCTGAAAACGCCATTATGAATGGCGTAAATTGCTTTGATCAAAGAGCCCTGGTCCCGTTTTTGAAAGAATGGTATGGGGTACATCAGCAGGCTCGATGAGAATTTCAAGGCCTTGTTCAATGCTTTGATATTCACTTTTGATGTCACTGGATATCTGCTCAAAAAGAGTTTTCATGCGCTCTTCATCATCACAAACAATGAGAACATTACTCTCACGCGGAATCGCGTTGCGTAAACTTCCACCATCAATTTCTGACAGTGAAACGGCATTATTCAAGGCAAACAAAATGCGGTTCATCATTTTATTTGCGTTACCGAATCCTCGATGAATTTCCATACCGCTGTGCCCGCCGCGCAAGCCGGTTACCGTGATCTTAAAAGCTGTGGCGTGGTCAGGAGTTTCGACTAATTCATAACTTCTGGATGCAGTAACATCAATTCCACCTGCACAACCCACGCCAATTTCATTGTCATCTTCAGTATCCAGGTTCAGTAAAATTTCACCATCCAGATATCCTGCCTGCAGGCCAATTGCACCTGTCATTCCTGTTTCTTCGTCAATGGTAAAAAGAGCTTCAATAGCAGGATGCATAATATCGGTGGATTCCAACACACTCATGATCGATGCAACACCAATCCCGTTATCTGCCCCAAGGGTTGTACCGATTGCCGTCACCCAATCCCCATCAACCAGCATGTTGATTCCCTGGGTGTCAAAATCAAAATCAGTATCATTATTTTTTTGACAAACCATGTCCAAATGCGACTGCATCACGATGGTTTTCCGGTTTTCCATCCCCTTGCTGGCGGGTTTCTTGATGATTACATTGCCAACCGGATCAACGATGGTTTTTAAACCCAGGTTTTCACCAAAATCGACCATAAACTGACGGACTTTCTCCTCCTTTTTTGAAGGACGGGGTATTTCATTCAAATTCGCAAAATTATTCCACAATGCTTGTGGTTCAAGGCTTCTGATTTCGTTACTCATGGCTTTTTTGTCACCTTTTCGACAGGGTTCGGTAAGTCGGGAGGCTGATTCGGGACACCCGGCATTCTCAGGAAGAAATACTACCTCAGTACGGCCAGAAAAAGCCTGACGCATATCAGGATTTGGAAGTTAATTTATCAACACCTGTTATAGACATGGCTGCCCGCCTTCCGGTTAATACGCAAGCACCCAGGAACGCTCCTTCCAGGGCCCCTTTGCCATGCAAGCCTCCCCCGCCAAATCCGGCAGCCTCACCCACCGCGTACAGTCCCGGAATGAGCTGACCTTCCTTACTGAGCACCTTGCTGCCGATGTCGGTCTGAATACCGCCCAGGCTCTTGCGGGCCAGAATGAATTCACGAATTGCTATGAATGGCATGGCGGAAGAGTCGTTTATTTTCTGATACTTACAGGTTCTTATTCTATCTCCCCTGTAGGTTCTGAAGTTCATGATACGGCGCAGTTGTTCATCATTGAAATAGGCGGGTCCTCTTTCAATCTGGTCATCGTATTCCTTGATTTCAGCGGTCAGGGTGCCCAGGTCCGTTTTCAGCCCCCCAAGATTTTTCTCATTCATTTTGTCCACAAGTTCAGCAAGGGATTGCGCCACTACGATGTCTTGCGAGCATTCGTTGATTAGCCTGTTTACAAGCTCCTTGTTGCCGAACAGCAAATGCCTGAAAAGCTCGAGTTTGCGCTTGTGTCGGAACGCCGACATATAGTCGCAACCGGAAACAGCCAGCTCCTTTATGGCAATTTTCCAGTTCATCAATTGCCACGAATACTGCCCTGGCTCCTTCAGGATTGACTCAACCAGGTGACGGGTATCTGTATAAGCAACAATGGGGGCAGGATTCCGGATGCGCTCGCCCAGCGCATTCAGCCACAGGGCGCTGCGTGGAGGCACCAGGCTCAGACCGTCATTGGGCCTTTTGTTGCGCGGATGATGTACGCCGGCCGCATAGTGCCACTGCTTGTCCAGATGAGTGAGCTTTCCACCCAAAGCCTGGACCTGATCGTGTAACAGGCCGTCTCCAAAGATATGCGCCCCATTCAGCAACACTTCAGGCGCCCTGCCCCAGGGTTCATACCAGTTATCACGAACCTTGCTCAGATCGCCACCGCAAATGCCACCGGAAGCCACCACCACGTGTTCGGCGGAGACTGAGAAAGTGGAACCATCCGGCATTCTCCTGCCGTGGACCCCCACGATTTTTCCGTCTTGCTGTTCAAAACCAGACACTTCGTGTTCGAACATTAAAGTAAGGTTTTGATTGTTGGGATGATTTGCTAATCCTGCCTCGACCCTGACAGCAATATCATGGCCTATACCCCAGGCAATGTGCCACCTTGGAAGCGTATTGCCGGGAGTGTACGCACCACGTTCCGGCCAGTTCACCATCGGCAGGAACTCTATCCCGCGAGCATCCAAAAATTCGTAAATGTATTCAATGGAATTTTCACAATAAAATTTGGCCCACTCCAGCGGTAATTTTTCATTCTCTCCAAAATCAGCGAAGGACAGCCAGTCACGGAGCGCCAGTTCGGGGCTGTCCTTGATGCGCATTCGCTTTTGTTGTGGTGTATCTATCATCAACACACCGCCAAATGATTCCTTGGCCAGACCGCCAAAATTCTCCTTCACATCCTTGTCAATAAGGAGCACTTTTTTGCCTGCGTCCAGCAACTCAAAGGCGGTGACCATGCCGGCCAGGCCGCCACCTGCAATGACCACTTCGGTTTGATATTTTCTGTCAGTCAAGTCTATATCCGTGGCACGGGAATCCAATGTCTATAGTACAATCAATTACCCATGACGAAACTAACCACGGTGCGACTTAACGCACCCTACCTGATCCTGATCGGTGACATCAGCGATGCGACTTACGCCAAGACCGGGCTGGGCATTGTCCAGTGGCGGCCTGACCTGGTGGCGGGGCAGTTACGCTTTCCCAGGCTGCGATGTGGAAATGGGTGTACCCGATATGTCCGTAGCTGAAGCGGTAAAAGCCGGCGTGAAAAGCCTCATCATCGGCGTTGCACCGATCGGCGGCGAAGTACCTGACAGTTGGTGGGCATCCATCGAAGAAGCCGCCCGCGCCGGCATGGATATTGTCTGCGGTCTGCATTTCAAGCTGGCGGATTTCCCGGCCGTGGTGGCTGCTGCTGAAGCTTCGGGTGCGCGCCTGATTGATGTACGCACTCCCGCCCGCCAACCTGCCCGTCGGCACCGGCATAAAGCGCTCCGGCAAGCGGGTGCTGATGGTCGGGCACCGACTGCGCCATCGGCAAGAAGTACTCGGCCCTCGCGCTGGACCAGTCCATGCGCCAAGCCGGCATGAACTCCACCTTCCGCGCCACCGGGCAGACCGGCATCATGCTGGCCGGTGAAGGGCTGCCCATCGATGCGGTAGTGGCTGATTTCATTTCCGGCGCCGCGGAGGTGATCTCCCCCGACAACTTTGACGAAGATCACTGGGATGTGATCGAGGGCCAGGGCTCGCTGTTCCACCCCGGCTACTCGGCGTCAGCCTCGGACTGCTGCACGGCTCACAGCCGGACGGTTTCGTGCTCTGCCACGACGCCACGCGCAAAGGTGATTTCCGGCTGGGAACACTTCGACCTGCCGTCTATTGGAGATTGCATCGACCAGCACGTGATGCTGGGGCAGCGCACCAACCCGGACATCCGCTGCGTCGGCATCAGCGTGAATACATCGCGATTGCCCACCCACGAACGGGCGGATTACCTGGCCAGGCTGAGTGAAGAAACCGGCCTGCCCTGCGTGGATCCGCTGATCGACGGTTGCGGGGAGATTGTCGAATACATCAAGCGAATCTATTCTTAAATCAAGTTTAAACTGTAAGAGGTCGCTTAGCGGTATTCCTACAAACATCAGGCGCATTTCCTCTTCTGAATCAATTCGATCTGACGCAGACTTACGGCATGATCAAACTCCACCAATGCCACCTGTTCTTCATGGCAGGCAGTGCTTCTTGTACCCGGTGAAAATTGCACATATACTGTCTAGCACAGTTTATGTGCTAATTTTGGATAGATGAAAGCAACCAACATCACGATCAAAATTGAATCGGGCCTGGCCCAGGAAGCCAGGGTACTTGCGGCGCGGCGGCGGACGTCTCTCAGTCGCCTTGTTGCAGACCAACTTGAATTGCTGGTGCGCGAGGATCAGGTCTACGCGGCGGCAAAACGGCGCGCCTTGCGCCGGTTGAAGCGTGGTTACGACCTGGACTGGGAAAAGCCTGCAAACCGCGATGTCCTGCACGATCGTGAAAGCCTTCGTTGACACAAACGTGCTCGTTTATGCTTACGACCGGGGAGCCGGACCGAAGCATGAACAGGCATTAAGTCTTGTAGAAGAACTCTGGAAAGAAGGCAACGGAGTTCTCAGCACACAGGTTTTGCAAGAGTTTTATGTCAACGTTCGACGGAAAGCAAAAAAACCTGTTTCAATCGGGCAGGCCAGGGCTCTGATTACCGACTATTTATCGTGGGACCCGATCCTTAATGACGGCGCGACGATGCTGGAGGCGATCGATATGGAGCAGCGTTGCCAGCTTTCTTTCTGGGACGCTCTGATCGTGGTAGCCGCTCAGAAGGGTGGCGCGTCTGTGCTCTTCTCCGAGGACTTCAATCACGGACAGAAGTTTGGTTCGGTTGTGGTTCAAAACCCATTTATCAGCTGAATTCTTCTTCATGCAGGAATGCTGCGTGGTGCGGAGCGCGTTTGGTCTGGCTCCATTCCTCGATCATGTCGGGCGCCACTTCGTGCAACTTTTCCAACGCACCCGGTTTGTCTACATTGGCGACGAGTTCCAGCCGGTGTCCGCTGGGATCGAAAAAGTAGATGGATTTGAAAATATGATGGTCGGTCGGGCCGATCACTTCGATCCCCTCAGCCTCGATGTGTTCCTTGGCCGCCAGCAGTGCATCCATGCTCTCCAGTTCAAAAGCGATGTGCTGTACCCAGCCGGGTGTATTCTCATCCCGGCCCATGGGTGGGGAATTGGGAACTTCAAAAAACGCCAGCACATTGCCCTGCCCGGCATCCAGGAAAATATGCATGTAGGGATCGGGTTCTTTGGTGCTGGGCACCTGGTCTTCGGCAATGGCCAGGACCAGGTCCATATCCAGTACCTTCCGGTAAAATTCGACTGTCTCTTTCGCATCTTTGCAACGATAAGCGACGTGATGAATCTTCTTGATATCCATGTAATGCTCCTGCAGCCGTTCAGGCTACATCCTCGGTGCTTATGACGCCACGGCGCAACTGGTCGCGCTCCATGGACTCAAACAGTGCGGTAAAATTGCCTTCGCCAAAGCCCTCGTCCTTCTTGCGCTGGATGAACTCGAAGAACACCGGCCCGATCATGGTCTCGGAGAAAATCTGCAGCAACAAACGCGGGTCGCCATCTGCGGTAGAGCCATCCAATAGGATACCACGGGGTTTCAGCTCATCTATGGGCTCTCCGTGGCCCGGCAGGCGCTCTTCCAACATTTCGTAATAGGTATCCGGTGGCGGCGTCATGAATGGCACACCCCTGGCTTTGAGCGCATCCCAGCAGGCAATCAGGTCATCACAGATCAGGGCGATGTGCTGGATGCCCTCACCGTTGTACGCCATCAGGAACTCTTCGATTTGCCCGGTGCCCTTGGATGCCTCCTCGTTCAGCGGGATACGGATCTTGCCATCAGGCGCTGTCATCGCCTTGGACAGCAGGCCCGTATATTCACCCTTGATGTCGAAGTAGCGGAGTTCGCGGAAATTGAAAATATTCTCGTAGAAATCCGCCCAGTACTCCATGCGCCCGCGATAGACATTGTGTGTCAGGTGGTCGATGAGCTTGAACCCGCAGCCTTGCGGGTGACGGTCAACACCTTCGAAAAACTCGAAATCGATGTCGTAGATGCTCTTGCCGTCTTCATACCGGTCGATCAGGTAGAGCGGCGCGCCGCCGATACCCTTGACCGCAGGCAGTCGCAACTCCATCGGGCCGGTGGGTATTTCGACGGGTTGTGCGCCCTGCTCCAGCGCACGGGCATAGGCCTTGTGGGAGTCCGCTACCCGGAAAGCCATGCCGCAGGCGCAAGGCCCGTGTTCCTCGGCAAAATATGCCGCGTAGCTGTCCGGTTCCTCGTTGATGATGAAATTGATATCACCCTGGCGATACAAGGTCACATTCTTGGAGCGGTGCTTCGCCACTGCCGTGAAACCCATCATTTCGAATAAGGGCTCCAGCACTCCCGGTGTGGGTGAGGCAAATTCAACGAATTCAAAGCCATCCAGGCCCATCGGGTTTTCAAAAAGGTCAGCCATGGTTCAGCTCCAATTGCTTATATTTGGGGTCAGTAAAAATCGCCTGACTACTCTCTCAACATCTCAAATTGATCCCGTATCGTCGAGTACAGGTTTCCGGCCGGGCCTTAATTTCCTTGAATCTATCTTCATCCAGGTTGTATCACGACAGGTATGGTCATGTTATCGGAAGTAGTGTCAGAATGCAGGGCGTGCCTGTTGATCCAGACTAAGCAGTGCATGCAGCAGGTTATCCTGGAACGTTTCATTTCCAGTCAAGGCATCGTGCTTTTCACACAGAAACAACGGATAGTCGAGCGGGAAATCAATATACCGGTGGCGCGTTACGGATGGATCCAGCGATTCGCGGGCCAGCAAGGAGGCCTTGGTCACAATTCCATCGCCAGGTTCCAGCATTAACATGCCGTAATCCACTCCCGGCAGCGGATTGCTGAGTTCACGGGGCCACAGGCGTATTTCCGAAATGCCGTTGACCTCTTCTACCAGCAGCCGGGCCGGGGTGAGCAGACAGTCACCACCAAAAACGATTAATTTGTAGCTGTCTTCAGGCAAGGGAACAGTGAGTGACCACACATGCTAGGATTTACGGCATTTAGCAGGTACCAGGGCCTGTTATTTTCGTGCAATTTGTAAATCCGCAGACAAAATGAAGGGCTCCATAATCCAACCAGAAGGAACACGAAACATGACTTACCCATTTTATTGCTTGGCGGCAGCCTTCCTGCTCACCTACCTGACCAAACTTCCGCTGGCCGTGGCTATGGCAAAGGAAAGCGAATCGGGCTATGACAACCGTAACCCCCGGGATCAGCAGGCCCGCCTGACCGGATGGGGCCGCCGCTCACTGGCAGCACATCAAAACAGCTTTGAAGTTACGCCCCTTTTTGCCGCCGCAGTAATCACAGCGTACCTGTTCCAGGCAGACGCCTATTGGAGCGCGGTGTGGACTTCGATTTTCCTGGCCAGCCGGATTTTGTACATTATTTTCTACATCCGGGATGTGAATCTGATGCGATCAACCGTATGGATAATTGGTATGGCTTCCTGCGTGGCGCTTTTCATTCTTGCAGTTTGATACCGGCAACGAAACTCGCTTGTGGAACAGACCAGTGAACATGAATACTGGCTAATAAATTGGGGGAATTGATCCGGCCACTTCCCAGGCTGCCCTAGGGTTGTCCGTGGCAATGAAGTACTGGCCGATGGCCTCATTAACCAGATAGTTCCGAGAGCGATCATTCAGCTTCGCCAACTCATCCTGCTTTTATCGAGTAAAATACATCGAAGGTCAAACAAGGCTAATTTTGAGCCGGAGATAGAATCAAAGTGACGATCGAAAAAGTAGAAGCAGTGCTTCAACGCGAAGCAGAAGCCATACTGAATATTCCTGCTACTGATAGTTTTGATAATGCCATTCATTTGATTCATCGGCAGGTTCATGAAAAAGGCGGAAAGCTGGTTTCAAGCGGTATGGGCAAGGCTGGAGAAATTGCCCGGAATATTTCTACAACCTTCAGTTCGACCGGAACTCCCGCTGTCTTTCTTCACCCGTCGGAAGCGCAACACGGTGATCTCGGCGTTATTCAGCCTGATGATGTGTTGTTATTGATTTCGAATTCGGGCAAGACACGGGAGATTCTTGAACTGGTCGAATTGGCCGGCCGGCTCTACCAAAACCTGCCGCTGATCGTAATTACCGCCAACGCGGAATCCGGACTGGCAAAAACGGCCGATGTTTGCCTGCTGACTGGCGATCCCGGGGAAGTTTGCCCCCTGGGGCTGTCTCCAACGACCTCAACAACGGTCATGACTGTGATAGGAGATGCATTGATCGTTCTGATGATGGATAAGATCGAATTCACCAACGAGGAATATGCAAAACGCCATCACGGAGGATACCTGGGCAGTAAATCACGGGAACGGACGAAAAATAAAGAATAGAGAAAAATCAGTTCACCCTCACCCCGAACCCGCATATTGCAGCAATCTTATTGTATTTACGCTGAATAATATTTGTATTTATTCGTTTATCCAATTTTTTTGCTAATTTTTCCAGCAATTCCAGAGTGTAGTCAATCGTTGCCCGGTGCGTGCGGAAATTGAGGACTGCCAGCCTGAGAGTGAACCTGCCATCAATCCGGGTTGAAGATATAAATACCCTGCCGTCTTCGAGCACGGCATCCATCAGGCGCTTGTTGAATGCATCGACGTCCCCGCTTTTTGGCAGGTAGCGGTAAGTGACAATAGAGAGATCCGGGTATGGCCCGGTTTCGAAGCCATCGACCCTGGACAGTTGTTGATGAAAGTAGCGTGCCAGCCAGATTTTTTCGGCCAGGGAAGCACGGAACGGCTTCAAGCCAAACAGCTTGAGCGGAAGCCACATCCGGGGCCCCCTGAACGGCCGGGTGAGCTCCAGCGAAAAATCCGCAGGCGAGAGAGCCGCGCCGGGGTTATTATCGGCATGCTTCGCGTCCTGCATATAATCTGCATGGTAGGCATTTGATTCGGCCAGAAGCCTCCGGTCCTTTATCAAAACGGCGCCCGATCCGTAAGGCAGGCATAGTCCCTTGTGTGGATCCAGAACGATTGAGTCGGCTTGATCCAGGTCACGCAAGCGCTCGCGACCTTCCTCGCAGAGCATGAAAAAGCCACCGTAGGCTGCATCCAAGTGGAACCACAAATCGTAGTGATTCGCGACCCTGGCAATTTCTGCAATGGGATCGACCGCCCCCGTATCGGTGGTACCCGCCGAGGCAACGACCAGCCAGGGTTTCAATCCCTGATTGCGATCTGATTCAATCATCCGCTGCAATGCAGCGACATCCATCCGGTGACGCTTATCCATTGGCGCCAGACGCGTACGGACATCCCTGAGCCCCGCTATATGCAGAGCTTTGACGATGCAGTGGTGAGCCTGCCCGGTCAGGTAGACACAAGCATCAGGGATTTCCTGTGGGCCTATTTTGCGCGCGTCACGTGCTGTGACCAGAGCCGACAGCGTCGCCAGGCTGCCGCCTGAAGTTAAGTCTCCGCCGGCAGTACCCGGGTACCCCACCAACTGGCACATCCACTCGACCAGCATTTGCTCCATCCTTGCCGCACCAGGGCCTGCGAATGAAACACCTGAATACCGGTTGCTGATGTCAGCCAGGTAATCACCCAGTGCTGAAGGATACAGACCACCACCGGGGATATAGCCCAGTTGCCCGGCGGAAGCCGAATTAATTCCTGTCGTATCGACGCCACTGCGAATTGTTTCCAAAAGCGTGCTCAAATCCGCAGGCGCCTCAGCAATGGGTGCAATTGAGGAGCCACTAATCCCTTCGTCTTTGACATAGGCAGGCGCTGCCGGCAGATGTGTCAGGAAAGACTCGGCATAGTCCCGAACCTTGTCCAGCATAAGCTCTCGCTCACCCTTGCCAGGCTCGAGCTGACGCGCGATACGTTCCAATTCTTCTATTTTTTCAAGCACGATTTCTCCCCTGGTCGAAACAGGACACAGTTCAACAGGGAGGATAATGCTTATTGGGACTCCATGCCCAATCAAATAGCATGAGGGATGCGCTATTATTACCTGCCATGTGCCTGATCCTTTTCGCCTGGCAAACCCATCCACGCTACCCTCTGGTGGTTGCCGCCAACCGTGATGAGTTTCACAGCCGCCCTACCGCCGCAGCCGATTACTGGAAAGAGTCCCCGCAACTGCTGGCCGGCCGCGATCTGCAGGCGGGTGGCACCTGGCTGGGTATCACGCGTCAAGGCCGGTTCGCTGCGATCACCAACTACCGGGAGCCGCAAAGCAATGAACCACTGCTGGAGAAATCCCGCGGCCACCTGATCAGGGATTATCTTCTTCACACAGAAGCGCCAATCGCTTATGCCAAAAAATTGCAGATACAAGGTAATAATTACCGTGGATTCAATGTCTTGCTAGGAAATCTTGATAAACTTGTTTATGTTTCGAATCGCTGCGAGACGGCTTTCGAACTCAAGGCTGGCAGCCATGGCCTGAGCCACCACCTCCTGGATACAGACTGGCACAAAGTCCACCTGGGCAGCAGACGCCTCGATGCCCTGCTTGAAAAAGACAAGGTGGACCCGGAAGCGCTGTTCGAATTGCTTGCGGACCGGAATGTTGTGCCCGGGGGTGAACCGCCTGGTTTCGAGTTGAGCCTGGCGCCCGAATTGATCACCAGGATGACCTTCATCGTTTCACCGGAATACGGAACGCGCTCATCCACCGTGCTGCTGGTGGATCGGGACGGTGGCGTCACCTTAATCGAGCGGCAGTTCGACGCGGCCGGCATTTCTAGCGGAACACGAAGCCATGAATTCCAGATCACGCAAGTACGTTAGGGGGTTTATTGCCTTAATAACCCCAATGAAATGTCTGCTGCGGACCGGCTTTCAAGAGAGCCCTCCTTTTTTCGTTACAAACCAGATTTCCATCTCGCCTTTTCCTTTCACCTTCAGCGTCCCGCGTGGTTCACACACAAAGTCGTCTTTGATCAATTCGTAAGTGGCGCGGGTGATCTGGATACTTCCTTCTTCCCCGTGGGACTCCATGCGGCTGGCGGTGTTAACGGCATCACCCCATAAATCGTAGCTAAACTTCTTGCGGCCTATTACGCCAGCCACCACCGGCCCGGAGTTCAGACCAATGCGAAAGCTTAGTTTGCGCCCACAAAATTCATGGTGGTTAACATAGTCGCGCATCTCCAGGGCCATGGCGGTGAGTACCTGCGCGTGGTCAGAGCGCGGGCGTGGTACGCCGGAAGCCACCATGTAACAGTCGCCGATGGTTTTTATCTTCTCCAGTCCGTGTTTCTCGACCAGCAAATCAAAATGCGAAAATACCGCGTTGAGCAGTTCCACCAACTCTATCGGCGTCATCGACGCTGACAGGGGCGTGAAGTCAACCAGGTCGGCAAACAGAATGCTTGCGCCTTCATAATAATCGGCGATGGTGTGTGGCTCGTTTTTCAAAATCGACACAATCTCTTTGGGCAGGATATTCAGCAAGAGCGTCTCGGATTTTTCCTGAAACCAATTTTTCCGCCCGACAAAGTAAAAAACCATCAGGAAAATGAGCGAGCCGACTGCGATCAGATTGACGACAAAAAAGAAAATGATCGTCCCGGGAGACAGATTATTGGTAAAGCCCACAAAGGGCTGCAAAAAACCGCTGAGAACAACAATCCCCATAAAGGCCAGCAGCCAGCGTATAGCGTAAGAGGGATCACCGAAGAGCAGCGCACCCAGGGGGCAAATCAGCGCCCATAAAATGACCGCGCTACCGTTGACAAACCCACCCAGGGCCATCATCAGTAAGAAGGGAAGCAGCAGAATTAACGTGAGTTGGCTGAAACGAAAGAAGTGATACCGGCGCGTCAGACCAAAGTGGATAATGCTGAACAGAGATATGACGGCGTAGGATAGTGGAATAATCCCCGCCAGCACTTCTCCCAAAAGGATATACGTCACGGACCAGGCTGCCCCGGCAAACACAAACGGAATGGCGCAAACCGTCAGTAATGATTTCTGTAACTGGATGTCATCATCGTCATCCGGATCCATCCCAATGCGCACAAGCCAGGCCAAACCCTTTTTCATCAATCGATTCATCTTCGAATCAGCCATGAAGGCTTAATGGGGATTGGATTCACAAAAAACACTAGAAGTGCAATACATAGAAAATCACGATTGCCAATCCGCTCAATACGACCGTCGCGATGAGCCACGACGTATCTCTGAGGGAAAATCTATCATTACCTAACATCGCGAAGACACCATCACAATACTGTGCACCCACTTCGCTTCGCTCGCCTTGATAACAGGCTTGATGAACGAACCGTACACTTCCACATAATAGAAACCACCGGCGAGCCACGCGGTGAGCAAACAAACATCACCAATGACTGCAGCAATCTTCGCACGCTCAATCCTGGCCCCGGTCGGGTTCAACAACTCGACCAAAACCCACAGGAACGCGAATAAACCAATCTCGGCAAGAATTGCGTGCACAAAAATCAAAGGATTTACCATGGCGCTTTTTTACCATAGTTTGCGTATTTAACCAACACCAGGCCACCGGTATTGTGCTCAACTGCAGTTTCTGTGTCTAATACACACCAAGTGGTCTATCCGTAACCAAACTGAATCTTCAATCAATGTCTAAACTCCCGGTAATTGTTGGTCTCGGCGGCGTTAATCCCGCCGGCCGTCTGTCTTCACATCACGCCTATCGTCGGATGGTAATTGATGTGCTGGGCCGGGAAGATGCCGCCCAGACCTACCGCGCCCTGGCCGGATTGATGAATCTGGAGGGTGATCCTGATGATCAGGACACCCGCGATTACATCAATGCACATACCCTGATTCGACGCATCGAAAACTACGATCCGCACAATATCCCCTGGCACCGCCAGGCCCGGATCGGTGCCGCCGGCGGCAACATATTGACCTTCAGCCTGCCCAGGCAACAGCTACCCGAGCATCCGCCCGAAAACTGGCAGATTGAGGAAAAGGCGGACGGAAGTTGTATCGTCAGCGTCCAGGGTGGGCTGGATGTCTTGCTGGCGGACCGGCGAGTGTCCAGGGTCAGCTCAGCAGGTGAATTGCCAACCGGCTTTGCACCGGGAAAACTCTATCAATCGCGCAATCATCCGCGTGGCTTGCAGATGGCCGTCTTTGGCGCCTCCGATGCCGTGCGCTCGGTGGGTATCGACTGGTCAGTGCTTAAAAACTCCGTGCATCCGGATCAGATCGGGGTCTATTCAGGCAGTGGTATGGGTCAGTTGGGCGATCACGGAAGCGGTGGAATGCTGCAGTCCCGGTTGATAGGTAAACGCGTCACCTCCAAACAGCTGGCGCTGGGCCTGTGCGATATGCCGGGCAACTTCATCAATGCCTATGTGCTCGGCAGCGTTGGCGCCACGGGTGCGGTGGTCGGCGCTTGTGCGACTTTTCTCTACAACCTGCTGCATGGCGTCAATGACATCCGCAGTGGCAAACGCCGGGTGGTGGTGGTCGGCAATTCCGAAGCGCCGGTCACGCCGGAAATCATTGATGGTTATCGCACCATGGGCGCATTGGCCGAGGACGATGCCTTGAAGGCACTGGATGGAGAAAGTGGCCATGCCGACTATCGACGCGCCTCCCGTCCATTTGGCGAAAATTGCGGTTTTACCGTGTCCGAGGCGGCGGTCTACACCGTGCTGATGGATGATGACCTGGCTATGGAGTTGGGTGCGACCATTCATGGCGCGGTGGGCGATGTGTTCATCAATGCCGATGGTTTCAAGAAATCGATCCCGGGACCGGGTGTCGGCAACTACGTGACCGTCGCCAAGGCGCTGGCCATGGCCCGGGCTCTTCTGGGTGAAGATGCAATACGCCAACGCAGCTACGTTCTTGCACACGGAACCGGCACGCCGCAGAACCGGGTTACCGAGTCACACATCCTCAACGAGGTGGCCAAAGCTTTTGGCATCGACTCCTGGACAGTGGCGGCCATCAAGGGCTATCTGGGTCACCCGCTGGCGCCGGCCTCCGGTGATCAGTTGGCCAGCGCGCTGGGTTCCTGGCAGTACGGCTGGATTCCCGGCATCAACACCGTCGACCGAATTGCCGATGACGTGCATGACAGCAATTTGCATTTCAGCACCAGGCATATGGAAATCGATCCAACATCCATGGATGCCGTGCTGATCAATTCCAAGGGATTTGGCGGCAACAATGCCACTGGTCTGATTCTTTCACCGTTCGTGGCGCGTTCAATGCTGGAGAAAAAGCACGGAACCCGGGCCTATGCCGATTACCAGAGCCGCAATGAGGCCATCACGCAGGCGGCACAAGAGTACGACGAGCAAATGACGGCCGGAAAAATCGCGCCAATCTATGAGTTCGGCCAGGGCGTGGTAGACGGGCAGGATCTGTCGATCTCGGATCGAGAAATCGGCATCCCGGGTTTTGAAAAGAGCGTCGACCTGGATTTGCCAAACCCCTATCCCGATATGACGCCTTTGATGAGTTCATCGGACGATTAGCCAATATCGGCAGCTAATTTGTCAAAACCCTTTGTAGAGATTTCGACGTCTGAGATAGCGGTCCACTGATACCCTTGCGGACTATGCTAGCAAGAGCGACTGAATATGAGGCGCGGTTAAGAGACGGGCGTCCTGCGGCCGTTCCAGAAACGGCTCCACATCCTGAAGAAGTTTCGAAAAATCCATCACCTGCACATTCTCGAAGAGCATCTCTCGCCAATTCACCGCTCGAAATTTCCCCGCCCCCTGGGTCTGGTCGAGGGCGTTTTGAAGAAGAACCAGGTTCGGCTCCGTTGACGGGCGGCGGCTGAGATACCAGAGCAAGTCGTACCAGTCACGGCCCTTCGAATATTTTCGCGTCGTCAGGGCATGGATTTTGCCCGCCATGAGGGATGGAAGCGAATGGTGCCGAACGGCAAACATCATGTGGCGGTTGATAACGGTTCGAACGCTCTCAGCTCCGGCCGGTGGACGGCTGTCGATTTCCAGCTTGATGGACAGATTCTGGTTCGCCATGGCCGAAAGACCTGCATCATTTAGCAGTCCCGCCACTTTGATCCAGGCCGTGTGCACTGTTTTGCGGTCATTCCAACTGAGTGCGGTGTCAAACCCCGCCAGTGTCATATCTCTTTTTAGTTTTCCCATCCAACGCACCGGTTCATAGCCTGCTGGATTTTCGAGGGAAAAATCGAGATCTTCAGAAAAACGCGGCAGCTCAAATGCAAATCGCAATGCCGTTCCTCCAACAAATGAGAGACAAATGTAGGCCTCGCTCTCATGCAGCGAGCGCATGACAAATGCCTGGAGATATTCACGCAGGATATTCAGTTTTTCTGCAGGACTCTCCACGTTCTGCGCCAGCGCAACCGCCTGTTCTCTCATAGCGACACTGTCCCTTCCTCAGTTGAAGCACTCACCTGTTCCCAAACTGAAACTGCACGCATCAACCGCGGCAACCCAAACCGTTCGGCAAAGTCTCGCAAACGCCCTGTGGAAACCACATCAAAATTCTGGAAGCGCATCTCAGTCATGCGGTCCGTATCCCAGACCCCGGACCTTAAATGCCACAAATCCAGAAGCGCCTTTTCCGGGGCAGCCACAAAGACGTTTTCCCCACCCATATCCACTGCCCGGTATCCGAAAAAGAATTTCTGTTTCAGATTTGAATAACGATACACACCAAAATCATTTTCAAAGGTGCGCGGAACCCGCGGCGTCACAGCGGTATACACGACTGTTTTTTCTGGAATCAACCCGTAAAAAGAAAGCGCCCAGTGCATGCTGATATAGGATGGCGTATAAAGTTGATTACTGAGCAAAGCCGGATGAGCCGCCACCCGCCGGTAAGGCTCCGCCAGGGCATACATTCCCCGGCGAAGAGAAAGCAACTTGCCCGCCTTCCGCCATTCATACAAACGAACACGCAGGTTCTGCCTCGGTTCTCCCGATAATTGAAGCACAGTTGCAAAATCAAACCACGGCAGATCTCCGATCAACTGCAAAAAATTATCAAATTTCATATACGTTAGTATACATTATTATTTATTTTTGTAAATAGGTTAAGGGCGAAAATACTCTATCAGATGCTGGCGGGAAGTTGCCAGGTATCAGCAGGAATGTGGCCGTTAACGCCCCAGGCATCCCCCTGCCCGTAACGCTCACAACTTCGCTGCTGGCCAGCCATGGAATACTAATTCGCCATGGACACGGTATGATTTACGATAAAGTTAGAGGTGGTGGCATTATTCTGCCTGATGCGCCTGGACTGGGCGCCAGAATTGATGAGAAATTCCTGCAGGACTGTGAGCAATATAGTGTAAAACCATGAAAGGATATTCCGCACTATCACTGATGAGAAATGCGCTGAGCGGGCACCAGAAATGGAAGCCGGCCTGGCGGGATGCTACACCTAAAAGCATTACGACGTGGTCATAATCGGTGCAGGCGGACATGGGCTCGCCACAGCTTATTATCTCGCCAGTAATCATGGCATCAAGAATATTGCGGTGCTCGAAAAAGGCTATCTGGGCGGTGGTAATACCGGGCGTAATACCCAGGTGATTCGTTCGAATTACTTCTGGCCGCAAAGCTCGGCATTTTTTGACCGTTCACTGCAACTCTATGAAGGTTTGAGCCGGGAACTTAATTTTAATGTCATGCTCAGTCAGCGCGGGATATTGACACTCGCTCACAGCCACCATGAACTGGAAGGGATTCGGCGATGGGCCAACGCGATCATGATCAATGGTATTGACTCCAGGGTGATGACTCCCGCTGAAGTCAAAGAGCTTATGCCTTTGATCAATCTGGACTGCCGCTTCCCCATCCATGGCGGTTTCATCCAGCAGCGAGGCGGCACGGCGCGGCATGATGCAGTGGCCTGGTCCTATGCGCGTGCCGCCAGTGAATATGGTGTCGACATCATCCAGCAGTGCGAAGTCACAGGCTTCAAAACCCAAGCAGGCCGTGTGACCGGTATTAAAACCACGCGCGGCACGATCGGTGCGGACAAAACCAGTATCGCAGTAGCCGGACATACCAGTGTGCTTGCAAAGATGGCCGGATTTCGTGTGCCTGTCACCAGCATGTCACTGCAGGCAATGGTCAGCGAACCGGTCAAGCCCTGTCTGAATACCGTCGTGTTGTCCCCGGTCATTCACGCTTATGTCAGCCAGTCGGACCGGGGTGAACTGGTCATTGGCGGTGGCGCCGATGTCTACAACAGCTACGCACAACGTGGCGGCATTCCAATGCTGGAAGAAGTTATTTCTTCTGTATTGGAGTTGTTCCCGGCATTCAGCCGTCTGCGCCTGATGCGGCAATGGGCCGGTACCGTTGATGTCACCCCCGATACGACACCGATTATGGGCAAGACACCCATGGATAACCTGTACATCAGCGGCGGTTGGGGGCACCGGTGGTTACAAGGCCATCCCCGCGGGTGGCGAAACCATGGCCTACACAATTGCCAATGACAGCCCGCACCCGCTCATTGAGGGATTCGGGCTGGACCGTTTCGAAACGGGTGCGCTCATTGATGAAGGCGCGGCGTCGGGAGTAGCTCACTGATGTTGCAGATTACCTGTCCATATTGCGGTTGCCGGGATGAGCCGGAATTTTCATTCGGCGGTGAGTCTCATGTCACCAGGCCACCACTCGACTCAAGCGATGCCGAGTGGTCTGACTATCTCTTCAACCGGAAAAATCCGAAGGGTGTTCATTACGAACGCTGGATACACAGTTTCGGTTGCGGGCGCTGGTTCAATGTTGCACGCGATACCGTGACGCATGAAATCCACGCCACCTACAAGATGGGTGAGCCAAAACCGGATTTGGCGCCCTGAGCTGTTGGATGGGGGTGACAACTGATGGCACAAGCGCAGAAGAATCGCTTAAACCAGGGTGGTCGCATTGACCGCAGCAAGCCCCTGTCCTTTCATGTTCAACGGTAAAAAGCTCCAGGGCTACCAGGGCGATACCATTGCATCGGCTTTACTCGCAAATGGGATCGGCACCGTGAGCCGGAGTTTCAAATATCACCGGCCGCGCGGTGTGATCTCCGCCGGTGTGGAAGAATCCGGCGCCCTGTTGACGGTATCGGAAGGTGACGGCGACGTCCCTATTGTGCGCTCAACCATCCGCGCCCTGGCTGACGGGCAGGAAATAATTAACCAGAATTGTTTCCCCAGCGTCAATTTTGATATTGGGCGTATGGTCGATTTCACGCATAAATTCTGGCCGGCTGGTTTTTACAACAAAACCTTCAAGTGGCCCAACTGGCGCTGGTACGAGGCATCGATCCGGCGCATGGCCGGGCTCGGAAAAGTGCCGGCCGGTGAGGATGGCGACAAGTACTTCCACCACAACCTGCATTGCGATGTGCTGATCGTTGGCGCGGGACCGGCAGGGCTTGCAGCAGCGTTGAGTGCGGCAAGCAGTGGCGCACGGATTGTCATTGCCGAACAGGATTACCATTTGGGCGGAGGCCTGCTGAGACAAGCTGCAGAAATTGACGGAGCAGATTCAGACGCATGGATCGACAGCACGAGGGCAACATTGGATAAGGCTTCCAACGTTACCATCATGACCTCGTCCACGGTCTCCGGTTATTACGACCACAATGTTCTCACCATCACCGATCGCTCAACCGAGGGTGTCAAACGATTCTGGAAGGTCCGCGCAAAAGAGGTCGTGCTGGCCACCGGCGCCATTGAGCAACCGCTGGTATTCATGAACAACGATCGCCCCGGAATCATGCTGGCCGGGGCGGCAATGGAATATGTGAACCGCTATGCGGTAAAACCACGTGATTCGATGGTCGTCGCCACCAATAACGATTCGGCCTACACGGTTGCGTTCAGCCTGCATGACAACGGAGTGCGTGTACCGGCAATTATCGATGTGCGCAGAGAGATAGCTGGCGACATTACGCAACAGGCGATTCATCGCGGCATCACGATCATGTCCGGCTCGGTTATCACAGATACCGTGGGCTCCAGGGGTATCGTCAAAGTCCGGGTCGGTACATTGAGTGCTGACAATCAATCAGTCCAAAGCACGACCGGTGAAATCGCCTGTCACGGTGTTGCAATGTCAGGCGGATTTAACCCGACACTGCATCTTTTCTCACAAGCAGGCGGAAAGCTTGAGTATGATTCTGAGCTTGCCTGCTTCCTGCGAAGGAATGCCGGCAGCGGGTAACGGTCGCTGGCAGTGCCAATGGCAAGTTTCTGCTTGCTGATGCCTTGACCGAGGGTGCCAGGCAGGTTCACACGCCGTAACCAGGGGCCGGTTATGAGTGTAATCCGATCACAGTTTCAACATCCGCTTCAGACAGCTACGAGCTGGACGCCCTCCGGATTACCCCGGCAGGAGATACCAGCCGCCAGTGGGTTGACTGGCTGCATGATGTTACCGTCGCCGATATCGAACTGGCCGTGCGGGAAAATTTCGTTTCTGTCGAACACCTGAAACGCTATACATCAACCGGCATGTCGGTAGACCAGGGGAAAACAAGCAATCTCAATGCACTGACGCTTTTGGCCAAACTCACCAACCGGCCGATTGAGGAAGTTGGCGCCACCACGTTCAGGCCGCAGTTCATGCCCGTACCGATGGGAGTGATCGCCGGCCAACGCCATGGGAATTTCTACAGTCCGGTACGTTTATTACCCGCCCACGACTGGCATGCAAGCCAGGGGGCTGTTTTTGAAAGTTATGGCCCCTGGCGGCGTCCCGAATACTACGCGAAAAATGGCCGGGATCGGGATACCGCTATTCGCGAGGAGGCCCTTGCGCTGCGCCGCAGCATTGGTTTTTTTGACGGCTCACCACTGGGCAAAATCGAAGTAAAGGGTCCGGACGCGGGCGAGTTCCTGAACCGTATCTACGTCAACAATGTACTGACATTAAAACCCGGTCGTATTCGCTACGGGCTCATGCTCAACGAGAACGGCATCGTTATTGATGACGGTGTATTCGCCAGGCTGGACGATGATCTCTATCTTGTCAGCACTACCGCGGCAAACGCGGATCGTATCGCTGGATGGTTGGAAGAATGGCATCAATGCGAGTGGCCGGATCTTGAGTTGATCATCTCACCGGTGACCGCCCAGTGGGCAGTGATTACGTTTGCCGGTCCAAATTCTAGAAAGTTTCTGCAAGATATTGACTCTAATATAGATTTTTCAGCTGAAAACTTGCCCCACATGGCGCTTGCGACAGGTACTTTCCTTGGCGTCGAGGCACGGGTGCAGCGCGTCAGTTTCACCGGTGAAATGAGTTTTGAGATCAGCGTGCCCGCGAGGCACGCACAAACGGTCATTGAGCAACTTTTTGCAATCGGTGGCGATCAGATCGAGCCCGTGGGAATCGAGGCCATCCTCGTGCTCAGAACTGAAAAAGGCTACCTGCACGTGGGATCAGATACCGATGGCACCAGCAATGCGCTGGACGTTGATTTTGGAGGAATCGTTAACAGGAAACAATCGGATTTTATTGGGAAGCGGTCTCTTCTTCGTGCCGAAGACCAGCGAAAAGACCGGCGGCAGTTTGTTGGCATTGAACCACTGGATGAAACTGAAAATTTGCAGGCAGGAGCGCATTTTGTCACATCGCAGGATGAGGCCCGCCGCAGCGAGGGCATGGTGACATCGGCCTGCTTCAGCCCGACATTGCAACGGGTTATCGGTCTTGGTTTGCTGGAGCGCGGATTTGAGCGCAAAGGCGAAACCGTGACCGTTTTTGATGAAGGACGGACATTCAATGTACGGATTACAGACCCGGCTTTCTATGACCCCTGTGGGGAGAGAATGAATGACTGAGCATGCTGGTTTTAATCTGAAAAAAGCAGATCAACGGTCGATTGTCCGCTTACGTGTTCGCCCGGATGGCGCAGACACCGCTGGTAAAGCAATGCAGCTTCCGCAACAGGCGTCGCAATGGCTGGATGGAAACCCGGCTATCCATTGGCTCGGCCCGGATCAGTGGTTGCTGACCAGTGAGAGTGAGTCTGCCGAGGATATCCTTGCCAATATCGATAGTGCTTTGTCGGGTCAGTTGTATGCTGCAACCGACATGTCTTCGGGGCTCATATGTTTGTCCTTAAGCGGGCCGGCCGCTCGCACCGTTCTGGCGATGGGTTGCGGCATTGATATGCATCCGGATTCATTCACCGTGGGTCAATGCGTTCGCACGCGTTTCGCGCAGGTTCCGGTATTCATGGTTGCCACCGGAGATCTTGAATTCAATTTGTACGTTGACCGGAGCTATGCAAACCATTTACATGAGTGGCTGTCTTGCGCCGGCGAAGACCCGATAGACGCATTCTCATCGTCAAATGTGATGATCCAGGGTTAATTATCACCGTCGTGCTCAAGCGTATACGAAAGCGTGGTGTGAGCCTCGTACAACTTCTCAAACCAGCCTGTCAATTCTGGATGTGTACCCCGGTGTATTTGTAGATTCGCCAAAGTTTCGAGGATACTGAGATGTTTATCTGCATTGATCTCAAGATTCGATTTCAGATCATCCAGTTTGTCGTTGGCGATTGCCCTTTTATGCGCATCGCTCATGTCATTGTCTTGAAGAAAATTCATCAGGCCGATGATCTGATTAAGTAAGTTATGAATTATTTGACTTGTGTCACTCATGCTCTGCTCCCGAAAGTGTCTTTGATTTTACCGGCTAATGTCATCGATAGAAACAGTAAAAACCCCGGCTTTGACACCGGGGTCACTGGCATATTGAGGCCCAGGGACATTTAACTTGTCAGTGCCTGGCTGAGAGCAGGACCAGTGGTTGTTACCGTGATTCAGCGGTTTCCGCAGCCTGCTTGCCGAGCGTTTGTACGACCCATGCGTTGAGGCTTTTTGCTCCTGACTCTACCGCAGCAAAATAAATTGCTTCGTGTAATTCGGGCGAGGTGCGGACGGGAAACTTTCCGGAAAACTGCTTACGGGATTCAACACCGTCCTTGCGACATGAGTCCAGAAAAATATTCAGTGAAATCTTTCCCTCACGGCGTAATCCTTTAATATCCTTGGCATAAAAGTTCGCTCCACCATTCAGTCCGACGAAATCGCCACGTAGCATATCCAGATCCTCAGCATAGGAAATCACTGCCTGGTAACCATCAATGTTCATCAAACCTTTCATGGATGTATTCCTTTCTCCAGAAGCCATATCTTCAGTTCTTTCACTGTGGCTTTGTCCAAATTTCGATCAGGGTGCGGCTTATGGAGCACACGGCGTTCTGTTGTGCTTTCGCTTCAATTAAAAACAGATATCATATTATGATATCATTTTGTTGGAATGGAGTAAAACAAACCCACCACGAAAATTTGGATGAATTGACGCACGCTGGTATCGTGATGGCGATTGACTGTTTGTGTCATACGCTCAGTCTGGGCTGAGTCGCAGCAGATCAGAAGAGGGGATTCACCTTGATTTGTGTAGGCATATGACCAATAAGTTTGAAATCCTGAGCAGACTGGTAATTGGTTAATTTAAAACCAGTGCCCCGTGACGCAAGCACTGTGATCAGAATGTTATTTCGAAACCCAGGCCTGGTTTATCCGAATAAAAGGAAATCAATTGGGATCAGTCCAAGCTGTAGATTCAGATGTTGGAACCCTGAGTTTCCTTTAACAAGCTCTTCCAGGTCCTCATCACTCATGATGATATCGCGGTAGGTGGCACCGGCCGGAATCATCGGGTAGACGTTGGCCTCTTTTTCCACGATTACGTCCAGCAGGTAGGGCTCGTCGGGATCAGCCAGCATCCTGGCAAATGCCGCCTCCAGATCTTCCGGCGCTGCAACCCGCTCAGCCCTGACCCGGTAACCCTGCGCTATGGCCAGGAAGTCCGGGTAGACATCCTGAACGTCCCGGGCCTTGACCTCCGATATGGGATCCGACAGGTCTGAATTGGAACGGTGGCCGTCGTAAATCATGTCCTGCCACTGGCGCACCATACCCAGCCACTGGTTGTTGATGACCACGATTTTCACGCCGATGCCGTAGCGCCGGCAGGTACTGAGTTCGTGAATGGTCATGTTGAGACTGCCGTCACCGTCGATATCGATGACCTGGCGTTGCGGCTGAGCCACCTTGGCGCCGATGGCCGCCGGCAGGCCGTAGCCCATCGTGCCAAATCCGGAACTGGACAGGAAGGACCGGGTGCGCGTGGCGCGGTAATGCTGCATGGCCCACATCTGGTGCTGGCCCACGCCCAGGCTGACAACGCCTCCCCGAGGTCATGTCGCTCAGCAGGGCGATGGCTTTTTGCGGGCTGATGCCTTTTTTCTCAGCCACCGGGTACGGGAATTCGGCCTTCAATTCCTGGCAGTACTCACGCCATTGGCGGTGCTGGCTGCACCGTGATCAACTGCGCCAGCGCCGTCTTGAGGTCTCGGCGCAGATCGGCAGGGTCACGGTCTTGTTCTTGTTCAACTCGGTGCGGTCGATGTCGATGTGGATGATCTTGCCGTGTTTGATGAACTCACTGACCTTGCCGGTGACCCGGTCATCGAACCGCACGCCCAGGGCGATCACCAGGTCCGCCTCGTTGACGGCGATATTGGCATACGGGCGCCGTGCATACCCAGCACATCCAGGCAAAGCGGGTGTCCGGGAGGAAACGCGCCCAGGCCCATGATGGTCGTTGTCAGCGGCGCACCGACCTTCTCGGCAAAGGCCAGCAACTCGGATTCCGCACTGGCGGAAACGATGCGCCCACGTACAACACGGGGCGCTCCGCTTCGGAAATCAGCCGCTGACACTCCTGCAGTTGGTCGTCGTGCATGCCGCCAACCGGTTCTTCAGGCACTTCGATCACCGCCGGCATGCGTGGTTCAACGTAGTTGCCATCCGGATCACGCGGATAGTGCTGCTGGATGTCCTTGGGGATATCGATCAATACCGGGCCCGGGCGGTTGCCAAGAGCATGGGTGAAAGCCAGGCGCACCGCGGCCGGAATCCGGGCGACGCGGTCGACCAGGTAAGCCCGCTTGGTGATGGGTTTGACGATGGAGACGATGTCCACTTCCTGGAAGGCGTTCCTTCCCAGTAGTTGGGACGGCACATTACCGGTAATCGCAACTATAGGAATTGAATCACTGTTCGCATCGGCGATGCCGGTGACCAGGTTGGTCGCACCGGGACCCGAGGTCGCCAGGCACACACCCACCTTGCCGCTAACCCGGGCGTAACCCTGGGCAGCGTGGGCAGCGCCCTGTTCGTGCTCGACCCGGACACAGCGAATGCCAAAATCGCGCAGCACGTCGAAAATTTCCAGGTTGGCTCCGCCCGGATAGCCGAACACCACGTCCACGCCTTCCAGTTGCAGGCTCCGGGCCAGGATCTGGGCGCCTTTCAGGGCGCCTTCGCGCTGCTCCGGCTTGATGTCGGACAGCTTGCCTCCTGAAATGGTGGCAATGTCCTGGTAGGTAACATTATCGGTGAACATTGTTTTCGGATTGGTAATTCTTGGCTTAAAAAAATTTGGTGATTTTTTGCCCGCATGACCAGGATTCAAAATAGAGAACAAGATTATATACAAACCTTGAAGTTCACGAAATGGCCCCACTGGTAATAGCCGGGCAAAGCGGATGGAAATGGATGAGGATCAGCACTGCGGCGCAACGTTGTCACCTGTAATACTGGTATTAGTCCAGTTGAAGAAATAGGTGAAGTGTAACATTTGTGCTAAAATATATAACAAATGATACATTAAACAGACGAAGTGCCATGACTACCCGAACAGCTAACCGGCGCAAGAGCATCCAGGCACAAGAATTTCTGGATTCGGCCGAAGACGCACAAGCTCAAACTCGGCACCCATACACCCATATGATCCTGCCGCCTGGCCGGGGTCATAACATGGTGCAAGAGCTATCCAGGGGCGTAACCGGGAAGGTAGCGGAACAATTTCGAAAAAAGGCGAACATCGATGAGAGCGCGTTCAGCAGTATTATCGGATATTCGCGCATGCATTACTCCCGATTGGTAAAAAATGGAAACAAGCACTTGCGGGAGGCCGCTTCAAACCGGCTGTACCGGTTTGCCCAAATCCTGGAACACGCTATCAATCTCTACAATGGGGACGAAAAAACGGCATTAATATGGCTGAAAACACCAAACGTGGCTTTTGACAACGCGACACCGTTGAAATTGCTTTCATCCGAAGTCGGGTCCGACTTGGTGGATGGCCTGATTGCCCAACTTGAACTCGGAATACTACCGGCCTGATGGCTAAAGTCTGGCGAATAGTCAGCCCCCGGTATACTTCTGAAATACTAAGTGGGGCTGGGGCTGCACAATTCAGGGGGCGTTGGAACCGTGGTGGCGAGCAAATGATTTACACGGCGATGTCTCAATCCCTGTCCATGCTGGAACGGCTTGTTTATATGATCAGCCCCTTTCCAGAAATGAGCATTGGGGCCATTGAAGTTCCTGATGAATGCATCAAGTTCCTTGGCATAGAGGAAGCTGATATAAGGGTGCTTCTCACCGACCACCGTGAATCCCGGAATATAGGCTCCGGCTGGATTGCCAGTAATCTTAGCGTAGCGCTGGCGATTCCATCCGTGCATATCCATCCATCGAACTGGCTGGAAGAACACAATGTTTTAATCAATCCAATGCATCCTGACTTCAGCAAAGTGCGCCTGCTCAGATCTCTCAGTCTTTCCTATGACGACCGCCTGGTGCTTGCCGCTTTATCCAGATCGTAAGTAGAGCCTGCTCAGAAAGTCATAATACATTGATATAAAAGGATTAAATGACCTATTTATGGTACAATAGTGCACGAAAAACAAGCCAAACCCCTTAAAAAGCGTGCACCTATGATTCGTTGTCACAGTCACCAACAAATACCCCTCGCTGAATTTGACTGGCCCTTCCAGGTCGCACTGGATGAACACAACCGCTGGGTCAAAATGAGTGAATGTATCCCCTGGGACGAACTGGCCGAAGGTTATTACCAGGGACTTTCCAGCCGCCGCGGACGCCCGCTCAAAGAGGCCCGATTGGCGATTGGAGCGGTGATCATCAAACACAAGCTGTGCCTGTCTGATCGCGAAACGGTGGCGCAGATCCAGGAAAACCCCTACCTGCAATACTTCGTGGGCTTGCCCGGTTACCAGATGGCGGCCCCGTTTGCGCCCTCGTTGTTGGTTGAGATTCGCAAACGGATGGGGCCATCGGTGTTTGAGGTGTTTCATGGCGCCATTATTGATGCAGTGGACCAAGCCAAAGCGAAGAACAAACCAGCCAGAAAATCCCGGCCCTCGGATGACGATCATGATGATCAGCCGCCCGCTACATTGTCGGTGCCAGAAGACACCCCTCAGGAACCGGCGCCGGTGCACCAGGGCAAGCTGATCCTGGATGCGACCGTCGCCCCTCAGGCGATCCGCTATCCTACCGATCTGAATCTACTGAACGAGGCCAGGGTGTTCAGTGAGCAGATCATCGATAAGCTTTATGCACACACCGATTGGCAGAAGAAACCGCGCACCTATCGTCAAAAGGCCCGCAAGGCGTACCTGGCAATCGTTAAACGCCGGCGCCCAGGCGCAAAGCTTCGACGCCGTGGGATCAAGCAACAGTTGCAGTATGTACGCCGTAACCTGGGCCATATCGAACGGTTGCTGGAATACTGGCCGCAAGGAACCCAACTGCCGTTACCCGGTTGGCTGCTTTACCGTTACTGGGTGATCCAGAATCTCTACGCACAGCAGTGGGAGATGTACCAGAACCAAAGCCGACGTTGCGACCACCGCATCGTTAGCATCAGCCAACCGTATGTGCGCCCCATCATCCGCGGTAAGCTGGACAAGTCGGTCGAGTTTGGTGCCAAGCTCAGTGTCAGCCTGACCGGAGAGGGGCTGGCCCGGGTGGATCACCTACGCTGGGATGCGTTCCATGAAGGCAGTGATCTGGCATCCCAGGTTGAGGCTTATCGGAGCCGCTATGGAGTCTATCCCGAAGTGGTACTGGGCGATCCCATTTACGGTACACGAGACAACCGGCGTTATCTCAAGAACCACGGTATCCGT
>PVMK01133946.1_pt1 | contig 28689 bp, 24 predicted proteins | sample 1853481 | NCBI WGS metagenome assembly PVMK01 (sample SAMN08533507, study PRJNA380276) | Marine sediment metagenome, whole genome shotgun sequencing project.
AATGTTCAATATTAGTATCGCTTATATTAACTATCCACGGACACCGATTTGATGAGGTTATCAGGAGTTATGTTGAAAAATGAAAGGCGGTGAAAATAAATCTACCCCTTTTCAACTGGTACAGTAAATTAAGTATACTGCCCCCGAAATTCAAAACATGTGAATATGGCATTAACCTGAACTATATACGAAGGAGTTAGCTATGAAAGCGACTATAAACAATGATCTTTGCGCCCAGTGCAGGTCTTGCGTCTCCAACTGTCCGTACCAGGCGGCAACCCAGAGGGGCAATAAATTTTACGTGTCCTCCTTTTGTACCGGGTGCGGCAATTGCATTGCTTTTTGTCCCACCGGAGCAGTGAGCGTAAGCGACGAGCTCATTGAATTGGATAATCAAAAGAACGACGCTGCGCTCAAAGAGTTGCTCGACATTAAAAAGCCTATTGTAGCGATGAAATACGCCAACGCACCGCTCGAAGGCATGGAGACCGAAGAGGGGCCCACCTTCTGGTGCGCACTGTGCGGAAATGTTTGTGCAGCAGCGGCCGACCCTGTATTCTTCAATGCCAAATCGATCACCTGCGGCGGCGCCTCGCTCTTTGGCCTTGGCAATAGAAAAGTAAAAGTGACCAAGCAAGAGATGCACGAGGCCCTGGTTGCAGCCCATGTGGTCGGCAAGGGACGGCATTACAGAACGTTTTGGGAGATGGGCAAAAGCAGGAGCAACTATCCGCCGCTCATCAAGCGGTACGAGGGCCTTATCATTGGCCCCCTCGATAAGGTCGAAATGCCCGACCTGGTCATTCTCCCAGTCAATGGCGAACAAACCTCGAGGCTCGCTGCCGCCTACACCTACGAGACCGGCAATATAATAACGGGCTCTGCCGGCTCTGCAGGATGCATCGCGGCCTCCACGGCCTATGTCGAAAACAAACCGATATTCACCTGCGGCGATCACGGGGTAAGAACCTTTATGCAGCTCAATCCAGGGGAAATACTGGTCAGCACCCCCTACGCACTCGTTCCCGGATTCGTCAAAAACCTGACCACAGCCGCCGAGGTCAGCACCGAAGACAAATAGTAATATCGCCAGAACCAAAAGTTAATATAACGTGCCATTATCTTAACTTTGTATTTTCCTGAAATGATTTCATATTACTTCTGGTAATATGAACAATTCTTGAAGTAGAATATTCAATATTATTATCGCTTATGTTGACTTTTGAAGACCTCTGAAAAGTTAAGGATACCTTTAGTAATCTTAACTTATTCAGCCATCTTAATTTTTCCTATTTACATTTTGAGATGGTTTGATATCCTTTGTGAAACAGGTATTAATTGAGCGCTGGAGACAGGAATACAACACGGTGAGACCGCATAGTTCACTAGGTTATCGTCCCCCAGCACCTGAAACCATACAGCCAGGATGGCTAAACCAACAGACTCTCTCTCACAAACATTGGTACAACTAAGTGGGGCAGGTCAAGGAGCTGCCCATGGTATATTTGTTATATGTTTTAATCGGGGTGGTCGTTTTTTTTGCCGTGCTGTTTGTCGCATACAAGATTACGGCCCATATTAAAAACCAAAGGCCCAAACCGGACCTATATTATGATTACTATACGAAACAGGATACCACTCCTGAAGGTAAAGTAGGGGTCTTTCTGGTGGGCCTTTCAACTGCCGGTGATTTTGAACCGGGCTGTTGGAGCAATATCTTCGAACATGTGCGCCACATCATCATCCCATGGCCGGGTAGCTTTTTTGCCGGTCTGGATCAGGGGCCTGCCCTGCTGGACCCCGACCGGTTTTATGAATACGAAGCATTTGTCCCCAATGACCTGGTGGATTATACGGGCAGCCGCTTTGATATGGATGGAATCCCGTATATAGAGAAATACCGCCGCGGCGAAGTCATATGGCGCAATCCTAACAAGCGTCTCTATCTGGACCATGGATTTTTTCTCCTCAAGAGCCACAAAGCCGGCGTCCCTTCCATGGCCAGCAAAATCCAGTGCAGAGCCAATGTCTGGTATTACGGCAAGGGCTTTAAAAACAAGAAAGTCCCCCACCGCTATCAACAGAACCGGGTCCTGGATGAAGCCTTTGCAAACCTGACCAAGAAATATGGTGACTTTCCATTCCATTACGCCGATTCCATGTCTCCCTGGGAGATGCACGAGAAAATATACGATTTGCTGAACAGTGGTGTCGATACGCTTGTCCTGGCTTCATCGATTGTGATGTACTCCCATTATGAAGAGTTCGAAGGCGGTTGGCTGCATAGTTTTGAAATAATCCGCAAGTGGGAAGAGGAGCACGGAAACGGCAAGAAGATCAAAGTCATCATGACGCCGCCGCCTGGCCATTTCCCGCCTCTCCGTGAAGGCTTTATCCAGCTTTTGAAAGACCGTCTGGATACCCTACCGGCCAATAAAGCAGTTAAGGTCGCTGTTTCCGTTCACGGTATGCCCTGGGATGCTTTTCCCCACGAAGCCTGGCTGAAACTCTCACCGGCTTATGTCGACCCCCTGGTTGAGGATGTTAAAAAGCTGATGGCACAATATGATTTCAGCAAGACCGAAGTGGTTTTGAGCCAGGACCACTTTGCCGACCCGGTTTGGGACCCGGGCGAAAAATATCTTTCAACCAATCGGGCCTATCTCGAAGGCAACCGCGATGGTTTTGATTATGTCGTTCAGCAGCCCATAGAATTTTATACCGAGAACACGGATACCATGTTCGCCCATGCCCATCATAACTATCATCATTTTGAAGGTTATGATGTCTATGAAACCATTGATTATCCCGATTGGGATGTGCCCTACACCCGTGAGTTAGACTTGCATGGCACCCTAACCATTTATAACGGTGTGCTGGTGGGCAAATACCGCCGTTATGTTTCGGACGCTTTTACCCAAGCCATGGATTCGATCCTTTCCAAATCCTCTGTTCTACAGAAGCAGTCGGCTGAGCAGGGGCAGGCAAGCGCAGAAGAAAAAGACCTCAAGAATTAGGCGGGAATAACGAAAAAATTGAGACCGATAAGAAACTGCTCAACTTTGTTCCAGGGGAGGAAATCAAGTAGGTTAAACGCATCATAAATATTAAACTTAGAAATGAGGGGGATACTATGTATGACCGATGGCAAATCTGCTTATGGATTTCCATTGCCCCTCAGATGATAGATTGCCAGAGCAAAAAAAGGAGGCACGTGAATGAAAACATTATTTGGCTGGGCAGGTAAAATCCTCCGGGTGGACGTAACTGATGGTGGCACCTCGGAAATGCCAACCATGAATTACGCCCCCCGCTTTATCGGCGGGCAAGGTATCGCCAGTCGTATGTATTGGGAGCAGATGAGTAACAGCATCGGGGCTTTTGATCCAGAAAACCACCTTTTTGTTATGAATGGTCCCCTATGTGGAACGGGTGCGCCCGCCGCATCGCGCTGGATCATTGCTGGTAAATCTCCCATAGCTTTCCCGGAGCAGTATGCTTATGGCAATTTGGGAGGAAACCTCGGATCGGCCCTAAAGTGGGCCGGTCTTGATGGTTTGGATATTGTGGGATCTTCCAGGAAACCTGTAATTTTAGTGATCGGACCAGGAGGTACATGCTCTATTGAAGACGGTTCAGGGCTTTGGGGAAAAGATACGTTTGAAACAATTACAGCTCTTCAAAAAACCTTTGGCAGTAATGCCTGCGTGGCCACTATTGGAAAAGCAGGTGAGCAGCTTGTGAGATTTGCCAATGTAATAGGTTCAGGCGGTGTTTCTGCTTCCAAGGGATTCGGCGCGGTTATGGGTTCAAAGAACCTTAAGGCAGTTGTGGTCAGGGCACCCAAAGTGGTGATCCCTGTAGCACGACCGGATTTACTCAAGAAGACCAATGGTGAGATTACATCCCTCTGGAAAGGGGAGTCTTCCGGAAGGTACTGGCCACAAGCAGACATTATGTTGCCCAATCTGACAAAAGTTGAAAACAGCTATTGCTACGGATGCCCGGGAACCTGTGGGCGCGGTATTTACCAGACCGACAAAGGGGAGAGAGGCCACCGCATATCATGCGCTTCAGCCTTCTTCTATTCTGGTGCGGAAATAATGAAAACGGACCAAGTGGGCGAAGCCGCGTTTCACGCTACGCAGTTGGCTAATAAAGAAGGGATTTGCACAAGTGAACTTCTATTCCTTACCAGGTGGCTTCCACAGGCTCTTAGAACGGGTGTTGTCGATCCAGTTGAAACGGCCTTAGATCCTGATGAACTAGGTACATCAAAATGGATTGAAGCCTTGGTCAACCTCATTGTCCACCGTAAGGGCATCGGGGGTCTTTTGGCTGAAGGAAGCCGGCGTGCAACCCGTGAGCTTAACATAGAAAATCTTATCGAGGGTTTAGTATCACAAACAGGTTTTTCCGGTGGCGGGCACGATCCGCGCTTGTACCCTTCACTAATCCCCATTTATGCAACTGAGCCGAGCCTGTCCGTGGCCCAGATCCACGAGATCATCATTCCGACCATGGCGTGGATGAAATGGATGACCAGCGAAGGAATGCGGGGCTTCATGACAACGAAAAAGCTCAGGAATATAGCCAAAACATTCTGGGGTGATGAAAAGGCTGCAGAATTCGACTCCCCCGACAAGATGGGAGAGGCCGCTGTAAGGGCGCAAAACCGATCGTACGCAAAAGACACCTTTGTGCTTTGTGATTGGTTCTGGCCAATACACTTTTCCGGGAACACTGAATCCGGAGTAGGCGACCCGACACTTGAAGCCAAACTTTTTACCGCCGTAACAGGTGAAGACATGGATGAAGATGGTTTTCTTCGTGTAGGTGAACGATGCGCCAACCTGAACCGCGCGATCAGGCTGCGCGAGGGAAGGCGCGGACGCATTGATGATATTCTGGAAGAGTACTTTTTTACCCAGCCATTACGTGAGCTGGAATTGCATTACGCAATGCTCAATCCAGAGAATAAATGGCCCGGGAAGGAGGGCAGCACATTTACCAGTACCGACGCAGTGGTGCGAAGGGACTTCTTCACAAAAACCATGGACGATTACTATAAAGCCAGGGGGTGGGATCCAAAAACAGGACTGCAGAAAAGAGATACCCTACGGAAGCTCAATCTTGGGGATATTATAGAACTCCTAGAGGATAAGGTAGTCTAGAAAGTCTCTATACCGCTCACTTGGTTGCCTTCTGAATGCAACTGGAGGGGTAAGCTATCGCTGATCAATAGACTGTCAAAGGTTCAAACTTATGTTGACAAAAACATAAACTCTTATCAAAAGACTAGAAGGAGGATGTCATGACCAACCAAGAAATCGAGGAGAAAATCAGGAAGTATCTTCCGGAAATTAAGAAGGAATTTGTGGCAATCAAGGTGTGGAAGGAGGAGCCAAGGGATGTCCCCAAATATGAGGGGTTTTCTTTTCCGGGTATATGCACCCAGATTGGCGACGTACTTACGTCAGGTAGAAACTTTTACTCCACTAAGGATCAGAGTATTTGTCAAGCATGTAATATGGCTGTGGGTGTACATCCGCCGTCGACTGATGAAGAGTGGACGCCGATTCAAGAAATGCACCAGGAATATAGCAAAGAAAGTAAGGATATGGAAATAGCTAGACGCTACTTTCGAGTAGAGGAACCAAAATTGTGTCCGTATCCAAAAGAGGAAAATGCAGCCGTTCAGGTCGGCCTGTTCAAGGATGTCGAAGATCCAGACACGGTTCTGATCTTCTGCAACCCTGCGGCTGGAGATTTAATCAATCGGGCGTATGCTTATTCGACGGGAGAGATCATAAAGGGCTTTGGGTCACACTCGGGCTGCCGCATCACCTTTGGCTTCACTTACGTTCTTAACGAGCCGACATTCACAATGGGAACCCCTGAATGGAGGGCCTACATCGGTATGGATGACGATGAATTAACGCTCGCCTTTCCTTATAGAAGCCTCCTGCGGTTTATAGATGATTTTCACGTGCAGGGCGTTGTCTACAAGAGGTTGATAAAGATGGCGAAGTTCTCTGTACGAAATAATCCGCAATCGCCTCCGACACCAGACCTACTGTCCCGATACCGTTACCCTCTCCCATAATGGGCTTTATCTGAACCTGAAAATATGTTTATGTTGACAAAAACATAAACATTTAACTATAGTCTATTAAAATTTTCTCTTGACCGCCTCTACGGGGTGACGTCCTTTGAGCTGGGATGAGGACGTACGGGGCAAAGGTTCAGGAGAGACAGAGTGAAAAACGTGCCTGGTATGCACAGGGGTTGCGTGCTCAAAAAAAACATGCAGGAAGGGTCGATCACTATGTTTAGAGAATTTGCCGATATTACCGAAACGAATTATGATCCGTCTGCATCACGAATACCCGAGCTGATCGGAAAACATCCTGGCGCAGATGTGGAGTTTAAAACATTCGAACCCAACCCCCTGCAGTTTGTCAAACCGGCAAGCGCCTCGCGCGTCAGTGGTATGATGGAGGTCGAGCTTAAAATAAGGGACGGCAATCAGGAATTAGAAAAAAACATAAAAAAGGTTATCCTTACCATTGACGGCAGGCAGTTTGAGTTTGACCAGCCCCCGTACATGGTGCGCTTTGATACCTCTCACGCAAGATACCGCTTGATAAAGCTTCAGGCTGAGGCAATCGGAGAAAAAGACGGCCAGGCCAAAGAGGTTTTGGCGACATTCTATACGAATGTGATCGCTGAGAACGGCAAATTTGACAAATCAAAACCGCTCATATTATTCGCCGGTGTTTTGGAGCCCCCGATTGAGAATGCACGCGGCACCTGGACGCCGGACATGTGCCGGACCGCATATACCTATTCGGAAAACATGCTGAATCATTTGATGCACTATGGTCTAGTCCCCGATTTTCTGAAAGAGGTAGACCAGTTTACCGTTCTGTTTGACCCGACCCAGCTCGACAAGGGGATGTCGGAATACAAGCCCGCGAAGCTGATTGATGTGCTGGGCAGGGAAACCGGACCCGGCTGTGAGGGTCAAACCTATACGGATATGATTCCCGCGGCTCAATGGATTGACGCAATGCAGACACCGACGGGGATGACCCTAATGGGCTATCATATACCGGAAGCATGTCTGCCGAACGGGATGCCGGATATTTATGAAGTGTTTGCCGCACGCGTGATGAAATGCTACTGGAAATTTGATCCGGCCGGTGTGCGGGCGTGGGAGCAGGCACGAAATTTATTTAAAGACATTATGGCGGACCTTCGCTCCTGCGGCTACGACCTGCCCTGGGAGGCCCATTCTACTCTCATCGGCAAGAAGCCGACCCATCTGAAAGATCTCCTAAAAAGGCAGCTGGCTGAAAACAACATTACAGGTGTAGTGCTCTCCGACCTTATTACGGAAGTTGGGGACTTTGATGGAACCAAAGGGATCTGGGAGGATGTACAGGAGGCAATCGACCTTGTAGAGCAAGAGACCGGCAGGAAGCTTCCGCTCTCCATTGCGTGCACTACCGGGGGCGCCATGAACGGCAGCCATCCTGATTTTGCCGAGTCGGCACTGCGGATGACTGAGAACGAGATCACAACCGCCGGCATTCCCAACAGCGCAAAGGTAGGGCTCATACTGTGTGAGCATGGCTATCCCCCGGGGCTTGTCGATGAGGATATCGGCGGCAGTAATCTTACGGAGATTCGCCGAAACATCCAGCAGGCCTACCACAAAGCCCTGCCCGCCCTGAGAGGTGGCAGAACCGAATACCGTTTTGGGATGAACAGCTTTAATAGCCACCCGGGTTCCGGGCAGATGTCTACGATGGAATGGCTGGTGGATTATCTGCACAGGGGCTTTGATACCGTCATCCTGCAGCCGTATTACTTTCCCAACGAAACGTTTGAGCTGTTTGACGATTTCCGCCACGAGGCCTTTGACATCGCCGGCATTGACGATGAGCAGGAACTCCGGCAGGGGTTTGAAATCCTTGAAAATTACCGGACGGATTTCACCTTCAGGGGTGCCCGAATCATAATGACAGGGGTCGCTCCTGGGACGATATGAAAAAGACGGTCACCTTCCATTGATTCAAGAGGCCTACAGTTTATATAAAAACTGTCTTACCGATGCCGTAATGCAAAAGCTCCGCTCTCTCTAGGGTCTTGCGCCCCCCGACCGCGGCTGCCCTGCAATGGCTGACGGCAATATGCTACCCCTGCCCCCAAGCCGCGGCAAGCAGCTGGCAAGCCCCCCTCCTCCACAACACCCCATTTGACACACACTGCTTAACCTGCTGATATTTCACTGACCTAGCCCCCCAAAAGTTGAGCCACTTTTTGTGATAAAATAGAGCAAATAAAAGCAGAGCCTAAACTCTGCCTTTTTCACATTACCACAAGTAACCTTAACAAAACGCAAAGTCAACAGTTCGTGCCATACTCTTAAATCTTGCTAATGTTCATATAACCCTTGCTAATATTTGAAGGGTTACGGGCGCTTATTTTTTGCTGGTTGCGCATAGATTGCGTTTTACTTTACGCTAATGGTAGTTACTGTCACGTATCACACTGCTCACCATGTTCCAATCCCTACTCTTGAGCAAAAATCGTTCTGTCCAGGTTCTTGACCAGACCGGATACCATCCTGAAGGGAATGCTTACCAGAATTTCCTCATTCTTAAGCCGCATATTGGTTCTGGCCCCATGGTCTCCGCAAGTGAACACAGGCTTATTATTCAGCAGCGTGATAGGTGTCATCGCCAGGCACGCGGCCGTGCCGGAATTTCCCATTATCATCTCTCCCGTGTCAAAGGCATATGCCGTGGAAAGCATACACATTTGATGACCGTTCACCGGAAATAGAATCATATCAGGCCGGTCAACGTGTTCAAATGAGCCGATAATCACACCGCCGTATTTTTTGTTAAAGAACGGGAAGTGTCTGCCTGCTTTGTTGAGCACCTCTTCGCTGGAATATACTTTGCCTTCCCCAATAAACACCGGAAAGGATTCGGCACGTTGTTCCTTTGTACTTTTACGTGCTCCGATCCCCATCAGTGCTGTCCCGCCGCAGATGCAGGCATCCGCAGTTAAGAAGAGCGGGTCCGCGTTTCCCTCTAGGACGTCACCGCACATACTGCACCAGAACGTAGGCCCTTCCTCCACCTGCACGCCTTTGAGGGGCTTGTCGGCAAATCTCATGGCCACAATATGCCGGTCCAAATGAAGTTTGTCCTTGAGGGCTTTACCCAGTATCCTATTGTCACTGACAGCTCTCTGCTTACCCTTGCCGATCGCTCTCATAGAACAAAAATCAGTACAGGCTCCACAGTCGCAGCACATTTCCGTTACCCTATACCGTTCTCCCCTCTGTACGATTGCCCTGTTTGGACATTTGACGAAACATCCGCCGCATTTTGCACACAATTCCTGGTTGATCATAAAAGGCATGTCTAGAGTACTCCTTTATAATATTTTTTGTTCGTTGCCTGAATTGTAATGTGAAAAACAGGAAAAAACCACTTATTTTATACCCTTTTCGAATGTGTGTCTGGCATATCTTGCTGCGTCATTCTTATTGACACGCAAAAAAATTCCTCTGTTTGTTTCTCCCAGCCAGAAAAAAAGGCAGAGGCACGGCCCCTGCTTTAAATACAGGTTGCGTATAGGTTGCGTTTTACTTCACGCTAATGTCAGTTAATGCCATGTTCTGCAAAGTAGAGGTTTCTGACTATATTAAGAAGGCAGAAGTTTTAAGCTGACTTCACATAACCACGAGTAACCTTAACAAAAGGCAAAGTCAACAATTCGTGCCAAACCCTTGACTGACATTCCATAAAAATCTATTCAATATTTGTTCTGGTAATATGAATTTTTTATTTTTTTAATTTTCAGGATTGCTGGATAGTATAATGAATTGATGTCAGGTTAGGTCTGAACTCTGCGGCAAGGTCTGTCAGATCAAGTCCAAACTTTTAAAGATTTAATAAACTGCTTGCACATCATATACAGAAGTATTTTTAACTGAGCTTTTCCATTACAGACTTTACTTTATTATCCATCTCAGCCTTGATGTCACGCCTGTCATCTATCTTTATGGTGGTATATACCCGCTCTGCTTTATTATTAAAAGGAGTCTCGTGCATCCTTGCGATAACTTCAAAAACCTCTTTAATATCACCCTCCAGGATTGTACCCATGGGTGTAAGCTTATATTTCAGGCCAGACTCTTTTAAAACAGTTACAGCCCCTGCAACATATTCACTCACACCGGTCTTCGCCGTACCGATTGGGACAACACTTACTTCTGCGATTGCCATATTGACCTCCTATGTTAAACAGGGTTCGATGAATCAAGACTTCGAAATTTAAGGTTCTTCAAGAAAACATATGGGTAAAAAAGGAATTTTCACCACCCGCTTCGCTAGAGACACGGAGCACGCAGAGAAAAGCAGGGTGTTAAAAGCTAATAAACAAACCGCAGTTCTTTGCGTCCTTGGCGTCTCTGCGGTGAAATCCAGCTCGAATTAAATTAGTGTCCAAAAAAATCAGCTCATTTGTAATGACAACCAATGGTTTTAGCTTTGTATTTTTAAATTAATTTTAAAATGTTACCCACAGATTTTAATTACGAACCAATTTTAAAGTGAGTTGGACAGTCCTAATTAGCAGTGATTTTTGAATTGAGAATATATTCAGCTTTAAAAATATTTTTAAAAATTACCTGCTGAATTTCCTTTATGGAACTTTCAAGCAGAAATTCAAGTATCGAGGGTTTTTCCTTGGCAGGGTATATAACCTTGGGATCCCCTTCTATTCCGGCAATTTCAGCTGCTCTTTTAATCGCATACTGAAGATTGCCAAGCTCATCCACAAGACCCAGTTCTTTTGCCTGTTCGCCGGAAAAGATCCTTCCATCAGCAATTGCAGCGATCTTTTCCCGCTCTATGCCCCGTCCAAGAGCAACAGCATCGATAAACTGAGAATGGATAGAATCTATCACGCCCTGAATAAGTCCGCGCTCAGCACTTTCAATTTCCCGTGTGGGAGAAAGGATATCCTTATACTTACCGCTTTTTATAACCACACTCTTAAGTCCGATTTTGCCTATCAGATCCTCAATATTTACAAATTCTATAATAACGCCTATACTGCCTGTTATAGATCCTGGATTGGCAATAATTTTATGGGCCGCGCTTGCTATATAATACCCCCCGGATGCAGCGACTGAGCCAAAAGATGCTACTATGGTCTTTTTCTCTCTCAGTTTAATAAGTTCTTCATATATTTCCTGAGAAGGCGCAACACTTCCTCCGGGAGAATCTATTCTTAAAACAACTGCCTTAACATCAGCATCATTTTTTAGTTTATTCAATTTTTCAATAACAGGACCTGAGTCGGTTATAATACCTTCTATTTTTACTACAACCACTTTTTCTCCGCCAGGCATTAGAGTATTTAATTGCCCGGAGTTGCCTATGACCCAAATACATATGGCAAATAATATACAGAGGAATATCATTATTAAAAAACCGAAAATAAAAGGATGTTTTTTCATTTTTATAAATAATTAGAAGTTATAAGATTAAACTAAGAGAGAGAAGGAAAATAGTCCCCTTCCCTCTCTTAGTCTCAAATATGATCTATATTACTATTCTTTATCTTCTTCAGACGCACCTTCACTTTCAGGGGCCGGCACTTCTTCAGACGCTTCTTCAGTTTCAGGAGCCGGTGCTTCTTCAGGCGCAACTTCAGTTTCAGGAGCCGGTGCTTCCTCAGACGGTGCAGTTTCTTCCGGCACAGGTGTCTCTTCTTCAGCAGAAGCTGAATTATCGGTCTTTATTAAATCGGCCAGAGTTGCAGTAGAAGACTCTTTTTCACCATCCATAAAATCATCTATATCCTTTTTCTCAAGAGCATCTTTCAAGTCTCTCAAACTTAAACCGATCTTTCTGCTTCGCTTGTCAATACTGATAATCAGCGCTTCCAGATCCTCTCCAATAGTGGCCAGCTCTTTTAAAGCACTTGCCTTATCTTCGCCAATTTCAGACACGTGGATCAGACCTTCGATACCTTCTTCTATTTCAAGAAAAATACCGAAATCAGTAATATTTGTGACAACACCTTTTACAACCTGAGCGCGTTTGTATTTCTTAGGAACAATTTCCCATGGATCCGGTTCAAGCTGTTTAATACCGAGCGAAAATCTTTCATTGTCTTTATCTATGCTAAGGACAACTGCCTTAACAACTTCACCCTTTTTATAGATCTCAGCCGGATGTTTGATCTTCTGCGTCCATGAAATATCAGAGATATGAACCAGTCCGTCAATTCCTTCTTCCAGCCCAAGGAAAATACCAAAATCAGTGGTGTTCTTAATAGCGCCTTCAACAATAGTACCGACTGGATATTTTTCCTCAATCTCTGTCCATGGATTGGGCTCAAGCTGTTTTAATCCAAGAGAAATTCTCTTTCTTAAGACATCCATATCAAGGACTACTGCTTCAACAACATCAGAGATTGAAATAACCTGAGATGGATGCTTGACCTTTTTAGTCCATGAAAGCTCGGATATATGAATGAGACCCTCAACACCTTCTTCCAGCTCAATAAATGCACCATAATTGGTAATATTAACAATTTTACCGCTGATACGGCTTCCAACAGGATATCTTTCTGCAACAACCTCCCATGGATTAACCTTCATCTGTTTATAACCCAGGGCGACTCTCTGGTTTTCTTCGTCAAATGAAAGAATCTTTACATCTATCTCATCTCCGATATTAAAGAAATCCCTTGGAGAGGAGATCCTCCCCCATGAAATATCAGTAACATGTAAAAGTCCGTCAATACCTCCGAGATCAATAAACACACCGTAATCAGTGATATTTTTCACGATACCCTTGAGTATCTCACCGACCTTGATCCGTTTCAGAGTTTCTCCTCTTAAGCTCTCTCTTTCTTTTTCAAGTATAGCGCGCCTTGAAAGAACAATATTTCCGCGTTTTTACTGAGCTTTAAAATCTTAAAATCAAACTTTTTGTCCATAAGGCTGTCAAGATCACGAATTGGGTGAAGATCAACCTGTGAGCCCGGCAAAAATGCCTTAAGACCGATATCAACTGAGAGTCCACCTTTAATTCGGGAAATCACAGTACCTTCAATTATTCCGTCATCAGCATAAATCTCATTGATCTTATCCCATACCAGCATCCTGTCAGCTTTTTCCTTGGAAAGATTCATCATCCCGTTTTCATTTTCCCAGTCCTCAACAAACACATCCACGCTGTCACCTTCTTTGACACTCAGTTTGTGCTCATAATCCATAAACTCAGACACCGGGATCTGACCTTCAGATTTGTAACCTACATCCACTACCACAAAGTCAGATGTTATTTGGATTACCTTTCCATTTGCTACCTCACCGATCTGGATCTTTCCGTCCGTCAAACTCTCCTCAAAGAGTTGTTCAAAGCTCAGATCCTCTTCCGTATCCATTGCTGGCACAGAATCCTTTGTTACTGCTTCTTCATTATTAGTTGGTTGGTTCATTAATTTATTTCCTCTCTTCCTTTTTTTATTTATGGCAATGAAGCTGTGCCTGACCCGACCTTACTTCCGATCTCATCAAGTACGTCTTCAATTGTCATCGATGTTGTATCGATTATAACGGCATCTTCTGCCGGTTTAAGCGGAGACAAAGCCCTTGAACTGTCGTCTTTATCTCTTTTTTCTATATCCTGAAATATTTTAGTATAGCTCACTTCAAGTTCTTTTTCAACAAGTTCTTTATACCTTCTTTTGGCCCTTTCCTCAACACTTGCATCAAGGTAAAACTTGAACCTGGCGTTTGGGAAAATGACTGTGCCGGCATCTCTTCCGTCCACCACAATATTTCCATCCCTGCCAACATCTCTCTGCAGAGCGACAAGCGCCTCCCTGACAGGTTTCTCAGCTGAAACCCTTGAAGCCAGCATACTTATTTCAGGAAACCTGATTGCATCTGTGACATCCTCTCCGGATGAAAAAACCTTTTGCCCTTCTTTTGCCTGTTTAAACGATATTTTTATATCTTCACACAGTTTTTTAAGCCCTGTCTGATCATCGGGACAGATACCCCTTTTTTTTGATTCAAACCCTACCACTCTATACATGGCTCCGGTATCCAGATAGACCATGCCCCTTCTTTTAGCCAGCTTTTTTCCTATTGTGCTTTTTCCTGAACTTACCGGCCCGTCTATAGTGATGATGTAATCTTTGTCCATCTATAATAGCCTGTTTTTCTTTAACACATTCTAACTCGCCAGGATATTTTCCAGGGCCTTTATGAAACGCTCGTTTTCATCCGGCAGACCAATACTGACCCTTATATATTCAGCCATATTAAAACTTTCCATGTTTCTAACCAGAACACCCTCTTTCATCAGCCTGTCACATATCCTGCCTGCATCGGCGCCGAGTTTTACTGCTACAAAATTGGCCTGGGTCGAAATAAAGTCAAGATCCAGATTTCTAAGCTGCTCATAAACATATGAAAGGCCTGTCCTGTTGTTTTCAGTTGTTTTCCTGATATGTTCCACATCATCAAGCGCGGCAAGAGCTGCCTTTTGTGCAAGGCTGTTTGAATTAAAAGGTTCCCGAACTTTCTCCATCTGCTCAACAAGTTTCTCAGGCGCAAAGGCATAACCCACCCTGAGGCCTGCAAGTCCGTAAGCTTTTGAAAAAGTACGCAGCACAATAACATTTTTATTGTCTCTCACATATCCTATGGAATCAGGACAGTCTTTGTCTGTCACATATTCATAATAAGCTTCATCCATCACAACGATGATATCATCAGGTATCTTAGCCATAAAGTTTTTATAATCATCCGCTGAAACAATCGTTCCCGTTGGATTGTTCGGGTTGCTTATAAAAACCAGCTTGGTATTAACGGTTATTTCTGATAAAACAGCCTCCAGGTCAAAGCAGAAATCCTTTAAAGCAGCCTCTTTAACTTTTCCGCCCATAACCCGTCCCATAATACCGTACAGAAGAAAGGTCGGTGAACAGGTAATCACCTCTTCACCCGGCAAAAGAAATGTCATAAGGATGAACTGAACGAGTTCATTTGATCCGTTTCCAAGGATTATCTGTTCCGGCAAAACATCATATTTTTCTGCCAGTTTCTGCTTGAGATAGAAAGCGCTGTTATCCGGATACAGGTTAACCTTAGTAGCAGCCTCACGTATTGCCCTTACTGCCTCTGGAGACGGACCGAGACTGTTCTCATTTGAATTGAGTTTAACAATATCATCAATCCCCAGTTTCCTTTTAACTTCTTCCAAAGGTATTCCCGAAGGATAAAGCTTTGCATTCTGAATATAATCAGGAACTAATTTTTTCATAATAAATCCACATTATACCGGAGTCACACTCCTGGGGTAAGACCCTAGAACCTTCATGAACTGTGAATGAGAAGCAAGACTTTTTATTGCTTTCTTAACAACCGGATCATCCATATGTCCTTCGATATCAATAAAGAAAATATATTCCCAGGCTTTCTTTCTAAACGGCCTGGATTCAATCTTTGTCAGGTTAATACCGTTTTCAGAGAAAGGCTGCAGCAGGTTGTGAAGAGCACCCACACCATCCCTTATTGAGTACATCAGTGATGTCTTGTCCTTACCGCTGGCACCCGGTGATTTTTTACCAATCACCCAGAAACGGGTATAATTATGGGGATTATCCTCTATTTTTGCTTTAAATACGGGAATCTTGTAGGTCTTTGCCGCAAACTCACTGGCAATTGCAGCGGTTCCCTTTTCTTCTTTTGCTGTTTTGGCAGCAAGCGCTGTACTTAGGGTTTCCTTAATCTCAACATGGGGCAAGTTTCGTGAAATCCAGGTATAACACTGAGCTATAGCCTGAGGATGAGAATATATCACCTTTATGTCTTCAAGATTATCCGCTATTGACAAAAGGCACTGAGAAATACTCAGCATTACTTCAGCGCATATCTGCAGAGATGAATCAATAAACATATCTAGAGTCAGATTAACCACGCCTTCAGTGGAATTTTCAATGGGCACCACCCCATAATTCGCCCTGCCCCTTTCAACCTCATCGAATATGTCAGGCACATCCCGAGTGGGTATAAAATTGGCTGCCTGGCCAAAATGTTCAATTGAGGCAACATGGCAAAAGGTGGCTTCAGGGCCGAGACAGGCTATTTTTAAAGGCTTTTCCATGGCCAGAGATGCTGAAATGATTTCTCTGTAAACCGGCCTGATCGCACTTTCTGGAAAAGGGCCTGTATTTTTTTCAGTCAAACGTTTATAGATTGCCTCTTCCCTTTCAGGGACATGAAAAAGCTTTTTCCCCTCTTTTTCTTTTATTCTCCCAACTTCAAGAACAAAACCGGCACGCTTGTTCAGAAGTTCTAGAATCTGATCATCAGTACTGTCGATCTCGTCTCTAAGCATCGGGAGTGTTATATCTTTATCTGCCATTTTTCACCTGTATAATTTGGGTTATTCTCTTAAAAAAGCTATAACAGAATTTATCAAATTATTTAGTATATAAGGAATAACAGGCTGTTTCAACCTTTTTCACACCACTTTTTAAATAATATTTCAATTATTATTTGATTTGTATTAGTAATTTTTTTTACCCTTTAAAAGCAAGATCAAATCTAATATATTTTATAATAAGAGAAATATCAAAAAAAAGAAAATGAAAACAGTTTTTCTTGCAGACATTCACAGCAATCTTGAGGCACTTTTATCTATAATTAACTCGCTTAAAAAAAATAATATAGATAAAGTAATTTTTCTCGGTGATATTGCAGGTTATGGTGCTGACCCAAATGAATGCATCCGTTTAATTAAAGAGATATCAAACATTATCGTTACCGGCAACCATGACTGGGCATGTGCCGGAAAAGATACTATCGAAAGTTTTAATCCAAGTGCAAAAGAAGCAGCTCAATGGACGAGAAAAGTACTTACAGATCAGAACAGAGACTATCTATTATCATTGCCACTAAAAGAAAAAACCCGTAATGCTGTTTATGTTCACGCAACCCCCTACTTCCCTGAAAGCTGGCAATATATTATAAGCACCACAAAAGCAGAACTCTGTTTTGAAACCTTTGCTCAACAGTTTTGCTTCATGGGACATTCTCACGTTCCTGCAATTTTCATACTTAATATTAATGGAAGCATTAGCGAGGGATCCAGGAAAATAAATATTTCTAAAAGATCAAGATATATAATTAACTGCGGAAGTGTTGGACAGCCAAGAGACGAAAACCCTCTTGCATGCTACGGGATATACGATTCAGAAAAAGAGATCTACCAGCTTGTTAGAGTTGAATATGACATTAAGAAAGCACAGAAAAAAATAATTGAGGCAGGACTTCCTCCCTATCTCGCCAAAAGGCTGGAACTGGGAAGATAGTTAATATTCCACCTTCTTTAGAAAAAGACCCTGCGCAGGAGCTGTGGCAGCGGCAAAAGTCCTGTCTTTTTTCTCCAGCACCTCGCAAAGCCAGGACGAAGACTGTTTTCCCTTTCCAATATCAACAAGAGTGCCTATAATATTTCTTACCATATGTTTTAAAAAAGCATTTGCCTGTATCTCAAAAAGAAGAATATGTTTACCGACTTTTTTAAATCGTATCTTCTGAACCTCACGGACTGGATTAACTTCTTCTTTATCAGCACCCTGAAATGATGAAAAATCATGCACGCCAATAAGTGAAGCAGCTGCCTGTTTCATAGCATTCAAATCAAGGGGTTTGAAAATATGCCAGGAATACCTGCTGTAAAAAGGCGAAGGTTCGGTAAAATTCCAGACGAAGTACCAGTAGGTTCTGCTCTTCGCACTGTAACGGGAATGAAAAGCCTGATCACACTCTTCAACAGAGCTGATAGTAATATCATCCGGGAGCAGACTGTTTAAACCTTTTTTCAGGCTGTCTAAATCAATTAAGGTATCATAACTAAAATTGGCGACCTGTCCCAGAGCATGAACCCCGGCGTCTGTCCTGCCGGAACCATGAAGTTTTACTTCACTATTCACTATCTTAGAGACACAGTCCTGCACTGTTTTCTGCACAGTCCTGTCCTGTTTTTGTATCTGCCAGCCGTGATAATCAGTACCGTCAAACTGTATTTTAAGCTTAATATTGCGCATATTAACTTCTAAAGGGTTCGAGGTTTCCAGGATTCAAGGGGTCTGGAAAATATGTGTTTATGCTTTTACCACGAGCAAAGCGCTCTTCAAATCATGCGCCTGCGTGATGCTCTTCAAACGAAGCGCTCCTAAAGCATAGCGCTCACTAAAAGCTTCAGACTTTTAACCTGATATCTTTTTACATTGACCAGCCCATTCAATAATGATAATTTATCACAATTACTTAATTTATTGGAGGATAAAGTTTTGGAAAAACTAAAAATAGGCCTTCCAAAGGGAAGTCTTGAAAAAGCAACCATTGAACTGTTCAGAAAATCAGGATGGAATATCTCAACAAGCTCGCGCAGCTATTTCCCCAGGATAGATGATGAAATGCTCTCATGCTCTCTGGTCCGGGCACAGGAAATGCCAAGATTTGTTGAAAACGGAACCCTTGATCTCGGACTCACAGGCAAAGACTGGATATTTGAAAATAACTCTGACGTAGTTGTTGTACAGGATTTAATATACTCAAAAGCAACTTCAAAACCAGCAAAATGGGTTCTGGTTGTAAAGGACGATTCACCTATAAAAGAGCTCAAAGACCTTCAGGGTAAAAAAATATATACCGAACTCGTAAACTTTACAAAAAAATATTTCAAAGATAAAGGTATTGACGTTGATGTAGAATTTTCATGGGGTGCAACTGAAGGTAAAGTTGTTGAAAACCTTGCTGATGCCATTGTTGAAGTCACTGAAACCGGAAGCACTATAAAAGCCCATGGCCTGAAAATCATCCATGAACTTTTAGAGACAAACACCCAGCTGATCGCCAACAAAAAAGCCTGGGAAGATCCGCAGAAAAAAGAGAAAATTAAACAAATCTCTCTTCTATTAAGCGGCGCTTTGAGAGCTAATGGAATGGTGGGTCTAAAAATGAATATCCCCAAGGACAAAATTGATAACCTGATCAATGTACTGCCAAGCCTTACAGCACCTACAGTTGCAAACCTTTACAACACAGACTGGTTTTCCGTTGAAACAATCATAGCAGAAGCAAAAGTCAGGGAACTGGTTCCGGTTCTCCTCAAAGAGGGGGCCGAAGGTATAATTGAATATCCTTTAAATAAAATCATCTAATATGAGCGATCTAATCTGGATTGAAATTTCTAAAAGTTCACTTGAAAACAACATCCAGCAGCTCCGCAAAATAATCGGTAAAAAAACCCTCCTGTGCCCGTGTGTCAAGGCAAACGCATACGGGCACGGTCTTATCGAAACTTCAAAAATATTTCTTAACGCAGGCGCAGACTGGCTGTCCGTTAACTCAGTATACGAAGCACAAGCATTGCGTGACGCTGGAATAAAAGCACCCCTATACATTCTTGGATATGTTCCCCTTGACAGCATTAAGCTTGCAATAGAGCTGGACTGCCGTCTTGTGGTTTATAACCATGAAACACTTAAAGCTGTATCATCTGCTTCCGCAAAAACAGGTAATACCGCAAAAATACATTTAAAGGTAGAGACAGGAACGAACAGACAGGGAATTTTATACAAGGACCTGAAAGCGTTTGCTCAAAACGCAAAAACCTTTAATAATATAGAGATCGAAGGGCTGTCTACCCACTTTGCAAATATTGAGGATACCACTGATCATTCATATGCAGAACTGCAACTTAAACGTTTTGCAGATGCTGCTTCATCCCTTAGAGAAGCAGGCATTGACATTCCCATCCTTCACTGCGCCAATTCAGCCGCAACCATTCTTTTTGAAAAAACAAGGTTTAATATGGTTCGTCCGGGCATTTCCTGTTACGGCATGTGGCCTTCTTCTGAGACATATGATGCCTATATTCATGAAATTAAGAACGGATTCAAACTCTCTCCTGCACTCACCTGGAAAGCAAAGATCGCCCAGGTCAAAAGCATACCCGCTGGAGACCCTGTTGGATATGGATGCACATATAAAACTGAAAAAGATACTAAGCTTGCTATTATTCCAGTAGGCTACTATGACGGTTATGACAGAAGCATAACAAATGGTCATGTTCTCATAAACGACCAGAAAGCCCCTGTCATCGGAAGAGTCTGCATGAACATCATCATGGCTGATATTACCGACATCCCGGAGGTGAAGACAGAGAGCGAAGCTGTGCTAATGGGAAGCTCCAAAAGCACGACAATAACTGCGGAAGATTTTGCTGCCTGGGCAGGAACCATCAATTATGAAGTCACCACCAGAATAAACGAAAGAATACCGAGAATAATTGTAAAATAGCTGCCTTCCTCGATTAGTTTAGTACAACTTGAATATTTCAAATAATTCCCTCCTTGCTTAGAAATCACCCATATCCTCTATTTTCGTTCCTCTTTCTGATTAATACTCAGGTCACACCTTCCTCCTATTGAAATCATACTGATTATATTCTATAGAACAATAATAAGAGGTTTAAAAATTTATTACACGGCAAACCCGAAACAAACGTAACTTTGTCCCTATGTGGACAAGTGCAAAGGAGGCATAGAATGGCTAACCTTTCAACAAGTTATATGGGAATTCCGCTTAAAAATCCTATTATTGCAGGTGCAAGCAGACTTACCGGACATCTGGACAGCTTAAAAAAGATCGAAGCTGCAGACGCCGGAGCCATTGTCGTAAAATCACTATTTGAAGAGCAAATTGAGATGGAAATCTCTGAACTTGATGACGATCTGACCCGTTATGATGATCAGTATGCTGAAATGCTCACCATTCATCCCCACATCGAACATGCAGGCCCTGAAGGTCATCTAATGCTGCTCCAGAAGGCGTGTGATGAAATTTCAATCCCCGTGTTTGCCAGCCTGAATGCCGTTCACAAAACAACATGGCTTGAGTATGCACGGCTCATGGAAAAGACCGGAATTAAAGGTCTGGAATTAAACTTTTATACAATGCCTGCAGAGATAGATACAGACGCTCAAACCCTGGAAAATGAAATGCTGTCCATCGTAGAAGAAATTATTGCAAACATCTCCATTCCGGTGAGCATCCGCCTCAGCCCTTTTTATACGAACCCCTGCAACATTATCTCCCGTCTTGATCATGCCGGAATAAAAGCATGCGTGTTGTTTAACCGAATCTATCAGCCAGATATTGAGATAACAACAGAACAACATATTTTCCCGTTCAGCCTGAGCAGTAAAAAAGACAACCGCCTTTCAATGCACTATGCCGGCCTGCTATACGGACACATACAAGCAGACCTGTGCTGCAGCACCGGGATCTATCAGGGATCAGACATCGTAAAGATGCTTTTGGCGGGCGCCACATGCGTACAGGCTATCAGCACTCTGTTTGCCAGCTCAATATCCCATATTTCAACCATGCTGCATGATATTGAAAAATGGATGGACTCCCGTGGTTATAAATCACTCGATGAGTTCCGGGGCAGCTTGAGTAAAAAGAACTGCAAAGAGAAGTGGGTTTATGAGCGTGAGCAATATGTTAAAAGGCTGGTTCACTCAGACGAACGTCTCGGGAAATTAAAGCCCGGTAATTCAGATTAGTGCCCCAGAACAGGAATGGCTGTTTTTTTTGCTAATAACTTTTGAACCCTTATGTTTTACTTATACCCAAGCTTACGAAGGGACTTAATATCTTTTCGCCATTTTGGTTTTACTTTCACCTGGAGATCCAGATAAACTTTAAACCCCAGAAATCTCTCAATCTCAAATCTTGCATCACGTCCAATCTTTTTTATCATTGAACCGCCTTTACCCACCAGAATTCCTTTTTGCGAATCTTTCTCAAGATAGATAGTCGCACTGATGTATGCACCGCCGTTTTCCCTTTCAGTCATGTCTTCAACCACAACTGCAGAACTATAAGGTATCTCCTCCCTTGTATTGTTATAAACTTTCTCCCGGATAAATTCAGAGATAAAATCTCTCTCGATCTGGTCTGACACAATGTCCTCCGGGTAATATGCAGGAGAAAAAGGCATCCTTGATACCGTCTCTTTTAGCAGCGCATCCACATTATCCCCATTAAGCGCAGAAACTGGAAAAATCTCTTCAAAATCCATAATACTGCGGTAATATTCAATGATTGGGAGAAGTTCTTCTTTTTTCACCAGGTCAACTTTATTCACAATCAGAAAAGTTGTCTTATTCTGAGACTTAACCTTTTCAATCAGTTCAATCTCATGTTTTTTTGGCTTTAAGCATTCAACAATAAGGTAAATAACATCTGCATCATTAAAGCTCTTAAAAACAGAGTCCACCATAAACTCTCCCAGACTGTCCTGAGGCTTATGCATGCCCTGCGGTATCCAGAAATATGATCTGGAGCTTCATCCGTTGTAAAAATACCCCGCATTACACCCTCTTGTGGTCTGGGGTTTGGGTGATACGATCGCAAGCTTTGAACCCGATGATCTGGTTTAACAGGGTTGATTTGCCCACATTGGGAAGACCTGCCACAGAAACATACCCTGCTTTAAAATTTTCTTTTTTCTCCATAAAAACACCCGTTAATAGGTAATAGCTTATAAGTTAAAGCAGTTTGAGATTAACAGCTAAGAGATCGTGGTCAAGCCTGCTGGCCGTTGGCTGTTTTATTCATTCCTCCGAATTCCGAACATCTCTTTACAGTAGTTATTTAGAACAGCCATCTGTTCATCCGACTGGGGCGAGGAACCTAAAGACAGGACCTTTTCAATGGCTGCGGACATTCCCATCCCTTTATTAAGCATACAAGCGATCAGCACCGTACCGGTTCTTCCGATACCGGCAAAACAGTGGACCAATACTTTTCCGCCCGCTGAGACCTCTTTGTTTATCCAGTTGACAACATCTTTCAGCTGTCCAAGTTCCGGAGCCCCAAAATCATCAACCGGGGAATGCAGGACCTTAAACCCGGCATTCTTTTCATCTCTTACAATATCTTCAAAAGAGGTTTCCAGCAAGTTGACAACTGCTGTTATCCCTTCTGCCTTCCATCTCATTAAATCCTCGTCATCCGGCATTGGCGCTTTCGCCAGTTTTCCGGGAATTAACCACATTATTTTTGAAGAAGGATAGGTTTTGATCAATGCGTACACCTTAATACTTCAGGTTGCAGTTATACGGTGTCAGAATTTCGACCTGTTACACATTACCTGACACCTGGTGTTTCACTTGCCTTTCTTCTTCACCCTGGGCCCAGGCATCACGAAGAGTAACGGTTCTGTTAAAAACAGGTTTGTCCTTTGTCGAATCATTATCAACACAGAAATAACCCCAGCCTCTCAAACTGATACCTGTCACCGGGTTTTGTCTCAGAAAGTGAAGGCTCCACATAACACGACAGGGTTTTCAAGGAATCAGGGTTCAGATGAGACTTGTAATCTAACTCTTTATCCTCACACGGATTTTCCACATCAAATAAGCGGTCGTACAATCGCGCTTCTGCCTTCACTGCATGTTCAGCTGAAACCCAATGAAGTGTTGCCTTGACTTTCCGGCCGTCAGGCGCGTCACCGCCTTTTGTTTCAGGGTCATAGGTACACCTTAGCTCAACAACCTCACCTGTTTCATCCTTAACCGCTTCAACACAGGTTATAAAATAAGCATAACGAAGACGGACCTCGCGTCCGGGTGCCAGACGAAAGAACTTCCTTGGCGGATCTTCCATAAAATCATCTCTTTCAACGTAAAGCACACGTGAGAAAGGAACCTTCCGGCTGCCCTTAGCCGGATCTTCAGGATTATTTATTGCGTCAAGCTCCTCATGTTTTTCATCAGGATAGTTTTCAATAACCACACGAAGCGGATTTAATACGCCCATTACCCTATCAGCATTCTTATTAAGATCTTCACGGACACAATGCTCAAGCAGAGCAACATCAACCATACTGTCCCTTTTGGCCACACCTATCCTGTCACAAAAATTCCTTATGGAAGATGGAGTATATCCTCTACGTCTCATACCTGATAGGGTCGGCATTCTTGGGTCATCCCAGCCTGACACATAATTATTCTCAACAAGTTCCATAAGCATACGCTTACTCATTACTGTATAGGTAAGATTTAACCTGGCGAACTCTATCTGCTGAGGATGAGACAGGGTTTGCAATTCATCAAGCACCCAGTCATAAAGCGGTCTGTGGTCCTCAAACTCAAGGGTACAAAGTGAATGAGTTATATTTTCTATAGCATCAGAAAGACAATGGGTAAAATCATACATCGGATAGATCTGCCATTTATCTCCGGTCCGGTGATGTTCAGTATTTTTTATAATACGGTAGAGAACCGGGTCTCTCATATTAAGGTTGGGTGATGACATATCAATCTTAGCTCTTAACACACGTGTCCCGTTTTCGAACTCACCGTTTTTCATCTTCTCAAAAAGCTCAAGATTTTCTTCCACAGACCGCTGCCTGTGAGGGCTGTTTTTCCCAACTTCTCTGGGAGTTCCACGATACTGCCGGATCTCTTCAGGACTCAAATCGCAGACATAAGCTTTACCATTAATTATCAATTGTTTGGCAAACTCATAAAGTTTGTCAAAGTAATCAGATGCATAAAAAAGCCTGTCTTCCCAGTCAAATCCGAGCCATTGGATGTCCTCCTTGATCGAGTCAACAAATTCAACATCTTCTTTGCTCGGGTTGGTATCATCAAAACGGAGATTACAGGTTGCGCCTTTGTTCTCAAGTGCAACACCAAAATTAAGACAGATTGATTTCGCGTGCCCGATATGAAGATAGCCGTTTGGCTCAGGAGGAAAACGGGTTGCGACACGTCCATCATTCTTTCCCTTATTCACATCATCTAAAACCAGGGTCCTTATAAAATCAAGTGAAGGTGAATTTTCATTTTCATTCATTAAAAAATCCTTTTATTTTTTGGTTCGTAAATATAATCTGTGGGTAACATTTAAAATTAATTTAAAAATACAAAGTTAAAACCATGGGTTATCATTACAAATGAGCTGACTTTTTTGGACACCAATCTAATTCGAGCTGGATTTCACCGCAGAGGCGCCAAGGACGCAAAGAACTGCGTTTTGTTTTATTCAAAACCATCAACTACTCACCACCCATTCGACAAACTCCCCGCGACAGGCAAGACAGGCATTTTGTTTTTAACAACTTTTTTCTCTGCGTGCTCTGCGTCTTGAGTGAAACGGGCGGTGAAAATTGTTTTTTTACCCATACATCTAGTTGAAGAACCACATTTTTAAATGCAAACCGCAAACCAGTAAGAGGTTACTTTTTAAATTCCTGTTCAGCCTCCTGATAGAGCTTATCCGGGGAAGACTCATATCTGGGTGAAAAGTGAAAAACCCGGAGCTCTTTCACCCCTGCTTCACGGGCAACAAATCCGGCCTGCTTTGCAGTAAGATGCCCTCTTTCAGAGGCTTTTTCTCTGTCTATGTCCAGAAACGATGCTTCACAAAAAAGCAAATCTGCATTTTCAGCAAATGTTGTAATCTTTTCAAAGTTAGATTCCGTACCCCTGCAGTCAGAAACATAAACTATTTTCTGGCCTTTTGATATTGTCGCAATCTCATCTTTTAGTTTTAAGAGAGGCACCTGTTCAATTACCCGGCCACCGGATTCCTTCTCAGTGATAGAAACCATGAAATCATCGGGTTCATCCCGCCAGACTGCGTCTTTAAAATCATTAAGCCACTTCCCACAGGGAAACCCGAGTTTCATCAATTTATCTTTATTGATATTTATATGAAATCGTTCCTCAATTGAATATGCAAGAGATACTATCCTGTGATCAAGAGCTGCTGCACGAACAGTATAACATGGAGTTGAATCAATTTCAGACTTTAAAGGATATTCAGAAATCTCTTCTGCATTAAATTTTTCATTACATATAAATCTGACCTGTTTAATACTACCAGAGTTTATTTCTGAAACATCAACAATAAAGGGATATCCGGAAACAAGGTCCCAGGTATATCCTTTAAGTTTACCCTTAACATTTTCGATAATCCCTTCAGGTCCAAACAGGTGAAGCGTCTTTTCACGTGATAGGTTTAAACGGATCAGATGATCAAACCCCACGAAGTGGTCCATATGAGTATGCGATACAAAAGCATGGGTTACCTTAATAAGCTCTCCGGGGCTTAACCCGCTGATATCCCCAAGATCAAAAAGCAGTGCTTTCTTCTCATTAGCCAGCCGGACATAAAGTGCAGGATCTCCAAAAGGCTGGTTTAACAATTTGTATTCAAACATTGGGGTCATGGTTAACCGTTTTATATTTTTTAAATTTTAAATTTAATTGTTAGGAGGCTGTCCGAGAATAGACTTCTGCTGCGATCGGCTGCACATTCCGATGGCCACGTTGAAAAAGCCAAAAACATCCTCAGCGTAGCTATAGCTATGCTTCCGGTGTTTTCGTCCTTTCCGCCTTGCCATTGAAATGTTCGCTCAATCTCCCGACGAAACCATTCTCGGATAGCCTCCTAGTTAATCAAAGCCCAAATCTCTTTCTGAATTTTCTCAAGATCATCGTACAGCCCTTTGAATTTAACCAGCCGGTCCCTTTTGTCCAGTTCATCCCTTAAGGCCTTACAGTTAACCTTAACACAGGGAAAAGGCCTGATGTCAATTGGCAGCACACAGCCTTTTTCACCCAGAAAAGCGCAACCTGTTTCTATGCCATGATCAACCTTCAGATCAAAAGGCGCATCATAAAAAGATCTGTAAATAAAATAATCATTCTCAGTAAAAAACCCCTCAACCGGCATACACTGACAGCACGGCGTTTTACAGTCCCTGCATAAAAGCGGGGTTATATCATCAAACAGATGACGCATCTCTTCCTGTACAAAAGCAACTCTTTTTGCAATCTCATCAAACTTTTTAATATTATCCGGATATTGCGACCGGTATCTCTGGTATTTCTCTTCGAGGACTTCAATTCCCATAACCTGGTCCATGTATTTAAGGTTCCTGTGTAATCTTAATATACTATAATATATATGCGTATATTTCAATAAAACATCGGCCTTCTATTATTATCATTGTGTAAAAAATACTTTTTTGTTAGACTCATAAAACTAAACAGCAGACACAAAATCGCCATTTAACCTCATAAAGGTATACGAAACATGGATCAGGTAAGAGTAAGATTTGCCCCTTCGCCAACCGGATATCTACATATCGGCGGAGCACGAACAGCGCTTTACAACTGGCTTTTCGCCAGACAAAACAACGGGAAATTCATCTTAAGAATAGAAGACACTGATGCTGAACGCTCTACAAAAGAATCTATTCAGGAAATCCTTAACGGACTGACCTGGATGGGCCTGGACTGGGATGAAGGACCTTTTTTTCAATCAGAACGCATTGACAAACATAAAGAAGCAGCCCAGAAACTTTTAGACAATGGTAATGCTTATAAATGCTTCTGCACCAAGGAAGATCTGGATATAAAAAAGAAAAAAGCACAGGAAGAGAACAAACCATTCAAAGACATCGGAGGCTGCAGGGACCTGTCTTCAGAACAAATAAAAGAAAAAGAAGCTCAGGGCATCCCCTATGTTGTTCGTTTTAAAACGCCTGACACAGACGGCTGCGTCTCTTTTGAAGACACTGTCTACGGAAAGATTGAAAAACAGTACCGTGATTTGGAAGATTTTGTGATCCTCCGCTCAGATGGAAGTCCGCTCTTTATTTTAAGTAATGCGGTCGATGACCATATTGACGGAATGACCCATGTTATAAGAGGACAGGACGGACTCGGTAATACCCCCAAACAGATCCTTGTCTATAATGCGCTGGGTTACAAACCGCCAATTTTTGCTCATATCTCGCTCACCCTTGACACTAAAAAAGCTAAAATATCAAAAAGGAAACACGGTAATGTAGTAACAGTTGCATATTACAAAGAAAGAGGTTTTCTTCCTTGGGCCTTATGCAACTTTCTACTTCTGCTGGGATGGTCAAACCCGGACGATTTGGAATTTTTCACTAAAGAAGAACTGATAAAGGCATTCAACTTAAAAGGAATTGCCCGTCACAATTCTGTCTTTCAATTATCACCCGGGAGATGATAAAAAACTGGACCGACCCAAAAGCAATTTCAATGAATGCACGCTATATCAGCTCGACCCCTATTGAAGAGCTGGTGCCCTTTATCCGCGAAGAACTCAAGTCTACGGGTCTCTGGGATGATGCCTATGACAATGATAAAAAAGCATGGTTTGAAGAAACCATTGCTCTTATCCGTACCCGGCTGCACACGATAAAAGACTTTTCCACAAAAGGCCTGCCCTACTTTGCAGATGACTTTCCATACGAAGAAAAAGCAGTAAAGAAAAACCTGAAAAAAGATGAGAACTTAAAAAAATATCTTCCTGAAATGGCAGACAGATTTGAAAAGCTTGAAAACTTTGACCTGCAAAATACAGAAAACACTGTGCGTGATATATGTGAAGAACTGGATATAAAACCAGGTCTCATCATCAATGCTGTCAGGACAGCTGCAACAGGCCAAAGCGCAGGCCCCGGCCTTTTTGAGATAATTGTGACCATTGGAAAAGAAAAAACC
>PVMK01124406.1_pt1 | contig 28679 bp, 28 predicted proteins | sample 1853481 | NCBI WGS metagenome assembly PVMK01 (sample SAMN08533507, study PRJNA380276) | Marine sediment metagenome, whole genome shotgun sequencing project.
CCGTTCACACGAAATTGATGAACTGACACGGCTGTCCCGACCAAGGCAGTGCCGCCCGTTCCGGGCGTCTGTAGGTCATGTGGGCGGCCCAGAAAACGCGACCAGTTCACAATTTCCGTCAATGCCTAAAAGGTGCCCTAAACGTAAAAGCTGGCGGAGCCGATATATTCGCGAACAAGGTGTAAAAAGGCACTGTAAAAAGGTGCCACTGTAATGCCGGGGCCGATATATTCGCAAGCAGCTTTTCAAAGGCGTCCAGATCGACACAGAGAAATCATCCATGAAAATAATGACAAATAATATCTTGGAAGGAGGTATCGATGATAAGGGATCTCGAATCGAGCATATTATTGCCGTCATCAATGAAGTACAGCCTGACTTCGTAGCTCTTCAAGAAGCAAATGACTTTGATAAAAACGATAACGAAATATTAAAAACGGTCAGTAAAGAAACAAACCTTCCCCACTATGCTTTGTCGCCGGGTGCGCCACGTTCGAGTCGAAAGCGTTACCATGTGGCTAGTTTGTCTCGCTATCCTTTGCGAGAAGAACATACGTTCTCGGAGTCTTCATTTCAGAGTGCCGCTCTTTCTGTGGCCATTGATTCTCCCCTTGGAGAAATCTCACTCTGTAATGTTCATTTACACGCCAATTCAGAGACCGAGAGGCTGAAGGAAATTGAGGTTGTCATCAGATTTCAGTCGAAACATAAAAATCATATTATCCTTGGGGATTTCAATGCGATTTCTCGTTCAGACAATATTCCTGATCCTTCTACTGAGGAATCTACGCACTATGATTTGACTCGTTTTGACGTCACCGACATGTTAAGCGAGAGTTATGTGGACGCCGTTTCGCACCTCGACGTAAGTGATAATAGTACCCATCCGACGGTTGGCGTTTCCCACCCAATCAGCAAAAGCCCAATTCGAATTGACTACGTATTTGTAAATCCATCGTTGGTTTCGAACATAAAAAGTGGAGTCGTCATAAAAACCGAAACGTCCGATATCGCCTCTGACCATTATCCGGTGGTGGTTACGCTCGGTTAAGAGGAAAATATATCGGCTCCGGCACTTTTTTTGCTTTTTTGAAAATTGAATACACTCCGCGCATATTTGCGCAAGCAGCAGCTTTCGCCTGCATTGGCTGATACGCCCGCGCATCCCGCGCTGGGTGTCGTCGTGGTCATTCCCTGCTATGACGAACCCGATGTGCTGCAAACACTGGCAAGCTTGCGCCGCTGCCGGTGTCCACGCGGGGCGGTGGAGGTTCTGCTGATTTGGAATGCCTCCGAACGCGATCATGATGACGTGCGCCGTCGCAATCAGACGATGATAGAGCGGGTCCATGCCTGGCGAGCGAAGCACGAAGAACCGCGCTTTCGATTCTGGGTGCTGAATTTCCCACGATTGCCGACACGGCATGCGGGCGTGGGCCTGGCGCGAAAGATCGGCATGGACGAGGCGGTCGCGCGTTTCGTGGCCGCCGGTAATCCTCATGGCATTGTCGCCAGTCTCGATGCCGACTGCACTTGCGACAGTGATTACCTGATTTCACTGGAGTCACACTTCGAGCATAATCCGAACACGCGTGCCTGCACCATCTACTTCGAACATGCGTTGCGCGGACCGCTCGATTGTGATCTTTATCGGGCGATTGCCCGCTATGAGTTGTCTCTACGCTACTACCGGCACGGTCTGCAATACGCGAAGTTTCCCTTCGCGCATTACGCGGTCGGGTCATGCCTGGCGGTTCGATGCGACTTCTATGCGCGTCACGGTGGTATGAATCGCCGCAAGGCTGGCGAAGATTTCTACTTTCTGAACAAGTTGATGGCCGTGGGCGGTGTATCTGAGAATACCTCGACCCGGGTCATGCCGGGGGTGCGGGCGTCCACACGTACGCCGTTTGGTACCGGGCGCGCGTTGAACGATTTTCTGAGCGGGGCTCGCGCGTCTTGGACGAGTTACGATCCGAGAGTGTTTCGTGATTTGGCGGCTCTGGTTGCCGGTGTCGACAGTTACTACGAGATGGCGCCGTGTGGATGGCAGACACAGGCATCGCTATCGGACTGCATGCGAGAGTATTTGCTCGCCAGCGGTGTCGTCGACAAGCACGCGGAGATCCGCGCCAATTGCGCCAACCGGGAGAGCTTCAGAAAGCGTTTCTTCCAATGGTTCGATGGCTTTCGGGCACTCAAATTCATCCATCACGCGACTCGCCACGCCTATCCCCGCCAAGCCCTGGAGCAGGCTTGCCTGACGTTGCTGGATTGGCAGGAGCTTCGGGGCGAGTTCGGCGCCGGCGCAAAAGCGGAAGAATTGTTGCTGTATTTCAGGGACCGCGACCGGCGTGGCGAACAATTTCCCGGGCGCGTCATCCTTGACAGCTAACAAGTGACCGTTACACTCTCAACCGGTTCAGCCCGGAGCTTTTCAGCGCCCATGTCCGTTCCCTTGCCTTTCCAGCGACGCGAGAGCATCGGCGTCGAAGTCGGCCCGGTCACCATCGGCGGCGGCGGTCCGATCGTCGTTCAGTCCATGACCAACACCGATACGGCGGACGCGGCCGCCACCACCCAACAGGTGGAAGCGCTCGCCCGGGCGGGCTCGGAGCTGGTGCGTATCACGGTGAACACGCCGCAGGCGGCGGCGGCCGTGGCCGAGATCCGCACGCGTCTGGACGCGGTGGGATGCAATGTCCCGCTGGTCGGGGACTTTCACTACAACGGCCACCGTCTGTTGAGCGAGTATCCCGATTGCGCCAGGGCGCTGGCCAAGTACCGCATCAATCCCGGCAATGTGGGCTTCGGCAAGAAGCGCGACACACAGTTCGCCACCATGATTTCCCTGGCCATGGAATACGACAAGCCGGTTCGCATCGGCGTCAACTGGGGCAGCCTGGACGCGACGCTGTTAACCCGCATGATGGATGAGAATGCGCGCAGCCGCGACCCCCTGGACGCTCACCTGGTGACCCGGGAGGCGCTGGTGGTATCGGCGCTTTCCAGCGCCGAGGCCGCCGAGGCTCAGGGGCTCGCCAGAGATCGCATCGTGCTGTCGTGCAAGGTGAGCGGCGTGCAGGATCTGATCGCCGTGTACGCGGAACTTGCGGGGCGCAGCGATCACGCCCTGCATCTGGGGCTCACCGAGGCCGGCATGGGCTCCAAGGGCATCGTCGCCTCCACAGCGGGTATGGGCATATTGCTGCAGCAGGGGATCGGCGACACCATCCGCGTGTCGCTGACACCGGAGCCCGGCGGGGACCGCCGCCGGGAGGTGATCGTCGCCCAGGAGATTCTGCAAACCATGGGGCTGCGTTCCTTCACCCCCCTGGTAACGGCCTGTCCCGGTTGCGGGCGCACCACCAGCACCTTCTTTCAGGAGCTTGCCAACTCCATTCAGAGCCATCTTCGCGACAGCATGCCGGCGTGGCGCAAGTCCTACGACGGCGTCGAGGATATGTCGGTGGCGGTCATGGGTTGCGTGGTCAACGGCCCGGGCGAGAGCAAGCATGCGAACATCGGCATCAGCCTGCCCGGCACCGGCGAATCGCCGGCGGCGCCGATTTTCATCGACGGCAAGAAGACGGTGACCTTGCGCGGTGACAATATCGCTGCCGAGTTTCAGCAAATCGTCGACGACTATGTGGGATCCCACTACGCGCCGCGTCGTGGGTAGCGTCGCCGCCGGCTGGCGCTGAACTCAGTGACTCAGCAGTAACACCACCACGACCAGCAACCCCAGGGCACAGCGGGCCGCGGCGCCGTTGTTGGCGATGCACACGGCTCCGTCGTGGCTGTTGTTTTTGTTGGCTTTTCGCATGGTTTCCTCGATCCGGGTGCGTGGCCCTCATCAGCCGTTCCGCACCATCGAGTCTGCTGTTGCAAGAAGCGTGCACAGCTTTGAAATATCCCCGTTAATCAATATGTTAGATCCGATTTTTCAGATCTGTCGGGTAATCGCGACAGGCAGTGTAAGGATCTTCGACAGGGCCGATCCACCAGCGGGAGATTTTCTCCCATGATTACAATGGCTTAGCTGGAATTTCTCGGCCCTGGGGCCGTTGTAAAGGATCCCGACAACCAATCCCATGTAGGAATAAAAAGGGGCCATTGTGCCCGGCACCGGGGCGGGCACCGCATCGGTTAGAATGGCCGCCGGTTTGTATGGCTTCAGAATTGAGGAGGAAATGCCGTGGATCTGGGAATAGCAGGAAAGCGGGCGCTGATTTGTGCGTCCAGCAAAGGTTTGGGTAAGGGCTGCGCCCTGGCGCTGGCGAGGGAAGGTGTGCACGTGACCATGAACGGGCGAACAGCGCAAACACTGGAAGCAGCCGCCGAGGAAGCGCGCGCCCTTGCCGGTGGCGAGGTGCGCACCGTGTGCTGCGACATCACCACCGAGGAGGGCAGGGCGGAGGCTCTGGCGGTGGCCGGGCCCCTGGACATTCTGGTCAACAATGCCGGCGGACCGCCGCCGGGGGATTTTCGCGATTGGGGTCGTGAAGACTGGTTGAGCGCGTTGAACGCCAATATGTTGACTCCCATCGAGCTCATCAAGGCCACCGTGGACCAAATGGGCGAGCGCGGTTACGGGCGCATCGTCAACATCACCTCCAGCTCGGTGAAGTCTCCGATCCCCACCCTGGGACTTTCCAATGGTGCGCGGGCGGGGCTCACGGGCTTCGTGGCCGGTGTCGCGCGGCAGGTGGTGGCGAAGGGCGTCACCATCAACGGCATACTTCCCGGTCCTTTCGATACCGACCGCTTGCGCGCAGGTATTCGCTACATCGCCGAGCAGTCCGGTGAGGATTTCGAGGAAGTGTTCGAGCAACGCAAGAAGAGCAATCCCGCGGGACGCTTTGGTTCTGCGGACGAATTCGGTGCCTTGTGCGCATTTCTGTGCAGCGCGCACGCAGGCTATATCAATGGTCAGAATATTGTCATCGACGGCGGCGGCTTTCCCGGCACGCTCTGACGCGTTCCGCCGGAAGCTCTGCTGCCACTTTGCAAACGGGAGATCGTCATCATGTCAGCATTGCAGCGCGTCGTAGCCACCATTCTTTGCTTGCTGCCCACCGCCCTGTGGGCACTGGGTGTCGGCAGCATCCAGGTGTCGTCGGGACTGAATCAGGCGTTTGACGCGAAGATCCCCATCGTCGGCGCGGCTCAGGGCGAGCTCGACGAGGTGCGCGCAAAGCTCGCGGAGAAAGACATCTTCGAGCGTGCCGGTCTCGCGCGCCCCCATTCCCTGTCGGCGCTGAAATTCCAGGTGGTGTCCACCGGGGACAGCTCCGGCTATATACACATCACCAGCCGCACGGGTATCCGCGAGCCGGCGCTGGAGTTCATCGTCGAGGTGCAATCACGCAACGGCAGCCTGCGGAGAAAATACAGCGTGCTTCTGGAGCCCAGGTAACAGGCAGGAGCCGAGGCGATGAATGCGGCTTCATGGTTGCAACGAATCGAAGCCCGCGGTGAATCCCAGCAGCGATACGGGCACGGCGATGCGCCGGCGCGTGCCATCGTGAAAGCTGATGCGCGCTTCTCTGCCGCGCTTCAATTCCGCCACTAGCTGCTTGCTCAATGTCACGGCGCCGACGCAGCCGTCGTTGTCGCACCGCTCGATGATGATCTCTCGTGGCGCGCCGCCGTCGACGCTGATGCTGGCGCCCGGCGGCAGCGAAATTCCCAACGGCATGGTGACTACCGCGGCGGGCTGGCCGTTGGCCGCCAGGTAGCCCACCGCCATGTGCACCAGGCGCTTGCCGCTGTCCTTGAGCACCAGGTTCTGAAAGATGAAGCAGCGCTCCAGATCCGTGCCCGGCGCCTGCTCGCAACGGGTGGTCCAGTCCTTGAAGGTCTGACCGTGTTCAGGTCCGGCCTGAACGGGTCCGCCCGCCCAGCCGGCCACCAGCAGCAAGGCTAACCAGCGCCTGAGCGCGACGTTCAGCAGAGCCCATCGACAGGACGCGGCCTTGGGAACGATACTGAGCAGAGCACAGCGCACCCCGTTGACTGTAAACCACCCCGACCAGGCAAACCAACCAGGATGACATTTCCCGATTATCACCAGGGCAGCATCGTGAATCTGATGCAGTCCATCGTCGCTGCCCTGGGAAACGGCGAGCCCGACCCACATTACGCGCCGTCGCCCCTGGCGCCGCCGGAGACTTTCGCCGACAGTCGCAAGGTGGTCTTGTTCGTCATCGACGGCCTCGGCCACGAGTTCCTTCTGCAGGCGGCCGGCGACGGCGCCATGCACGATCACCTGCGCGGCCGCCTGACCTCGGTCTTCCCGTCGACCACGGCTACCGCCATCACCACCTTCCTCACCGCCAGCGCCCCCCGGCAGCACGGACTGACGGGCTGGTATATGTGGTTCAGAGAGTTGGGGTTGGTGGCGGCGCCACTGCCCTTCACCACCCGCAGCGGTGGGGTTTCCCTGGCCACCAGCGGTGTGGACGCGAAGCAATTGTTCGCCAGCCGCCCGGTGGCCGATGTCCTCGACACCCGTTGCTTCATCGTGCAGCGGCGGGATCTGGTGAACAGCAGTTACACCGAGGCCTTCCGGGGCAAGGCCCAGGTGCGCGGTTATCGATCCCTGTCGGGTTTCTTCGACGTGGTGCGGGAGATCGTCAACAGCAACGATAGTTGCTTCGTCTATGCCTACTGGCCACAGCTGGACGCCCTGTGCCACGGATACGGCGTGGACAGCGAACGCTCCCGGGAGCATCTGCGCCATATCGACGGGCGCTTCGCCGGCTTCCTGGACGCCACCCGGGGCAGCGGCGCCACGGTAGTGCTGACCGCGGACCACGGCTTCATCGATACGACCCCCACCACCCGTCTGGATCTCGGCGATCATCCGCGTCTGGCCGAGACTCTGGTGCTGCCCCTGTGCGGCGAGGGGCGCGCGGCCTTCTGCTACGTAGACCCGGCCAAGCGTGCGCTGTTCGAGGCCTATGTGGCGGAAGAGCTGGGCGAGTGTTGTGTGGCCATAGACAAGGAAGCGCTGCTGGCCGGCGAATACTTCGGCCTCGGCGAACCCCACCCGCAGCTCAGTAGTCGCATCGGCCACTACGTGTTGCTGATGAAAGACAACTTCGTGCTGCGGGATCGGCTCCTGGGAGAAAGCGAGCGCCCGGTGCACGTGGGGGTGCACGGGGGCACCAGCGCCGCCGAGATGTACGTGCCCCTGGTTGTGGCGCAGATGTAGGGGACAGATTTGAAATCTGTCCCCGATACTCCCGATTTCAAATCTGTCCCCCCGATACTCTGTGACATAATACGCCGCTTGTTCGAGGGGGCGGGTTTTTCCGGGCCAGATGAAGGTTGCGATACTCAAAGAGCGCGATGAGGGGGAATCCCGCGTCGCGGCTTCGCCGGAGTCGGTAAAAAAGCTGGTGGGCCTCGGCCTCGGCGTGCTCATCGAGTCCGGTGCCGGAGCGGGCAGCGTATTTTTCCGACGACCAGTACCGTGATGCCGGCGCCCACATCGCCGCCCGCGCCGATGACGCCCTGGCCGAGGCCGACGTGCTGCTGACGGTAGGGCGTCCGTCCCGGGAGAGCGTTTCGCGGCTGCGCCGGGGGGCGTTGCTGATGGGCACGCTTGCGCCCTACGGGGATCCCGGCGACATCGATCACTACGCCGAGTGCGGTATCGATGCCTTCGCCATGGAGCTGATGCCGCGCATCAGCCGCGCCCAGTCCATGGACGTGTTGTCGTCCCAATCGAATCTGGCCGGATACAAAGCCGTCATCGACGCGGCCGCGGAGTTCCACCGGGCCATGCCCATGATGATGACGGCGGCGGGCACCGTGGCACCGGCCCGGGTCCTGGTGCTGGGTGCCGGGGTCGCGGGCCTGCAGGCCATTGCCACGGCCAAGCGACTGGGCGCCATCGTCAGCGCCACCGACGTGCGCCCGGTGGCCAAGGAGCAGGTGGAGAGCCTGGGCGCCAGCTTCGTCATGGTGGAGAGCGAAGAGACGGCGCAAGCCGAGACTGCCGGCGGCTACGCCAAAGAGATGAGCGAGGACTACAAGCGCCGCCAGGCGGAGCTGGTGGCGGAGACGCTCAAAAAACAAGACATCGTCATCTGCACCGCGCTCATTCCCGGCCGCCCGGCGCCGCTGCTGGTGACCCGGGCCATGGCCGAGAGCATGCGCCCCGGCTCCATCATCGTCGATCTGGCGGTGGAGCAGGGTGGCAACTGTGAGCTCTCGCGGCCAGGGGAGATCGTCGATCACGGGGGCGTGCGCATTATGGGCCACCGCAACGTGCCGGGCCGGCTGCCGGTGGACGCATCGGCGCTGTACGCGCGCAATCTATTCAATTTCATCGCCCCCTTCGTGGACGCCGAGAACGGCGCCGTCACCATCGATTGGGAAGACGAGCTGGTTACCGGCACGGCGCTGACCCGCGACGGGTCCGTCGTCCATCCACTGCTTACCGGTAACGTCGACAGTAAGGCCGACAAGACAGGAGGCAGCTAGTGGAAGCGGTGCAAATCGATCCTTTCGTATTTCGGCTCTCCATATTCGTGCTGGCCATCTTCGTCGGCTACTACGTGGTCTGGAGCGTGACGCCGGCGCTGCACACGCCGCTCATGTCGGTGACCAATGCCATCTCTTCGGTCATCGTCGTCGGCGCTCTGCTGGCGGTGGCGGTGGAGTTCGGCGCGGACGCCGGCGATGACGCTGCCATGGTCTCGAAGGTGCTGGGTTTCCTGGCCCTGGTGCTGGCGTCGGTGAACATCGTCGGCGGCTTTATGGTCACCCATCGCATGCTCAGCATGTACAAGAAGAAAGAAGGCAAGAGGGGCGACGCGTGACCGCCGATCTCGCCGCCCTCGCTTATCTCGCCTCAGGCGTATTGTTCATCCTCGCTTTGCGCGGCCTTTCTTCGCCGGAAACGTCGCGGCGGGGAAACGCCCTGGGAATGACCGGCATGGTGCTGGCGGTGGTGGTGACGCTGTTCCTGGCGGGTATTCACGATCTTCTCACCTGGGGAATGATCATCGGCGGTGTCGCCATCGGCGGCACCATCGGTGCCGTCATTGCCCGGCGCATACCCATGACCGCCATGCCGCAGCTGGTGGCGGCCTTCCACAGTCTGGTGGGCATGGCGGCGGTGCTGGTGGCGGCCTCGGCGTTGTACACGCCGGAAGCCTACGGTATCGGCACCGTCGGCAGCATCAAAGTGTCGAGTCTGGTGGAAATGGCCCTGGGCGCCGCCATCGGCGCCGTCACCTTCACGGGTTCGGTGGTGGCTTTCACCAAGCTGCACGGTCTGGTGTCCGGCGCGCCGGTGGTGTTTCCCGGGCAGCATCCGTTGAACGCACTGCTGGGGATCGCCCTGGTCGGGCTCATCGTGTGGCTGTGCGTCACCGAATCCCACACGGCCTTCTGGGCGCTGGCCATCCTCGCGTTCGTCATCGGCGTGCTGATCATCATCCCCATCGGCGGCGCCGACATGCCGGTGGTGATCTCCATGCTCAATTCCTACTCGGGCTGGGCGGCGGCGGGCATCGGCTTCACGCTGGAGAACACCGCGTTGATCATCACTGGTGCCCTGGTGGGCTCTTCCGGTGCGATTCTTTCCTACATCATGTGCAAGGCCATGAACCGGTCCTTCTTCAGCGTTATTCTCGGTGGCTTCGGTGGCGAGACCGCCGTCGCCGGCGGTGTGCAGGCGGAGACACGCCCGGTCAAGCAGGGCAGCGCGGAGGACGCGGCCTTCATCCTGAAGAACGCAGGCTCGGTGATCATCGTGCCCGGCTACGGCATGGCAGTGGCCCAGGCCCAGCATGCGCTGCGTGAGATGGTGGATGCGTTGAAGGAGAACGGTGTGAGTGTCAAGTACGCCATCCATCCGGTGGCCGGGCGCATGCCCGGGCACATGAACGTGCTTCTGGCGGAGGCCAACGTGCCCTACGACGAGGTCTTCGAGCTCGACGACATCAACAGCGAATTCGCCCGAACCGATGTGGCCTTCGTCATCGGCGCCAACGACGTGACCAACCCGGCTGCCAAAACCGACCCGGCCAGTCCCATCTACGGCATGCCCATATTGGATGTGGAGAAGGCCGCCAGCGTGCTGTTCGTCAAACGCAGCCTTGCCAGCGGCTACGCCGGCGTCGACAACGAGCTGTTCTTCCGCGACAACACCATGATGTTGTTCTCGGATGCAAAAAAGATGGTGGAAGGAATCGTCAAGGCCATATGAGTGGGCGCGCTCTATTTAACGGAATAACAAACATTCCTGAGAGGGAGATATCCGTATGGAAGACGTGAATAAATACGCCGACATGGCACAGGCGCTGGTAACCGCCTACGGTCTCAAGATCATTGCCGCCATCGTCATATTCGTCATCGGCAAATGGCTTGCGCGGGTGCTGTCCCGGTCCGTCGGCAAAGCTATGAATCGCGCGAAAGCCGATCAGGTGCTGGTGAAGTTCGTGGTCAACCTGGCCTACGCGGCGCTTCTGGCCTTCGTGGTTCTGGCCGCTCTCGCCCAGCTCGGGATCCAGACCACCTCCTTCATCGCCATCATCGGTGCGGCGGGACTCGCCATTGGCCTGGCGTTGCAAGGCTCCCTGTCCAACTTCGCAGCCGGAGTGATGCTGATTATTTTCCGGCCATTCAAGGTCGGCGACTACATCGAGGCCGCGGGCACCGCGGGCTCGGTCGAGGAGATCATGATTTTCAGCACCAAACTGAAAAGCCCCGACAACAAGCAGCTCTATATCCCCAACGGCAGCATCATTGCCGGCACCATCGTCAACTATTCCGCCAAGGAGCAGAGACGGGTGGATCTGGTATTCGGCTGTGGCTACGGTGACGACATCAAGAAGGCCAAGGCTCTGCTCGAAGCCATCGTCAAAGAAAATCCGCTGGTGCTCGACGAGCCGGCGCCCACCATCGGGCGTGCTGGAGCTCGGCGACAGCAGTGTCAATTTCGTCGTGCGCCCGTGGGTCGCGACGTCCGATTATTGGGACGTCCACTACCAGATTACGGAGGAAGTGAAACAGCGCTTCGACGAGGCAGGTATCAGCATCCCGTTTCCTCAGCGCGACGTGCATCTGATCAACAACGAGGCGGCCTGACCCTGCCGTGACCCCGGGGCTGCCAGCCGGCGGCCCCGGGTTGCTTCAGGCCAGCTACAATAGGATGGTCGGCGTGCAGGCGGCACGTTGGCGGGGGCGAAGGATGGCCCGCTGGTGAAGGCCTGTTACTCCCTTGAGGCTTCAATTCGATGCTGTACGAAGAGCAGCTGTCCCTGGCTCCTATTCTCTGCCTGCAATGCGGCACCTTCTACGTGAGCGGCGAGGGTGGCCAGGATCCCTGTCCCGATTGCGGCGAAGAGCTGTCGGAGGCGACCTACGAGGAATGGTTCCGGCACGCATTTTATGCGGTGCGCTTCGGATATCAGTACCGCAGTCACAACGAGCCCGGGGCCCAGGCCCACGACGAGGGCGGGCTCAAGCCCTTTCTACCGCCGTTGACCGAGGTGTTCACCTTCATGGGCATGGCGGCCATCGGTTTTCTCAACGGCGGCGCCGATAGAGGACAGTCCAGAGACGCCATTCGCAGGATTCTCGAAAACTGGGACATCATGTCCAGCGAACACGAACGGTTGAGCTTGTCCGACGACGACGTGGACGCCTTCATCGATTGTATCGAGGGCTATTACAAGGATGTGGCGGGTATCAAGGACGAGATCACCCGGGGGCGCGGCAAGGCGGCGCCGAGCAAGGAGTCGCCGCCCGGCGATAAGGTGCCGGCGACGCGCCCGCCCGTATTGCCCGTGCGACTCGATCTGTGGTCGAAGCTCGGCGCCGGCTGATTCAGGACGCGCCTTGCTGCATGATCGGCAGCGCGAGAAAGAATTTGATCACCAGCGCGTTCATGATATCGACGAAAAACGCGCCGATCAGCGGGATGACGAGAAAAGCTTTGGGTGAAGGTCCGTAACGCCCGGTGAGCGCATTCATGTTGGCGATGGCTACCGGCGTCGCTCCCAGCCCCAATCCTGCGAAGCCCGCGGCCATCACTGCCGAATCGTAGTTCCTGCCGGTCAATCGAAACACGAAGAATATCGCCACCAGGTGATCAGCAGTGCCTGCAATACCACCGCCATCAGAATTGCGCTGGCGGCATTGGCGAGTATCCACAACTGCATGCTCATGAGGCTCATGCCGAGAAATAATTGCAGGCTGAGCTCGCCGGTGGCGGCGATTGTGGGCTTATGAAGCTCCCTGCCGAGCAGATCCGCGCCGTTGGTGATGATGATCCCGATGACCATGGCGGTCAGGAAGCCCGGCAGCTTGAGCCCATTGATGGACAGGAAGCGATTGACCAGATCCCCCGCTTCGATGCAAACGGACAGCATCAGCAGCGTCGCCATCACACTCCAGATGGTGACCGGCCGAGAGTCCGCGGCGGACGCGTGTAGCTCGCTCCGGGCGTCGGCGAGCGTAGTGGGGGATAAGGAATGTTTTTCGATCAGCCATCCGCCGATAGGGGCCGCCGATGATGCCGCCGGCCACCAGACCGAAGGTCGCGCAGGCGATGCCGAACTCGGCCGCTCCCTGGAGTCCGGCGGCGCTGGCCTCCGCGCCCCAGGCGATGGCGGTGCCGTGTCCGCCGGCGAAGGAAATGCTGCCGGCAAAAAGACCGTAGCCGGGGTGGCCGCCGAGAAGCAGCGCAGTCCCTACGCCCACGACATCCTGCGCTACCAGCATGGCAGCGGCCACCATCACGAGTATGGCGATGGTCTTGCCGCCCTCGGCGAGCTGGCGCAGCTTGGCCGACAAGCCGATGGTGCTGAAGAAAAACAACAACAGCAGGTCGCGCAGCGCCAGGTCGAAGGTGATCTGCGTGTCCCACAGAAAATACACCAGAGCGGTCAGAATGCTGCATAACAGGCCGCCGGTGACGGCCGGCGGGATGTTGTAGCGCTGCAGCACCGGGATGTGTGTGGTGAGAAATCGACCGAGAAAGATCACCACGATTGCCACGGTGAGAACATCCAGGCCTTCGATTTGCAGCTGCATGCAGGCCCTCCCTGTTGAGCCGATGGTGGTGAATGATTGCGGATGGTATCCGAACAGGCGGCACAGGGCCCGCGGATACGCTATGGTGTCGCCCCCCGCGATCCTCCCCTGGAGAAAGTATTGGCCGAAGAGCTGGCGCTGTTGTTCGATTCCGCCCTTGCGCTGCATCGCGGCGGCGACCTGGAAGGCGCCCATCAGGCCTACCGGCGTATCCTCGAAATCCATCCCGAGCAGCCCGATGCCCTCAATCTGCTGGCGGCCGTGGTGCTCGAGAACGGGCACCATGGGGAGGCCGCCGAGCTTTTGCGCCGGGCCATCGCAGCATCTGGCCAGGTGCCGCAGTTTCATTGCCACCTGGGGAACGCCCTTCAGGGTACTGGCGATTTCGCCGGCGCCGCCGCCGCCTATGGCCAGGCCATTACCCTTCTCCCGGACTATGTGGAAGCGCACAGCAGTCTCGGCTTCGCTCTCGCGCAGCTGGGCGAGCCGGCGCAGGCGGTGGAGTGTTTCAACGCGGCGCTGGAGCGCGATCCGGACTACTTTTTTGCACTCAATAATCTTGGCGATGCTCTGAGCGCACAGGGCGATCTCGATGGCGCGGCCAGCGCCTATCGTCGGGCTATCGACGTCGAACCGAATATCGCCGAGCTGCACACCAAGCTGGGGGCAGTGTTGCGTGAGCAGGGCCACTTGCCGGAGGCAGTGGAGCAGCTCTGGGCAGCCATCGACACGGGCAATGACGATCTGACCGCCTACAGGACGCTCGGGTCGTTGTTGAGGATATCCCTGCCGTCGGCATACGACGCTCTCCTCGAGCAACGTGTGTTGGGGTTTTTCAACACCGCCGGCGTCGATTACGTGGACCTGGCGGAGTTCGCCACGGTACTGGTGGCGCTGAAGTACGCAGATGACGCGCGTTTCGCCGAGCAATCAAATTTCGAATTCACCCTGGACATCCTGCTCGCCGATGCCCTCGTGTGCGCACTGCTGACGAAGTGCGTGAACGGCGATGGGCACTTGGAAATTCTTCTCACCGGCGCGCGCCGCAAGCTTCTACTCCAGCGCGGTGGTGCCGGCGATGCCGCGCTGTCGGCGATGTCGGTGCTGGCGCAGCAATGTTTCAACAACGAGCACGTGTTCTGCGTGGAAGCGGATGAACGGACGGGTCTCGAGCAACTGAGAGCAACTCTCGAATCGTACCCCGATTGGATCCCGTGCCCTGAGCCGGACATTCAAACCTCCCTGTTGCTCTTCAGCATGTACGAACCTCTGGCGCAGCTGTCCGTCGCCACCAGCCTCGCCCGGGTACCGGCGGAAAGTTGGAACCACCGTCTGCGCCCGATAGTTGTCCGTTCGCTTCTGGAACCCATGGAAGAAGCCGCGCTGGCGGCGGGAAATCCCCGTCGTCGGGCTGGTGAAAAACGCCGTATCACGCGCTGTAAAAGCGCAATACGAGGAAAACCCCTATCCACGCTGGCTGACGCCCGCCTATCGAAATCCGGGAAACCTGTATGGGATTCTTCGCAATATGTTCCCGGCATTCGAGCCGCCGGAGATGTTGAAGAACGCCATCCGCGTGCTGGTGGTGGGCTGCGGCACGGGCCACCATCCCATCAGCATCGCGCTTCGCTACGCCAATGCCCAGGTGGTGGCCACCGACATCAGCCGACGGAGCCTGGCCTACGGGACGCGCATGGCGCGGCAACTCGGAGTCACCAATGTGCGTTTCGTCGAGAACGATCTCCTCAACCTGTCAGAGCTCGACGGTCGGTTCCACGTCATCGAATGTGTCGGCGTGCTGCATCATATGCAGTCCATCGGGGACGGCATCGGTGCACTTCTCGGCAAGTTGCACGACAATGGTCTGTTGAAAATCGGCCTCTACAGCAGCCTTGCGAGGCAGCCCGTTGTCGACGCTCGGGCGCGCATCGCAAGCCTCGGGTTGACGGCGGGCGCCGATGACATCCGGGGTTTCAGAAAGACGGTATTAGCGGCACCGGCAGATGATCCGTTACGCCGGATTCTGGAATTCGGCGACTTCTACACTATGAGCAATTGCCGCGACTTGTTGTTCCACGTGCATGAGCAGCACGTGACCATCGCCGCCATCCGCCGTCTGCTCGACCATGCAGGGCTTCGCTTTATCGGTTTCGAAAGCATGGACGCCGACTTGGCTGATGCCTATCGGAGCCGCTTTCCCGAGGATCGGGCGATGGACGATCTATGCCACTGGGAGGCCGTGGAAGAACTGAATCCCGGCGCCTTCGCCGGCCTTTATCAGTGCTGGTGCGCCGGCTAACTCGCCAGGCGCGTGCTTTCACTGGTTACGCGAACCATATTCGGCCGCTTGCGATCCATGGCGACCGACACCACCCGTATCGTGCGCGGCGCCCGCTTGCGGAAGTTGGCTACGGTGACGTTGTCGGAAATCAGTCCCGGTTCCAGCTCCAGATCCAGGTCCAACGCCGAGTCCGAGTCCAGCACCAGCTCGAGTTCCGGTTCAGACGCCAACACCAGTGCCAGCTTCCGCTCCAGCTCCGAGCTGGGTTGCGGTGCCTGGTCCGGTTCCGCGTCGCACAGGAACGGCCAGTTGGAGTAGCCCTCCAGGGCCACCGCCAGGATGGCCTGTTGGGTAAGCCCGGGGGCGGGGGCCGGCTCGAGCGGAGCCGCCGGCACCGGGCCGGGGCCGTCGGACTCGGCAAGTGCGGCGTCCAGAATCTCGAAGCCGGGCAGTGCAAAATCCGGGACTTCGCGCACCAGGGGCAATTTGGTCTGCTTGGGCGCCGGCGCCGGCGCTTTCGCGGCTTCGGGCGCGCAGCGTGTCGCTTTCCTGGATTTGGGCGCGACGGTCGATGCTTTGGTGGGCTTGGGCGTGACGGTCGTGGCTTTCGTGGCTTTTGTTGCTTTGGGCGCGGCGGGCGTTTTCCCGGACTTGGAAGCAGCGCTGGTCGCCTTCCTGGGCCTGGACGCCGGAGTGGTGATCTTTGCGCGTTCGGGTGCGAAGGCCGTGATGTCCAGGCTCCCGGACTCCGGCGACGGGGCCGGCTCTACGGACTCTTCCGCCTGCACGGCCTGCGTGTTCTGCTCGGTGTCTGCAACCGTCTGTCGCTGGCGCCCGGCCAGCGCGCGCCTTTGTTCAAGCTTGGCCTGGAGGTAGTAACCGGGAGCGCAACGGAAGCGCGCGCGGATCTCCTGTTCGGTTTTGCAGCGTGACAACTCTTCGCTCATATCCACTTCCCCCACACCGGACAGCTTTTTGCTCCATTGATGCGAAAGGCGTGCCACATCCGGCAGGAACCCGGTGTTTCAAAGAGTTACCGGAGCTATCGAAGGTGATTTGGGAGGATGTGAGGGAAGTAATTGTAAGAATGTTCGACAGAGTCCGCTGCCTGCCACCGATGGATGCGGCCAATTCACCCGGGCGGGCTCCCTATCGGGGGGGTAATTCTTTACCTTTCAGCGGCTTGCGCCTTCGAGCCCCGGGGCCCGGGAAGTGTAAGAAATACCGACACCAGGGCAGGGGGCCGCTCGCGCGCGCCCCCCGCCCCTGTCCATCCGATGGTCGATGGGTAGCTCGGATCAGGGCTTCTCGCCGCGTCTCAGGCGGGCTTCGATGTCGTCGAGGCAGGGCATCAGATCGGCGATGCTGTCCACCACGTAGTGGGCGCCGCGCTGGTACATGGTGGGATAGATGCGATCCCGGTGCCGTTGCTTCAGCTCCTCGGAGAAGCCGTTCCATTCGTCCAGTTGCACGCCCACCTCATTGCCGGAAATCGCCAGGCCGATGGCCCAGGAGCCCGCGTTGAGGCCTTCCTCGATTCCGGTCAGGGTGTCGTCGACCTTGACCACCGATTGCACCGGCGAAATGTCCAGCTCGAGCATGTTACGCAGCACCATGTGCGGGAAAGGGCGGCCGCGTTTCACATCACCGGCGCCGAAGGTGGCATCGGGCACATAGCCCTGTTTCTCCGCATCCGCCTGGTTGATGGCGAGCATGCCGGGAAGGTAACCGGAGGTGGAGCCGATCTTGTAGCCGCGCTTGCGGCATTCCGCGATCACCTCGAGGGTGCCGGGAATGAGTTGTGAATACTCCGACAGGCACGCCTCCTGCATGGGCACGAAGTCCGCGAACATGCGACTCACGTCTTCTTCAGTGGGTTCGGTGCCGTGTTTGTCGACCCACCGCCGGCGCACGCTGGCAATTTCCGAGATCAAACCGATGTGGACTTTCTTGTGTGCCCCCATGGGGACGCGTGCTTCTTCCATGCTGATGGGTACGCCGGCTTTGTCGTAAACCTGCTGAAAAACCACCGCTGGCGCCATGCAACCGAAGTCCATGGTGGTGCCGGCCCAGTCGAGAATGACGCAGCGGATGGGACCGTGGTAGGTGCGTGTATAGGTGAACTCGCGTTCGTAGGTAAACTTCATGATGGTAAATCCTTGTCTGTGAAGGAACTAACGGTTGAGGAATGAGCGTATCGGGCTCTCGATTGTCCAGGAGTCATGCGGCACGGCCGGCCACCGGTGCGCAGCTGGCAACGCGCAGCTCGGTCAGTACCCCACGGATGGCGGCCAGGGCTGCGGTGATTTCCGCGCTTCCCAGGCGTCCGATGCAGCCCACCCGAAAGGTGTCGGCGCAGGTCAGCTTGCCAGGATAGATGACGAAGCCGCGCCGGCGCAGCCCCTGGTAGAATTCGTCGAAATCGAAGCGGTTGTCCGCCGGCGTCAGGAAGGTGACGATGATGGGGGCTTGCAAACCATCGGGCAGCAGCGTCTCGAATCCGAATTCGCGCATGCCGTCCACCAGCAACCGGTGGTTTTGCCGGTAGCGGGCTCCGCGGCCGGCCACCCCACCTTCCACGCGCAATTCTTCCAGAGCCTGATCCAGGGCCAGCAGACAGTGGGTTGGCGGTGTAAAACGCCACTGGCCGTTGCTCGCCAGGGCGCGCCACTGGTCGTGGAGATCGAGGCTCAGTGATGGCGAATTGCCTTCGGTCTTGTGTAGCGCGTCACGCCGCGCGATACAGAATCCGACGCCGGGCACGCCCTCCAGGCATTTGTTGCTGGATGCGGCAAGGGCGTCGAAGCTGATGCGGCGGGCATCGATGGGGATGGCGCCGAAGGAACTCATGGCATCCACCAGCAGTCCTCGGCAATGACTGGCCACCAGGTCGGCGACCGCCCCCAGCGGGATTGATGATGCCGGTGGTGGTCTCGCAATGCACCACCGCCACGTGGCTGATATCCGCGTCCACCGTGAGCGCCTTGTCCAGGGCCAGCAGGTCAACGGCACGATCCTCGGCGGTCTCGATGACCAGATGTGCCAGGCCGAGGCGCTCGCAGATTATCGCCATGCGTTTTCCATAGGCGCCATTGACGAGGATCAGAAGCTTACCGTCCCGGGGCACGAAGGTGCCGATCATCGCTTCCACGGTGAATGTGCCGCTGCCCTGCATCGGCACGCACTCGTGGCTGTCATGACCGTCCACCAGTCCCAGCAGACATTCGCGGATGCGTTGTGTGAGCGCGATGAATTCCCTGTCCCGGGAGCCGAGATCCCGCAGCATGGCGCGCTTCACCGGCATGGAGGTGGTCAGGGGGCCGGGGGTCAGCAGCCAGGGATCGCCGTGCTGATTGTCGGCCGAGTGCCTGCTTGACTGGGTCGAGGGTGTGCTCACGTTGTTTCCCGCCGGTTCGCTGCTTCGATGGTGGGGCTTTATACGGACTCCCGAGTGGTATTGGTCCAATCGTTTGAACTGATATATGCTATAGACGTAGCCTATGAATCACCTGCATCTGCGCGCCTTTCACGCGGTCGCCACCCACGGCAGCTTCACCCGTGCGGCGGCTGCCTTGAATGTCACCCAGCCGACGGTATCCGACCAGATCAAGGTTCTGGAAAACCGCTACGAGGCAAAGCTCTTCGAGCGCCACAGCCGCCGGGTGGAATTGACTGCCCTGGGGCGCGCGCTTTATGACGTCACCCGGCGGCAGTTCAAGCTCGAGGCGGATGCCGAGCAACTGCTGCTGACCGCCAAGGGCCTTACCCACGGGCGACTGCGGGTCGCCGCCGGTGCGCCCCATCTGGTGATCCCGTTGCTCGGGAGCTTCAAGCGGCGCCATCCCGGGATCCAGCTTTCGCTTCAATTCGGCAACTCGGAGGTGGTGCTGCGCAGCCTTTTCGAGCGGCGCTGCGACGTGGTCATGTTGCCGGACATCGGCGCCGACGAGCGCCTGCATGCGTTGCCGTTTCGCCGTGACCGGCTCATCGCCTTCGTCGAAGGCGGCCACCCCTGGTCGATCCGGCGCAGCATCACGCTCATGGATCTGAAGGGCGAAGCGTTGGTGTTGCGTGAAGTGGGATCCAGAACCCGCGCCGTGTTCGAAGCAGCCATCGCCCGCGCCGGGGTGGTCATCGGCGAGACCCTGGAGATCGGTAGCCGCGAAGGTGTGCGTGAGGCGGTGGCAGCGGGTCTCGGCATCGGTATCGTCTCGCAAGGCGAACTCGGCGTGGATCCCCGTGTGCACGCGCTCAGCATCCGCGAAGCCGGTCTGGAGGTGACCGAGTACGCCGCCTGTCTGGTAGAACGCCAATCAGTGCGCGTGGTCGCGGCGTTTTTCGAACTGCTGAAAAGCGCGAAAGGTTAGCGGGGCGGGTGGCGATGCAGAAATCTGATGCTCTGTGGGTTTTCTCGATGACTATTTGGTTCCGTAGATACGATCTCCCGCGTCGCCGAGTCCCGGCACGATGTAGCCGTGATCGTTCAAGCGATCGTCGATGGCGGCGGTGATGATCGGCACATCCGGGTGGGCTTCCTGAAAGGTCTCGATACCTTCCGGCGCCGCCAGCAGGCAAAGCATCTTGATGTTTCTCGCGCCGGCTTCCTTGATGCGTTGCACGGCGGCGATTGCCGAGTTGGCGGTGGCGAGCATCGGGTCGACGACGATCACCGGTCGTTCCTCCAGCTCTTCCGGGACCTTGAAGTAGTACTCGATGGCTACCAGCGTGTCCGGATCGCGATAAAGACCCACGTGTCCGACACGCGCCGAGGGGATGAGATCGAGCAGGCCCTCCAGCAACCCGTTGCCGGCTCTCAATATCGAGATGAACACCACCTTTTTGCCGGTTAGCACCGGCGCATCCATCTCCGTAATGGGGGTTTCGATTCGCTCCTTGCCCATGGGCAGATCCCGGGTTACCTCGTAGCCGAGCAGCATGCTGATCTCGCGGATGAGCTGGCGGAACTGCGCCGTGGGTGTCTCTTTGCGGCGCATCAACGATAGTTTGTGCTGCACCAGGGGGTGATCGACGACCGTGACGTTTTTCATATGCGTTCTCGACTGTTGTTGTTCTGGTCTGTTCAAAATACCGTGCCGTCGCTGTTTACCGCAATGGGCGGCCCGCCTCCGGCGCGACGCTCCCGGGCAGCGCGACGCCCTGCGGCCCAGGTGCCACCCTCCAGGATCTTGACGAGCGGCAGGTGTTGCGCGTCCACGCCGAGCCGGGTGCGGATCAGCACCGCAAGCTCGTCGAGCAGCGCAAGCGTCAGCGCGCGCCATTCCACCACCAGTTCGGAACCCACCGGGTGAGCTTGTCGGGAGTCTGCGGGCTGCTTCAGTGTCAGCACGCCCAGGTCCACGAATAAGCCGCCGTTGCGGTACTCGGCGAGACCCGTAAGGGATTCGAGCTCGGTGACCTGAATGCCGGCTCCTTCCAGGGGCTCCACCAGTGAGTAGCTCAGCCACTGGGACAGCTTGTGAAACGGTACCAGGCCGTTGCTGGGATCGTCGCGCTGGATGGCACTATGATGCCAGACGTCGCCCAGGTTCTCGCCCCCGAGCTGTGTGCGACCGGGCCAGATGGGCGCGAGCCCCGAGAGCACCGCGGCGAAGATGGCCGTTGCAGGCAGCTGCTTACGGACGGCCCGGGCAGCGAGATAGTCGTAGAGATTTCCCACCCGCGGCTGCTCATGGCCAAACAGCTCGGTGTTCTCGCTCAGCGCCCGCCCCAGGGCTTGCAGCAGCGCGGTGCGCCCGGCTGCGCCCACCAGGGGGTTGTCCGTGCGAATCTGGAAGGCTCGCTCGAGGCTTTTCTGGTCCAGAGCCGCCAGGCCCTCGGCGTCGGCCTGCAATGGCTTGTCCGGGCGCGAGGAGAATGCACCGGCTGCGAACATGTGGAAACTGGCCACCGCCAGGCCTTCGGAGCGCGCGTATCGTGTCCCGGTACGGGAATCGCTTGCGGATTCCGTGTAGCACCAGTCGTCGCCGGCGCCGGCGTCCAGCAACACGCTGGTTACGGCGAGATCGATGCGGGTTCGTGCGATGCTTTCGCGGTCGTCATGGATGAGTGTCGCCGCCAGCGATGCCCAGCGGTCGATGCCGCCGATCTGAAAGTGTCGCCAGCGGCTGTGGAAGGGGATATCCAGATCCGGATACTGTTCCTGGATGGTCGCCAGCACGAAATCGGCGGTGACGTCCAGGCGCTCGCGCTGCAGGCGAAAATGCGTGAGTTCGCCGGCGTCGGCTCGTGCCAGAATCTCCCGGCAACGTTGGCGGATTTCGCCAGGGTCGCGCAGCCGTGCGACGGCCACGCTCTCGGCGGATGGTGGCGTCGGTCTAATCGTGCAGGCCTCGACCCCTCGCCACTCTCAACTGTTCCGCATCCGGCTCCGGCTCCTCGCTGAAATAGCCGGCGGCCTTCTTGGCCGTCATTTCTACGTCGGCGTCCGGGGGAACGAGGCTATCGGGAATGGCGACGCGTTCGCCGATGTCGATTCCCTGGCGGATCAGGGCGTCGTACTTCATGTTGCTCATGGACACGAAGCGGTCGATGCGTTTGACTCCCAGCCAGTGCAGGGCGTCCGGCATCAGCTCCTGAAAGCGCATGTCCTGTACGCCGGCGACACACTCGGTGCGTTCGAAATAGGTTTCGGCCCGATCGCCTCCCTGCTGGCGCTTGCGCGCGTTGTAGACCAGAAACTTGGTTACTTCGCCCAGCGCACGGCCTTCCTTGCGGTTGTAAATGATGAAACCGATGCCGCCACGCTGAGCGGTCTCGATGCAGACCTCGATGCCGTGGGCGAGATAGGGTCGGCAGGTGCAGATGTCGGAACCGAACACATCGGAGCCGTTGCATTCATCGTGCACGCGGCACGCAATCTCCCGCCCCGGCTGGCCCACCGCGGAGACATCGCCGAAGCAGTACACGGTGAGGCCGCCGATGGGTGGTAGAAAGAGCTTCAAGTCATTGCGCGTTACCAGCTCCGTGTACATGCCGCCCGAGTGCTCGAACAGCGAGCGGCGCAGTTCGTTCTCCGCAACGTCGAAGCGTTCCGCGATACCGGGCAGATACCAGACGGGTTCGATGGCGGCCTTGGTGACGCGCACGTCGCCGTTCTCGGTGAGCAGATCCCCGTCGGGTTGCAGACGCCCCTTGCGGATGGCGTCCTTGATCTCGGGCAGGTTGATGCGCGCCTTGGTGACCGCAATAGTCGGTCGGATGTCGAGGCCGCTCTCCAGTTGCTCTGCGAAGGCCTCGCTCACCATGTGGCCGTAGGGGTCCAGGGATACGATCTTGCTGACGTCGGCCCACTGGCGACAGGGGCCGATACGCGCCGCCGGTGCGGTGTCGGTGAGATCCGCAACGTGCACCGGATCCAGCGTTCCGGCCGCCACCGCCAGGGCGCGATAGATGGAATAGGCACCCGAGTGCGCGCCGATGACGTTACGCCGGGCGCCGTCGTTCACCGCACCCACCACCGGGCCGCGGGCCTGCGCGGTATCCGCGCCCCACACCAGCGGGGATGCGGCATCGCGCTGGCTGGGGTGGGAGGTGAGCTTGATGTGGCCCTTTGTTGGCCCTTTGCTTTTCATCGCTGCCGGATTGCGGGAAAAAACAAATAGTTTACGTCAATTTGTCTCTGCAACCCAAGGTGGGTAGCCAAGGTGGATAGAGTTCACCGTTCTTCCCGGCGATAGGGCACCAGCAACGCCGCCGGTGCGGTGGCGCTGCGCGACAGCAGTGCCATGGCCACCACGGTCATCAGGAAGGGCAGCATGAGAAAGATCTGGTAGGGCAGGTGGATGATGCCGCCAGACTGCAGGCGCAGTTGCAGGGCGTCCACGGCGGCGAAAATCAGCGCCGCCAGGGCGCAGCGCCAGGGATCCCAGCGGCCCAGCACCACCAGCGCGATGCACACCCAGCCGCGCCCGGAGATCACCCCGAAGGTAAAGGCATTGAACTGGGCCAGGGAAAAATAGGCGCCGCCGGTACCGAAAAGCGCCCCGGAGATCATCAGCGCCTGGTAACGCATCCAGGCGACACTGACGCCGGCGCCTGCCGCCGCCTGAGGGTTTTCCCCGACGGTACGCAGGGCCAGGCCCCAGGGGGTCCGATAAAGCAGCCAGGCCGCCAGGGGCACCAAGGCGAACGCCAGATACACCAACACCACGTGGTGGAACAGCGCGGGGCCGAGAAAAGGAATGTCGGCGAGCCCGGAGATGGGCAGCGGTGGAAAGGGTTCGACGTTGGGTGGCTGGGAGGGCTGACCGAAGATGAGCCGATAACAATAGAAGCTCAGCCCGGTGCACAGCATGGTCACACCCAGGCCTGCCACGTGCTGACTCAGGCCCAGGGTGACGGCGAGAACACCCATGAGCGCGCCGAAGACCACGCCTGAAGCGGCCGCCGCCGCCATGCCCAACCACAGGCTGCCGCTGAAGTAGGCTACCGTGAAACCGCTCATGGCGCCCAGCAGCATGATCCCCTCGATGCCTAAGTTCAGTACGCCGGCGCGCTCGCTGAACATCTCGCCCAGGGTGGCGCACAGCAGCGGCGCCGCCACCCGCAGGGTGGCGGCGAAGAAACCGGCCTGAAGAATTTGATCGAAAAGATCGATGGCGGTTACCTCTCCGGAATCGCCCGAGAGGGTGAATCGGGCCTCAGGCGCAGGCGGAAATTGGCGAACAACAGCGCCACCAGCATGCAGATGAGAGACGCGCCCTGAATGATGTCGGCCAGGTATACCGGCACGCCGGTTTTTCGCGACATGGACTCGGCACCGGTGGCCACGGCAGCGAAGAACAATGCCGCCGGTACCACGCCCAGGGGGTTCAAGCGCGCCAGCATGGCGATGACGATGCCGGTGTAACCGTATCCCGGCGACAGAGACGCCATCACCTGAAAATGCATGCCCGCTACCTCGCCGACGCCCGCAAGCCCCGCCAGGCCTCCGGAAATGATCGCTGTGGTGAATACCACCCGGTTCACGGGGATGCCGGCGTGGGCGGCGGCGCGTGGGTTCTCGCCGACGGCGCGGATGGCGAAACCCAAGGTCGTGCGCGCCATCAGCAACCACACGAGAACGGCGCAACCCAGCGCCAGCACCACACCCAGATGCAGGCGCGTGCGTGCCATCAGGATGGGAAATTCCGCGTCCAGGCGAATGTCGGGAGAATCCGGATAACCGCTCAGTGGATCCTTCCAGGGTCCGTCCAGCAACGCCATCATGGCGTAGAACATCACGAAGTTGAGCATCAGGGTGGCGACCACGTCATCCACCTGATAGCGCACCTTGAGCGTGGCGGGCACGCTGGCCCACAAACCCCCGGCGATGGCGCCGCCGAGAATCATCAACGGCGCCAGCGTCCACACGGGCAGACCCTCCAGGCCGCCGACGAATGCCGCCGCCATGGCGCCGGCCAGCAGCTGCCCTTCGGCGCCGATGTTCCAGAACTTGGCGCGAAAGGCGACTGCCACGGCGAGTCCCGTGAACACCAGAGGCGCCGCTTTCACCACCGTCTCCACGGTGTTGAATTGGCTTCCGAATGCACCGGCGAACAGCGCGCCGTATGCCGGCATCACCTGGGCGCCGGCGGCGACGATGAGGCCGCTGGTGAGCACCAGTGTTGCCAGCACGGCGATCACCGGCAGCAGCAGATTCAACCACGCCGGTGTGTGTTGCCGGGGCTCGAGCGACAAACGCATCATGCCGCCTGTTTCCCTCCGGTCATCAGCAGCCCGATCTCGGCGATGCTGGTTGCGTCCACGGCCACATCACCCACCAGGCGGCCTTCGTACATGACGACGATGCGATCGGATACGGCGAACAGCTCTTCCAGATCCTCGCTGATGATCAGCACGCCACGGCCGCGGCCGCGCAACTCCAGGAACTGCCCGTGGATGAAATCCCGCGCCGCCACGTCCAGGCCGCGGGTCGGCTGGGCCGCCACCAACACCAGCGGGTCGAAGGCCAGGGCCCGGGCCAGCAGGGCCTTCTGCAGGTTACCGCCGGACAGCGTGCCGGTGCGGCTCTCGGGGCCCGGTGCGCGAATGTCGAAGCGCTGCATCTGCTCGAGCACCCAGCGCCGGATGGCGGCCTTGTTCAACCAACCGAAGCGGCTGAAGGGTGCGTCGCCTACGTGGGGCAGCAATAAGCTGTCGGATAGAGGCGAAGCGCTCAGTAAGCCGGCGCCCAAGCGATCCTCGGGCACCGAGGAAACCCCCAGCTTCTGCATGATCCGCGGTGTTGCGCGAGTCACCGGAACGCCGTCCACCGCCATGTGCCCGTGGCTGGGCGGAGCCAAGCCGGCGATCAGCTCGGCGAGCTCGCGCTGGCCGTTGCCGGATACCCCGGCGACGCCGATAATCTCGCCGCCTTGCAGCGTCAGGCTCACATTGGACAGGCGCGCGGGCCGCCCGCGCCGGCCGGCGACACCGATGTTGGAAAGCTGCAGCAGCACGCGGTCCACGCTCGCCGGCGGCTTTGCCGGCGGCTCCAGCTCGTGGCCGCACATGAGTTCGGCCAGCTGGCGTGGCCGCAAAGAACCGTCGTTGTCCAGGGTGGCCACCATCTCGCCCCGGCGCATGATCGCCAGTCGATGGGTGATGGCCAGCACTTCGCGGAGCTTGTGACTGATGAAAATGATGCCCACGCCGTCGGCCACCAGGGCGCGTAGCGCGTCGAACAATCGCTCGCTCTGTTGCGGCGTGAGCACCGAAGTGGGTTCGTCCAGGATGAGGATGCGTGCGCCGCGCACCAGCGCCTTGACGATTTCCACTCGCTGTTGCTCGCCCACCGACAGATCGGACACCAATGTGTCGTTTGCCAGCGCGAGACCGTACTTCTCGCCGATGGCGTCCATGCGCGCACCCACTCCGGCGCGGTCGAGTACGCCGTGACGCCCGCGCTCGCCCACCAAGATGTTTTCCAGCACCGTGTGCCGCGCCACCAGATGAAAATGCTGATGCACCATGCCGACGCCGGCTGACAGTGCATCGGCGGGTGAGTGCAGGGTGCGGATTTTCCCCGAGATGCGGATGCTGCCCGCGTCGGCGGCATACAACCCGAACAGGATATTCATGAGCGTGGTCTTGCCGGCGCCGTTCTCACCCAGCAAACCCAGCACCTCACCACCGTGCAACGTGAGATCGACGGCGCGATTGGCATGCACCTCACCAAAGCGCTTGTCGATAGCGCGCATTTCCAACAACGGTGGAGAGTTCACGAGGATTAAAACGAAAAAGGGGGCGGTTTGATCAAACCGCCCCCTTTTTTTGTGCCTTATTCAGACTGCGGCGCGCTTTCGTCGATGTCGACGCGGAAGGTGCCGTCGAGAATGGCTTCCTTGCGCGTGTCGACCATCTTCTTGATATCGGCAGACAGCTTGCTGTCCCACGCGTGGTATGGCGCCAGGAAGGATCCGCCTTTGCCCATGTAGGAGAACTGACCGAAGTCCTGGGCGCTGAAGACGCCCGCCTTGACCAGGCTTACGACCTGATTGACCGTCGGCCACATGTCCCACACGACACTGGTGACCACGTGCTCCGGTGAAAGCGCGGACTGATCCGACATGTTGCCGATGGCTACGATGTTCCTTTCCTTGGCTGCTTCGATGACGCCGAAACGTTCGGCGTAGATAACGTCGACACCCTGCTCGATCTGGGCAAGCGCCGCTTCCTTGGCCTTTGGCGGATCGAAAAACGAGCCGATGAAAGAAAATTTGCACTTGACCTTGTCGTTGGCCTCTTTGGCGCCCGCGCAGAACGCATTGCTCAGACGGTTGACCTCGGGAATGGTCATGGCAGCCACGACCCCCACGGTGTTGGTCTTGGTGAGCCTGCCGGCGATCATGCCGGCCAGATAAGCCGGTTCGTGAATCCAGTTGTCGAAGACCGCGAAATTGGGCTCCGCGGGCCCTATCCCCGAACCGAAGGTGAATGCGACCTTCGGATAGTCTTTGGCGACCCGTCGCGCGATGCGCTCGGCGCCGAAGGCGTCACCCATGATGAGGGTGTGACCGCTTTCGGCGTACTCGCGCATGACCCGGGCGAAATCCGCCGATTTGACGCTTTCGGCCCAGGTGTATTCGATGCCAAGGTCCTTTTTCGCCTGCAGCAGCGCCACGTGAATTTGATTTACCCACGGTTCCTCGATGGGTGTTTCGAATACGGCAGCCACCTTCAAGCTGTGGCTGTCCGCGGCGACCTCGGTGGCGCCGAGGCCGAAAACCGCGACGGTAGCGAGTAAAACGGCCAGAGCATTGGTGTGCAAGTTACGGAATCTGCTTATCATTTTGACTTCCCCCTAGAGCATGATCGTCCGTCCGAAACGCGGCGCGGATGGGTCGAATAGCCCGCGAACACGGGCCAGGGCCAGTATAAGCGAATTAATCCGGGGCGATAAATCCGGGACAGATCTATTTTCCCCGGATTAATTCTCGTCGATGAACGCCTTGCCGCGCCGGTACAGATCCCGGCGCTGGCGAAACTGCGGTATGTATTGCGCGGCGCTGCCACCGGCGGCCAGCAGCAGCGCGCGATCCAGCGTTTGCACGGCTTGCTCGAATTCGCCGTTGGCAGCCTGGGCCGCGGCCAGCGTGTCGAGCAGCTCCGGTATCTGGTGTCCGGTCAGCTGGTCGGCGAGGGTGGCGAGGGCGAGCGCCTGCCCCGGTGCCCGGGATCCCGGAGCTGTCGCCAGCCGCCAGGCATCGTCGTTGAGCACGCCGATGTAGGCGTCGTTGCCCTCCACGGCTTTTCGAAGATGCACCATGGCCGCCTGGGGCGCGCCCCGGGCGAGGCGAATGGCGCCGAGTCCGTAATTGGCGCCGGTGACGCGGGCTGCGCGCTCAGCACCTGCTGGTAGTGGCGCTCGGCGTCCTCGAGCCGGCCCTGGGCTCGGGCCACGTCGCCGCGACCCTCCAACGCCGACAGCCAGCCGGATCGAGCTCCAGCGCCGGCCGAAGGCATGGTCCGCGGCTTGGCCGTGCCCCTGCTCGAACAGCGCCGTGCCCAGGTTGGTGTGGGCCCTGGCGTCCATGGGGCTCAAGTCGAGCTGCGCCCGGTAGTGCCGGATAGCGCGCTCCAGATCGCCCATCTGCTGGAATGCCACCGCCAGATTGTTGTTGGCCTTGGGATGTTCGGGCTCGATGGCGAGCGTCTTTTGATAGCTCTCCACTGCTTCTTCGAGCCTGCCCTGGGCCAGTAGGGTATTGCCGAGGTTGTAGCGTAGCTGAGGATGCCGTGGGTGCAGTCGTATGGCTTCGTGAATATGCGACAGCGCCTCGTCCAGGCGGCCTTGCGCCTGGAGCGCCGAGCTGAGCAGGTTGTGGGCGAACCAGTT
>PVMK01127432.1_pt1 | contig 28674 bp, 31 predicted proteins | sample 1853481 | NCBI WGS metagenome assembly PVMK01 (sample SAMN08533507, study PRJNA380276) | Marine sediment metagenome, whole genome shotgun sequencing project.
GGTCCGGGAGTTCCGACCGATGGTCGCGACCGCATTGAAGGCTGGGCTCCGATTAGGCGAGCTGCTCGCCCTACGCCAAACGGACGTAGACCTGGTCAATGGCCAGATCTTCGTGAAGCGATCGGTCTGGAAAAGAATCTTCGGGACTCCGAAGAACGGGCTGTCGCGCCGTGTCCCGATTCCTGGGAGTCTCGTCCGGATACTGAAAGACCACCGGCACCTCCGCGGAGAGCTGGTGTTCTGCCAGGAGGACGGCGCTCTGTTGACCCGGGACATGATCAAGCGGGTGTTGCCTCGCGCCTGCCGAAGGGCGGGACTCGACCGCACCATCCAGTGGCATGTGCTTCGACACACCTTCGCGAGCCATCTCGTGATGCGCGGCGAGCCGCTGAAGGTGGTTCAGGAGCTCTTGGGCCACGCGAACATCGAGGCGACGATGATCTACGCCCATTTGAGCGAGTCACGGCTCAAACAGGCCGTCGCTAAACTCGACGAACCCGCGCCGACGCCAGCCGACGATGGTCACTATGTGGTCACTCGCGATCGGCGAATGCGCTAACCACAAGCAATCGCTTGTCTTAAGTAGTGGAGGCGGTGGGAATCGAAAACATCAGATTTCGCGCCGAATCAGGCAACTATGTGTAATCACGGGAAACCGGATCCGGAGTTGCCGGAAACAAAAGACAGCGAAAAGCACGTTCGGGAAACCGCTTTGCCAAGTGGCAAAATCGAACGCGAAACCGTGCAGGGAAGGGCGGACGTGGGAGACGTGCCCACCGCCCAGACCTTAGGCATGTTGGCGCGCAAGGTCTTGTCGAGCTCTAGGCACGCAGAGTCGAGAGATCTGGCGCGCGCCGTCTTGCGGCTACTGGCAGGCTCCGAGAAGCAACCGTGATGGAAGATTTGGCGTGTTAATGCATTGCATGAATGCATTAACTAGTGTAGGCTGTTCTACGTGATTCGAGGCTTTGCTGACAAGGTCACAGAGGACCTCTATCACGGGAAGAACTCGAAAGATGCTCGTCGGATTCCGAAATCAATATGGAAGATCGTTCAACGCAAGCTCGACCTGCTCAATCGCGCCACCTCGTTTCGAGACCTTCGGGTTCCCCCGAACAACCGATTGGAAAAGCTGCGAGGGGACCTCGAGGGATTTCATTCGATCCGCGTCAACGACCAGTATCGGATCGTATTCGCGTTCCGCGATGGCGACGCGCACCACGTCCGGGTGCTCGACTATCACTAGGGAGAAGTGATGATTCCAAAGCACCGACCCCCGACCACTCCCGGCGAGATGCTGCTCGAAGAGTTTCTCGTGCCCATGGACATGACTCAGCGCGCGCTGGCCGAGGAGCTCGACCTGAGCGTCCAAACCGTCAACTTGATCATCAAAGGCAAAAGGGGAATCACGGCAGAAACCGCAGTTCGCCTTTCGCGGGTATTCAAGAACTCACCTCAGTTCTGGCTTGGTCTGCAAATGGACTGGGACCTCTGGCATGCCCAGCGCAACATCGCGAAGGTAGGTTGACCCGCACGAGCGGTCCAACAGAGATGGCCTAGTCCCTCTCCGAGAAGGGGAGGTGCGACGGGCTTGTGCTCTTCCCGGCGTTCTCGTAGTGGAGGCGGTGGGAATCGAACCTGCTTCAGACCGCCGTGCTTCGCCTGATTCAGTAGCGATTGCGCGGAACGTGGTCGATGGCAAACTTCGACTCCGTCGACGACTTCTCGGATCGGGTGGGTCAGGTGTGGGGTGCGCTGCGCGTGGTGTAGTGCGGCAAGAGTCCGACCCCCACGCACGCTCATCTTCCAGATCGGGTTCAGGCTCTGAGCCCGCAGATTCGCCGCACGGCCACTTGATCCGCGAGCCCGGTTACCTACGCTCCCCGGGGCTGCGCCTTACCAAACGAGCCGAAGCGGAGATAGAGCGCGGGTACAACGAGCATGTTCAGCACCGTGGAGGAGGCGAGCCCGCAAAGGATGACGATTGCCATGGGCGTCTGGATCTCACTGCCCGGTTCTCCTCCGGAGAGCGCCAGGGGTAGGAGCCCAAGGCCCGCGGCGAGCGCGGTCATCAGAATAGGGGAGAGCCGCTCGGCCGCGCCACGCCGAACGGCCGTGAGGAGATCCGTCACGCCTTCGTGTTCCATCAGATGATGGAAATGTGAGACCATCATGATGCCGTTGCGCGTGGCGATGCCAAAGAGCGTGATGAAGCCGATGATCGACGCCACCGAAAGAACGCCGCCGGAAAGATACACACCGGCCACGCCACCGATGAGCGCCAGCGGCAAGTTCACCATGACGAGACCCGCATCGCGTGCGGAACGGAATGCCACGAACAGAATCAGGAAGATGCCGACGACGACGACGAATCCGAGCAGGAGCAGTGTCTGAGAGGCCTGCGCCGCGCTTTCGAACTGACCACCGTATTGGACATGATAGCCGGCCGGAAGCGTCACCGATTGCTCGACTCCGTCGCGGATGTCTTCGACGACGCTGCGAAGGTCACGGTCCGCGACGTTGCACATGACGACGATCTTGCGTTGCACGTTCTCACGGCTGATCATGTTCGGTCCGAGGTCCTTACGGATCTCGGCCAAGGCGTGCAATGGGACCCGGGCGCCTGAAGGGGCCGCGATCAACGTCTCGCGCAGCAGGTCGAAGTTCTCGATCGCCCTCGGATCGTAGCGGACGACGAGGTCAAACGCGGCCTGGCCTTCGAGGACCCGGGACACTGTGCGTCCACGAAACGCCGTCTCGATCGCTTCGGCCACATCGCGAATGTGCAACCCATGACGGGCGATGGCTGGCCGGTTGAGGCGAATTCGCACGAAGGGAATATCTGTTTGTTGCTCCACCGCCAGGTCCGCAACGCCCTCCACGCGGTCCATCACCGAGCGTACTTGTTCTGCAATGCGCCGAAGCTCGTAGAGGTCGTCTCCAAAGATCTTGACGGCGATGTTCGCCCGCGTGCCAGAGAGCATGTGGTCGATCCGGTGTGAGATGGGCTGGCCGATGACGATGTTCATTCCCGGCACCATCGAGAACTCCCGGCGCAGGTCAGCAAGAAACTCGCTCTTGTCGCGGTCCTTCATCCTCAATCCGACGTCGATCTCGGCCGCGTTTACCCCCTGCGCGTGCTCGTCGAGCTCCGCCCGTCCCGTGCGCCGTGCCGTGGCTACAACTTCGGGCTGCTGCAACAGGATCTCCTCGACCATACGCCCTAGCCGGTCCGACTCCTCGAGCGAGGTACCGGGCAGCGTGACCGCGCTGATGGTCAGCGTGCCTTCATTGAAATCGGGTAAGAACGCCTGGCCAGCCCCAAACAATGCACCCCCCGCCACCAGAAAGAGGGCAACCGCACCTCCGACGAGCGCCTTCCAATCCCGAAGCGCGCCCTGAAGAATCGGGTCGTACTTGTCCTTGAGCCAGCGAACGAGCCTGGGCTCGTGTGTCTCGCGGACCGTGCGCGACCCGGGCAGCGAAAGAAGGCACAGAACAGGCGTGACGGTGAGTGCGACGACGAGCGAGGCAAACAAGGAGACCACGTAGGCGAAGCCAAGCGGCTCGAGTAACCGGCCCTCGACGCCCGAAAGAAAGAAAAGCGGCAGAAACACGAGGATGATGATGAACGTCGCGAAGACAATCGACGCGCGAATCTCCTTGCTGGCCTCAAACACCACGGTCATGGCCGGGCGACGTGACTCCTCCGGAAGAGCGGTGTTCTCACGCAATCGTCGAACGACGTTCTCGACATCGATGATGGCGTCGTCGACCAGTGCCCCAACGGCAATGGCCATGCCACCGAGCGTCATCGTATTGATACCGATGCCGAGGGCCCTCATCGACAGGATTGCCGCGAGTAGGGAAAGCGGGATGGCAAGGATTGTGATCCCCGTGGCACGCAGGCTCATCAAAAACAGAAGGACGATGATCACAACGAGAACAGCGCCGTCGCGCAGCGCAGCCGTCACGTTTTGGATCGCCACCTCGATGAAATCGGCCTGTCGGAAGATGTGGCGGTGAATCGCCATGCCCTCCGGCAGCGTGGCTTGGATGTCATCCAGCACAGTGTCGAGTTTTTCGGTGAGCTCGAGGGTATTCGCTCCGGGTTGCTTCTGAATGCCGATGATCACGGCGGGCTTACCATCAAACGAGCCTTCCCCGCGTTTGAAGCGCCGAGCCGGGGCACCGATGGTGACCGTGGCGAGGTTTCGAATCAGGACAGGCTCGGAATCACGCAGCGCGACCACGGTTTCGCCGATGTCCTCGGGGCGGTACACACGACCCTCGCCATGGATCAGGAACTCCTGGCCACCCTCGACGAGAAAACCTGCCGAGGTGTTCTCGTTGGTCTTCTCGATGGCATCGATCACCTCGGCCACGGAGATACCGTACGCGCTGAGACGCTCCGGAATGAGGCTCACCTGGAACTGCCTCGCGTCGCCACCGATAGGGATGACTTGGGACACCCCGGGTACGGCCAGCAGGCGACGGCGGATCTGCCAATCGGCTCGCGTTCGAATCTCCATGGGCTCATGCCGCTCGGAGGTGATGGCGATGAACATGATCTCGCCCATGATCGAGGAAATCGGTGCGAGCACCGGGGGCTCGAGCTCCGGTGGCAAGGACCCACGGACGAGTTGGATCTTCTCCGCGACGATCTGACGAGCCTGGTAGATGTCGGTTCCCCAATCGAACTCCACCCAGACCACTGCGATGCCAACGCTCGTGGAAGAGCGAACGCGTCGGACACCCGAGGCGCCATTGAGAGCTGTCTCGATGGGGAAGGTGATGAGAGTCTCCACCTCCTCGGGCGCCATGCCATGTGCCTCGGTGATCACCGTCACCGTGGGGGCCGTGAGATCCGGAAAGACGTCAACCGGCATCCGGACCGCCTCGACCATTCCCCACCCCATGAGGACCGCGGCACCAAGCAAGACCAACAACCGGTTCTTAAGCGACCAACGAATGATGCGGTCAACCATTTGGGGCCTCAGTGGGCGTGCCCGGAAGCAGGCGGTTGGGTGGAAGAAGAAGCGAGTTTGACGGCGTAGGCACCGCGGACGACCACATGCTCGCCAGCGCGCAGGCCGCTTCTGATTTCTACGAACTGACCATCTCTCGCTCCGAGCTGGACGATTCGGCGATCGAACGACTCGCCGCCAGCCTGCACGTAGATCACGTCCTGCCCGCCATCGTTGACGACGGCCGCGACTGGCACCGCCAGGGCTGAGACCGGCTCTCCTGTCAACACGTGCGCCCGAACGCTCATGCCCACAAGGAGCTGATGCTCGGGGTTCTCGAGTTCGAAGACAAACGGCACCGTGCGGGTCTGAGGATCCACGACCCCCCCGATGGCGACCGGTCTCGATGCCACCTCGAAGTTGCGGTCAAAGCCTTCCACGTCGAACCAGACACCGGATGTGTCGGAGAGCCGCCCGACGTTGGCCTCAGGTACCCGGACCTCGAGCCACAGGCGATCAAGCGCCACGACGTAAAACATCTCCTGATTGGCTTCGACGAAGGCTCCCGGCGCCACGTAGACCACTGCGAGGACTCCCTCGATAGGCGATCGGAGCTCGATTCCTCGGGCGCCTGAGCCACTAGGTCGTTGAAGCCGCCGGAAGTGCGACAGCCTTCGCTGAGCCGCCTGAAGCTGCGCGCGAGCGCTTTCTTCCTGGTGACGGGTATCCACGACGCGACGTTCGGGAACGACGCCCTCCGCATGGAGCCTCTCAAGTCTTTCACGTTCGCGTTCGGCGTGGGTCACGTCGAATTGGGCCTCCGCCACCGCGAGCTCGAGCGTTGCCAGATCGGCACCTTCACCGAGCTGGGGTGCCAGCGAGGCGAGCAATTGGTTCGCGGTGACCGGCATTCCGATCCGTGGGAACTCCTTGCCGGCAGTGAGGAGGCGACCCGCGGTCGGCGCTGTGATGCGCACCTCGCCATCGGGCCTCGCCCGAAGCTCGCCATGCACCGGGATCGACGGCCGCAGTGTTCGTTCCGCGGCGATCTCCGTTCCGAAATCAACTCGCCACTGCTGCTCCTTTAGAAAGGACGTGAGACCTGGCTCCTCCTCCTGCTCGTCGGCGAGACGCGCCGCCGCGAGGTCGGGGAAGACGTCGATTTCACCGAGGTCATGCGTGACGTTGAGCCCATCCGCTTCGAGCTGAATGGCGAGCCGCCGCTTCAAGGCATGCTCGGGTCGGGCAACCGGCCGAAAGATCCCCGGCACCAGTGGGGAAGAAACCCCAAAGCGTTCCTCCGGCGCATCGCCGCCCGAGAGGATCACAGTCACGTCGCCAGCATCGACGGCCTTGAAATCCGATAGGCGGGTGAGGTGGGCGGCGAAAGGTGACTCTTGCCCCACAATCAGTACAGGAAACTCAACGAAGAGCTCCGTCTGCTCCGTCCAGTGGGTAATCGCTCGGCTCGGCGCATCATTCTCGTTTGCTGCTCCGTGACCGTGCCCATCGTGGTCGGCATGCGAACGGCAACCGCTGAGCGACAAAGCGAAGATCGCAAAGAGCCGTAGAATCACAGTTTTCATGGTGCATAGCCTCCGGAGCTGAGCTCCAGCTCGATCCGCGCCCGGCGAGCTTGGAACTCGAGGTCAAGCGCACGCTCCTCATCTTCTTCCGCGCCGCGATACGCATCGAGGAGCTCGAGCACACCAAGCTCCCCGCCGCGATAGCCCCGCCTCCGCGGTGCGCACGAGTGCTGCCGAGGACTGAGATCGATTCTCTCGATACCGTTGGGCCGTCTCGCGTAGCCGCCTGGCCGCAATCCAAAGCCCCCGAATTTCTCCACGGGCCAACGCCAACGCCAAGTCGCGTTCGCCTCGCGCGCGACGGCGCTCGCCTTGCGCCCGAAGCGACTCATCTTGACTGTGATCGGCGAAGGGGAGGGTGATCGCCCCCATCGCGAGAAAGCCGTGTATACGGTTGGGTCCGAAATCAATGCTTTTCCAGCCAGCGCCCAAGTCGAGCTCAGGCACCCACCCCCTGGACGCAGCACGAGCTTCGATCTCCGCCGCCGCCGCGATGTTTTTGAGCGCCTGAATGTCAGGACGTGCCTCGAGTCGCCCGGCAAATGTGTTTTCGCTGGGCAGAGGCTCCGGCAGGAGCGTTCCCCGAGACACGCGGCCACGGCGTGCTCGTATCGCGCTCGTCACCCACCAGAGCTGCCAAGGGACGCCCATGCACGATCGCGCCCCGCTTCGAGCGTGACCCATCGAGCCTGCATGTTGGCGAGCTCTCGTTCGAGTCTTCGCCGATCGTAGGCCGATGCATCGCCGGCCGCCTCGCGTTTCGTGACGTTGTCGACGGCGGTCTCGAGCCTGGCGATCAGATGCTGCGCGGCGTTGACCTGACCCTGGAATCGTAAGACTTCGTAGAACCGCATGCGCACGCTTGCGACGATCCCGGCCTGCCTCGCGCGGCCTTCTTCCCGAGCTGCCGTGGCACGTTGCTCTGCACCCCGAGATCGCAGCCGCAGACTGCCCGAAGGATCGATGCGCTGCGACAACCAGACATAGTCTTCGCCGGTCCCACCGTTTCCGTATGTCTGTTCCCGGACGTACGAGGCCTGAGGGTTCGGCCACAGGCCCTCACGAATGGACTCCGCTTGGGCCATATCCACGTTTCCATCGATTGCGTCGCGTAGCGCGGGCCGTCCGAGTGCGCGTTCGATGGCCTGTGCCTCGGTTAGGGTAGAGCGAGGCTCGGGGGACTGGGAGAGCGCGATAGATGCCGTTGCTACCGCGAAAAATGACACGGCGAACGACAGCGAAATCCGAGCGATGCCCGGAGTTTTATGCGTGCCTCTTACAAGAATCTCTCGAGTGTTCATGATTCAGCCGATCTGTCCGAGGAAGGTTTCGACGGCGTGGTGAAGCGGCTCTGCAAACGCGATAGCGCTCAAGGTTGCCGCACCGACGATCGCAATCAGTGTCGTAGGCCCTAAGAGCTCACGGCCCTTTGGAGCCAGCAGCCGGCGGACCCGTACCTCGAGATCACCGACAAAACCGAAAGCCGGCACAGGATGCGTATGGTGCGCGCGCGTGAGCTTCACTAGGACATCGGCCACGTATGAACCGTCTCCAAACGTATCTGCAGCATGGGCATCAGCAGCCATTTCGGAAGCAGCCTGTAAGCGCCGGCGAATGATGCCCGCGATCCCAGGCAGATGAAAACCGAGGAAGGCGGTCGCGACGAGCTGCCGCAGTGGGTCACGCCGGTGAATGTGCGCCCTCTCGTGCGCCAGAACGATGTCTTGAACGTCTTGAGACATGGACAGAAGACCTCGTGACGCAAAGAGCTTGGGACGAAGGAGGCCGATCACGAAGGCGTCTGGCTGCTCCTTGGGGAGCACGCGAACCCCGTGCGCGCCAGGCGCCGCGGCCTGGCACAGGGTGCGCTCGGTGGTCACGGATCGATAGAGGCCTCGTGCGACTCCATACGACGCGTGCGTTGCGCACACGACGATGAAGCCAGCCATCGCCAGAACCGCCAACGTAGGCGCGACATGCGGCAAGTGATGCAGGCACAAATGCGGATGGTGTAGTCCGTGGTAGACGCAGTGATCGGTCGCGAGCCCGAGAGACGGCAAAAAACATGCAGCCAATACCAACACGCTTGCAAAGAGGGGCAAAGAAGCAAGCGCGAGAAGGGCGCGCGACTCGGCGGCCGGGGTGAGGCGCTGGAACGCACCTAGCAGTACCGGCCATAGCGCATAGACGACCGCTGACACGACGATCGAGACCGCAGCGGCCGTGGCAAGGGACAGTGTCAGAAGCTCGAGCGTCATCGGGTACGCTCCTTACGCTTGACGCGGATGAGCGCCTCGAGTTGGTCCAACGCGTCCGAGCGGGTTTCGGCCACCATCTCGACAAACGCCGCCAGCAATCCATCGCTCGCTAGCTCCTTCATTCCACCTGCTGCGTCGACGAGCTTGCGAGCGTGAAACTGCTCGCGATCCATCGACGGCCGGTAGCGATAGGCGTGAGAGACCTTGTCGCGGGCCACTAGCTTCTTGCGCGACAGCCGCTCCAAAGCCGAGCCCACGGTATTTGGCGTAATACCGCGCCGTTTCCCAATCGCCGTATGGGTTTCAAGCACATCGGCCTCTCCCACTCTCCAGAGGTGCTCGAGCACAGCCAGCTCAAGCTCACCGATCCGAGGAAGATTCGCCCATTTTGTAGTCATCGACGTGGCGAGTCTACGGGGCCATTCTCCGACTCGCAATCGGAATTTCATTCGTCCAAAAGACTGGGTGGACGTAGTGGAGGCGGTGGGAATCCAACATCTGGCGATACACCTGATTCAGACGATTCTCTAACGGTTTCGAGGACAGCTATGCTCGAAGACACCGTCAAACGACACGAAGAAAACGTGTTAGCGACCAGTCTTATGACAATGTCACAAATGCCTGTACCCGACGTGGCGCGCGAGCTCGCGGAGGCGTCGGCGTTGCACGCGTTGTTCGCAGCCGTGCAACGCGATGAAGAACGATCTCAGTGGCACGTTCGCTCGCCGCTGGCGGCGGTCACAAGGTAGCAAGCTCAAACGCATTCCTGAGCCTGAGAAGGTCGACATAACAGCCTAGAACCCAGCAATTCGGGAGCTGAAGGAGGCGACAGCGGACATTCGGAAATGAATCTCAACGTGTGGGTTCAGTGGACTCCGACAACGGCGATTGATGCGGTTGTCTTGGATACCAGTTTCGATGTTCCCTTATCTTCACATCGAATTTCGGACTCCACAACTATGAGCCGAGACCCTGATTTGAGCACGGTGGAGCGGCACGTGAGTCGCTCTCCTTTGGCAGCTCGAAGCAGGTTGATCTTGAACTCTACCGTAAGAACAATGTGACCCGGTTCGATCAGTGTCGCAGCGGCCACACCGGCGGTGTGATCGGCCATGGTGGCCTGAACACCGGCGTGGACGAAGCCGTCCTGTTGGAGGTGCCGGGGCTCCACGTCGAGTTCCGTTTCGCAGATCCCCGGACCGACAGTCACGAGGCGAATGCCGAGGCTCGTCACGAAAGGGGCGGCGTTGAATATCCGTTCCAGTTCCTCGCGTGGCAACTCGTGGAGTTTTTTCACGTCTTGGATGCCTTTCCGCGCATGGCAGCTTAACTGAGTGACCCGCGCGACGATAGTCCCTAGACCGAGGAGGGAACGACTGCACGGCCAGCCTGGAGCTCCGCAAGAAACCACTGATGAAAGCCGTGAGCGAGAAGCCACTCGATCCGGTCACCTCGCCAAACGATTTTTTCGCCTTCGTAGGGGGACTGGCCGGACACAAATTTCTCGAGCGCGCTGTGCTTCACGTAGTCGAGATCTTTCCGCACGGGCGCCTGTGAGCGCATCTCCCGATTCCAGTGAAGCAGCCTCGGGTGGGTGGATTCTTCGAGCAGGATCCCAAGAGGCTTGAGCGCTGAGATGTGAGGAAACAGTGCGAAATCTGCGATCGACAGATCGCCGCACACGAAACCTCCGGCACCGAGCGAATCCTCGAGCTGGTTGAGAACCTTGCGTAGGTCCTCACACCCCGCCTGGAGCAACCCTTCAGGAGGCTCGTCTGGCCGCTTGTGTGTAGGCCAGGTCCAGATCGAGACGTCGTGGATGATCGCGTCGAGAAGGGTGTCTGCAGCTCGTTGCCATCGTCGCGCTTTGGCGCGTGGCTCGGGCTCCACAGGAAATACCGCGGGCGTCGGGAATCGGTCCTCCAGGTAGTAGACGATATCGGTGGAATCGGTGACCGTGAAACCTCCGTCGACGAGGACCGGCACCTCCGCGCGTGGATTCACTCCGACTAGCCTGTCATGCTCGTTGAGAGCCAAGGCGTCGATAGATTCAAACTCCAATCCCTTGAAGCGAAGCACCATCCGCACCTTTCGAGCGAACGGACTAAAGGGGTTGTCGTACAACGTGAGCATGACGTGGTGCCCAATGATGCCACTGAAGTTCCAGCTTTGCCCAGGAGAAAGGGCGCCGAGGCGTACTCGTCGAACACCGTGCCCGCTTCACTGGCACTGGCACTGGACGTGACTACGCAGGCGCTGGATGAACACGAAGAGTTCGCGCCAAGGTCTTGGCTCGTTGCCATGGTGGGATGGTTGTCGCGAAGCCGAAAAACCACGGGACCTGCTCTTGCTGGCAGCCAGTTAGCCACGGTCGGGTGAGTGCACGACACCGATCGTGGTATCGTGTCGGCGTGCGGTTTCTGGTCTACGGAGCAGGCAACATCGGAAGTCTCTACGCGGCGCGGCTGGCGCAGAGCTCGCAAGAGGTTGCCATCCTGGCGAGGGGGACGCGTCTCGAGCAGATCCGCCAACAGGGGATCGAGCTCGAGGACGGGGTCTCCGGGAAACGAACCACGACGTCTCTCCAGGTCGTGGATCATCTCGACCCAGACGATTCGTACGACGTCGTGCTGGTCATCCTGCCGAAGCACCGGATCGCGGAGGTACTGCCCGTGCTAGCCGCGAACAACCGCACGCCGAGCGTGATGTTCTTCGGCAACAACGCGGCAGGACCGGGCGCGATGACCGATGCCATCGGTCCCGACCGCGTGCTCCTCGGCTTTCCTGGCGCCGCTGCGGTGCCCCGAGGTGGCGCCATTCGCTACGTCATCACGTCGGCGCGCGAACAGCCAACGACCATCGGTGAGCTCGACGGCAGCAAGTCCCCCCGCATCGTCGCAATCGCGTCTGAGCTCCGTGCAGCTGGGTTTCCCGTGTCGGTATCTCCGAACATGGACGCGTGGCTGAAGACCCATGTGGCCAAGATCCTGCCCACCGTCTGCGCGCTCTATCGGGCGGGAGGTGAGCCGGAGCAGTTGGCGAGCAGCGATGAGGAGCTGCGCTTGATGCTCCGAGCTATCCGCGAGGGTTATCAGGTGCTGCGCGCAAACGGCGTACCCATCACGCCCGGCAATCACCGCGTGTTCGAATGGCTGCCCGAGTCGCTCCTCCTGTTCTTGATGCGCCGCATGGCGAAAGCCGACACAACAGCGATCAGGCTCGGCCACGCGGAGCAGGGGCGGGCAGAGTGGCAACTCTTGGCGGATGAGTTTCGCTTGCTCATCGAACGGGTGGATGTCCCGACTCCCTCAATCGCCGTCGCCTACCGCAACCTGAGCCCGGCCCCGGCTGAATGATTGGCTTTGCTTCCCATTGGCTTGTTGATCCACCAGGAAGGGAATGATGGCAACCGACCTCGACACCAGGTTGACCGAGTATGTATCGAGTCGGATCTGGCTCAAGAAGTACGCAGTTCACTATGCGGGTGCCGACTTCTTTGCGCGAGCGACGTTCATCAAGTTGAACGATGGCGATGTTCTCGTGCACTCGCCGTCTCCCATCGACGATGCTTTGGTCGAGCAGGTCCGGGAGATTGGACCGATCGCGCACATCGTTGCTCCAGGCAGCTACCACTACTTCTATGTGAGCGCGTGGCAGGAGGCGTTTCCAGAGGCGACGACGTGGATCTGCCCCGGCATCGAGCGAAAGTGTCCCGACCTCGAGTTCGACTGGTTTCTTTCCGACCACTCGCCCGACGCCTGGGCCGACCAGATCGACCAGGTTCTCGTTCGCGGGAATCGTTTCATTTGGGAGGTCGCGTTCTTCGACCGCGCCTCGAAGACCCTGATCCTCACCGATCTGATCGAGAACATCGGCGATCAAACCGAGGGCACCGATTGGGTCCTGAAGCTCTGGTGGAAGGCGGTCATGCACATGTGGGACAAGCCAAGGCCGGCGCCCGAGTATCAAATGGGCTGGAAAGACAAGGCGGCGGCAAAGCGGTCGCTAGAGCGGATTTTGCAGTGGGACTTCGACCGCATCGTCATCGCTCACGGGGACAACATCGAATCCGACGCGAAGGCGGTCGCCCAGCAGGCGTGGGCGAAACCACTTTCATTCGAGGACTGAGCCCATCACGCGCTTCGATTGCAACGGTTAGTTCCTCCCCTAGTGCCCTGGCTCGACCGGAGATCACCGAGTAGAGAAGGGAGGGCCGGCATGAACCTCACAGCAACGATCGCCATCAATCGACCCGCAGCTGACGTGTTCGACTACGTCATGGAGGTGCCCCACGACGCTCAATGGCGCAGCGGTGTAGTCGAGGCCTCCTTCACATCGGACGGACCGATCGGGGTAGGCACAACTGGGTTCGATCGAATCGAGGCCAACGGTCGCAGCATGGTCTCATCGTGGACCGTCTTCGAATACGAGCCCGGAATCCTTGCTAGGTGGACGCTCGACTCCGGCCCGATACGAGGAACCGGCGGCTACATCTGCGAAGAGGCCGGGGACAAAACGAGATTCACCCTCGAAGCGCATGTGAAGCCAACCGGCTGGTATCGACTGCTTGGTCCGATCTTCGGGAGGATCGGTCGACGGCAGAATCTCACCGACGTTCAAAGACTCAAGACTCTTCTCGAGCACACAACCTGACCCACCAGCGCGCTCCCGCTCGGACAAGCTTTGATTCGTGCTGATAGCCGCTACAAGCGTCTTCTTTACTGAAACCGAAAGATTCAGAGGATCGCCCGGGCGTCGATGGGAGATGATACCTTCAGGAGATGGGCAGACAATTGGTTTCCTTTCTCTCTATTCTCGGCGTCTTGCTGCTTGGCGTGACAGCCGGCGCGATGCTGGCCGAAGCCGCCATCTTGGTGCCGTATTGGCAGTCGCTCGCCCCAGCTGACTTCTTTGACTGGTACGCGGCAAATGCGTCGCTGCTCGTCGACTTCTACAGCCCACTCGAGATTGCTAGCGCGGTTGTCGCACTCGTGAGCGCCGTACTGCACACCGCGCAATCTCGCCCCGGCGGACGGCTTTGGTGGGTAGCCGCGGTTCTCTCTCTCCTCGTTATCGCGACATTCTTCCTGTACTTCAAAGACGCAAACGCGGGTTTCTCGAATGGCGCGATCACAGAGGATTCTCTGCCCGCCGCACTTGCGACCTGGGGCACGTGGCAGTGGGGACGCGTCGGAGTCGGTTGCGCAGCGTTTGCGGCCAGCGTGTTGGCAGTTCGCGCATAACGTCTAGGCCACGCCAACAGGCGCGCAGCCGACCGCGTACTCGAAGCGCATCTGACCAAGGGGTGTGAGGATGCCGACTCTAGAAGACGTACGCGAGGTTGAGTTGCACCTGGTGGTAGCCCGTTCTGTATGAGGTTGTCGTCGCGCTGTTGAGGCTGATGGAGTAGTTCAAGTCCGGAAGAGCTTCCTCATGATCATGCCGCGAAGAGATGCATCGGGTGGCCGTTTGCGATCCGTACCACCGGCTCGGCCTCAGAACACCAGACCGCCTGATCTTTCGTCGAAGTGAAGCCGGCGCGCGGTGTAGCGGCGGCGAATCTCACGCTCGATCTCGCGCTTATGCTTGTTGCGAACGCCAAGCATGATGCCGGTGGTGAGCATCCCGACGAAGCTCAGTGCCGCGATGGTGCCGCCGAGCGGTAGGAGCACATCGCCGGCGGTGTTGCACTCCAGCTCTTCGGTTCCATTAGGGCGCGTGAAGGTCGTGCACTGCGAGGCGCCGACGCCTCCTAGGATGGCGCCGAGCACGAAGGCGGAGCTCGTACCGATCAACGCATTGCGCACGGCGCGGCTCTGTCGCTTGGCCTCATTGAGGTCGTACTCGTCGTAGGGCCGATACATGGAGGAGGGCGGGGGCGGTGCCGTGGTCTCCGGCGGGGCCTGCGTTTGGACGTCGGGGCTCGTGCCCTGTGCCAATGCGTTGCCCTCAAAGAGCGCAGCGCATGTCACGAGCGTCGCAAGGAAGGTCGATAGAATGCGCATGGATCGTCTCCCACGGGTTCTGATGGCTGTTTACGCGGCAATCGATGACGTGGAGGTCGTCTCCGTCAACCAATCCGCGCTTCGCAAGCTGACCATGACACAACCCGAAGTCGCAACCACCTGATTCGAGTCGCGGGATCAACTTGGGACACGTGTCCCAAACTTCGAGTCCATCGAGGACCTTTCGGAGCGGGTGCGTCGGGTGTGGGGGACGCTGCGCGTGGTTTGACTTCGACCCTGAGGGAGATCCCACAAAGGCCCTATTTCCCGACAGGCGAAGCTCTGATTGCTCAAAAGTGGTAGACGCCACTCAACGCCGCGGTGAACTCGTGCTCGACGATGTCGTCGGTAGGGATGTTCGCATAGCCAAGCTCGAGGTCGAGGCTCCAGCGCGGGTTGAAGAAATAGGCCCCCCCAATGACCGCACCGATGCCGAAGGACATGATGTTTCGTTCTCCCTCCTGCTCCTCGCGCTCCCTTTCGAAGACTCGGATGTTCCAAGTGAGAATGAGCCCGATGAAGCCTTCCCAGGATCCTCTGCGGAAGAGTCCTTTCAAGATGAAGTCGAAAGGCGTGTCGAGACGTTCGCTCGAAAAATAGAATGGCTTCGCAATGCTGAGCGCGAGATGTTGGGGAATCAGCTCCCGTTCATACGCGATCACGAACCCACCGAGATGCTCGGCGGTTCTGAGCGGCTCCCCAGTTGTGGCAGAGGTGCGATCGCGAAGGATGTGAAAGGTGTAGGCTGCTCCGAACGAGAGACCATTGAGGCGCTCTTTTTCCTCGCCCTCTTCGGGGGCTTCATCGGCTTCGGGTTCCGAGGAGCCTGCGGCGCTGTTCTCCGGGGGCTCACCCTCGGAAGCCTCCGCCGCAGATGGAATCGCCACGGTGCATACGAGTAGGAACGCTGCGAAGACGACGCTGCGTGGAGGCTTGCGAGCACTCGGCCTTGCTTCCGTCATGCCCCAGAGCCTAGGGCTTTTGGGGTTTGTACGGGGCGGGTTTGAGGTTGAACTGTTTGTTGAACTTGTCGAAGGTTTCCTTCTCGACGTCGCTGGTGTCGTAGACGTGGCCGAGCGTCCACGGCGTGTATTCGCTCTTGCGCGTGCGGTCAGGAGCAGGAGCCTTGCCCGGGCCCGGAACGGCCCACGCTTCTTCTGTAATGACCGCCATGCGCTCCAAGATCACCTTCTTGCGGATGTTCCAAACCAGGTTGTCGGTGGCCATCGAGATCGGGCCATCGTAGGTCTGTCGAATGCCCTCGAGCTGGTTGTAGCGAGTCCCTTCCTCGTTGAACCAGTGGAAGGCGATCGCTAGCCGCGGTTTCAGCTCGCTCATAATCTTGCCAAAGGCAGGCCCGCAGGTGTGGAAGCCGCATGAGGCCCGAATCGCGAGTTGCGGGGGCTGGTTGTAGAACTTCACCATGTCTGCCGGCATGGGCATCACTTCGTGAATGACGACGTCCGCGTCTTTGGCATATTTGAGCATCCATGTGTTTGGCATGGTGTCGCCGCCGTAGACGACCTTGTAGCCCTTCCACTCGAGGATGAGGCTGACAGGGCCATCGCCGGTGTGAATCGCCGGGAAGGAGCGAATGGTCACTCCGTTCTTCTGATAGATGACCTGGTTCTCCTTTTTGTAGTCGAACTCGTGAACGGTGATGCTTCCGGGGATCGGGCTGATCATCGCGGCTCGCGTCATGTAATCCCAGTTGTAGGTCTTCAGGAAGTGCTCGACCGCGTACTTGGTGCCCATGTCTTCGCGAGTGCCGCTCGGCCCCCAGACCTCGAGGGGTTTGGTGCGCCCCGCGGTCCAGCCGCCTGCCCAGAGCGGGGCAAGGTCGCCCCAGTGGTCGGTGTGAAGATGGCTGAGGAACACCTTCGTGAGGAAGTCGTACGGGATCATGTAGGCGGCGACGTTCGCCATGGAGCCCGTGCCGACGTCGAAGAGGAACTTGTCGCCGTTGCCGAGCTCGATCAGAAAGCAGCTTGCCGCTTGCCCGTGGCGCGCTGCGGGCATTCCTGTGCCGCAGGCCGTCATCCGAATCTCGTCCTTCCGCAGCGCCTCGGTGCCGGGATAGTAAACGTAGCGATCAGGTGCGGTCCCGGTCTTCGACTTCACTTCGCCGCCGGCCGCCTGCGCCACCTGCGGCTCGTGAAAGCTCACACCGATGAGATAGCCAATCGTCATCGCGGCAAGCGTGAGCGCAAGCGCACCTATTGCAGTTCGTCCTGTTCGCATGATGCCCTCCCGGAGCCGTCGAGGCTCTCACCACGCCTTGTGATGGTCAAGACAGAATTGTATGGTCCGTCTTGCTTGCCGTGACTCCGCAAGAAAGACTGACCAGGGACGACTGGCTCGGAGCCGCTCACGAGTTAGGAGAGACCAGATGAACAAACGACAGCCGCCGCACACACTCGCGTCGCTCTTGGCGCTGGTGTTGCTGTACCTGATCGCAGACAAACGCGATATCCTCGCGGAGATCCTGACCGACGACGAGTGGAAGGCAGCGCGTGAAGTCCATTGCAGCGGCCGCAGGGCGCGTGTCTCCGTAGAGCTGAGGGAGAGAACGACATGGCAACTTCTGTACTGAACAATCACTCAACATGGACTGGCCGGGGGTCGCCCATGGAAGCCCGTTCTACAAGACGCCCGTCCCACCCCGGCTTACTGTCAATCCTGCTGATCCTGTTCGTCTGTGCTTGTGCATCGAGGGGGCCTGGAGCCGACGAGCCTTGTGCTACCTACGCGGTGAGCGACGAAGGCTTCAAGTTCAAAGCCCAGCGCGCCAACGTAGAGGTGAAGTGGTTCGAAGAGTGGACGTCTCGGTACGGCGAGACACTGCCTGAGCCACTCCCGCCCCAAGAGAATTGGCAGCACCCGATCCTCTCGAACCGCTATGCGGGGACCATGCACGAGGACAGCTTCGCGAGCGACGTGAGCCACTTTCCAGGGCCCATCCCCGCCAACACCAAGGTTGGCTACTTTCACGTGCTGGAGAAGGGCAAGCATCTCTCCGGAATGGCGCCGCTCTACACGTTCCTCGATGACCAAACGGTCGTGACGATTTCGTTTGGGCGGGACGCGGCGACGCTGATCGTGATCGACATCTCCAGTCCGCCACCCCGTGTTCTCGACTCCGTCAAGATCCCCGGTCGGGGGAACAAGATGCGAGAGGTTGCTGGCACGAAGGGGCGAATCGCGGTCTTTCGCGACACGTCGGGTGGCGCCTATTCGTATCTGGCTAGCAATGGCGACGTCTACGTCCCTGGAGCCAACGACACGATCATCCGCATCCCGATCCGCAATCGCCGGGTCGTTCGCGACGAGATGGTCTACCTGAACCTCGGCATCGCGGTGGGGAAGGGCACGATCGTCGAAGAAATCCTCAACAAGAAACCGGCGGACAATAAGCTCACCGCGATCATGCCCGATGCCGATGGCCGGGTTTGGTTCACCTCGAAGTACGGCGTGGTCGGCATGATCGATACGCTAGGCGAGAGAACCGAGGATGATTGCCCCAAGATCTACGCCGCCGCGATCCAATTGTTCGCCGTCGAGGACAAGATCCGGCAGCTTTTCTCGCCGCTTCCGGAGGGCGCGGAGGAGTTCTTGGCCGACGCAAAGAAGGCCCAAGCAGACCAGGATATCGACAGGCTCCCCGAGATCCGCAAGCGCTTTCGTGATCTCTTTTTAGGCAAATCCGACTTTGCCGAGCAGATTCAAAACTCGTTTTCCGTCGGCCCGGATGGCGTCTACATCGTCTCGAACATGGCGCTTTACAAGCTTCGCTTCAACGACGAGTCCAAGAAGATCGAGCTCGACCCGAACTGGAAGGGGACCTATTCGCAGGGCGACCTCGTCTACGACAACGACCACAAGATTAAACCCGGCCACCTCAACGACGGGAGCGGCACCACGCCGACGCTCATCGGTGACCGGTTCGTCGCGATCGTCGACAACGGCCCCGAGCAGGTGCACCTGAACGTCTTCCGTCAGAACGACGGTTCGCTGGTCAGCAAGTTGCCGCTGTTCGAAGCTGGCAAAGGTGCCGTTGAAAATTCGGTCGTGGCCTACAAAGACCATCTCATCGTTGGCAACACCTATGGCTATGTCGACCCGTTCAAGGAGAACGCCACCGCCGGTGGGATCATGCGGTTCGACTTCGACCACGAGGCAGGAAAGTACAAAGTGGTCGAAGGCTGGCCTGCGACGGGGCACTTCGACTCGAAAACGGCGACTCCCAAGCTGTCGACCCCCCGCGGCTTGATCTACGTCTATCAACGCGACGAGGAGCCAGTGAACGGCCATCACGATTGGATGCTGACGGCGCTCGACTTTCGCACGGGTTGGCGCGTGTTCCGCATCAAGGGCTACTTCAACAAAGGGCGAGTTCGACGACAACGTGACACGCATCGTGCAGCGCGCTGCCCTCGGCAAGGGCAACTACGACCGCAAGGTGTTCAACAACATCTGGGGCACATTCACCTTCGGCCCCGACAACACGGTCTACCTCGGCGCCTACCGCGGCTTCCTGAGGTTCTGGTCCGACACCGAAATGCCCTAGGACAAACATCGTCTTGTGATTACTATCGGAGCATCATGATGAGAAAATCCGTTCTTCTCGTCTGGATGGCGACCGTGATGGTTGTATGCGTGAGCTGTCACCAGGTCCGCGCAACCGCCCCTCCCAGGAGGCCGAATGTTTTGCTGATCGTCGCCGACGACCTGGGCTACTCGGATATCGGTCCGTTTGGTGGAGAGATCGCGACGCCGGCGCTCGACAATCTGGGGAGAGAGGGTGTGCGGTTGAGTAACTTTCATGTGTTGCCGAGCTGTTCCCCCACTCGGTCGGTCTTGCTTTCCGGACTGGATAATCATCGGGCGGGTATCGGGACGATGGGGGAGCTCAATACATCGGAGATGGAGGGTCATCCCGGTTACGCCGGATATCTGAACTTCGAAGTCGCCGCCCTGCCAGAAGTCTTGAAGACCGGCGGATACCACACCTATATGGCAGGCAAGTGGCATCTCGGCTCTGACGAGAAAACCAGCCCGCATGCCAGGGGCTTTGAAGAGACGTTTGTTCTCGCGCCGGGCGGAGGGAGTCATTGGAGCGATCGCAAACCACTTTCGCCTACGCAGCCGATGCTCTACCGACGCAACGGCAAGCAGGTAGAGGCACTGCCAGAGGATTTCTATTCGACCAAGTACTACACCGATCGCTTGCTAGAGTGGATCGAGCAGGACCGCGGGGATGGCAAGCCCTTCTTCGCTTACCTGTCATACACAGCGCCTCACGACCCGTTGCATGCGCCCGAGTCGTACATCGAAAAATACAACGGCAAGTACGATGAAGGTTGGGACGTCTTGCGCGAAAAAAGGCTCCAGCGACTCAAGGAGCTTGGAATCGTACCCAAAGATACCAGGCCCTTTCCGCGTTTATCCTCTGTGAAAGCGTGGGACGAGATGTCCGCCGAGGAGAGGCAACTCGCAGCCCGCGACATGGAAGTCTACGCAGCGATGGTCGATTACATGGATGAGCAGATCAACCGGGTGTTCGACTACCTAAAGCAAGTCGGCGAATACGACAACACCATGATCCTGTTCTTTTCGGACAACGGCGCCAATGGCGCGTTGCCCACGGCGTATCCCGGTCAGACAGACGAATACCTGAACTCGTTCGACAATAGTTTGGAAAACCGCGGCCTCGTCAACTCGTACATCGAGACGGGGCCGGGCTGGGCCCAAGCCAGCATGGCCCCAAGCCGATTGTTCAAGGCGTTTCCCGCCGAAGGAGGAATCCGATCGCCGCTGCTGGTCAAAACCCCCGGCAAGCCACGCAATCCTGGGAAGATCAATCACTCGTTTTTCCATGTGCGGGATATCATGCCGACGATTCTCGATATGGCTGGTATTGCGCATCCTGAACAGTACGGGGATCGCAAGGTTCGACCGATGCAAGGCGGCTCTGTGTTGGACCTGTTCGCAGGGTCAGCCCAAGCACCCTATGCGGGAGCGAGTCGCGTCGGCTACGAGCTCTTCGGCTTGAAGGCTTTCTTCGTTGGCGATTGGAAGATCCTGTGGATGCCACACCCGTTCGGTAAGGGCGAATGGGAGTTGTTCAACCTCAAGGAAGACCCCGCGGAGACTAACGACCTCAGCAGCGAACACCTTGAGAAGGTCGAGGAAATGGTTGCTCTGTGGGAGCAATACAAGAAGGACAACGGAGTGCTCGATATCGCTCTCGATCTGGCCGACAAGATCAAGTGAATTGACGCTATGCGGCGCTTTCTGCGCTCACGTCCCACCCCGGGAAGAGCAACACCGCTGGATGAACACGAAGAGCTCGCGCCAAGGTCTTGGCTCGTTCCGCGCCGAGCTGCGTCCGTCCGTTCTCGATGTTCGAGATGGTCGACTGCGTGAGGCCCGTACGCTCGGCTAACTCTGACTGTGTGAGCTCGTTCTTTTCCCTGAGGATACGGGCCATCTCGGCGGGCGTGAGCTTGACTCGAACGACAGACTTCGTGAACCGCCCTCCCTGAAGTGCCTCTTGCAAGGCCTGCTCTCGAGGACCTCCCACATTTCGTATACATAATATAGTCAATAGGTAATGTCCAGAGCAAGACGAAATCGGAATCCTATGGATTCGGGGCAGGCCCTCGGCCAGGCGGCCGCCAATGGTTGGATCACCTATCTCGCTGCGTCAAAGCCGGGGCACCCCAGAGCCTCCGGTAAAGGTGGGGCGGTTCAGGGCAAATAGAGCAGGCCCTGCAGTGTCAATTTGATCCCCAGTCCTGATCTTGCGAGTATTGGAGTATGACGTCTGGAGCCGAAGCGGATTGGGTCGGTTTTGGCCCCGATACAGATGCGATTGAGCCGCTGACGACCGAGGCATTTGTGCAGCGACTGACTAGACTATCCATCCTGGCTCGCCGACTGAGGCAGCTGCGTCGCGCGATGAATGAACAACACCCCGAATATGCAGCAAGACCTTCTGAAATTCCTGCAGATCCTTTCTGAACAAGGCGCAGAATTCATCATCGTTGGCGGGGTTGCGGCATTCCTGCATGGGGGAAATCGGGTCACCTACGATGTCGATATCGTGCCCAGACTTGATGCACCGTCATGGCCAGCGATCATTGATCAGATATGGAAGGCCGGCGGAAGGCCCCGTATCCCCGAAACCCGTGACGCCATCAAGGACATCGAGAACGTCAAGCGGTGGATGAACGAAAAGGGCTTGATGGCACTGACGTTCCGCTCTCCGGAAGGGGGCATTGACCTCGATTTGTTGGTCAAGGAGAGCCACCGCTTTGACGAGCTCAGGGCCAGCTCGATAAAGGTCGAATTTGAGGGTTGCGACTATTACGTCGCGTCGATCGCCGATCTCATCGCGATGAAACGCGAGGCGGGGCGCCCACAGGATCTTCTAGATATCGATCAACTCGAGGCGATTCAGCGCCGCATTTTGGCCGACTAAGTAGCTTCAGGAAGGGTTTCAGGCGCCAGCCAGAAGCATTCCGACGAGCCGCTGGATGGTCCAGAAGGTTGCGAGGCCACCGATCGCGTACGGCACCATCGGTGCGCCCAATCCCCCTGGAGGACATCTTCGTTGACTGGGCTCTGGCATCTTTCGCAGCTTGATCTAGACGAACCGCACCGTTGTGGTGTTGCGTCTCGATACAGAGGTTTTGAAATGCTGAATGTGGTCATCGTTGTTGTGGCAGTTCTTCTCGGTGGTTACCTGGCGTTCTCCAAGCGCCTGGGAGGGTCTTCGAGTTGGCAGGCCACGGTGATGCCGCTGGCCTCCATCATGGGTAGTGGTTTTCTAGTCAGCGCTCCGCTGCTAGCAGGAATCGTGGGCAACCTGGCGGTTTTTGCCATGGCGGTGCTGCTGCTGCTGGCCTACCTCGTGGGCGGCGCGATCCGCTTCAACATTCAACATTTCGAGCCCATCGAAAACACGAAAGAAAACCGCCCTGCCCAAGATACTGCGTTTCTGTCACGCATCGTGCTTATCGGGGCCTACTTCATCTCGATCACTTATTACTTGCAGCTGCTGGCTGCGTTCCTCCTCAAGATGTTGAACGTCGATAGTCCGCTAGGGGCCAACGTCATCACGACTGCTTTGCTGGTGACCATTGGCGGGATCGGAATGTGGCGTGGTCTGAAAGAGTTGGGAGCGGTCGAGAAGTATGCTGTCGCCCTCAACCTCGGAATGATCGGATCCCTGCTCCTCGCGCTGCTCATCTACAACGTGAAGCTGCTGATCGGAGGCGACTGGGCTTTGCCCGCGCTCTCGTCAGTCATCGACTTTCACGATGTTCGGGTCCTTTTCGGGTTGCTGATCGTCGTCCAGGGTTTCGAGATATCCCGCTACCTCGGCGACGAATACCCCGCCAAACAGCGTATCGCAACGATGCGCGCCTCTCAGCTTCTGTCTGCGGCGATCTATCTGGTGTTCCTTGCCCTGACGACCGTTCTCTTCCGTAAAGGCCTGGGCGCCGATGTGACGGCTATCATCGACATGACGAAACCCGTTGCGGTCGTTCTTCCGATCCTCCTGGCCGTTGCGGCGATTGGCAGTCAATTCAGTGCGGCGGTGGCGGATGACTCGGGGGCCGGCGGTTTGCTCGAAGACATCACCCAGAAGAAACTCCCGGTCCGCCATGCCTATCTTCTGATCCTCCTGGTCACGGTAGCACTCACCTGGGCGACCGACGTCAATGCGATCATTGCCTACGCATCACGCGCCTTTGCTTTCTTCTACATGCTGCAGTGTGCGGTCGCGTTTCTCGTTGCGTTGAAGCTCAAAGATCTAAGCCACCGGTTACCCCGGCTCGTGAACTTCGCATTCCTGGCCATCATGTGCTTTCTAGTGTTCGCCATGGGCGTCCCATCGGGTTGAGGAACGATCCTCTCAAGGTGCGAAAAATGCCTTGAGTCCGGTTAGCGAAAACTGCATGCCCATCGCCAGGACGATCAACCCCATGAATCGCGAGGCGACGTCGTGCATCAGCCCCTGCTTTTTGCCGCTCGTGGAACGCGAAACGACCAACATCACCAACCAGTTCAACGCCAGAGCAACGGCCACCGACACCAGAACCGTCACCGGTAGCTCGGTCCCGGTATGTGCGATTGACAGGGTGATGACCCCGGTGATGGTCCCCGGACTAGCCGCGAACAGAATCAACGGGGTTAGCGACGCATCGGTATGCGATCCGTCGTTGTCCGTCGTCGGCGACGAGACCCCGCGGAGCATCAGGAATCCCATCCAGGCCAGCACCAGTCCTCCTGCCGCCTGGAACGCGTCGAGCGAGATGCCGAACGTCTTGAGCAGGTAAGCGCCGCCGATGGCCGCGAGCCACAGGATCACCACGATGGTCAGCGTGGCACGAGTCGCCGCCGCGACCTGCGAGGTCCTCGGTTTTCCGGAGGCTGCCTGCGAAAATATCGCGCCGCAGATTACCGGATTAACCAGAGACAGAATGGTCATGATGCCCTGGGCGTATTGCTCCACTTGTCAGGTCCTCCTCATTTGCAGTTGCCTTGGCGATTCGGGGTGTTCGGTCATGCTTGTGTGCCGGCTTGGCTCTTCTTGGTCGTCAGCCCGGCCCCGAGCCTTGCCGTGACGAGCCAGGCGACTCCGCTCAAGCCCGCAAGGATTGCGAGCGTCAATGCCCCGGACCTATGGCTCCGCGTGTCAGCCTGACCTCACTCGCGACGATCGTCACCGCGTTTCACCTCTTTGGAATGCTTCTTTCTGATCTGCGCCTCGAGTTTGTGCCGCGTTTGATCGATCGCCTCGTCCGGCTCGCGATGGGTATCCGATGCTTCGAAGTGGTGTCCTCCGCCCCACACCTGGGCGCTCACTTTCGTCTCCTGATGAGGACCACCCTCCCATGAAACCGCCACGCGGCCCTCCACGAGGTCGCTCATGAACTCATCGAGGCCACCGATCCGATCGACGATCAGACTCCGCAGAGCATCATCGAGGTCGTAGTGCACACTGTCGATTTCGAGCTTGATCATAACGTCTCCTCCTCGCTTGCCATCACGCGTCTACTTTCTTCACGTCGCTGTCCAGATGGACGCCCTTAGACGCCAGCCGGAATCATTCCGACGATTCGTTGGATCGTCCAGAAGGCGGCGAGTCCTCCAATCGCATAGGGCGCCACCTTCCACACGTCCAACCGCCGCGTGTATCGCGCTGGCGTCACAGGAATCTGTCGAAGGCCTGCGAGTGCGAGGGCCACGACGGTCACGAACAGAATCTGTCCGGTCTCTACGCCGAGGTTGAACATCAGAAGGGAAAGCGGAACCTCGTGCTCGGGAATGCCGACTTGGGAGAGTGCGCCTGCGAAGCCGAGCCCGTGGATGAGCCCGAAGCCAAAGGCGACGACCCACGGGTAGCGCTGGGTCAGCACGACCTCGCCGTTGCGCATGCGGATCACTTCCGCGGCGAGGAATACGATGCTGAGCGCGATCACCGCCTCGGTCGGCGCGGTCGGGAAGTGCACGACGCCAAGCGTGGCGAGGGCGAGGGTGATGCTATGGGCGACGGTGAAGGCGGTGATGGTCTTCACCAACCTCCAAAAACCCGTCACGATGAGCATCAGGGCAAGCAGGAACAAGAGGTGATCATAGCCTCCGAGGATGTGGACCACGCCCATCCGATACATCGCGAGGGCGACCTCCTTCTTGCTTTCGCGCACTGGAATCTCGAACGTGGGATCGTTCGGACGCAAGATGGTCGAGTGTGTGCTGCCATCGAGGAGCTCGATACGGAGCAGCACGTCGGTCTGTACCCCCGACAGGCCGTCGATCGAGATGCTCTGGCCCACGAGGGGTGTGCCGTCACTCTTGTAGGTCGCGCGCTGCACCCAGGCCGCCCGCACTCGGCGAACCGTCGGCGGCGCGACCAGCGTCAGGTTCTCGGGGAGGATTGGCTCGAGCCCGAGCGCGCGGTCGCCTTTACCGGGCAACTTCCAGGTGACGTCGAACATGCCGGGCGCCGTCTCTTCGATCTGGAGTAGGGCGGGCCGGATCTCGTGAGCCCGCGTAGTAGAGGAGGGGACCAAGGCCGCCAGCAAGAGGCCCAAGCAAGTAACACGCCCGGCTAGCGTCACGGCGAAGACTCCCCTTGCACAACTGTGTCGCTAGTCGGTTCGTCTTCGATCACGACGATGTACTTCTCGAGCAACCTTTCGCGATACTCGTCGTTCAGCTCCTCACGCTTGGCCTCCATCCAATCCTCAGCCACGCGGTCTCGTACGTTGGCAAGCGCAGCTTCGGGGAATGTCTCCCTGGCGTGCACGTAGACCAGGTGGACCCCATATCCAGACAGGACGGGATCCTGCCAAGCGCCGAGGCTCAGGTCGCCGAGGCTCCGGGCAAACCCACCACCGAAGAGCTTCGAGATCTCGGCTTCCGTTCGCTCTGGGTAGTAGAGCTGCAACATGAACGGGTCCCCGAGCTCCTTCGCTCCACTGGTCGGGTCCTCGGCCTTCTTGAGACCCTCTAGAACTGTCGCTGCGTGGCGCTCCGTCTCGTTGCCCCACTTGTCCGGGTCCACGAACGCATGGGTGAATGTGATCAGGTCCGGCTGCCGATAGTTGGCGCGATGCTCGTCAAAGTACGCTTCGAGCTCCGTGTCGGTCGGCGCGCCCACGTCGATGAGATCCTGCACCAAGAACTCGAGCTTCTGTGCGAGCCGTCGCCGCACGATCGTGTCGTCCTTGTCGAGCCCCATCGCCAAGGCTTCCCGGTAGAACGCCGTTTCGCGAACATATTCCTTGGTGAGACCCTCCAGCTCGTTCGGCGTCGGCGGACGGTTCCATCGCTTTTCGAAGCTCGTCCGCATCCATGCGCGCTCCCCAGCGCCTACGACGATGGTCCGATCGCTCTCAGGCGCCTCACCCGGGCTCAGCCAGGCGTACCCCGCGTAGATGGCGAGGCCGAGGATCAAGAAGTGAAATAGCGGCTCTTTGATTAGCTGAAATACGTGTCCGCTCACTGTTTGGTTCCTCCGAGGATCGACGACGCCATATCACAAATTTCCTGGCTAAACATCCTCGCAAAATAATGACCTCGCGGATGCAATAGCGCGAAATGGCCGCCTCGGGATTACTGAGCTCGTGGCTAGACAGCTACTAAGTCCCTAGGGTAAAAACGTGTTCCGGGATGTCCGCGACAGGGAGGTCAAGGATATGAGGAGCGCAACGGATCTGTCTCGCGAGGGACATCGGTTTGGCTCGTTACGGTTTGCCTTCGCGATGGTCGCCTTTGCGGCGTTGACGCTCTGCGGCAGCGTGACCTTCGCCGACGATGAGCCGGCCGAGGCTACGAAGCCGGCAGCCGCGGACGATGCGGCTCCATCGTCGGCGTCCGGCGATAAGGCCCCACATCCTCACATGGACACGGCGGTCCCGAGCGACAAAGACGCGCTCGCGGCGAAGCTCTCTAACCCCACCGCCGCCGTCATGGCCATGAAGAGTTTCTTGGACGTCATCTATTATAGGGGGAGCGCGCCGCGCGCACACAGGGCGTCCTTCACCTATAGCTTTCAACCGGCGTTTCCGATCGCCACGAAGGGGAACAAGGGGAATCTCATCTTCCGGCCCCTCATTCCGGTTCAGTTCGGGGAGCCTTACATCGACTCTACCGGAACCGTCGACACCGCGGTTGCGTTCGGAAACATCAGCCTCGACTCGGTCCACGGCAAAACCTGGTCCAACGGCCTCATGTTCATGGCAGGTGTGAGCACACTGTTCCCCACCAATAGCAAACCCGAGCTGCGCGCTGACTGGGCGTTCGGGCCCGAGGCCATGATCGGCCACGTCAGCAAGAAAGCCATCGCCGGTGCGCTCGTCGCATTCACCTGGAGCTTCCCCGGGGCCCCAAGAAAGCAAACCGTGTCGGGACAGTACTTCTGGTACATCAACCTCGGGGAGGGGTGGCAGGTCGGTTCGGGCCCTACGTGGAGTTATTCACGAGAGACCAAGATCACCACATTCCCACTCGGGATCGGTTTCAGGAAAGTGATCACCCTGGGGAAGAAGAAGCAGCCAGTGCAAGTCGGAGCCGAAGGGTGGATGTACGCCGCGCAGGCCGATGCCCTTGGGCCGCAGTGGACGCTTCGCATCACGATCGCGCCGGTGATTCCGATCCCATGGGGAAAGATTTAACAAGTGCCGAAGCCAGGAACCGGGAGACCAGCTATGAAAACGTTTTCGCTCAAATCTGCGATTCTCGTTGCCGCATCCGTCGGCCTGATGGTCGCCTGCAAGTCGGGCGGAACGGACAAGGCGGAGACCACGACGCCGGTGGCGGCAAAGGCACCCGCTGAGGCGCCGGCCGAGCCAGCTGCCGCACCTAGACCGAAGCCCAATCCGCTCCGCAACGTCTATTTCGGCGAACAGCACCTGCACTCGGAGATGTCCCCCGACGCCTACGCGGTGGGCGTGCGGCAGACGATGGACGACGCCTACCGCTATGGGATGGGCGAGGAGATCACGCTGTCGACCACGGGCGAGAAGATCTAAGAAGCGACACCCCCTACGACTTCGTCGCGCTGACGGACCACGCGGAGTACCTGGGCGTGTTCACGCAGCTCTGCGGACCCGAAGAGCCCAGCTGCCATGCAACCCGATCGCAAAGCTGATCAACAGCGCGAATCCCGCCGACGAGAACAAGGCCGCTTCGCTGACGTGATCGAGTCGACTCACCAGCTCCCATCCTGCGGGGCCGTTCCTGGATTTCGTGGACCCCAAGATCCTCCGGTCCAACTGGCAGGCGCCACGTGGAGACGGCGAACAAGTACAACGACCCGGGGCAAGTTCACCACGCTGATCGC